>Ga0074044_10001139_pt1 | contig 24431 bp, 22 predicted proteins | sample BogForMeECP23OM1_FD_94443 | JGI IMG/M metagenome (GOLD analysis project Ga0074044, IMG submission 94443) | Bog forest soil microbial communities from Calvert Island, British Columbia, Canada - Bog Forest MetaG ECP23OM1 | ecosystem: Environmental > Terrestrial > Soil > Wetlands ... | reverse complement strand
ACGCGCCCTCAAAACCTGAACCACGAAGGACACAAAGTGCCACGAAGCTCTTTGTTCTCCGGCTTTCCTTCGTGGACCTTCGTGCCCTTTGTGGTGGACGTTTTGGCAAAATGAGCCACTACCCATCTGCAAAAGAGGTTTCGACCACTTCATGATGTTCTCGGTGGATTCCGAGGAAAAGCCCAAGGTGCCCTCCGTCGGCGACGAACCACCACCCCCACCGCACTAAGCAGGAAATTCACTCACCCACCTGAGGGGAGATCACGCACTCCCATTTCGGCCGAAACCTACCACTCCACGCCTGGACAGCGGCAGCCTGTTCCAGGAGCCTTACTTTCCATGCATTTCGACCTCAAGGAACGCCGTCGCCGGTCGCGCACGCTTTGGCAGCCCACTTGCTTATTGAATCAGTGGGTAGTGAACATCACAGCATCAGGGGAGGAAGCCATGTGGATGAGATCATGCGCGGTATGTAAGGCAATCATGATGAAGCTCCGCTTACGCGATACCGTCTGCTGCCCCTGTGGGTGGAAGTGGGAGTGGTAGACGAAGACCCTCGCAATTGAAAGCCGGTCGCAACCAACAACACAGACATTTCACCAGAGGAAAGGGGAACTGCCATGGCCCGAGTCATTCATTTTCGCATCCCGGAGAACTTCCAAAGGAAAGTGGCGCAAGTCCCGCTGTCGCGGCCCGCAACGGTCATTCGGTTTTGCCGGCCGGCAAAGAAATCAGCGTAGCGCGCCTGCTTTGAATTTGTGCCGGTTCGCGCTTTCTACTGGCGATTCTCTTCGCCCACCACTGTAACCTTCGTCTCAGTCCGAAACTTCTTGTAATCGCGATAGGTCAGCTCAATATCCTCGTCATAGCTCTTGAACAGCGCCACGCGCGCGTCCAAATGCACCTGCACCCGTTTTGGCAACCAGACTTCATCGTTCACTCGGGTCAACTCCACGACAAAGTTCGTGCCTTTGTGGATCCGGGCCAGCACGAAGCCAATCGACAGCGTATCGATGGCCGTAACGTCGAGCTTCACCCATTGCGAATCGGCTTTATCGATCCAGACGCGCCCCTTGAATTTGCTCAGCATTTTCGCGTTGCGCTCCTTGGGCTCATAGCCGGGACGCGGTTCGCCTTCAATCACCCAGGCATCGCGCCCGTCGATCGCTTCCGAGCCAATCAGCCGGAAGTTGAACGCGTCGGCGACCTCGAGCACAAACTTGCGATCCTCCTCGCGCTCCTTTTCCTCGTGCTCCAGGCGTTTGCGGCGGCCATCCTCGGATTCGTTCTTGCGTTTGTCGATGATCTTCTGAATCTTGTCGTCTTCCTTTTTCGCCTCGCCGGTCGAAAGCGGTTTGTCGTCTTTTGCGGTCAGGCGCTCGACCTGTTCGCCGTAAATCTCCAGCACCTCCGAGGTTCGCGACTCGATCTTCTTCACCTTGCCATGCCCGTCGAGGTGATGCTGCTCCTCGCGTTCGAGGTAGGTGTAATCACGCTCCCGTTTATCGTTTTCCAGGTCCTTCGCCTCGGCGCGGCGGAGAAGTTCTCGAATCTGCTCGGCGGGCACGGCGCCCGTCGCATCAGGCTTCAGATCAAGAGGCACCGGAGGAGGAGCCTGAGTTTGCGCAAATCCGCAAGCGGCAAGCAAGAAGACGAAGGCCGCCATCCGATGAAGACACAGACCCATGCTGGACATACGAAGCGAAAAGAAATTCGGTTCCCCACATCTTCAACAAAGTTGGATGCGATGGTTCTACTTCGTGTACCTTAGTGCCCTTGGTGGTTAAAGTTTTTTCTCCGCCCGTTCCAAACACTCGGCCCGAAATAAGCGCCCATCCACCCGATGCAACCGTTTCGCCTGCTCGGCGGTGATCAGCTTGTAATGTGAAATCGTCAGTAGATACTCGGCCACGAACCATACCGGCTTCTCCGAACTCATCCACTGGAGGTGATCGAAGCGCTTCATCTGGACGGGCCGCGAGAAGGTACGCAACGTCCGCTCCCCGCGGAGATTGAAATAAATGTTGAAGTAACTCAACGCCAGCTCGCGCAGCGAGCGGTACACCGGCTCGCGAAAGCGGCATCCGGTAAAATTCGACTTGGCCACCGCTCCCCAATGCCCATCGACCTGATATATGGCCAGGACGTGGTCGGTATCGTGCTCGGCCTCGAGATCCCAAAGCAGCGGAGGATATCCAATGACGCGCAGCGCGGCCGCCGCAAACAGCGCGCCCTCGTAGCAGTGCGCCGTGTTCTCGCGCAACACGACGCGCGGCGACCAGGCGCTGTCTTCGAGGTGGTAGGGCATCGCGTCCAGAAAGCGCTGGATGCCGTAGGGAGTCTTCAGGCTGCGCAGCTTGCGGAGCTCGGCGGGGGTCAGGCCCCAGGAGTCTATGTGATTGACCATGCGGCCTTTATCTGAAAGTGTTTCACGTGGAACATTTTGTAGTGGTATTTATGTACGTATAATACTATACATATAGTCATGGCTACGAAGAAACGGAAGCAAGTTACCAAGGGGCAAAAGATCAAGGGGTGGAAGATCAAGGGGCGGAAAATTGCCCGGCTGCGGGCTGCGGCCGGCCGAAGCCCGCTTCCGCTTGAACTCTCCGAGAAATGGTCAGGATACTACAGGCCCATCAAGAAGCCGATTACCGTGCGCTTGGACGCCGATGTTCTAGCCTGGTTCCAAAAGCAGGGACGGGGCTACCAGACGCGGATCAATCAAGCGCTGCGCAAGGTGATGACGGCGGAGAGAAAAAGATCCGGGGAATGACCTCGTAGTACCGCCGCAGGGACCACAAGAGAGACGCGAGCCGAGCATACGCGTGCCGGGCATTGCGTACGGAATAAGTCCGGAGCGCGGAATCCCCGATCCGCGCTCCGGCACCATCAGCCCAGGAGACCAGGCCGCGGTGAACTTGTTGCCTTCGCGGGGCGCCCGCAAGAGAGTCTCTTGACGCTTAAGCTCCCTTCTGATCACGCGATCCGTCTAATTACGGCGTCACTTTGATCACCGTGCCAGCACCGTATTCGCCGCCGTTGTTACCACCATAGGCAGCAGTGGTGTAGAGGTTGCCCTTCGGGTCGAAGACCACGCCCCCCATGGGTGCGTATCCGTCCGGTTGTTGGTCGAAGTTGTAGAGGGTAGTGAGGGTGCCATCGGGAGCAAGTTCGTACACGTTGCCCAGGTTTGTGGGGCCGCCGTTCAGCGTTGTGCCGTAGAGGTTGCCCTCTTTGTCGAAGACCAACGCCCCGTACATGGGGTAAAGCCCGTCCGTGCCGTTGAACGAGTGAAGGACGGTTTCCTCGCCGGCCTTCTTGCCCTTCGCCAGCGTGTACTCGTAGATCACGCCGCAGCCTTCATTGCAGCTACTCGAGCCGCCCGCCAGCGTGCTGCCATAGAGCTTGCCGCTCTTGAACACGGGAGGACTGTAGGGACGGCTCCCGTCGGCCCCGCCGGTAAAGTTGTAGAGCACGCTGTACGCACCCGCCGCCGTAATTTCGAACAGGACGCCATATCCGTAAGCACCGCCCGCCGCGGCTACGCCATAGATGTTGCCCTTCGTGTCCAGGGTCACTCCGCAGGGAGGAGTGCCCCCGTCGCTAAAGCCGGTGAAGTTGTAGAGCGTGGTCAAACCGCCGCTCCCAAACTTAAACACATTGCCGTTGCCATACTTGCCGCCCAATGTTGTGCCGTAGAGGTTACCCGCCTTGTCGAAGACCGGAGTGACATACTCTGGGTACGCCCCGTCCGTCCCTCCTTGGAAGGCGTAGAGAACAGTCTCCGCGCCCTTCGTGGTTATCTCGTAGATCGTTCCGTACCCTTCGCCATCGTATAAACCGCCGTAGGGAGTCGTGCCGTAGAGATTGCCTTCCTTATCAAAAGCCAGTCCCCCCAGTGGTTCTAACCCGTCATAGGGTGGCTGGGTGTTGGCGGTGAAGGTGTGCAGAATCGTCTCTTTGCCTGTCGTCGTGCTTACCTTGTACACGATGCCGTAGCCGGTATTGCCGTCGCCGGGAGGGCCGCCGCCCTCCCAGGTAGTGCCATAGAGGGTGGTGCCCTTCAAAACCACCCCAGACTTCGGTGAAGCTCCATCCGGGCTGCCGGCGAACTGGTAGAGCAGAGTTTCGGTTTGGGCCTGCGCCGGAATTGCGACCGCGGCCAATATCACAACAGTGGCGAGCATGGTGAGCGCGATTGCGACCATGCCCGCATACTTCACTTGCCGATAAATTGATTTCATATGAGGTCTCCTGGGAGTCAGACCGCTTCTTGCAGTTTTGGAGGAGTTGCGGTCGTAGCTATCCGCGTGCACTCTGAGGCCGAGGCGGGCGCGCGGTCAATGCTCTGGAGGCAACCCGTGCGCGACGCGTATGCAACGCGCTAGCCTACTTGTTTGCATTAAGTTAGAGAGAGTTATTCTCCGGCATCGAGAGCTGTGAGCGCGGCCCGAAAATGCTGGTTTGAAGAGATTCGTCGAGGTGTAAAATACTGAGTTCTCCCCCGCAAGCCGCGTCGTGCTATGGGCCTTGCGCAAGCGTCTCCGACGATGGTTCGCTTCGGCGTGTTTGAGGCGGATTTTCGTGCGGGCGAACTCCGCAGAAATGGAGTTAAAGTCCGCATCCAGGACTTGCCGTTTCGCGCGCTCGGTCTGCTGCTAAGTCATCCCCACCAAGTCGTCACCCGCGAAGAGCTTCGTCACGCGCTTTGGCCGGACGGCGTGTTTGTGGATTTCGATCGGGGCATCAGCAGCGCCATCAAGCGTCTGCGCGACGCGCTGGGCGATTCCGCCGACAACCCACTTTTTATTGAGACCATCGAGCGCCACGGCTACCGCTGGATCGGCCCGATCATCGGTCCTATCAGCAGTCCGATCAGCAGTCCGATCAAAGAAACGGAACCTTCGGCGGCAGCCGACGCGCGGTCCGGCGCAGTCTCGGGCCGCGACCCTGTCGCACCGCTTCGGTTGCATGGCTCGTGGCGCTGGAAATTTATCTTTATCTACGCGCTTCCGGTTTTGGCTCTGCTGTTTGCGCTGTGGATTTCCCGGCCTGGCGATCGCTCGGCGAAAGCGGGAGGGAAAACACAACCAGTCTCCACTGCGTCCAGTGCGAACTTGCCGCTGCACGCCGCCAACCGCGAGGCCGAGGAGTTTTACCTTAAAGGCCGTTACTATTGGGAGAAGCGCACTCCCGACAGCCTGAACAAGGCGGTGGACTCGTTCACGCAGGCTCTCATCCACGATCCCGGCTACGCGCCCGCCTATGTCGGACTCGCCGACTGCTACAACCTGTTGCGCGAATACACGGTGATGCCGGCTTCCGAGGCCTACCCGCGAGCCTTCGCTGCCGCGAAGAAAGCTGTCGAACTCGATCCTCAGTCTTCCGAGGCGCACGCTTCTCTTGCCTTCGTCTCGTTCTTCGGTATGTGGGACAGCGCGACCGCCGATGGGGAATTCCGGCGCGCGCTGGAACTGAATCCCTCGAACGCCATCGCCCATCACTGGTACGCGACTTACTTGCAGTGTCTGCGCCGCTACCCCGCATCGTTGGCGGAAATAGAGCGCGCCCAGACGCTCGAGCCCGCATCCAAGTCCATTCTCGCCGATAGGGGTGCAATTCTTTTCGACGCCGGACACGAGCGGGACGCCGTCGCCCTGCTGCAGCAGATGGAGGGAAACGAACCCGATTTTGTTTCTCCCCACCGCTACCTGAAGGACATTTACCTGCTGACGGCGGATGATTCCCATTATCTTGTGGAAGTCAGAACCGAAGCCGTTCTCATGCACGACAGCTCAGGTCTCGCCGTGGTCGAGGCAGTCGAAAAAGGCTTTGCAACTGGAGGCGGTGCGGGATTGCTCAAAACCCTCCGTCAGCAGCAAACCAAGCTCTATGAGCACGGCCGGTTGTCGCCGTACTTCCTCGCGGTAACCTGCTCGCTGCAGGGGGACAAGCAAGCGGCTCTGCGTTACCTGAAGACCGCGTACGATCAGCATGCCGATGGCATGTACCAGATCGAAACCAATCATGGGTTCGACAACCTGCACGACGAGCCCGCCTTCCAGCAGTTGGTCGCCCAAGTTGGGCTGCCACCGCTTTCGTAGAGCAGGTCTCTCGTTAAACTGACGCCCACGCAAACTCTGATCTATTTAGCTGGCTCGTTGGCAGCCTCTTCTTGCTGCTCTTCCGCTTTTTGCCAGCCCGAACCGGGGTCGTAATCTTTCATCGCCTTCCCGGCCATCTCGGTCTTCTTGCCGAGATCTTTCTCGTGCACGACGCCGTCTTCGCCAACAATGAACGTCATCACGCCCGATGACCTGTACTCTGCCGGATAAGCTACGAAAGCGAAGCCTGCTGTCATTTTGCCGTCTACGAGAAAACTCTTCGCACCGCCCGGCGCACTTTTCCCCTGGCGCTCGAGAATGTGGAAATAGTAACCGCGATAGGGAGTCGGAACGCCGTTCTGGCTCTTGGCGTAACCCTCAGCTACAGCCTCCGCTACCAGCGGGCCGATCGGACTTTGGGGTTCGCCGACGGCGGCTTTCCAGTAGAGACCGTTTTTCTGGCCTTCATCGCTGAAGATTTTCTGCGCATACTCGCCGCCGTGCTGCCCGGCATATTCCTTTTGCGCCATCACCAGTTCCTGGCAGATGCGAACGGCCGAGGCTTCATTCCGCCCAATCCGCCGGTAGAGAATTTCTTTTTCTCCCGCTTCGGTATCGAAGTACCAGACATTGCCTTTGTTCATCAGCGGAATCGGTGCGGGCCAATTGTGCGCCCCGATGTACAAGATTGTCGTCCCATCCGGTTCTTTCATCAGACGATGCATTTCGCGATATCTCATGACGAACGTCGCCCGGCTCTCGTTGTCTTCGGCCTCGTCCCCGGAGGAAACGATGCGCTTTCCTTTGGGTCCGAGGATTTCGAGCAACTTTTTTTCGTCATTGCTCTCGGCGGCGGCGACCAGCGCATTGGCCGCTTCCTGAGCCGAAGCAAATGTTTTCTGGCCCGCTTGCTGCGCCCTCGCGGGGGTGGAAAGACACGCCGCCACAAACAATGCAAAAACGATAGCCGCTAATTTCGGAGAATTGGCCCCATGAAATCCATCGAAGTTCAGTTTCGCTCGCCGCATAATGGCTCCTCCATCTCCAACTTCTCAAGCTTGCAAGACCATCGCGAAGAACATTGCGAACCCTCGATCGTAACGTCGATCGAGAGTTCGTCGGATGGGTTGTTCGTATTGCGTCATTGTTGCTCGTTCGTTCGATTGCGATCAGCGATTACGATCAACGACGCCCGCCGCCGCCGCCGCGACCACCACCGCCGCCACCGTGGAACCCGCCACCACCGCCCCCGAAGCTGGCCCGTCCGCGGGACGAGTAGCTCCTCGACTCACCGCCATGATCGTAGCCGCTGAACGCGCCCGAGCGTGTGCCGCTCTCTCCGTGAGGAGCAGCGTATCCGCGAGCCGCCTGGTGATTTCCCTCGAACGGCCTGGCGCCCACTCCGCTATGGAAAGCTCCGCCGCGCGCAATTCCGCCTCGGCCGAAGTTCCCACGGTTGTAAAACGTCCGGCTGTGGGAGTAGTACCGGCCACCGCCATACGTTGCGTATCGGCCACCCCAATTGAAGCCCCAGTGTCCCCAGCCCCAACCAAAGCCGCCGTACCAGCCGATTCCAAAACCGAAACCCCAGGAGAAGAACGGACCGCCAAACCAGATTCCAGGATACGGATACCATCCCGGCCAGGCCACAATGGGATATCCGTAAATCAGCCAGGGGTCATAGGCTGGAACGTAGACCACATCGGGGTCGGCAGGCTCGATGTCAATATTCGGGCCGTCGTCCTTTATGACTTCGTGCTGCGGATCCTTGAGAGCGCCGGCGTCTCGCGCTTTGCGCCGCATTACCTGCACGGCGTCCATCACATCTTGTTGCTGGTTGTAGTACGCGTCGCCGAGAGACGACGTCCAGGAGAGGTTCTTATCCATATTTCCAAGAACGGTTGGAAATCCCGTGAGCGCCTTGACGCTCGGATCCCAGGGCTGCTGGTCCACGGCCTGGCCCAGAGCTTGGTCTTTCAAATCAGGATGGGCCTGCACCCAGCGGTCGGCTTCAACGACTTGATCAGGAAACGTAGATGCCGCCAGGATTTGCGCCACCAGCGAATCTGGATAGAGCGCGATCGGCGCAACCAACCGCTGCAACTGCTCGGGAGTCTGCTGCGCATAGGGCGGCGCCTGCGTGCCTTGCGGCGGCGCGGCCGATGCATCCTGATCTTGAGCCGGCGCATCTTGAGCTGACACGCTTATCGGTACGGTCGCGAACAGCAGCGCGATCGACAGTACGAATGCCAGACTCTGCTTAGCGAATCGAAGTATTTCACATGCCGGAGTTTCTCTGAAAGTATTCATATCGTAGAACCCCCTCCAAATATTTCAACACCCGAGGCCCTGATTAGTTTCTCTTATTGTACAGATGCGAGCAGACAAAGGTCGGCTGCAAATTTACGTTTGTAGACAAAACTCCACCGCCTACAGCAAAAGGTCGCCCAGTTCACGAGGACTCTCGACCAGCACGTCCGGAGGCACATCCTGCAGCGAATGCGGAGCGAAACCGTAGGTCACGCCGCACGTCCACAAGCCGGCGTTGCGCCCGGTCAGCACGTCGATCGAGGAGTCTCCAATCATCAGCGCTTCCTCGGCGGAGACGCCGGTTTCTCGCAAGAGCGTCTGCACGCCCAGCGGGTCGGGCTTCTTGGTGGCAAAGCTGTTGCCACCGTAAACATGCACAAAAAAATCCCCTAAGCCCAGCGCGCGCACAATATCGCGCGACGGGTTGACGGGCTTGTTGGAGAGCACCGCCATCAGCCGATGCGCGCCATTCGGCGGGGCTCCATTCGACGCGGCGGCCAGACTCGCCAGCGTTTCCGGAATGCCCTCATAAACCGTGGTGTGGTCGAGCTTGTGCAACCGGTAGTAGCCGAGAAAATAGTCCAGAGCGGCTCGGAAGGTTGCCTCGTCGTCACTGTGATTGCCATTGCCATCGGTGTCGCCGAGCGCGCGGCGGACAAGCGTAGGCGCGCCGTCTCCCACATAGCTGGCGATAAGGTTGCCGTCAAGCTCAGGACGCCCAATGTGGCGCATCGTGGCATTCACCGAGTGAATCAAATCAAGTCGAGAGTCGATCAGCGTGCCATCCAGATCAAACACCAGCAGTCGTAGGCGATGCGGATCGAAACGGCGCAGGAAACGAATCATGACTGATCAGGATAAACCAAGCTCGCAGGTGTCAGGTCGCAGGTGTCAGGAAAGCCCAAAACTAGGAGATTTTCCTGATACCTGAGACCTGACACCTGGCACCTGATTTACAATGTTGCGGGGCTGAAGCACGGCGGGGTGAACGACAAACCATGGCCACGACCAAAGTCGATCCCAAATTGAACGAAACCAACGTTGCGAAATCGGCCAAGACCTATCAGGGACTGACCGGTCAGCAACTCATCGATTCGTACCGCATCATGTTCACGTCGCGGCGTATCGATGACCGCGAAATCCTGCTCAAACGGCAACAGAAGGTATTCTTCCAGATTTCGGGCGCCGGCCATGAAGCTCTGGGCGTGGCTGCGGCGCTGGCATTGAAGCCTGCCTACGATTGGTTCTATCCTTACTATCGCGACCGCGCGCTGTGTCTTGGCCTGGGCGCGACTCCGTATGAAATGTTGCTGGGCGCAGTGGGAGCGGCCGACGATCCCAATTCCGGCGGGCGGCAGATGCCCTCGCACTGGGCCTTCAAACACCTCAACGTGGTCAGCCAGTCGTCGTGCACGGGCACGCAGATTCTTCAGGCCGTCGGATGCGCCGAAGCGGGGCGTTATTTTGCCGCACGCCCAAATTCCGCAAGCAAGGGCGATGGCGATCGTCAATTGGATTATCGTCAATTCAAGGATGTTCAATTTCACGGCGACGAGGTCACCTACGTTTCGCTCGGCGACGGCACCACCAGCGAAGGCGAATTCTGGGAGGCGTTGAATACGGCCTCCAACCGCCGCCTGCCGGTAATTTTTTGCATCGAAGATAATGGATACGCGATCTCGGTGCCGGTCGAAGTGCAGACCTCGGGCGGCAACATTTCGCGCCTCGTCTCCGGCTTCCCCAACTTCCATTTTGAAGAATTCGACGGCACCGATCCGGTAACTTCCTACGCGGCGTTTAAGCGGGCGTCGGACTATTGCCGCGCCGGGCATGGTCCCGCGTTTGTCCATGGCCACGTCATCCGCCCTTATTCTCACTCGCTCTCCGATGACGAGCGGCTTTACCGGCCCGACTCCGAACGGCAGGCCGATGCCGCGCGCGACCCGGTCCACCGCTTGCAATTGTTTCTGCTGCGCGAGGGAATTCTCGACGAAAAAGGAATCAACAAAATCGAGCGCGAGGTCGAAGAGCAGATTCAGGCCGACGCCGACCGTGCGCTCGAAGCCGCCGTCCCACAGCCGGACACGATCTACAAATTTGTCTACTCGCCCGATGTCGATCCCACTTCGGCGGCGTTCGAAACTCAGCCTACGTCGACAGCGCCCGCTCCCGAAACGGCCGGGGATGGCAAGCGCCCCGCGGCCGTGAACAAAACCATGGCCGACCTCATCAACTACACGCTGCGTGACGAGATGCAGCGCGACGAACGCGTCATCATATTCGGCGAGGATGTCGCCGATTGCAGCCGCGAAGAGTACGTCACGTCGAAGCAGGTAAAAGGCAAGGGCGGAGTTTTCAAACTGACCTCAGGATTGCAGATGGAGTTTGGCGCCGATCGTGTCTTCAATTCTCCGCTGGCCGAGGCCAACATAGTCGGCCGCGCTATTGGCATGGCGACGCGCGGATTGAAGCCGGTGGTCGAAATCCAATTCTTCGATTACATCTGGCCGGCGATGATGCAGTTGCGCGACGAGCTTCCCACCATGCGCTGGCGCTCCAACAACGCTTTCTCGTCGCCGGCGGTGGTGCGCGTCGCCATTGGCGGCTATCTGACGGGAGGAGCCATTTACCACTCGCAATGCGGCGAGAGCATCTTCACCCATACTCCCGGAATGCGGGTTATCTTCCCTTCCAACGCGCTCGATGCCGCGGGACTATTGCGCACCGCCATCCGCTGCGACGATCCGGTTTTGTTTCTTGAGCACAAGCGGCTTTACCGCGAAACCTACGGGCGCGCAGCCTATCCCGGCCCCAACTACATGGTTCCATTCGGCAAAGCGAAAGTGGTGCAGGCGGGAACCGATCTCACCGTGATCACCTACGGCGCGGTGGTTCCACGGGCGCTGCAGGCCGCGCAGAAGCTCGAGCGCGAACATCAAGTCAGCGTCGAACTGATCGACCTGCGTTCGTTGAATCCGTTTGATTGGGATGCAATTGCCGCGTCGGTTGAGAAAACCAACCGCGCCCTGATTGCCTACGAAGATTCGCTAAGCTGGGGATACGGCGCCGAAATCGCCGCCCGCATCGCCGACCAACTCTTCCATCATCTCGATGCGTCGGTAAAGCGCGTGGCGGCAACAGATACGTTCGTTGCCTATCAGCCAATTCTGGAAGATGCGATTCTGCCGCAGTCGAGCGATCTGTTTCGAGCGATGAAGGAACTGGCCGAGTTTTAGGGGTAGCTTTTTGCGTGGGTCGTCGCCCCGGTTTTCGCGCTCTGGATGGGACATCACATATATGGCTAAACCAGCATTCGTCTCTCTCACTTTCGACGACGGCCTGCGATGTCAGTTCGAACGAGCCGTCCCCATTCTTGACCGATGTACCCTCGCAGCTACATTTTTCTTGATCGCCAATAAGTCCCCCTGGCACGAACGCCCCGATTGGCGAAAGATCGAGTGGAACGCGGACGACATACAATCCCTCAGAGGCATGGCGCAGCGAGGGCACGAAATCGGAAGCCATTCCGTAAACCACAAAGATCCTGATCCTCAAAGCCCAAATTTCGATCCAAGTTTCGATGCCAAATTTGAAGCCGAAGAGTCCAAACGACTCATTGAGAGCTGGATGGGTGCGAAGATTCAGTCTTTCTGCTACCCCTTCTGCAAGAATCCTGAACCTCTCAAAAACGCTGTTAGGTGCGCAAAATACGAGCAGGCACGGGCCGGAGCTACGGGGCTTTCTTATTACTCGCCGCAGGAGTCCATAGACTTTCTTAGTGTGGACTGCCGTCAAATTACCGCGAATGAGAATGTCAGCGAATGGATTCGACCCGACTGCTGGCATATCCTGATGATCCACGGGATTGGGGGCCCGCAAGATGGATGGTGTCCTATTCAGGAGGACCAGTTTGACACGCAGATGAAAGACCTAGCGATGCGCCGGGATTCTGGCGACGTAGAAGTTGTCACTTTCAAAGACGGGGCAGAGCGCCTACAGCAGTCGAAATAGCGCCACCAACGTTTGCGCCGCGGACGCCCGGCCCAACTCACCTTATGGGAAAACGATGATCTCGAAAATCTTGGCGTATTCTGCGCAACCGCACCTGGCTGTTTGGATCGCACGAGAGGCAGCGCCACGCGGCCGCGCCGCCTTGACGAAACCTCGGCTCTGTCGTGAAGGACCCGTGGTTTCAGTACTCGCTTTTCGTCGGGCGTTCTTTGGCTTCTTGCCTTTGCCGCATTCTTAACCATTCTTCGATTTTCTCGCACCGGCCGTCCTCCCGCCAAACGTCGCGGCCCAAGGCCCGCCGCCATAACAAACCAGCGCAAACGCGATGGCCGCCAGCGCTAGCGGAAATTCGTAACCGTTGCTGCCGGTGAGCCCGCTCTTATAATGCACCTTCCAAATAGCCACGCCCATTTCGATCACGAAGGCGAGCGAGCAGAAGCGAGTGAACAGTCCCAATACGATGCCAATGCCGCCAAAAAATTCCGTGCCCGCGGAAAGATACGCCAGCCAGCGCGGCAGCCCGAGCGAGCCAACCATATCCATATGATGATGAAATCCGCCGAACACCTTGTGATAGCCGTGCGCGATCATGATTGCGCCCAGAACCAGGCGCATCACAAGCAGAGCCAAGGGTTGCAGCCGATTGAGAAAGTCCACGCCAGCCTCCAGAATCAGTTCTGAGTTCTCAAGAAAAGGCTGACCTCATGCGGATCGACAGTCAATAGCGCAGAAGATGCTTGGGGGGAATGAAGACTCAGCAAGAAGAGATTTTCCTGAGACCTGAGACCTGGCACCTGACACCTGCTCTTCTGCTCTACCAGGTTGAATACGCCTTGCCGTCGCTGCCGATCTGGTTGGAGCCGCTGTGCACGCCGATAATGCCATCCGTGTCTTTCTGGAATGGCGACAGCTTCACGTCGTCGGCGGGCTCCACCTCCCAGGTCTTGCTGCCCGTGATGTCATCCGGAATTTCCTCCACATAACCCGCCGTCTTCAGATCATCCAGCGAGTCGGGGGCTTTTTGACGGTCCAGCGCGTACTGCCAGATCATCTGATTCAGGACCTCCAGATTGTGGCGCAGATTGTCCTCGCGCACGCGTTGCAGGCTGTGGCTGTAGATGGGCATGGCGACGCCTAACAGGATCAGCATGATGCTGATCACCACCATCATCGAGATCAGGGTAAATCCGCGCTCGCCTGCTCTAACTCGGCTGTGCATAAATATTCAGTGAGTCCAACTGGAATACGCTTCGCCGTTGAGCGACGTCTCAGTCGATCCGCTGTGCACGCTCGCAATTCCGGGATTGTTCGGGTCCCACGGCGTGTTGTTCTCATCTTGGACTTCCGGATCGGTCACCCAGGTTGTATTGGTGCCGGTAATGTCGTCCGGAATGAACTTCAGGTATCCGGCCTGCACTAAATCGTCCAGCGACTGGGGCGCGTGGTGCTTATCGAGCGAATACTCCTGGATGACTTTATTGATCGTCGTGAGATTCTGATGAAGCTTGGCTTCCTTCGCCATAAGCACATTATGGGTGTAATTCGGCACTGCGATCGCCAGCAGGATCATGATGATCGTAATGACCACCAGCATCTCGATCAGGGTGAATCCGCGATAACCCCTGCGATCGCAACCCCCGGGCTGACGCGGCCGCGCTGGGAAACCGAATCTCATCTACCAGTCCTTATACTTGCTGCCGTCCAACGCGGTTTGGTCCGACTTGGTGTACACATCGAAGACGTTTTGACCGCCCCAGGAAGTCGAGTCCTTATCGTCCTGCATGGAGCGCAGTCCCCATTCGTCCTTGGTCATGGGGTCGAGTGGAATCTTGCGGAGAAACTTCAGCTTTTTGCCGCCGACATCCTCGCCTTTCAGCAGCGTGTCGAGGTCGGGAGGATAATTTTCCGATCCCAACTTGGTGCGGAACATGCCCAAATCGGCAGCGGCTTTGTAACGATCAATGGCGTCCCGGAGCATCCACAAGTCGTAGCGCAACTCGTGCTCGCGCTCCCGCGCCACCGCGTTCTTTGCCATCGGAACCGCCATCCCTACCAGGATGGCCAGGATAGCGGTGGCCACGATCAACTCGATCAGCGTGAACCCGGTTTCGCGCGACGCACCCACCGCCCGCGCTCTTGTCAGACTCATCGACCTAACCATAACTAAATTCCGGGTTTCCCGTTCTCACCGCTCAGTGCAATCCGGTTTGTTTTAACTGAGAACTGAGAACCGGGAACTGAGAACTTCCTTCTACTGAATCGTAATCGCCGCCTGCGCTCCACTCATCGCAATGGGCTGCATCGCCGGGTCGCGCGCCCCGCCGCGGGTAATCGTCAGCGCCGACTGCCCCGGGCCCTTCGCCATGAAAGTCAGCGTCACCACCGCGCCCTGTCCCGAAACTCCGCCCGCGCCCGGAGGCCGCGAGGCGGTGATTTGCATCGTGCCCGTCGCCGTGTCCTCGCGATGCGCCACGGTTACGAGCTGGCCATCCTGCGACAGGAAGCCGCCGTTCGAAACGTTGAGCACCTCTAATTGATTGGGATCGTAATTGAGCTGCACCGGCACGGAGTACACGTTCTGCCCGCCGGAAAGCATGACGTTCACCGTGAAAGTCGAGCCCTTGGCCTGGGTCAAAGCCGGCGGATCAAACAGAAATGTTCCCGTTCCCGCGCTCACCTGGTTTTGCGGCATCGGCTTCGGCAAAGCTTGATTCGCTGGAACCAGCGCTGCCGGAGCCTGGTTCTGCGCACCCTGATTCTGCGCACCCTGGTTCTGCGCACCCTGCGCGGCGGGCGGCGCCGGGGTCCCCGGCGAAGCCGGAGCAGTCGCCGGACTCGGAGCCGAAGCCGGAGCCTTGGTGTTAGTCCGTCGCAGTGACAGCGCGTTCGCCGTACCCACGTCGAGCATCTCCTCGCTGTTATGCGAAGTGTCCAGCCCGCGCACAATGTGCGGCACCAGGACGAATACGATCTCGTTGGTCGAGTGGTCCGCCGTATCCTGCGAAAAAAGATATCTCAGGATGGGAATCGAAGCCAGACCCGGGATTCCAGTCAGCGCCTTGGTCTTCGAGTCTTCCATCATCCCGCCCAGCAGGCTGACCTCGCCCTCTTTCAGGCGGATTTCGTTTTCGATTTTGCGTTGCCCGATCACCGGCTGGCTGATGCCGCCAATGCTCACGTAAGAGTCGACGTCGGAGACATCCATCGACAACTTCAAGGAAATTTCCCGTCCAGCATGCACCCGCGGCGTAATTTCGATGTTCACACCGACATCGAGATATTGAAATTGCGTGTTAACCAGCGGGTTGATGCCGACGCCGCCAATTCCTGGCTGGAACGATCCTGTCGCCACCGGCACCCGGTCGCCGATCTTCAACGTCGCCTTCTGCCCGTCCAGCGCGCGCACCTGTGGACTCTGGATCACCCGCGTATCGGTGTCGTTCATCAACGCCGTCGCCGTGGCCTGCGGAATCGTGACCTGGAAGTCAGTGGCATTCAAATTGGCAAGAGTATTCAGGTTAATGCCGTTCGACGACGTTGAACTAGAACCCGTGGTCGAACCGGTTGTAGAGCCCGTAGTACTGGTAGTGTTGATATTCGGCTGCAGCATCACCGAAGCGCTGGTGGGAGGATTGATGCCCAGCGTGTGCGACTTGTCGCGGCTCACTTGCATCACCGCGATATCGATCAACACCTCGGGCCTCGCTTTATCGAGATCGTCCACCAGCTTTTGCGCCAGCGCCGCTTGGTCGGGAGTGCCGCGCACCACGATCGCTCCCTGCGATGGCAACTGCTGAATGCGGCTCACTTCCAGAATCGTGCGCATCGCGTTGACCACATCCTGCAACTCGGTAGGCTGCGAAAGGTTGGAAAGATAAAAGGTTTTGATGACGTTCTGTTCCAGCTCTTTCCGTTTCGCGGGAGTGTCTTGCGCAATGAAAATCGTATTCGGCGTCACCGGACGCCAAAAAGTTTTGGTCTCAAAAGAAATGATTTCGAGCGCATCTTCCAACGTCACGCCGTTGAGCTCGATGCGCACCTGCTTGGGCACGTAATCGGGATCGAAAAGCACGTTGATCCCGGCCAGTTTGCCGACCGTCTCGTAAATGACGTTCGCTTTCTCCGTGACTTTCAGCGTAATGGGAACGTTCGAGATGGGCGCCAGTTCCACCGGTCCCTGCGCCGATTGCAGGCGCCGGCGCAAAGGCGTTGGACCGGTCGCTTGCGGCGGCGGATTCTGCGCTTCCCGCAGCAACTGCTTGGTCCGGTTCAGTTCCTGCTGCGCGATGAACGACGAAGGATCAATATCCAATCCCTTCTGGAACTCGCCCACGGCTTCGTCAAGCTTGCCCGCGTCGCGCAGAATCTGCCCGCGATGCACGTGCGAGGAGGCCGCATAAAAGCGCGTGCGCTCGAAGGCAGTACGATATCTCAGATCCTTCGGCCTCAGACTGTACGCCTGCTTGAAATAGTCGAAGGCCTTCTCGTAGTCTTGCCGCGCCTCGGCGTCCGTGCCCTTCGCGAAGGCTACCTTCGCGGAATCATGGCTCTTCCCCACTACTGGAAGCTGCAAACAGAGCAGCAGCAAAACAAACAGAGAAGGACGGATCACACGTCTCATCTAGCAGTCCTCATAAAAATCGCAAGCGACGGATTTTTCCGCCCGCCGACTGCCTTGTCGAAGCAATGTGGCCGGCCAGCCATGTCACCGCCAGAGCCCTCTCGCCACCCAATAAAGCCAGTGGTGCGGGCATTGCCCAAGTCGTTCGGACGCAAAAAGTACCGGAAATTTGGATTATAGCATCGCATCAACTGGCACTCGAAGTGATTGGTACGTAGGTGTTTACACTCGTTAGTACAGGTACGTAAGGTGTAGGGTCCCAGGTGTCACGTCTCAGGCCTCAGGTCTCAGGAAAACCGGGTTTGCTTTTCCTGACACCTGAGACCTGACACCTGACACCTGCCTTCGTGATACTTTCTTTTCAGTATCATGCTCTTCAGTATCATGGCCAAGCAGACCACCCACCAGACCCAGCCCAATCGGGAGAAAAGTCCTCGCCGCCAGCCCACCGCCTCCGGGGAAAAGGACGCCGCTGTTAACAGGAACGCCGGTCATAACTATTTCTTGCTAGAAAAATTCGAGACCGGGGTCGTGCTCACCGGAACCGAGGTGAAATCCGTCCGCGGTGGCACCGCCAATCTGAAAGACTCCTACGGCCTCGTCAAAGATGGCGAACTCTGGCTCCTGAATTGCCACATTGGCCCCTACGATCACGGCAACTATGCCAATCATGCCGCTCTCCGCACCCGCAAACTTCTGGTGCACAAAGAAGAAATCCGCAAGCTAATCGGCAAGACGCAGCAAAAGGGACTGACGCTGATCCCCACCCGCATGTATTTCAAGAACGGCAAAATCAAAGTAGAACTAGCCCTGGCCAAAGGCAAACAACTCTGGGACAAGCGAGAAACCGAACGCCGGAAAACGGCCGACAAAGAAGCCCGCGAGGCCATCTCGCGCGGAAGAAAGCAAGGTTGATGTCGGCGGGGACTAGCGGCGCTGATGCATCAGCCCTGCAGGCGCAGCCTCACGGCTGGGAGGCCGGCAAATCCGCGACCCGCACGATGGCGCATTCCGCTTGCTTGCCGCTCGTGCTCTTCACCTTGCCCTTGGTGCCGCCAATCTCATACCTCACTTCGGTGCCAACAACAAAGTCGGTCGCTTTCAACGACTCCTTCTCTTTCGTGCGGCAGGTATACTGCCTGCCCGCCGCCGCGAATGACAAATCGTACTGCTGATGCTTGTGGCTCTTGTCGGTCATTCCCACCGGCTGGAAATCCTTCAGCGTGGTTGTCCCCTCGATCTTCGATCCGGCCGCCGCCGCGATCGCAATCACCACAAACAGCACAACTGCACTCCCCTTACGCATCACCCACCTCCAACCCGATTGTACGTTGAGAAAAAATGATCGCCGCCACGCCTCACCAGACTTGTCACTACCCGGAATCTTCCGGGGTGAGGGGTAGCTGGGCCATCTCACTCGACCCAGTCATGTTGAGCGAGGATTGAGCTTCGCGAAGCGAAGCTCAACCGCAGTCGAAGTACCCCTGCCGCCACCAAGTCCTTATAAATCACATACATAACTGGAAAATCAAGAACCAAATCGAGCTAAGTCATTGTTTTATAAATGCTTTAGCGGAATATCGACGACACATCCAGCTAAGTCATTGTTTTATAAAGACCTTACAGGTAAGTCCTTATTCCTCAATGACATGGCTGAAATCACCCTCTAAGTCTTTTGTTTTCAAAGACCGGCCCAGCGGGGGTCGATTGTAGCGAGCGCACCCAGATTTTGCTCGCTAAGAGTTGCAAGTTTCCCCTTCCACCGTGGATACTGAACACACTCATCATGAAGACAAACCTTTCCTCCACCACTCCGTCTCAACTGGAAACCGATTGCCTGGTCGTAGTAGTCCTCGATCACAGCCAAGATCACAACGAAGTTCACCGCGAAAAAGGCAAACCTGAAAAAGACAAGCCTGCGCCTTCAATCGAGTGCGACGACGCAGCCGTGCGCGAAGCCGCCAAAGATGTCATCGCCAACGGCGAAGTCACCGGCAAGTGTTTCGAAACCACGCTTCTGCACAACCCCGCTGGATTGAAAGCGAAGCGCCTACTCCTCATCGGCGGAGGTAAAGCCAAGAACTTTTCCGCCGCGGAATTGCGCAAACTCGCCGGCACAGCCGTCCGCACGCTGAAAGGAAAAAGCATTCGCAACTTCGCCTTCGCCCACGGAGGTGGAAGCGGAGTTCCGTCACCCTTCGCGGTTCGCGCGATCGTCGAAGGCGCGATCATCGGCGACTTCGATCCCGGTTACTACAAGAGCGATCGCAAGAACAAGGATGAGAAGATCGACTCCGTCACCATCCTCGTGCAAAAGGGAGAAGACCAGAAGTCCGCGGCATCGGCTCTCGACGTCGGACGCATCATAGCCGAGTCCCAGAACTTCACCCGCGACCTCGTCAATGAGCCGTCGAATCTAATGACGCCAACCATATTGGCCGAGCGCGCGAAGAAGATGGCCGCGGAAGTCGGCCTTAAATGCGAAACCTACAGCACCGATAAGATCAAAGAACTGAAGATGGGAGCATTCTGGGGAGTGGCCCAAGGCTCCGACGAACCTCCCGCATTGATCGTGCTGCGCTACGAACCCGAGAGCGCAGCCAAAGATGTGCATCTCGGCTTGGTCGGCAAAGGCGTCACCTTCGACACCGGAGGCATTTCGATCAAGCCAGCCGATGGCATGGAGAAAATGAAATACGACATGGCAGGAGCCGCGACCATGATCGGCGCCATGCGGGCTATCGCGCTGCTGAAGCCCAAAGTCAAAGTCACCGCCGTCGTTTGTGCAACGGAAAATATGCCCTCCGGCAAAGCGCAAAAGCCGGGAGACGTGCAGATCGCCATGTCCGGCAAGTCGATAGAAATCATCAACACTGACGCCGAAGGACGCTTAATCCTGGCCGACGGCCTCTACTATGCTCGGCAACTCGGCTGCACTCATCTCGTCGACGCCGCGACCTTGACCGGCGCGGTCGTCGTGGCCCTCGGCTACGTGAACGCCGGAATTTTCGCCAGCACCGACGAGATGTACGAGCGCTTCGCCAAGGCCAACCAGCAAGCGGGCGAGAAAATGTGGCGCCTGCCGCTCGACGACGAATACAGGGAACTCATCAAGTCCAATATCGCCGACATGCAGAATTCCGGAGCCCGCTACGGCGGCGCCATCTTCGCCGCCATGTTCCTGAAAGAATTCTCCGAAGATACGCCGTGGATCCACCTCGACATCGCCGGCACTGCCTGGATGGAAGAGAACAAACCCTGGATCGCCAAAGGCCCGTCCGGAATCGCGCTGCGCAGCCTGGTAGAGTTTGTGAAGGGATGGAGCGCGTAGATATCAGCCTCGCGGCGGACACACAATCGGAATCACATCTCTTCCATTTCGCCGATAAACGCGGAAGTCTTTTTCATCCACGGTCAGCACGGGCAGGCCTTGGTTTAGCTCGCTCATTCGGATCAGGCACAAATCCGCAAGATCCGGATTGCGATCTCGATAACGTTCGGCAAGTTCTAGAATCTCATTGAGATTTCCCCGAAGATCGAAGGCGAGCCTTAGGAATCCGAACTGCACCAATCCGAGAACCTCGGCTACCGATCCAACATGGAAAATGGTTTCCGCCAGAACCGCCTCACAGGTGAGCAGCGGCTCTGAAGTGCGCATACCGATCTCGTCAGCCCATGCGTGATGCCGGTCGCGGCGATTGAGAAATGCCACCACAAAACCGGTATCGGCAATTCCCCTCATTTCCGAGAAAATCCTTTACGGGAGGAAAGATCGGGAGGGCCATCGATCACCCCCGAAAAGCGCATGAAGGGCTTGTCCCCGTGTTCCCGCTTCGCGTGCTCCAACTCCTCACGGACCAATCGGCCCACCGGCAGTCCCGTTCTATGGGCAGTAGTCTTAAGCCACTCGGCGAGCTCTTCCGGTAGACGAATTGTGATTGTCTTACTCATAGCCAGGATTGTAACACACTTCTGTCAACATGTTTTACATTACACTAGATGAAGCGGTCATGGATCTCCCCGAGAAAATCCGCAGTTTGCCCACTTCGCCCGGCGTCTATCTCTACAAAAACGCCGAAGGCGAAGTCATCTACGTTGGCAAGGCGAAGAACCTGCGCTCGCGCGTTTCTTCCTACTTCCACGAAGGCCGCTGGGAGGACGCGAAAACTGGCACGCTGGTCCGCGAGGCGGTCGACGTCGACTACATCGTAGTTGCCAATAATAAAGAGGCGCTGGCGCTTGAGAATCACCTGATCAAGCAGAAAAAGCCACGCTTCAACATCCTGCTGCGTGACGACAAAACTTACCCTTACGTGAAGCTCACGCTAGCCGAGCGTTTTCCCCGCGTCTATGTGACGCGCCGACTGCGCAAGGACGGCAGCGCATATTATGGTCCGTACTTTCCGGCCAATCTCGCTTATCGCATCGTCGACCTGATTCATCGGCACTTCATGGTTCCGTCGTGCAAGGTAGACCTGACCCGCAATCATCCGCGTCCGTGTTTGCAGTTTTACATCAAGCGTTGTCTCGGGCCGTGCGTAAAGGACCTGACCACGCCCGAGATCTACGCCGAAGCGGTGCGCGATGTCGAGCTTTTTCTTGAAGGGCGTCAAACCGATTTGGTTAAATCTCTGCGCGACCGCATGTCGGAAGCGGCCGAGGCGCAGGAGTTCGAGCGCGCCGCCCGCTATCGCGACCTGATCTCGACCGTCGAACAACTACAGGAGAAACAGCGCATCGCAGCCGCCGAAGGCGACGACGCCGACGTTTTCGGGTATCACTACGAAAATCAAATGCTGGCCGTGAACCTGTTCCACATGCGTGGAGGAAAAGTGCTCGACCGGCGGGAATTTTTCTGGGAAGACCTGCCCGAGTTTGGCACAGGCCACGTAGGGGCGGACGCATTCGTCCGCCCCGGCGGGCAAAGCTCGCCAGCGAACAGCGCAGCGGCCGCTGCCGTGACGGGCGAGGACGCCAGTCTCTCGACCGACTCTTTTGCACCCGGTGAATTCTTCTCCGCCTTAGTCAAGCAACTTTATCTGGGTCAGCCTTACGTGCCGCGCAACATTCACGTTCCCGTCGACTTCGAAGATCGCGCAGAATTGGAGGACGCGCTCAGCGAACAGCTCGCGGGCGAAGGCGGCAGACCAACAAGGGTGCACCTTACCGTTCCGCAGCGCGGAGAAAAACGCGAACTCATCGATCTTGCCGGCACCAACGCCAAGCAGTCGTACGATCAGCGTTTTCGAGTGCTGAAGCCGAACTCGCGCGTCATCCAGGAGGCGCTGCAAGATGCGCTGGCCCTGCCCGAACTCCCGAAGCGCATCGAGTGCTTCGACATCTCTCACATTCAGGGCGCGGAAACCGTGGCATCGATGGTGGTGTGGGAAGACGGCAGGATGAAAAAATCCGATTACCGCAAGTTCATTATTAAGACCGTCGAGGGAGTAGACGATTTCGCGTCCATGCGCGAGGTGGTCACGCGCCGGTATAAGCGCTTGTGCGAAGATCGAAAGCTGGAAGGAAAAAATCCCATGCCCAGCCTGGTGCTGATCGACGGCGGACTAGGTCAGCTCCACGCCGCCGCGCAGGCGCTGGAAGCGCTCGAAATCATCAACCAGCCGCTGGCCGCTATTGCCAAGCGCGAAGAAATCATCTACGTCTACGGACAGGAAGACGACCCGGTCGCTCTCGACCATCATTCTCCGGTGTTGCACCTGGTGCAGATGATCCGCGACGAAGCGCATCGTTTCGCCGTAACTTTTCATCGCAAGCGGCGCCAGATCCGCGACCGTGCGACCGAGTTACGAGAGATCCCCGGCGTAGGAGAATCGACCACTCGCCGCTTGTTGGAACATTTCGGCAGCCTGCAAGCCGTGAAGCAGGCGGATGTCGCGGCGCTGTCGGCAGTGGTCACGAAATCGCAGGCTGACGCGATTCTCGAACATTTCCGGAGGGCTACTACCGCCCCCGTATGATGAGCTTGTCGACGCACTCCCTGGAAGGTTGCTGAAAAACTAGATATTGGCCTCGCTTTTGGGTGGCGCAGCGGTTTACCGCTTTTGCTCTTGTTCTTGGGTGGCGCAGCGGTTTACCGCTTTTGCTCTTGTTCTTGGGTGGCGCAGCGGTTTACCGCTGCGATAAACACCTATTTTCATTGCCGGCTTTAGCCGCTGAGGGAACGATTGCGTCGGGCAATTGAGTTTTTCCGCAGCCTCCTAGACACCGGCGACTGCAACGGTTTGTAAACGGCCGTTCGCGATGATACCCTTCGGCGTCCGTATCTGTGCCGTTTCAATCCATTCCAAGAAAACAACAGGAGGCAAGATGAGAAAAGCTCTATGCGCCACTCTGTTTGCCGTAACGCTGCTAACCACGCTCCCCGCGCTTGCGCAGAATCCCAACTATGATTACCGATCGGTATGGCGCGTCACCTACTACGAACTCAAGCCCGGTCAGTCCGAGGCCTTCTGGAAAGATTTTCGCGAGAATCTGAGACCTTCCTACGATGCGGTGAAAAAGGAAGGCATCATTACCGACTACAAAGTCTGGACCAACGTGACCACCGATGGCCCGCATGACTGGGATATCGCGGTCGGGTTGATGTATCCCAATTGGGCGGCAATCGATCAGGCCGAGACCAAAGCGGCAACCATCATCGCCAAGCATTACGGATCGCGAGAGGCCATGATCGAAGCCGGAAAGAAACGCAACGAGATACGCGAAGTGGTTGCGAGCAAGCTGGCGCGCGAAGTGATGCCGAAATAGTGGTGGAACCACGGTTGCGACAAGACCACTGGGCGCCCCGAATGTTATTTCGTAAAGCATTCGGGGCCTGCCAGAGCGCCCTTGGCCGGGTTTCTGACTGCTAGCATTCGCTCACGGACAAGCAGCGCGCGATCGGCGTACAATTTCTACGGTAGCTCGTTTCGAATCGAGCGGGAGGCCCACATGCCCGTGTACGACTACGTCTGCAACGATTGTCACAAAACCTTCGAATTGATTCTCACCCTGAAAGAACATGACGCAAATGCGAAATGCCCCAAGTGCGGCAGCAAGAACGTGGAGCAGGAAGCCACCGCGTTCTACGCTGTAACCGGCAAGAAGAGTTAGGCGAAGAGCTCGCGGAAGGTTAGGCTCGGAATAACCAACGATGCCAGATGGCGAAGTCGGGAGGCACTTTACGCCCCAGCTACGGCTGCGGCACTATCTTCATCTTCAAGCTGATTCCATAGCTATGGTCTTGCGGCAGTTTGCTCGTCATCCACGGTCTCTACGCACGAATCCGTAATCCCATGCGTTTCCGTTGACCTGATGATCTTCGGATTGATCCTCGCTCTGCACTTGCACTGGCTGCTTGTCGTCTTTGCAATTTTCGTGGT
>Ga0074044_10001138_pt1 | contig 24432 bp, 24 predicted proteins | sample BogForMeECP23OM1_FD_94443 | JGI IMG/M metagenome (GOLD analysis project Ga0074044, IMG submission 94443) | Bog forest soil microbial communities from Calvert Island, British Columbia, Canada - Bog Forest MetaG ECP23OM1 | ecosystem: Environmental > Terrestrial > Soil > Wetlands ... | reverse complement strand
GCGAGCACGGCCGCGTTCCAGGCAATCCGATACCCCGACCCGTCGCGCTCGACGATACCGGCGCGGCTATTGACGACCAGGGGATGTCCCGGCGGGGCGTCGTACTCCGCAACGGGCACTCCGGCGACCACGCAGCGCATCGTCGTGCCGTCGCAGAAGGTGAATGCAAGACCCGGGCGCGGCACCGCCACGGCCGCGGCGCAAAGCAGCGCGCCACCGAGCGCGCGCAGGAGCGGCGAACTCGGCCGCTTTAGCGCCGCCGGGGCCGCCGCCCGACCACGCGCACAGCCCGCCGCGCAGGCCCGGGGCGAGCCGACGCCGGATCGCTGTTGCAGTGCACGAAGCCGCCGTTGCCACATCGTCGCCGATTATAGGCGATGTGCAACGGCGTCCGGGGTCCGATCTTCCAGCGCCCGCAGTATCATGCGCGTGACCCCGCTTCACCTGCCTGCAACATGCCGCGCCTCATCATCTGCCTGTTCGCCCTGCTGCCACTGTGCGCCCGCGCCCAGGTCGCGGCGCAGGCGCTCGTGTTCGGGGTCAATGAAGGGGTGACCTACCATATCTCGAGCGCTGAAGTGCGCGAGCGCTATCGGGAAATCGCCGACGACCGCACGCGCTGGCTGCACCGCCCGGTGCAGGTCGAATACATGGACGACTACGTGCAGATGGGCAAGGATCTTTTGGCCCTGCGCTATGACGTCGCCTATGTGCATCCCGCGCATTACGCGATCCGGGCCATCGACCAGGCCCACTACCGCCTGCTCGCGGTGACCAAGGGCTACACCGATTACCGGGCGAGCTTCCTCGTTCGCCGCGAAGCCAAGTTCGAATCGCTCGCGGACCCGGCGATCCACCAGGTCGGCATGCCCGACGCCGATTCGATCACCGCATGGATCGTGCGCGCCACGCTGCGCGATGCGCTCGGCCCGGCCGCCAAGAACCTGCGTCTGCGCTACACCCGTTATCAGGACGCGGTGCCGTTCATGGTCGACTATGGCTTTGTCGAAGTCGGTGCCACGGCGGCCGCGCCGGTGATCAAGGCATTTACCGGAAAGGGCGGGAAGGTTCTGGTGCAGAGCAAGCCCGTCCCGATCAAGCAGTTGATCGCGAGCCCGAGCCTTTCGCCCCAGGAGTTTGCCCACATTCAGCAGTACTTTCTGAGCCTCGACTCGACCGAGGAGGGTCAGCGCCGGCTCTCCAAGCTCGGCTACCAGGGATTTGCGACCTACGACGAGCAGGAGTTGATCGCCATCGGCCACTGGCTCGACGCCGGTCTGTGACGCGAGCTGCCGCCCGCGATGCGGCACGGCGCTTGCGTGCCGTGCCGCGGCGACGAGCGGCTAGAGAGCCGCGACGCGGTGCAAGGCCGCGCCGCGCGACGAGAGCGGGGGAAACATCGCTTCCATTTCGCGCCGCAGTCTGAGCGCCGGCAGGCTCTCGTCGACCGCGGCGTCGGCCCAGCACAAGGTCTGCCCTGCCTTCACCGCGCGCAAGAGCCTCGCACCGCCGGCCAGGGCGAGCGGCAGTGCGCCCAGTTCGACCGAACGCCACGCCGGCAGCAGCTTGCCCCAGACCGTGTAGCCGCCCTCTCCGTCGAGCGTCTCGCCGGGCTGCAGATCGCGCTTGGCCGTGGCCGCGACGTCGGCGTTGAACCCGATCGCCGCGCCGGTCGCCTCGCCGCGCAGTCCGACCGAGGCCACCGAAATGCCGACCTCCAGGCCGATCAAGTGCCAGCGCTTGTACAGGCAGGCGTAACGCCCCGACGGGTCGGTGCGCACCATGTACTCCTTGAAGCAATTGCGCAGGTACTCGGTTTCGCCCTCGAAGACGACGAAGACGCCGAAGCGGATGTCGTACGCGATCTCGCGCCCGTCCCGCTCGAGCGAGGAGATGACCTCGACCTGACCCTTCTGGTGCAGGACGCCGCCCTCGGCCACGGGGCGGCAGACGCGCGGGATATCGTCGATCGCCGCCGGCGGATAGCAAAGCCCGTCGGGCGGCGCGACCAGGCCGGTGGCATTGCACACGGCGGTGCTCTCGATGGCCGGTTTCGAGCCATCCAGAAACGAGTTGAACATCTTCGGATTGAGCCCGCCGACTCGCGCCTGCTCCGGCGTCAGGCCGTAATAACCCCACACGGTATCCGGCGTCGACTGGGCAAAATGCGGCAGCCACTTGTGCCCACGTCCGGCGGCGACGACGGCGAATCCGGCGGCCCGCGCCCAGTCGACCAGATCGCAGATCAGCGCCGGCTGATCGCCGTAGGCCAGGCTGTAGACGACGCCAGCCTCGGCGGCCCTGCGCGCGAGCAGAGGCCCGCAAAGCGCGTCGGCCTCGACGGTGACGTTGACGACATGCTTGCGCTGTTCGAAGGCGCGCAGGCAGTGCACGACGGCGGCGATCGGGTTGCCGGTGCATTCGACGACAATGTCGATGCGCGGGTGGCACAGCAGCGCCTCCCAGTCGTCGGCAACATGCGTCGTCCCGGCCGCCAGCGCGGCATCGATCGAGCTTGCGCCGTAGCGCTCCGGCTTCCAGCCGACACGGGCGAGATTGGCCATCGCGGCCGCCGGCGCGAGGTCGGCCACGGCAGCCACGTGCACGCCGGGCGTTTTCGGCACCTGGGCCAGATACATCGCGCCGAACTTGCCGGCGCCGATCAAGCCGATGCGCAGCGGTCCGCTCTGCGCCGCGCGCTCGCAGAGCTTGGCGTACAGGCCCACGCTCGCCGCCTCAGGCGGCCCGTTCCGATCGCTGCGCGAGGGGCGGCGTGCGCTCGCGCCAGGGCAGCGGCACGTCGTAATCACGCAGCAGGCAATCGTCGGGCAAGCACTCGAGCGGTGCAAAGTCGCGATGGGCGATGTATTCCGGCCGCTGGAAGCGCCGGATGTGGTTCGACACCGCGCACAGGCTCAGATACACGCTGACCCGGTTCCACGGCGAGAGGTTTGAAGCCGACGCGTGCACCAGGCAGGAATGGAACAGGATCATCGACCCGGGCGGGCCTTTTGGCGCGACGAGGCCGCCCCGCGCCACGAGCTTGGCGATGGTGTCTTTATCGATCGTCCAAAGCGGGTAGCTGGTCGTCGCGACGTCGTGCGCCGCGTCGATGACCCCGAGCTCGTGGCTGCCCGGAATGAACATCAGCGGGCCATTGAATTCGTTCACCTCGTCGAGGAAGATCGCCACGTTCATGGCCCGCGGCTCGGGCATGTCGTCGTCGCGCTGCCAGGTTCCGTAGTCCTGGTGCCATTGCCAGACGTCGCCGTCGAAGGCCATCTTGCCGTTGATCTTGAATTGGTGCATGTATACCGCCTCGCCGAAGATCTGCATGATCGGTTCGACCATGCGCGGATGCCGCGCCAGGCGGGCAAACGGCCGGCTGTACAGGTGCGCCGCAAAATTGGTGCGCACCGCCTCCCGATCCTTCTCGCGCACGTTTTCCGGGCGATGCTGCGCGAACAGGCGCGGCACTTCGTCGCGCAGCTCGCGCATTTCAGCTTCCGAGAACAGGCTCGGGAAGAACAGATACCCCTCGCGCCCGAAGCGCTCAACCTGCTGCCGTGACAGTCGCATGCCGCCCTCCTGCACCCATTATAGGGCGGCGGGCGGAACGCGTCGCGCCCCGCCTCGGCGATCGTCAGCGGGCGACGTACAGGTCGGGGAATTGCTGCTGGAGCGCGGCAAGCTTCGGCAGGTCGTACAGCACGATGTACGGCTGCGTGCGGTGCAGCGCCAGATAATTCTGGTGATAGCCCTCGGCGGGGTAGAACTCCGGCAGGGGCACCACCTGCGTGACGATGGGCTCGGCGAAGACCTTGGCTTTGGTCAGCTGGTCGATGTACGCCTGCGCGACGCGTTTCTGCTCGTCGTCGCGGTAGAAGATCACCGACCGATACTGCGTGCCATGATCGGGGCCCTGGTGGTTGAGCTGCGTCGGATCATGGGCGACGGAGAAGAACACGCGCAGCAATTCGCCGTATGAAACCTGCGCCGGATCGTAGGTGACCTGGACCGATTCGGCGTGGCCGGTCTCGCCGCTGCTCACCTCTTCGTAATCGGCCGGCTTGGCGCCTCCGGCATAGCCCGATACCGCGCGGGTCACGCCCTTGACGTGGCGAAAGACCGCCTCGACTCCCCAGAAGCAGCCGCCGGCGAATACCGCCGCCTGCGGCCCCTTGGCCGAAGCCGCCGGGATGTCCACCGTCGGCGGGGGCAGCGGCGTTGCGGCCACGGCCGTGTCCGCTCCCTGGGCAATGGCGAGCACGAACAGCGCGGCACAGAAGCTTCGCAATGAAGGCAACATGGTCAATCTCCGGGTTTCACTTGCTCGTTTAGTCGTCCGCAGCGGCTAATCCTTGCAGGGGCACCGCTTCCGCACTCGCGCGCGGCGGTTGGAGTATATTGCGCCGACGCGAGTTCCGACGCAGCGCCGATGACCATCTTTATCGCCGGCTTGATCGTCTTTCTTGCCCTGCATCTCGTGCCGGCCCTGCCGGGAGTCCGCGCGGCGCTTGCCGCGCGCCTCGGCGAGGCGCGCTACAAAGCCGCATTCTCGCTGTTGTCGCTGCTAGGGCTAGCGATGATCGTCGGCGGCTACGCGCTGGCGACGCCCGGCCCGCGCCTGTTCGAACCGTCGCGCGCAGCAATCGCCGCCGCACCGTACGCGGTGTCACTCGCATTCATCCTGCTCGCCGCGGCGAACATGCGCGGCAACATCCGGCACACGCTCAAGCACCCCATGCTGCTTGGCATCGTGATCTGGGCCTCGCTGCACCTGCTTGCCAACGGCGACACCCGGGGAACGCTGCTGTTTGGAAGCTTTCTCGGTTATGCGCTGCTCGATCTCGTCTCGGTGCTGCAGCGTCACGCAAGCAAACGCTTCGAGCCCAGCGCACGCTACGACCTGATTGCCGTCGTCGCCGGCGTGATCGCGGCGGTGGCGGTTATGACGCTGCATCGGCTCCTGTTCGGGGTCGCGGCGGTGCCCTGGGGTGTTTGAGGACGACCGCGCGTCAACTTGGTATGATGCCCTCACGCGCCCATTGCGCCGCGGCGGCGCGCATGAGGTTCGAGCCCCGCGGGTGAGCCGGCATGACCGGCGGGAAAATTGACAAGAGGAGAGCAGACCATGGCCAAGAAAGGTTCGAGCGACGGCGTGTACCGCGTCATCGACGTGATCGGGACGAGCTCCGTTTCATGGGAGGATGCCGCGAAATCGGCAGTGCAGATTGCCAGCAAGTCGCTGCGCGATCTGCGCATCGCCGAAGTCTCTAAGCTCGACATGAAGGTCGAGGGGGGCAAGGTCGTTGCCTACCGGGCGCGCGTCCAGCTGTCGTTCAAGTACGAGGCCTAGCCAGCCAGGATCGCGGCGCGCCCCGCGTCTGCGGCCCCTTTTCGCCGCCCGCCGTGGCAGCGCGGATGGGCCGGCGCGCTGCTCGCTTCGCCTGGCGCGATAAGCACGCCGGGCGGGAGCGGCAGCGCGACCTCGCGCTCGAGCGCGGCGGTCGATGCCTGCGCGTTGCGCGACGCGGCTTGGGCGCTCTCTTCCGGCGTGATTGCCAAGCGTCGGCCATCACCCGTGCCGGTAAGACTTACAAAGGTTCGGAACCGGTTGCAGGTCGCCGACCGCGGTCTGCCGCCGCGGCCGGTCCGGCCGCGTGCTCTGCGGCGCGCCAGGCGCACGGCGCGCGCGCCGGCCGGCGCCAACGAGCCCCGGTCGTGGCACGTCGCTTGCGTCATTCGCGCGAGCCAGGCCAGCCACCCGCCGCTGGTTGGCTTCGACTTGAGGTTGCGCACTTGAACGCTTCGATAGGCACACGCTGCTGCATCGCCGGCGGCGGGCCCGCCGGCATGATGCTCGGGCTGCTCCTGGCGCGCGCGGGCATCGACGTGATCGTGCTCGAGAAGCACCGCGACTTCCTGCGCGATTTTCGCGGCGACACGATCCATCCCTCGACTTTGGAGATCATGTACGAACTCGGCGTGCTCGAGGCGTTCCTGAACCTGCCCCACGACGAGGTGCGGGAGATTGATGCCTACGTCGAAGGCACCCGCGTGCCGTTTGCGGACTTCACCCATTTGCCGACGCGGTGCCGGTTCCTGGCGCTCATGCCGCAGTGGAACTTTCTCGATTTTCTTGCTGCCAACGCGCGCCGTCATCGGGGTTTTGCGCTGCGCATGCAAGCGGAGGTGAATGACCTCCTCGTGCGCTCGGGCGAGGTTCACGGTCTGATCGCGACCACGCCCGAAGGGCGGCTGGAAGTGGCGGCGGATCTGGTCATCGGCGCCGACGGGCGCCGCTCGACCGTGCGCGAGCGGGCGGGACTGTCGGCCGACGAGTTTGGCGCCCCGCTCGACGTGCTGTGGTTCCGGCTGTCGCGGGGCGACGATGAGCGGGCCGCGACGGCAGGCTATGTCAGCGACGGTCATATTCTGGTCATGCTCAACCGCGGCAGCTACTGGCAGTGCGGCCTGGTCATCGCCAAGGGAGCGTTCGTTCGCCTGCGGGCCGCCGGCCTCCCGGCGCTACGCGAGCGCATCGCCCGCCTTGCCCCGCCTGCAGCCGGAAGCGTGCACGAACTGACCGGCTGGGATGCGGTGAGCTTGCTAACCGTCCAGGTCGACCGCCTGCGGCAGTGGTATCAGCCCGGTCTGTTGTGCATCGGCGACGCGGCGCACGCGATGTCGCCAGTTGGCGGAGTCGGCATCAACCTGGCCATTCAGGACGCCGTCGCCACGAGCAACCTGCTCACGCCGGCGCTGCGTTCCGGGCGCCCAGGGCTCGCCGAACTGCAACGACTGCAGCGTCGCCGCGAACTGCCGACCCGCATGACCCAGCGCTTCCAGATGGAGATTCACAAGCGGGTGATCGCGCGGGTGCTGGCCCACGCCGGGGATGGTGGAACGCTGCCCTGGCCGCTGCGCCAGTTGCAGCGCCATCCGCTGCTGCGGCGCATTCCCGCACGTCTGCTCGGGGTTGGCTTTCGACCCGAGCATGTGCGCGCCACCCGCGATGACTGCCAGCCGCGCCACAACCCTGCTCTGTGACGGGCGGTGCGAATCGGCCTGTTAGCGTGACGCGGGGGCAAACGGCGGCGCCGCGAAGCGCTCGCGCAGGCGCCTCAGGACGCCGCTGACCAACCCGCTTAGGTAGGCGCGCCGAACGGCGCGCGCCTCGCGCTCAAGCATGAAGTAGTCGTAGTCCGTCCAGTATTGAGGATCGGCCGCCTGGGCATCGATAAGGCTCTGTGTGCCTTGCAGCAAATAGGCCCGATCGTGACCTGCGCCGCAGGCCGGATTCAAGGCTTGCTGCGTCGCGCCCGTGGCTTGGGTCGCAGCCTGCACGGGCTCGGCCAGGTTCGTTAACGGCATGGCTGATGCCTCTCTAACCTATTAAGAAAATGACACTTTTATATGCCATGCGCTAAAGGTAGCCCAATCGGCATGAGCCGTCCAATCGCTTCTTGTGATGCCTCGGATCGCCCTTGGCGATGGCGCGCGGCAGTCATTGCCGCGTTGCACCATAATTGCCCGACGGTGTCCCGGACGGGGCCGGCTCGCCGAGCGATTGGAATGTGCGCACGGGCGCTGCCCTGCCGGCTACTCGGGGCATGGCGGGGCCTTGCCCCAGCTTAGGGTGGCAGGATGAGCCGGCGACGGCGTGAGCCGATGACGCCCCGGCACGAGCCCGCCTATCGCGTGGGCACCGTGACCAGGCGATCGGTGCCCGATTCCGCCCCCCACACTTCACCGCTGCGGCCGAGCATCTGGCGCACGTTGGCCCGGTCGCGGTCGGACGGGAAGCTGTCGAACTTCTCGGTAACCGGGTCGAACCGGACGATGGCGTTGCGCGACCAGTCGGACAGCCAGACCTTGTCCTGCGCGTCGACCCACAGCGCGTAGGCGTGTGCGTTGCCGGGCAGCTTCCATTCGCGCCAGGTCCTGGCGGCCGGGTCGTACATGCCGACCTGCCCGGTGTTCCAGTAGCTTACCCAGATTCGGCCGCGCGAGTCAGGCCACAGGCGGCGCGCGCCCTGGCCCTTGGTGGGTGGGTCGATAACGGTTGCCACGCCGCTGTCGACGTCGACGCGGGCGATGTAATTGCCGGCCAGGGAGGCGAAGTACACATCGCCCGAAGCGGTGGTGGCGATGCCATAGGGGCCGCCGCCACGCGGCGCGGGCCAGACCTTGACCTGCGCGGTGGCCGGATCGAGCCGGCCGTAATAGCCGCTCTGGCCGATAAACCACACCCGACCCCTGCGATCGAACGTCAAGGAGTTCAGATTGATGTCGCCGCTGTCGGCGGGCAGCGGCCATGCCTTCACGGCGTGCGTCCGGGCGTCCACGCGCACGATCGCGTTCTGGCCGCCGTCGGTGATCCAGGCAGCGCCGTCGGGGCCGACGATCACCCCGTGCGGGGCCGATCGGGCACCGAGCGCGATCTCCTCGTACTTGCCGGTCCCCGGATCGAGAATGCCGAGCTTGCCGGTCATCTGCGCGGTGTAGTAGACGGGCGCACCCTTGCCGGGCGCAGCGGCGACATCGTGCGGGTGCGAGCCGCGCGCGACGTCGAAATATGCCGGCGCTGCGGCGAGCGCGACTGTCGCGAGCGCGGCGCCAAGGGCAACCGCCGCGGCTTGTGCCGATCGGGGTATCGCCATCGAAAGCCTCCCGAGGCCACGTTCCGGGCAAACAGTTTACGGCGAAAAGCCGCCGCGCGGCCGGGCCGCCGCGGCGTTTCGACTCGAAGCGCGGGGCGCGCAGCGCTTAGCCCCCGCCGCGGTGATACGCTACGATGCCGCCTTTCGTGGCGGCGAAACGGCGAGGCCCGCGGTGAGTCGATTGCAAGCACTGAACGGCGCCGCTCAGTATTTCGACTCCGGGGACTTTCGCGCCGACCTTGCCCGGCGCATTGCGTACCGCACCGAGAGCCAGGTTCCCGAGCAGCAGGCGGTGCTCGCGCAATACTTAAGCGCGGAGCTGCTGCCATGCTTGGAGCGCCTGGGCTTCGCCGCCCGCCTGGTCGAGAATCCTGTCGTCGGATGCGGACCGTTCCTGGTTGCGCGGCGCGCGGAGGGCCGCGACCTGCCGACCGTTCTCAGCTACGGCCACGGCGACGTCAGTCGCGGCTACGCAGCGCAATGGCGCGCACCTCTCGAACCATGGTCGCTGGTCGTCGAAGGCGATCGCTGGTATGGCCGCGGTACCGCCGACAACAAGGGCCAGCATTCGATCAACCTCGGCGCGCTGTCGAGCACGCTGGCGGCCCGCGAGGGGAGGCTCGGCTTCAACGTCACGCTGCTCTTCGAGACCGGCGAGGAAGTCGGCTCGCCGGGGTTGCATGCGCTGTGCCAGACCTTGCGCGACGAGCTGCGCGCCGATGTGCTGATCGCCTCGGATGGCCCGCGGGTCTGCGCCGATCGGCCCACCGTCTTCCTGGGTTCGCGCGGTTCGGTGAACTTCACGCTGCGTTTGCGGCTGCGCGGCGGCGCTCATCACTCGGGCAACTGGGGCGGCGCACTGGCCAACCCCGCGGTGATCCTGGCGCACGCGATCGCCAGCATGGTGAGTCAACGCGGCGTGATCCAGGTCGCCGGCTTGCGCCCGCCGCCGATTCCGGATCCGGTGCGGCGCGCGCTGTCGGAGATTTCCATCGGCGACGACGCGGGCGACCCGGCGCCCGATGCCCTCTGGGGCGAGCCGGGTCTTACCCCCGCCGAACGCGTCCTCGGCTGGAATACGCTCGAAGTGCTCGCTTTCACCGCGGGCAATCCGGAGCATCCGGTCAACGCCATTCCGCCGGCGGCGACCGCCCATTGCCAGTTGCGTTTCGTCGTCGGCACCGATTGGACGCACCTCGGCGATCACCTGCGCCGCCACCTCCAGGCGCAAGGCCTGTCGATGATCGAACTCGACGTCGCGCCGGGCACCGCGGCGACACGACTGGCTCCCGATGACCCGTGGGTTGCGTGGGCGCTCGATTCGCTCGAGCGCACGAGCGGCAAGAAGCCGGCGCTGCTGCCCAACCTCGGCGGGACGCTGCCCAACGACGCCTTCGCCGAGGTGCTGGGGCTGCCGACGATCTGGATACCGCATTCCTATCCCGCCTGCTCGCAGCACGCTCCCGACGAGCACCTCCTGGGTACGGTCGCGCGCGAGGGATTGCAGTTGATGGCCGGTCTGTTCTGGGATCTCGGCGAGCGCGCGCCGCGGCCCGCGCGCAGATGAGGCGCAAGGTCGCGGCCGCCGTTGCCTGCCTTCTCGTCTATTGCGGCGGTGACTGGCTCTGGCTCGGTGTCGTGGCCAGAGACTTCTACGCCACGCGCCTGGAGACGCTGCTGCGAGCTGAGCCGAGCTGGGTCCCGGCCGCGCTCTTTTATCCGCTCTACGTATGCGGGCTGCTTGTATTCTGCGTGGCACCGGCGGCCGCCGCGGGAAGCGCACGCAAGGCAGTTGGCCTGGGCGCGCTCTTCGGCCTGGTCGCTTATGCGACCTATGATTTGAGCAACCTCGCCACGCTCCAGGGCTGGCCCGTCACGGTCACGGTGGCGGACATCGCCTGGGGCATGTTCATCAGCGCGTTAGCGGCGCTCTCCGGTTACAGCGCCGCCGCGGCGGTGCGCTGAAAAGCGCACAACGACATCGACGGCCATCCGACCTACCTCGAGGGCTTGCGCGCGCGGCCGATCGCGGCCGCCGAATCCTAAGGGAACAGGCGAGACCTGCAACGCGCGCGGTCGCGTTTCGCAATGCGGCCTGTCGCGGCTACACTGTGGCGCGATGACACAACCCGTTAAGCCGGTCCACGCTGCGCCGCTTGCAGCCGATGAATTGCGGGCGGCATTCCGGCGCGTCTTTCCCGGAGTCATGTTCGCGATGTTCCTGGCCGCGGTCGACCAGACGATCCTGGCCAGCGCGTTGCCGGCAATCGTCGCCTCGCTCGGCGGGTTTGCCGACCTTTCCTGGGTGGTCGTGGCCTATCTGCTGGCGGCCACGGTGGCCGCGCCCCTGTACGGCAGCATCGGCGACCGCTACGGCCGGCGGCCGACGCTGCTCGCCGCGTTGACCGTGTTCACGCTTGCATCGCTCGGCTGCGCCCTCGCGCCGACCTTGTTCGCGCTCATCGTCGCCCGCGCCGTGCAAGGCATTGGCGGGGGCGGCCTGATGACCCTGTCGCAGGCGCTGATCAGCGAAAACGTGCCGCCGAGGCAGCGCGCGCAGTTCCAGGGCTACTTCGCCGGCGTGTTCGCGGCGTCGAGCACGCTGGGGCCGCTGCTCGGCGCGCTGTTGACCGAGCACCTGAGCTGGCGGGCGGTGTTCTTCATCAATCTGCCGCTGGGCGTGGTCGCGGCGCTGCTCGCGCTGCGCATCCCGGCACAGCCACCGCCGCCGCCGCGCGCCCGCTTCCGACCCGACGTGCTCGGAACCGTCCTCTTCGGCACCGGAACTCTGGCGCTGCTCTTTGCGCTTTCCTCGGCGGGCAACCGCTTCGGCTGGCTCGATTGGCGGCTGTATCTGGTCATCGCCCTGGCGCTGTGCTGCCTGTCGGCGCTCGTGGTCTGGGAAATGCGCACGCCCGACCCGGTGATCCCGGTGCGGTTGCTCGCCTCGCCGGTGATCTGGCGCTCCAACCTGGTGGTCGTATGTTTCGCCGCCGCCCTGTTCGGCTCCGTGCTCTATCTTCCGCTCTATCTGCAACTCGGGCGCGGCTTCGGAATCGGGGCGTCGGGGCTGCTGTTGCTCCCGATCACGTTGTCGCTCGCCGCCTCGTCGACGCTGACCGGCAGGAGCATCGCCCGCACCGGGCGGCTGACGGCGTATCCGAAGCGCGGGCTGGCAGTCTCCACCCTGGCATTCGCCGCGCTGGCAGCGACGGTCACCTTCGCGCCGACCTCGGTGGTGCTGGTGTTGACCCTGCTCGCCGGTGCGGGGCTGGGCACGACCATGCCGCCGACGCAGATCATCGTGCAGAGCGCGGGCGGCAGCGCATCGCTCGCCTCGGCGGTCGCTTCGGTGTCGGTGTCGCGCTCGATCGGCGGCGCGCTGGGCGTGGCGATCGTAGGCGCCGTGCTGTTCATCCTGGTCGGTCGCGAGGACACGCTGCTGGCGTCGGTCCTGCCGCAGATCGCCGAATCACGCGGCGCGATTCTCGCCGGCCTGCCGGATGCACAACGGCAGGCGATCACCAGCCATCTGGGCGGGGCGTTCCGCGTCGTCTTTCTCGTGCTCGCGGCGTTCACCTGCATCGGAGCCTATGCCGCGTCGAAGGTGCCACCGCAGAGGCTCTGACCCGTCGCAGGTCAGCGCGGCCCGGGCGTCAATAGACGAAAATCCAGTACACCAGCGCGGCGATCAAGGCATATTTCACGGTCCGGAACAGCGTCCGGTTCTTGCGCTTGAGGCGGGTCAGGAAGTCGCTTCCCGAACCGAGCATGGCGTAGATGCGGTTGAACGCGCCAACCTCCTCGGTGTCGACGTTCTGGGTCGACGAGCCACGCATGATGTGCCGCGCCACCCAGCGGTTGAACGCCGTCATCGAGCGGGTGCGCAGCGGCCGCTCCACATCGCAGAACAGGATGATGCGGGTCACGTCGGTCTTGTTTTCGGCGGAATGGATGAAGGTCTCGTCGAAGAGCACGTCCTGGCCATCGCGCCAGGAGTACGGTTCGCCGTCGATGAAGATGCGGCAGGCGTCGGAATTCGGCGTGCTCAGGCCGAGGTGATAACGCAAGGAGCCGGCGAATGGGTCGCGGTGACGGTTGAGCTTGCCGCCCGGCGGCAGCAACGCAAACATGGCGGCGTTGACCGACGGCAGCGACTCGAGCAGCGCCACCGTCTTTGGACAGAGCGCCTGCGCCGACGGCAACGGCGCGCCGTACCACTTGAGATAGAAGCGCTTCCAGCCTTCCTTGAAAAAGGAATTGAAGCCCAGATCGTTGTGACCGGTTGCGGCGCGGATCTGCCCCTCGCCGGTAAGCGCCAGCGCCTCGTCGCGCATGACCTGCCAGTTGTCGCGCAGCCGCGCCAGCTCGGGCAGCCTGCCCACGTCGACGAACGGCCCGGCCGGTACCGCGGAGAACAGGTACATGAGCGCGTTGTACGGCGCCATGAGCGTCGAATGGTCCTTGAGCTGGCGGATGAGCGTATGCCGGTCGCGGCCGCGAAAATGCACGTACAGCGCCGATGCGGCAACCACGTACACGACGATGAACTTGGGCGCGAGCAGCGCCCACCACCACGCGGTCAAAGTCGGCTCCCCTTGGCGTTTTTGCCGGCCGTCGCGGCGGCGGGGAAGCCGCGGGCAGGCGCCGAAGCGCTCATTATACTTGCGCCGAAGCAGCCGAGCCTTCGCAGACGCTGCCGGGTGCGCCCGGTACAATGGCGGCGCGAAACCTCGATGGCCATGATGGTTGCCGAGCCCATACTTGCCGAGCTCAAGCAGCGCGCCCGCGCGGCGGCGCAACACGCCTATGCCCCCTACAGCGGCTTCCGGGTCGGCGCCGCGGTGCTTGCCGCCAACGGCGAGATTCATGCCGGCGCCAACGTCGAGAACGCGTCCTTCGGGCTGGCCATTTGCGCCGAGCGCAATGCGCTATTTCAGGCCGTCGCGCGGGGAGTGCGCCGCATCGATGCCGTCGCCGTCTATACCCCGACGCGGCATGCCACCACTCCCTGCGGCGCGTGCCGCCAGGTCCTGCACGAATTCGGTCCTGAGGCACTGGTCGTCTGCTGCACCGACGACACTGCGGCGGAGCGCCGCTATGCGCTCGGCGAACTGCTGCCGGGCGCCTTCGGCCGCACCGACCTCGAAGGCCGCCAGTAGGCCATGGGCGACGGTTTGCCAGGACGCAAGCCCCTTTTGCGGTATCGGGGTGGCGAGCCGACGACAGCGACGCCCGCGGGGGCGTTGCGCGATTTAGCTTTGATCCTTAAAGGAGTCTTCAGGCATGGCCACGCAAGCTAGAGTCGCCATCGTCACCGGGGCCGGGACCGGCATCGGCAAGGCCGTCGCGCTCGCGTTGATGCGCGATGGCTATCGGGTCGCGCTCGCCGGACGGCGCAAGGAGCTGCTCGACAAGGTGGTCCTCGAGGGCGCGGCGCGAGGCGGCGCTGCCCTGGCCGTGGCAACCGACGTCAGCGATGCTTCGTCGGTGCGGGCGCTGTTCGCCCGAACCAAGGAAACCTTCGGCCGCCTCGACCTGCTGTTCAACAACGCCGGCGTCGGCGCGCCCGGAGTCAACCTCGAGGATCTGTCAGTTGAGCAATGGAAGAGTGTCGTCGACATCAACCTGACCGGCGCCTTTCTCTGCCTGCAGCAAGCCTTCCAGTTGATGAAGGCCCAGGATCCGCGCGGCGGACGCATCATCAATAACGGCTCGATCTCGGCGCATGCGCCGCGGCCGAATTCGGCTCCCTACACGGCGACCAAGCACGCCATCACCGGGCTGACCAAGTCGGCGTCGCTCGACGGCCGCAAATACGACATCGCCTGCGGCCAGATCGACATCGGTAACGCCGCCACGGACCTGGCGGCACGGATGGCCAAGGGCGTGCCCCAGGCAAACGGCAGCATTGCGGTCGAGCCGCTGATGGATGTCGAGCACGTCGCCAATGCCGTCTGCTACATGGCGAGCTTGCCGCTCGAAGCCAACGTGCAGTTTCTGACCGTGATGGCGACCAAGATGCCCTTCGTCGGTCGCGGCTAGGAGCGGCTCGCTGCCGCTTACCCGGCAACGGTTATGGGCCGTGATCGGTCGTCGGCCCGATGGGACACTGCCAGACCACGCCCCAATGATTGGGGCAATATTGCAGGCGCAGCCGATTTTCGCAGTCGCTGCGCTTGAACGAATCGACTTTCGCGCAGCGCGACAGGCCCTCGTTCATCTCCTGCCAGGGGTCGCGCGGCGCCTCGGCAACCGGCGGCGGGGAACTGCGCGGTGCCGGTGCCGACTGGGGTGGGGCTGGCGCCGGCGTTTCCGGGACCACCGCGACCGGGGCCTCGACCTTGGTCGCTGCCTTGCGGCGTGCCGCTTTGGGGCTGGCTTCCTTGAGCAGCGGGGCGGCGCTCGGCGTGCTCTCGGTCGCGCTCGGGCTGGTAGCGACAGGCAGCTCGGGAGGCGCGGGCGCGACCTCGACCGCGGGCGGCGCTGCAACCGTGCCGCCAGGCGCGACTGCCTCGTCACCCGGCGGGGCGTGGGGCACGAAGAGAACGCGAATGAGCAGATAGACGACGGCGCAGGCGACGGCCAGGGCGAGCAGCAGCCACTGCACGCCGATCGTCTTGGCCGGCGCCCGCGTGCTTTCGGCGGCCGCGGCGGCCATGACCGCCTCGGAGCGCCCGGCCGGGTTTGTAGCGGGCCTGCCTGCGGGGCGCAGCTTGGCGGGCCGCGGCGCGAACCGCGGCCGCCCCACGCTCGGCACGCCGGCGGCCGCCAGCAGCGGCTGGGTAACCGTGGCCGCGAACGCCCGCTTGCGCGCGGCGGCACAATCGCGGCAGAGTTTTGCCCCTGGGGGGCAGTCACGGGCGCAAATGCGGCACTTCATCGGGCCCTTCTCCTCCCGGATCGAAAGAGGACCGCCAACTCGACGGCCCCGGGTGCGTCATGATAACGGCATAGGGGAGCAGACAACCAGTCGGCCATTCGCAATGTCGCGCCGGACCGTTTTTTGCAGACCCCCACCGACACGCTTTGCCACGGTGCAAGCAAGCCACGTACCGGCCCCTCGCGGCCCAGCGACCGCTCGCCAAACCGCCGCGCCGGGCGGGCCGCATCAAGGCTGTGCAAAGCAGTTCCGGCCGCCCCGCCGCCGTGCGACGGCCCCGAGCCACCCATGCCGGGCGGCCACCTCCGCCGCGCGGCTGGTCGCGCCGAGGACGGAGTTACGGACCGCGACTGGGGTTCGCGCCACTGCTAAGCGGGCACTGCGGAACCTGTCCCCAGTAGCCCTCGCAGTAATGCCAACGCTCCTTCTGCTGGCAACCGAAGCGGGAGAAGAAATCCAGTTTTTCGCATTCCGCCAGCGCCTGGGCGTACATCTCCCAGCGATCCGGCGCCGGCGCTGCCGCAGGCGCCCTGGCCACCTTGGTCGGAGCGCCGGCGCCAGCCGCTGGGGCCCCTTTCGGGGTCGTTTCGCTGCCGGCTGGCGCAGCCTTGGCTGTCTTGGGCCGAGGTGGCTTCGCTGCCGACGCCGCACCGTTGCCCGCCTGGGCGGAAGGCGCTCCGGCTGCCGACTGCGCACTGGACGGAGCTGCCGCTGCGCTGGTTTCCTCGCTCGGTGACGGCGACTCGGCCCCGGTTCCGGATGACGCAGTCGCCGCCGCCGCGTCCTGGGGGGATGGCGCGCTCGCCGCATCGGGGGTTGGGGCGCTCGCCGGTGCCGCGGGAGTTTCATCAGCCTTGGGCGGCTCAACCGCAGCGACCGTTTCCTTGTTCTCTCCGCCGAGCATCCGATAGCCGAAATAACCCCCGGCAACGAGCACGACCAGCACCGCGATAGCGGCGGCGATCAGCCCCACCTTGGAGCCAGCTGCCGGCGCAGCGGACGTTGCGGCAACGGGCGCCGCGGCGGCGGGCGCGCTCGCCGCAGGCGCGGCTGCGGAAGGCCGGGGGGGCAGGGGAGGCGCGGCGGCAACCGGCCGCGACACGCTTGCAGCCGGCGCGGGCTGCGCCGGCGTAGGCGGACGTGGTGCGGGCGGCGGCGCCGGAGGTTGGGCGCTTGGCGCTGGCGCAGCGGGCGGTGTCGCTGCGCTCAGAACCACGCCGCAATGCACGCAGAACTTCGCTCCCGGCTGGTTCTCATTCCCACAAGCGGTGCACTTCATCGGCGGTTCCTCCCTCGGGAATCGGGTCAGGGACCTGACGCAGGCAGTGCTGCAGAAATTCTTCGCTCAAGCTGCCGGCAGTCGCGGGTCCGCACAGCGATCCGGTGTGCAAAGTGGCGGCTATTATCGCCCGATCGCTGCGCGGCTGTCACTCACGCGCCGGCTCGTTGTAGCCCACCGACGCGGCCCTCGGTCCCCTTCACGTCGACCCCATTTGGATGCCACCATAGCGTCCGCTCATCAGGCGGCCCTCGACCGGGTATACCGGCCGGGCTCGTTTGCAACTCTCCAGTCGCCATGTCCGATCCGGTTTGCCGACGACCCTGCCCCCCGCCACCGATGCCGACGGCAAGCTGCTGCTCACGCGTGACGAAGCGCGGGCGCTGCTGCGCGAGTGTTGCGCGCAATTCCTGTCGAGCCTGATCGAGGTCGTTGAGGCATCCATCGACGGCACCAACGACCTGTTCGAGCAGAACAAGTTCGTCTCCGATGTCGAGATCCTGGATTTCCGCGCCAAGCGCGCCGAGTGGATCAAGCGCTTCGAGCAAACGCTCAAGGATTTGTTCGAGAGCCGGCTCAAGGGTCCGCGCCGGCGAGGCAGGCGCCCGGACGCGGACAGCTCCGCCGCTTCGCTGCGCGTGCTCAATGCCTTCGATCACGAAAAGCAGGCGGCGCTGACGACCGCAACCGCTTTTCTGCGGCGATTGACCCGGCGCGAGGTCGACGCGCTCGATCTGCGTGTCGGCCTGCTGCTGAGCGAGGCGCGGGCACGGGAGATCGACAACCCGTTTGCGCCGGACTACATCCTTGACGCCATCGGAGTGACCTCGCGCGGGCTGTTCCCCAACCCGCGCGTGTGGCGACCGTTGATGGAACGCGTGCTGGGCGACGTCACGCCGGCGGCGACCAAGACCTACATCCGCCTCAACCGCACGCTCGCCGATCGCCACGTGCTGCCGGAGATCAAGGCCGAGCTGCGCGCGCGCAGCGAGTTGCGCCCTGCCGACGATGGCGAGCTCTTGCCGCTGTTCGAGCGGCTGATCAAGGAGGTTGCGCCACCGGCCCTGGACATCGACGTTGCCGTGCCGGACGCCTCCGCGGCAGCCGGCCAGGCACCAGGTTCGGCGCCGGGGCCCTCCGCGGCGGTCGGGCCGTCCGCCGCGCCGAGCGCGAGCGGCGCGGGCGCGGCCCCATCCCCGGCCCCCGACTCGGGCGCAGGCACAGCGGCGGCGGCGCCAGCCGTAGCCTCTGCCGCGGCCCCCGCGCCGGTCCCGGTACCGGCGCCTGCTGCCGGCGCCCTCGCGGCGGTCCTGGCGCCCGCTGTCGGGGCAAGCAATCCGTACGCCGAAGAGCTGGCGCGGGCAGCACCGCTGCTTGCCGCGGCGGCCTAGCCGCCCGGAGAGGGGCGGCGCCCGGCCGCAGGGCGACTCGAGGGCTCTGCGCCTGGGCCGGGACTGCTAGAGCAAGAGCTGCCAGGTTTCCGCGACCAGGGACTTGCCGAAGCTCTGGTGGTTCTGTCGCCCCATGCGCTGGAATCCCGCCTCGGCGTAGAGGTGGCGAGCGGCGTCGAGTTCGCTCTGCGTCCACAGCGTGATCTTGCGGTAGCCCGCTTCGCGCGCGAAGCGCACGGTCGAGGCGATCAGTTGCCGTCCGATTCCGAGCCCGCGTGCGTGCGGCTCGACCAGAAACAGTCGCAGCTTCGCCACCCGCGTCGTCTGGCGCACCAGAAATACCGAGCCGACATTCTCCCCGCCTCGCTCCGCGATCCAGCAGCGCTCGCGCTCCGGGTCCAGGTGGTCGACGAAATGCGCGACGATCTCCGCCACCAGCGCCTCGAAGCGCTCGTCGTAGCCGTACTCCTGCGCGTACAGCGCGCCGTGACGGTGGACCACCCAGCCGAGATCGCCAGGGCGGGGCTCTCGCAGGAGGAAAGGCGGCTGCGGGTCGACGCGAGGTGGCGCGCCGAGCAACCCGCCCAGCGTTTGCATCGCCTCGATGAGCCTCGCCTGCTGCGCCGGCGACAACTGCGCCAGCAGCGCCGCCGCTTGCTGCTGCGATCGCGCGTCGAGCCGCGCGAATTCGCGCCCGCCGTGCGGCGTTAGCGAGAGCGACTTTTGCCTCGCGTCGACTGCCGAGCGCCGCTTGCGCAGCAGCCCGCGCTGCTCGAAGCCGCGCAGGATACGACTCAGATAGCCTTCGTCGAGGGCGAGCCGCGCCGCCAGCGCCGTGGCGGTCGGCGCCTCGCCGCGCGCCGGCCAATGCGCCAGTTCGTAGAGCACGCGCCCGTGGGTCAACGGGTACGGGCTGTCGAGCAGATGTTCGCGCAGCACGCCGATGCGCTGCGTGTAGAAGCGGTTGAACCGGCGCACCGCGTCGATGCGCTGCGCGCCCCCTGCCGTCGGCGTGATCATGATCCAGCGTTGGATGAAGCCTTCGTTGCTACGGTCAACCTTTTAGTTGCCTTTGTCAACTAAGTGCCGCCATCCTGCCGATTCAGCCGACGTGGCTGCGCAGCCAGGCAAGCGTGCGTTCGCGCGCCAGCCGCGCCGAGGCGGGGTCGTAGCTCGGGCGCTGGTCGCAGTTGAAACCGTGCTCGGCCGGATAGAGAAAGACCTGCACCTCGGGGTGGGCGGCGATAAACTGCTTTACCCCGGCGAGCGGAATGGCCGCATCGCGCTCGCCGAAATGGGCGCACACGGGGCATCGCGGTCGCTCGGCGACGGCGTCGGTCATGCCCCCGCCATAGTAGGTGATGGCGCAGGCGAGGCCCTCGAGCTGAGCGGCACTCAACCAGCTGAGGTAGCCACCCCAGCAGTAGCCGACGATGCCGACGCGACCGGCGGCGGCGGCGAGCTCGCGCGCCGCCGTCAGGTCGCGCAGGGCGGCATCGGTCCGGGCACGCGACTTGAGTTCGCGCCCGCGGGCGATGTCCGCCGGCGCATAGCCGATGTCGACGTTGCGCTCGTAGCGGTCGAACAGGGCCGGCGCGATGGTCGTATAGCCGTCGGCTGCAAAGCCGTCGCAGACGGAACGGATGTGGGCGTTTACGCCAAAGATCTCCTGCACCACGATCAGGCCCCCGCGCGGCGGGGCGACCGGATCGGCGCGATACGCCGCGAGCCGGAAGCCGTCGTTTGCCGTCAGGTTCAGCCACTGACCCATAAATGCCTCCTTTTCGCTTCCGCCACGTCGCCGCGTGCATGGTACCGCAGCCGCCATCGGCTGTGACGGGCATGGGATAATTTGCCGCGCTTACGCCGGTCCCCCGCCCCCAGGAGAATGCATGAACACGCACAAAGTCGAAGCACTGGTCCGCGATCTGCTGCTCGAGATCGGCGAGGATCCGCAGCGCGAAGGCCTGGTCAAGACGCCACAGCGTGTTGCGGCCGCGCTGCAGTTCCTCACTTCCGGCTACCGGACCGATGCCGCCAAGTTGATCAACGGCGCGATCTTCACGCAGCAGACCAACAGCATGGTAATCGTGAAGAATATCGAGGTCTATAGCCTCTGCGAACATCACATGCTGCCGTTTTATGGCCGCTGCCATATCGGCTACATTCCCAACGGCCACGTGTTCGGCGTGTCGAAGCTGGCGCGGGTCGTCGACATGTACGCCCGCCGCCTGCAGCTCCAGGAACGGCTCACCGAGCAGATCTCGCAGGAGGTCATGGAAGCGGTCGGCGCGATCGGCGTGGGCGTCATGATCGAGGCGCGACACCTGTGCATGATGATGCGCGGGGTCGAAAAGCAGAACTCGGTGATGGTCACCTCGTCGGTGCTGGGAGCGTTTCGCGAATCGGTGGCGACGCGGGAGGAGTTCCTGACGCTGATCGGCGGCCAGCACATCTAGGCCGCCGCATCGCCGCCGCTTGCCATGCCGACGACGGCGCGGATCTGCAAGGCGGGGCGAGCCGGGCGCTGACGCGGCGGACTCGGATGCAGGCACTCGCGCGCATTGTCGGCCTCACCGCACCGCTGTTCCTGCTGGTACTGCTTGGCTACGCCCTGTCGCGCTGGGGACGCTGGCCCAAGGCGGCTGCCGACGCGCTGACCCACTTCGTCTTCTCGGTGGCGATTCCCGCCATGCTGTTCCGGCTGATGAGCGATTTCTCCACCCTGCCGGCGGTCGACGCGCGGTTGCTCATCGCCTATTTTGGCGGGTGCCTGGCGGTCTTTCTGTGCGGGCGCTTCATCGCGGCACGGATCTTCCGGCTCGATGGCGTCGCGCAGTCGGTGTTCGCCCTGGGCGGCATTTTCGCCAACACGGTCCTGCTCGGCATTCCGCTGGCCAAGATCACGCTGGGCGACTCGTCCCTGCCGGTGATCTCGCTGGTGCTCGTGTTCAACTCGCTGCTGCTCTGGACGTTGGTCACGGTATCGGTCGAATGGGCGCGCAACCGCGCGGTGTCGTGGTCGGGTTACCTGCAAGCCGCCAAGGCCGTACTTCGCAACCCGATCGTGATGAGCATCCTCGGCGGCACGGCCTGGGGTCTCGCCGCGCTGCCGTTGCCGGGACTGATCGACCGCACGCTGGTCCTGGTCGGCGAGGCGGCCGTACCGCTGTCGTTGATCGCCCTTGGCATGGGGCTCGCCGAATACGGCCTGCGCGCAGGCTGGCGCATGAGCGCAACCATTACGCTGCTCAAGCTCGCGCTCCAGCCTGCCGTGGTGTGGCTGCTGGCGTGGGCGCTCGCGCTGCCGGCGCGGGAGACGCAGGCGATCGTGCTGCTCGCCTCGCTGCCGGTCGGCGCCAACGTCTACCTGATGTCGCGCCAGTTCGACACGCTCGGCGGTCCGGTCGCGGCAAGCCTGGTGCTGTCGACCGCGCTCGCCGCGGTCACCACGCCGCTGATCCTGGTCCTGATCGGTTCGGCGCCCGGTTAGTCCGGCATCGAAGGGCGCGGATCGGGCTTACGGCGCGGTACGGGCGTTGGATGCCGAGGCGGCAAGCTACGCTTTCATCCTGCCAGGCCCACGATACCCGCATAGACGCCGAATCCGGCGCTGATCAGGATCACCGCCGCCACGAGCGCAGCATAGCCGCCGCGCAGACGGTAGGGTCCGGGCAGACCGCGCGCGAGGAGGTAGAGGAACCCCAGCACGATGGGCAGCAGCAACGCATTCATCACCTGCACGCCCACGCTGAGGCTGACCAGGTTGACGCCGGAGGCAACCAGCAGCGCGCCGGCGACCAGGGATGCCGTGTAGATGCCGTAGAACCATGGCGCCTCGCGCGGCGCGTGCTCGAGCGAGTGCTTGACGCCCAACACCTCGCCCAGCGTGCGCGCCGCGGTGAGCGTGACCACGATGGTTGCCACCAATGCCGACCCGGTCATGCCCAGGGCAAACAGGAGCCTTCCCGTCCCTTCGCCGAGAAACGGGGTAATCGCCTGGGCGATCTGCTGTACGGTATCGAGTGGCGCATCCGCGTTGGTGGTGCCGAGGGTGGCCGCCGTCGCGACGAGCACGCAGGCCATGATCACCTGCGTCACCAGCGCCCCCAACCCGGTATCCCACCGCGCTGCCGGCAGGTCGGCAATCGTCAGTTTCTTCTCCACGACCGCGGACTGCTGATAAAACACCATCCACGGCATGATCACCGCGCCGATATTGGCGGCGACCAGATACAGGTACTTCGGCTCCCGCCATGGGATGCTGATCATGCCGGCGGCCACCGCCGCCGGATTCGGCTGGGCCTTCCAGGCGACCAGGAGGAACACCAGCTCGAATACGCCGATGGCGATGGCGATGCGTTCGACCGACAGGTACGAACCGGTGTAGGCCATGAGCGTCAGGCCGCCGACGACGACGGCCATGGTGATCCACGCCGGCACGCCGAACAGCAGCCCTACGCCAGCCAAGCCGCTTAGCTCGCTCAACAGCGCGCCGATGCAGGAGAGCACCAGCGTGCCGACCGAAAGCCAGGCCCACCCTGACCCGTAGCGCTCCCGGATCAGCTCGCCATGCCCCTTCCCGGAGATGATCCCCAGGCGCACCGTCAGCTCCTGCACGACGTAGAGGATCGGCACCAGCAGCAACTGCAGCAGCAACAGGCGATAGCCCCACTGCGCTCCACTCTGCGCCGCGGTGATGATGCTGCCGGCGTCGGTGTCGGCGAGCATGACGACGATGCCGGGCCCGGCAACGGCAGCAAAGCGCAGCCAGCGCGAGCGGAGGTAGGACGGCGTGGCGAAGTCGCTTTGGGACATTGATTTAACGACCGGCTGAAAATGGAATGCGAATTATTCTCATTCTAGCATGACCCCACAGCCTCGGGGAAACTCCCACGAGGAGATCTCGCCCGCCACGAAGCGCGGGCAGTCAGCCGCCGCCGGCGCCAATGGGCGGCCAAGCGATTCGGGGGTCGGTGCGAGGCACTGATCGGGCAAAATGAGCGCGAGTATCGCCTGTGAATGACCGCGGGTGTCAAGCGATTCCGACCGCGCGCGGGCACCAAGATCCTCGTGGCCGAATTGCCTGTTCCCGGCGCGTCGTGCAGCGTTAGTGTCCTCGCCGAAAGGTCGATCGCGGTCACGCGTCCCATGATGAACCGTTCGCGCGAGAGCATCTGGCGAACCGGCGCCACCACGTGCTCGGCAAAAACGCCGCACCAGCCGCTTCGGCCAACAGCGACTTGAATTTCATGTAACTCTCCGCGCTGCTGAGGGACGAGTTCCAAATCTGCGGGCAGACCGCGGTCATGCTTCGCCTCCGCGCCTTGCTTTGGGCACTGGATGGCAACGCGCGCGTCGGCGTAGCGAGGGACGTAATACCTGAACCGACGTCTGGCTTCGCGGTCATAATGCACTGCGGCACGATCGTTGCATGCCCGGGTAGCGGAAGGCGCCGTCTGGCAAGGGGTGACCGCTCCCAGAACGCCAGCGGTGCAGGTCTGGCTTGTCTTGTAATTCTTACCGGCCGTCGGGGTAAGGCCGGTCGGCAGCCCGGGAGGGGGAACCGGAATACTGATGAGCGCCCAGGACCGCATCCGCTCCATCCGTCTATCGCTGCGCTTCATCGCCCCGCTGGTGATCACGCTGGCGCTGCTCGGCTATGCCCTGGTTCCGCTCGTCGACCGACTGACGCTGCGCTGGTGGGTCAGCGACCTCGACACCCGCTCGCAGCTGATCGCCAACACCATGGAGGAGCAGCTCGCCGACCTGGTCGAGCAAGGCGCTGCATCGAAGATCAACGCCCTTTTCACGCGAGCGCTGCAGGACGAGCGCCTGTACGCGCTCGCCTTCTGCGACGAATCGGGCAAGCTGCGCTATCAGACCGCGACCTACCCGCCGTCGCTGGGCTGCAAGGCCGCCCTCGGCACCGATCAGGAACGCTCGATCGTGCACTTGCGCCAGGGACCGCTGCACGTCGTGCAGCGCCCGGTTTACAAGGGCAGCGATCGCATCGGCTCGCTGATCCTGGTCCATGACATGAGCTTCGTCGAGCGGCGCAGCGCGGACACGCGCCGCTACCTGATCGGCCTGTTCGTCGTCTTGGGGGTGGTCATTTCCCTGGTAACGGTGTTCATCGCACACTTGTCATGGCGCGGCTGGGTCGCCGGTGTGCGCGCGCTGCTGCGCGGCGAGGGCATCGTCCAGCCCTTC
>Ga0074044_10001136_pt1 | contig 24447 bp, 24 predicted proteins | sample BogForMeECP23OM1_FD_94443 | JGI IMG/M metagenome (GOLD analysis project Ga0074044, IMG submission 94443) | Bog forest soil microbial communities from Calvert Island, British Columbia, Canada - Bog Forest MetaG ECP23OM1 | ecosystem: Environmental > Terrestrial > Soil > Wetlands ... | reverse complement strand
TTGCGCGCCATCGTCAGCCAGCGCCTGGTGCGCCGGTCGGACGCCGAGGGCCGAGTGCCCGCGGTGGAAGTGATGGTGACGACGGCCTACATCCGGGAATGCATTTTGGTGCCCGAGAAGACGCGCGCCATCCGCGACGCGATTTCCGCCGGCACGTCGCAGTACGGCATGCAGACCTTCGACCAGTCGCTCTGGGATTTGTTCCAGGCGGGGCTGGTGAGCTACGAGACGGCCCTGGAGAGCGCCTCGAACGCCGATGAGTTCAAGCTGAGGATGCAGGGGATTGCGTCCACGGCGGACATCTCGCGGAATGCGATGCAGACGACGGGCTTTGGACGATGAGATTGCGGAAGAGATTGAGTTTGTCCTGCAGAACCGGTTGCTTTTGAACTTTGTTCCTCCTGAAGCCTGGGCGCGCTGCGGCGCGCCCTTTTTTGTTTTGTGGCACCGGGATGGATGAGCGCGGAAGAAAGTTGAATGGGTCCGAAGAAGACGGTGCCGCAGCTGTCCCCTCCCCAAGCCAACCGGTCGGTACGAGGGTTTCGTTAATTGCAGCCTGCCATGCTTAAATGACAAGTTGGGCGCCAAGTTTTGCGCCATTTCCCGCGCGGCATCCAACCTGCGCATTTCATTGTGCGCCGCCCATCTGAACTGCAGATCCCTCCCCTTCGGCCTCGCTCAGGGTCGGGATGAACCAACCACGAGACGGGCTTGAGAAAGTGGAGGAACCTTGGATTTCCAGTTAAACGACGAGCAACTGCACCTGAAGAAGAGCGTGCGCGAGTTTGCCGAACGCGAGATTGCACCGAACGTCATGAGGTGGGATGAAGCCAGCGAGTTCCCGCTCGCGACGGTCAAGGAACTGGGCAAACTCGGACTGATGGGCATGATCTTCCCGGCTGAATATGGTGGCGCGGGCATGGGCTATGTGGAGTACGCCACGGCCATCGCGGAGCTCGCGCGCGCGGACGGCTCGGTGGGGATCATTGTAGCGGCGCATACGTCCCTGTGCTCGAACCACATTTTTCTCGCGGGCAATGAAACGCAGAAGAAAAAGTATGTGTCGAAGCTGGCGACGGGCGAGTACATCGGCGCCTGGGGACTGACCGAGCCCTCGGCGGGATCGGATGCGGGCAGCGCGCGCATGACCGCGGCGCGGGCCAAGGGTGGATGGGTGCTCAACGGCACCAAGACGTTCATCACCAACGGCCACTATGCGGACGTGTTGGTAGTGCTGGCGGTGACCGATCGCGCGGCGCACACGCACGGGCTTTCGGCGTTCGTGGTGGAGAAAGATGCCAAGGGATTTCGCGCCGGAAAGAAGGAGAACAAACTTGGATTGCGCGCCAGCGATACGGCGGAGCTGATCTTTGAAGACTGCTTCGTGCCGGGAGAAAACCTGCTGGGCAAGGAAGGCGATGGCTTTATCGATGCCATGCGCGTGCTCGACGGCGGGCGCATCTCGATTGCCGCGCTCTCACTGGGCATGGCCGAGGGCGCATACGGGGCGGCGCTGAAGTATTCGAAAGAGCGCCAGCAGTTTGGGCAGGCAATCTCGGAATTTCAGGCGATCCAGTGGAAGCTGGCCGACATGGCAACGGAAATCGAGGCGGCAAAACTGCTGACGCTGCGCGCCGCGGCTATGAAAGATGCCGGCTTGAAGACCACGCTCGAATCGTCGATGGCGAAGCTCTACGCGAGCGAGGTGGCGGTAAAGTGCGCCAATGAAAGCGTGCAGATCCACGGCGGTTACGGGTTCATCAAGGACTATCCGGCGGAAAAGTTTTATCGCGACGTGAAGCTGTGCACGATCGGCGAGGGGACGAGCGAAATTCAGCGGCTGGTGATTGCTCGGCAGTTGCTGAAAGACTGAAATCGGCTGCTGGCTTCTAGCTACTTGCTTCTGGCTCCCCCGATGCTGGCGCCTGACGGTCGTGGATTAAAAGGAGGCTGCCTTGATTACCGGCGCTCACGTTGTCGTTTACAGCAAAGACCCCGAGGCGGATCGCGCTTTCTTTCGCGATGTTCTCGAATTTCCTGCCGTGGACGCCGGCCACGGCTGGCTGATTTTTGCCCTGCCGCCCGCGGAAGCTGCATTCCACCCCTCCGAGAAGAATGACCTGCACGCACTGTACTTGATGTGCGACGACCTCAAGGCAACGATGGCCTCGTTGAAAGGGAAGAAAGTGAAATGTGGTCCGGTGCAAGAGGTTCGCTGGGGCAGTCTGACCACGATCCCTCTTCCTGGAGGCGGGAAGATCGGACTGTACCAGCCAAAGCACCCGACCGCGATCAGCCGGTGAGGTTGGATGAACCCGGATCGGCCAGGATTGTTACACTGTTACACTATCCTGCTTGACTCCTACGAATACAACTCTTATCGACCGTCTCCGCTCGGGCGATCCGCGCGCGCTGGCTCGCGCCATCTCTACCGTCGAGAATCGCGCTGCCGGCTGGTCGGAGCTGCTCAAGGCGCTCTTTCCGCATTCCGGCAAGGCGCGAGTCATCGGACTGACGGGCGCCCCCGGATCGGGCAAGAGCACGCTGGTCGATCAACTCGCCAAGCACTATCGCAAAGCGAATCAAACCGTCGGCATCATCGCGGTCGATCCCACAAGCCCGTACACGGGTGGAGCGATTCTGGGCGACCGCATCCGCATGCAGGATCACTATAGCGATCCGGGGATTTACATTCGCAGCATGGCCACGCGGGGATCGCTCGGTGGCCTCGCGCGCGCCACCGCCGATGCCGCCACTGTGCTCGATGCTTCGGGGCGCGACCTGATCATGATCGAAACGGTCGGCGTCGGTCAGGACGAAGTCGACATTGTGCGGCTGGCGGATGTCACCATCGTGATTCTTGTGCCCGGGATGGGCGACGATGTGCAGACGATCAAAGCGGGGATCATGGAAATCGCGGACGTCTTCGTGATCAACAAGAGCGACCACGAGGGGGCGGAGCGCGTGGAGCGCGAGATTCGCGCCATGCAGTCGTTGTCGGTGCGCAATGACCGCTGGACGCCGCCGATCGTGAAAACGGTCGCCAGCGAAGGCGCCGGCACCGAAAAGTTGGCGGAAGCGGTCGCCGGCTACGAGGCATACTTAAAGAAAGCGAACCTGGTCTTCAAGAAGAACGTCGAGAACTGGCAGGAGCGGCTGGTCGAGATGCTGCGCGATGCCATGCTCGAAAAAGCGCGGGCTCGACTGGAGACGGACGGCGGCAGCCTCGAGCGTTATGCGGCCGAAATCGCCGAGCACAAGCGCGATCCGTATTCGCTGGTGGAGGAGATTGTACGTACCGCGGAACGCGGATAGATTCAAAGGAGCACCGGGCGTCCTCGCCCGGCCCCAGCCCTGCGCCGACTGTGGCCGGGCGGGGACGCCCGGCGCTCCATCGGCAAAGCTTGTATCGACAACAGGCAGGCAATCATGGAATTCAGCATTGATCATCTTGGCATCGCGGTGAAGTCGCTCGGCGCGGCGAAGGCTATTTACGAAAAGCTGGGGCTGAGCGTTTCTCCGGAGGAAACCGTCGAGGCGGAAAAGGTCCGGTTGGTGATGGTGCCCGTGGGCGAGAGCCGGCTGGAGCTGCTGGAAGCGACTTCGGACGATTCGACCATCGCCCGGTTCATCGCCAAGCACGGCGAAGGACTGCACCATATTTGTATGCGGGTTCCGGACCTGGTGGCGGCAGTTGCAAAATTGAAGCGCGATGGCGTGCGTCTGGTATCGAATGAGATCAAGACGGGCGCGGGCGGGCATCGCTATGTATTCGTGCATCCGCAGAGCACAGCGGGCGTGCTGCTCGAGTTGGTCGAGAGCGGCCACTGATCATCGGTTCATTTGTTTTAACTTATGCTTCTGCTCGCGGTTGACACTTCCGGGAAGAACGGCAGTCTAGCGCTGGCCCGCGCGACGCCGGGCGAGAGCGCGAGCGAAATCCGTGTGCTTGAAGTTGTGCCGCTCACGGGCGGCGCGTTTTCGGCGCAGCTGGTGCCACAGATCGCCGCGCTGTTGGGAAAGCACGGATTTGGCAAGACCGATCTAGAGGCGTTTGCGGTCGCTTCCGGTCCGGGGTCGTTTACGGGGCTGCGCGTGGGTCTGGCTGCCATTAAGGCTCTGGCCGAGGCGCTGCGGAAGCCAATCGCCTCGGTTTCATTGCTGGAAGCGGCTGCCTGCAGCGGCGCGGCTCGTGGCCGGGTTCTCGCGGCGCTGGATGCGGGCCGCGGTGATTTGTATATCGGCGACTACGAACTTGACCCGGACATTCACACGCCCAGCCTCATGCGCAGCGAACGCCTGCTCAGCCGGGAAGAGTTTATTGGCGAAGCTGCGGGGAACGCGGTAGTTACGCCAGATCCCGCGTTGGCTGAAATCGCTCGGGCTGCCGGTATCCAGGTTGAGCTGATTGAGTATCCGAACAGCGGAGTGATTGCCCGGTTGGGTTGGGAGCATCTGAAGCGGGGCCAGACGGCGAGCCCAGAAGAACTGGAGGCTAACTACCTCCGCCATACCGACGCTGAAATTTTCTCGAAGCCCGCGCCGTGAGACTGCATGCGCAGCCCCTAAAGGGGGAATCTGATTTTGAAGAATCCGCGGTATCGCTGAAGCGATGCCCTGATACGAAACCAGGTTTTCCCGCTACTCTATTCCCGCTGCTCGATTGAGACCCTCGATGCCCATGACCATCCGCGCCGCTCGGTTGAACGATGTGCCGGGGATTCTTGCCATCGAGCAGCAGACGCCGGGCGCAGCTCACTGGACCCGCGAGCAGTACAACAGATTGGTCGGTAGCGGAGTTGTTCTGGTGGCCGAGGAAGCTGGCAAACTTTGCGGATTTGTGGGCGCGCAGGCGGTCGCGGGCGAGTGGGAGATCGAGAACGTGGTGGTGGCTGCCGGGTTTCTCCGCCGGGGCGTAGCCAACGAGTTGATGCGCGCGCTAATTCAGCGCGCGAAGAATGAGGCTGCGTCGGCGATTCTGCTCGAAGTCCGCGAATCGAATTTGCCCGCCCGCGGGCTGTACGAAAAACACGGATTTCTCGAGGTGGGCAGCCGCCGGGCGTATTACAGAGATCCGGCGGAAGATGCGATTCTGTACGCGCTTCGGTTTGAGCGCTGATCCTGGAATCCCACCCTTCAAAAACGAAGGGTGGGGCACCCGCAATTCTGTCGGGAAGCCATCTCGGTCTATAATCGGCATTCTGCCCGGTGCATAGTGCGGATCCTTCTTCTTAGCGACATTCATAGCAACCTCGAAGCGATGGACGCCTGCCTCGCCGCCGCGCCCGCGCACGACCTCGTGGTCAATCTCGGTGATACGGTCGGCTACGGCGGCAATCCCAACGAAGTCATTGCCCGTTCGCAAGCTGTCGGCCGCGTCTTCGTCCGGGGCAATCACGACAAAGCCGTCTGCGGCCTCATGAGCCTCGACGATTTCAACCCCGTCGCCGGCATGGCCACGCTCTGGACTCGCGACCAGCTCACGCCCGAACATCTCGAATGGCTGCGCTTGCTGCCGCAGGGTCCCATCGAACTCGAGGAACTGCCCGGCGTCCAGTTCGTTCACGGCTCGGCGCTCGACGAGGATGAATACATGGTCAGCGCTCGCGACGCCATCGAGCCGCTCATCACCAATCCCGTGCCCGTCACGTTCTTCGGACATACTCATCTGCAGGGCGGCTTTGTGCTCTCGGGCGAGATCAGCGAAGCCTACCGTCCGGGATATCGCACCGTGGGGCAGGCCGAGTCGTCCGACTGGCCACTGCGCAAGGATTGCCGCTATCTCATCAACCCCGGCTCCGTGGGCCAGCCCCGCGATGGCGACTGGCGCGCGGCGTTTGCCATGTTCGACTCCGAAGCCTGGATCGTGACTTACTATCGCGTGCCTTACAACCTGCGGGTGGCGCAGGAAAAAATACTGGCGGCCAATTTGCCGCAGCGGTTGGCTACACGGCTGGCGACGGGAAGATAGCGGGTTCGAATCCGGCCGGGAAGGATGGGGCACCCGCGCATAAGCCGGGCTACGCCGCGTTGTAAACTCGATTGATGCCTCCGCTCTCTTCCGATTCGCGCAATCTTTTCTCCGCGCCGAAATCCTCGGCTGCCGCTCACACTGCTCACGTTGATGGCGGAGCCCGCGGCAATCCCGGACCTGCCGGCTACGGTGTCGCCATTCGGGATGCCTCCGGGCACCCGGTCGCCGAGCTTAGCGAATACCTTGGGCACCGCACCAATAACTATGCCGAGTATCAGGGACTCCTTGCCGCGCTGCGCTACGCTGCCGAACACCAGATCAAAGCGCTCAAGGTGATTAGCGATTCCGAACTGATGGTGCGGCAGATGAAAGGCATCTATAAAGTGCGTCATCCCGAACTCCGCAAGCTGCACGACGAGGCGCAGCAACTGGTGCGGCGGCTTGAGCATTTCGAGATCCGGCACGCGCTGCGGGAACACAACCAGACTGCTGATCGGCTGGCCAATCAGGCTATGGATAGAGGGAGATAGTGTAGTATCCCGCGAGTTCGAAACCCAAATCCAAACTGTCATCCTGAGCGAAGCGAAGGACCTGTGTACTTGAAGCCGCCTCAATGCATGGGTCCTTCGCTTCGCTCAGGATGACAACTCCAACTAATGCCACAAAGTTTCCCCTTCCCTGCAGCCGCCCCACCGGATTACCATTGCGCCCATATCGCCGCCCATAGGAGGACGACCCAATGATCGGAGCTCACTCATTTGTTGGAATCAATCCCTGGGCTGTGCTGGTATCGGCCATTGCGGCCATGGTGATCGGATTTCTCTGGTATTCTCCCATCCTTTTCGCAAATCCCTGGATGCGCCTGATGGGAATCGATCCCAATGACAAAGCCAAGATCGCGGAGATGCAAAAAAGCGCCGGCAAAATCTACGGCCTCGCGTTCGTCGCCAGCATTGTGTCGGCCGTGGTGCTCGCCAAGATCATTGACATCACGAGCGTCGCCAGCATTCCCTACGGAATGAAAATCGGTTTCGCCGTCTGGGTGGGATTCGTAACCACCGTCCAACTGACCGGCGCACTATTTGGCAAGCAGCCCACCAGGCTCTACCTGATCAACACGGGATATCAACTGGTCTGCTACCTGGTCATGGGAGGCATTTTGGCGAAGTGGCCGCACTAACCTAGCCGGAGCCTACGCACATGGCAAACGCTGTGAGCAGTTCAACAGCACCCCCGGCGCCAACAAAGACCGCCCGCCTGCGCCGGATCGTGGAGATCGGCTTATTCGTTGCCCTGTGGATAGGGATCGGTTTGAGGTTCCGGCTCGAGGCTAATGCCTACCTGCTTCTGGGGATTCCGCTTACTGCTTTCTTTCAGTTGGTTGTCCGGCGCAAACCGATTCGCGCGCTTTGGGTAAAATCGGCCCCGGCGGTTCGTTGGGACGGACGAATGTTGATCGCGTTGCTCGTTCTGCTCGTGGTGCCCTGCGTCGGATTGTTTCACACACTGCGTTCTTCTTCAGGCATCGACTGGATTCGCGCCGCCTGGTTTGCGTCTGCTGCCGCGGGCGCTTTCGCCGCGGCGTATGCGCTGCAGAATTTCAACCGTGAGACGCTCGATTCCTTGTATCGTTGCCTGGGTACGGCCGGCCTGTACGGAGTGATCATTGTGTTGGCGGCGGCTGTCGCAAGTCACTTTCCCGTGCGATCCCCGATATCGATGCTGCGGGTTGCGATCGAGTCCTTGCTCGCATACGTGCCCGTTACTTTCCTGCTGGAAGAAGTGACGTTTCGCGGTTTGCTCGACGCCCATGTGTATGAACCTGGGGAAAAGGGAGGCATCCCGTCCGCCGTGCTGGTTTCGATCCTATGGGGTGTCTGGCATCTGCCGGTAGCTCCTCGACAAGGTCCGATCTCGCTCCTGACTGCGAGACTGATCCTTGTGCACGCACTCTTAGGCGTTCCGCTCTCACTATACTGGCGGCGCAGCGGAAATCTGGGAGTTCCAGCTCTTACCCATTCCCTCGCCGATGCTGTGCGCAACGCCCTGCTGAGTGGTTTCGGGATATAAGACGGGTTCACTGCTGCAATTGCCCCTCACTCGCCCGCCGAGTGATCGTGGACAATCTTCCATCCTTCGGGAAACTTGCGGAAGACCAGCGTAAACAGGCCGTGCGGCGTCTTCCCATCCGACATCGTCAGATGAAACTCGCCGCGCACAAACGCCGAGTCAGGCCCCAGCATCTCGATCCGCAGGTTCGCGAATTCGAGCTTCCCCATTTCGTGGCCCGCGCCCTGATAGTTCTTCTTGTAGCGATCGAGCGCCGCTTGCCAGCCCTTCGCTTCATGGGCTCCCGAAAAGAACGTCAGCTCGGGCGAGTTCCAATATCCCGCCATGAAGCCTTCCAGATCCTGCCGGTTCCAGGCCGCCTGCTGATCCTCCATCACTTTTCGAATCGCCGTGCGGCCGACATCGCCGGCGTCCTGGGCAATACCAAGAACGGCCAGCGCCGCTATCGTCCCCACCAGCAAGACCAAATCCCGCATAAGCCCTCCGTCAGCCTTGGTTTCGCATCATACAGTCTTCGATTTCTTGAGCGGAGAGAAAAGCGGGAAGAAGAACAGAATCGATTCGCGAGGGCCAGCCCTAAAGGGGCATCGGATTTCGAAGAATGACGGCATCGCTGAAGCGATGCCCTGATACGAAGCCAGGGTTTCCCGCAGCGTTAACAGCTAAAAGCGAAAGGTATTGGTTACCGAAAGACAAGAGCTAAAGGCCGAGAACTAACGGCTGAGAGCTGAAAGCCGCGCGCCCTACGCCTGACCTTTTTTCGCCGCCGCGGCGGCCTTAACCCTCACCGTCTCCCATGGCCGCTTTGGACGCTCCACCTCGGGCTGGTCGCGGTCTTTGATGCGATCGTAATGGTAGGACTCGCTCACCGTTCCGAGCGACTCGTTGTAGAGGCTGGGCAGGGCCAGCGCCTCTTTCATTTCTTCGGCGAACTGGTGCAGCGCTTGCAGATGGTCAGCGGTCGCCGGCACTTCGGTCTTGGTCGTCTTCAGAAACTGCTGATAGCCGCGATTGACCAGCTTCGAAATCTCGGTGCCGATCATATATCCCGGATAGGCGAAAATTTTCACGCCGCCGTCATCCGTCTTCTGGATCGCCGCCGAGCAGTTGTACTTCTTCAGGAACACGCGCGTCTGCGTGCCCGGAGCTTCAATCAGGTCAAAGCCATGATCGCGCAGCCAGCTGACTGCGTCTTCGTAGGTTCGTTGTTCGACTTTCGCGGCCATTGTATGAGCTCAATTCTCTTTTATCACTGCATCCGGTTAGATGCGGCTTGCAGGCATTCGATGGAACCAAACCTGCCCGCCGCGAATCGAAGGAACTCGGAATTCAACAACGCTAGTATAGATATACCTTTTTGGGATTGCGGGCACGTTACTCTAGTCATGAGGGCATCCCATTCCATGACAACCGGCAGGTTCCGGCCCCGCGCCATCGAAGACGCATTCTACAGTCATACAGCGCAAATATCATCTACACCGATCCCGTTGAAGGCTAAGATCGAGTTCACACGGAGACACCCTTCGGCTACGCTCAGGGCAGGCTCCGTCACGGAGAAAACCTTTTCTTGATTTTTCTCCGTGCCTCTGCGTCTCTGTGGTGAAATGGTTCTTCCGATGCTGAAGATCTCTCAATCTGACTACATCTCCCTTCGCCAACACGGCGAGGAAACCTATCCCCACGAGTGTTGCGGCGTGTTGCTTGGGCGATTTGACGGTGACGGCTCGAAAACCGCTTCAAAGACCGTCTCGCGCGTCGACCGCTGCGGCAATGCGCGCGCGGACACGCCCCACAATCGCTACCACATCGATCCGAAGGAACTGATTCGCATTCAGCGCGCAGGCCGCGAGCGCGGCGAGGACATCGTCGGCTTCTACCATTCCCATCCCGACCATCCTGCGCAGTGGTCGCCCACCGATCTCGCGGAAGCGCACTGGTTTGGATGTTCCTACGTGATCACGAGTGTGCAGAAAGGCGTGGCGACGATTACGAATTCGTTCGAACTTACGGGCAGCGGCGAGGACGACAAGAAATTCGTGGACGAGAAGATCGCAGTGGCCGTTCCCCACGGTGGAAATCCACCGCGGAGGCACGGAGACACAGAGAAAACCGTTTTCTAATTCAGGTCTTGATTTTCTCCGTGCCTCTGTGTCTCTGGGGTGAAATGGTTCTTCCGATTGCCGGCGGCTGCGTTATCATTCGAGTATGCCCTGCGGACCGCTACATGGCCGAATGCCCCGCGCCGCGCGCTGTGGCCGCTGTCTCGATTTCGCAATCTAGTTCGCCCCCGGCCTGATTACAATAGAAAATCACAGTAGAAGAAGGAACCTATGGCAACCGTGACTGAAGTCGAACCCGAACCCGTTCTCAGCAACGACGAAATCCTGCGCTACTCGCGCCATCTGATCCTGCCCGAGGTAGGCATGGACGGGCAGCGTAAGCTGAAGGCCGCGAAAGTCCTGTGCATCGGAGCGGGTGGGCTCGGGTCGCCGCTCGCACTTTACCTGGCGGCGGCGGGCGTGGGCACGCTGGGCATAGTGGACTTCGATGTTGTGGATTACACCAACCTGCAGCGCCAGATTATCCACTCGACCGCCGACGTCGGCCGCAAGAAGCTCGACTCCGCCGCCGACAAACTGAAAGCGCTCAATCCGTTCCTGAACCTGCGGACGTTCGACATGAAACTGACTAGCGCCAATGCGCTGGAGTTGTTTCGCGAGTTCGACGTCGTCGCCGACGGAACCGACAATTTTCCCACGCGCTACCTGGTCAACGACGCCTGCGTGCTCACGGGCAAGCCTAACGTTTACGGATCAATTTTTCGCTTTGAGGGGCAGGCGAGCGTGTTCGCGACCGAAGAAGGACCATGCTATCGCTGTCTCTATCCGGAGCCGCCACCGCCCGGCTTGGTGCCTTCGTGCGCCGAAGGCGGAGTGCTCGGCATTCTGCCCGGGCTGATCGGCGTGATTCAGGCCACCGAGACCATCAAGCTGATTCTGGGACAAGGCGATTCGCTCGCGGGACGACTGCTGCTGGTCGATGCGCTGGGCATGAAGTTCCGCGAACTGAAGCTGCGCAAGAATCCCGATTGTCCCGTTTGCGGCACGCATCGGACGATCACCCAGTTGATTGACTACGATCAGTTCTGCGGCATCCGCGGACAGGAAGAACCGGCTGGAAACGACGTCCCGGCGATGTCGGTGGAGGAGTTAAAGAATAAGCTAGACGCCAAGGCCGACGTGTTCATTCTCGACGTGCGCGAGCCCCACGAATACCAGATCTGCAACCTGAAGGGATATCTGATTCCGTTGGGCGACATACCGAAGCGCGTGAGCGAACTCGACTCGAGCCGCGAGATCGTGGCCCATTGTAAAGTGGGCGGACGCAGCGCGCGGGCGGTAAACTTCCTGCGCCGATCGGGATTTACCAAGGTCTATAACCTGACCGGCGGCATTACGGCGTGGGCGGAGCGGATTGATCCTAAGATGCCGAAGTACTGAAAACAGTTCTCAGTCGTCAGTTCCCGGTTCTCCGTTGGTTTAAGGGAGCTGTTTGCGCTCTTCCTCAGGGCATCCGGGTGAGGCCGGGGAGCGTCTTGACCAGGTCGTTGTAGATCACCATCACGGCGAAGAGCACCAGAAAGACGAAAGCCGCCTGATAGATGCGTTCTTTGATGGGCAGGCTGATTTCTTTCTGCATCAGGCTCTCGATGAAGAGAAGCAGGATCACGCCGCCGTCCAGGATGGGGATCGGCAACAGGTTCATGATGCCCAGGTTCAAGCTGATGGCGGCGGTGATTAAGAATAGCGGGGACCAGCCCTCTTCGCGCGCGGCCGCGCCAACGGCGCTGCCGATTCCGATCGGACCATCCACCTGACGCATGGACACTTTGTGCTGCACCATTTTTTGCAGCAACTCGAGGATCAGGAACGAACTCTTCTTGTTGTCCGAAAGGGAGCGTCTCAGCGCGTCCGCGAAATTGAGCTTTACGATCTTGGTGGGAACGCTGGCGACGCCGATCCGGTAGGCAGGTTCTTGCCCAGGCCCTCCAGGGTCGAGCGTCGGTTTCAGCGTGAAGGCCAGTTTCTGGCCGCCGCGGAGAACTACCAGTTCCAAAGGCTGGTCCTTGGTGCGCTTCAACATCTGGATGAGCGCTTGCACTGCGGGAATCTCGTCCCCGTTCGCGGTTAGGATTTGATCTCCAACCCTAATCCCGGCCTTTTGGGCGGGCATCCCGGCCTCGACGGTGGTCAAGGTGACGCTGGACTCTTGCGGCACCCAACCCATGACTCCGTATTGGTTGGGCCCGAACGGCTCCGGAACGAGGACCTTCTCGGTAACTTTGCCATCGTGCTCAATGCCAAATTTCAGAGGCTGATTTGGGCTGAGCGCACACTTGACGTCCACTTGTTCCCAGTTCGGATTCTCGATGTCCTCGACTCGAACAATCTTGTCTCCCCTCTGGATGCCTGCCTTGTCGGCGGGGGTATTGGGATTGACCCATCCTATACGGGCCATCTCATCGAGCACGGCGGGATATTCGTAGCGCACCATGTACACGCCGGTGAGCAGGGCGATGGCCAGCATGATGTTCATGGCCGGTCCGGCCAAGGCGATGAGGAAGCGCTGCCAGCGCGGATGCGAAAGGAACTCCCCCGGATCGCCGGTGCGCTCGTCCATGGGGTTCTCGCCCGACATCTTCACGTAACCGCCCAGCGGGATGGCGCTGATGCGATAGTCGGTCTCCCCTTTGGTGAAACCCAGCAGGCGTTTGCCGAAGCCGATGGAAAACACTTCCACCCTCACACCAAAATACTTGGCGACGGCGAAGTGGCCGAACTCATGAATCAGGATCATGAATCCGAGCACGATGCCCATGACGAAGATGGTGTGGAGGATGGACAACAGCTGCGGCATCATACTTTAGATTACTCCAAAATTCCTGTTACGAAATAGCCCCGATGGGCGATCCTTTTCGGCGGCGCGGCTTCACCATTTCTCTTGCCAAGAGGCGGGCTTCGGTATCCAGAGCTAGTACCTTCTTTATAGATTCCAAATGTGCGGCTGGCGTTGCAGCCATTGTTTCTTCGATGATCCGGGGAATGTCCTCGAATCCGATCTGCCCGGCGAGAAACGCCGCCACCGCGACCTCGTCGGCGGCGTTCAGGGCGATGGTTTTCGCGCCTCCGGCCGCCGCTGCTTCGTACGCTAAACGAAGACAAGGAAATTTACTCATATCCGGAGGACAGAAATCCAGATGCCTTAAGTCACTGATCGAGAAGCGCAGTTCCGATGGAATCCGTTCCGGGTACGTCAGCGCATACAAAATGGGCAGACGCATGTCGGTTACGGAGATCTGAGCAAGTATGCTGCCATCCACGAATTCAACCAGGGAATGGATCGTAGACTGCGGATGCACAACGACTTGCACCCGGTCGGGCGGGACATGGAACAAGCGGCAGGCCTCGATCACCTCGAACCCCTTGTTCATCAACGTTGCCGAGTCGATGGTGATCCTTTTGCCCATTTTCCAGGTGGGATGGTTGAGGGCCTGTTGCACCGTAATTGATGCAAATTCCGACTTCGGCGTGTTCAGGAACGGACCCCCGGAGGCGGTCAGCCAGATGCGGGCTACCTCATTGACGTTCTTGTCTTCATCTATCCGCCCGCCTCGCAGGCACTGGTGGACGGCGTTATGCTCGCTGTCGATCGGCAGCAACGGTTTGCCCTGTTTTCGCGCCTCGGCGGTAATCAGCTCGCCTGCCACTACCAGGCATTCCTTGTTGGCCAGGCCGACGGTCTTCCCGGCGCGCACCGCTTCGTAGGTCGCCTCCAGGCCGGAGACGCCCACAATCGCGCTAACCACGAAATCCACGTCGGGATGGGTCGCGACCCGAACCGTGCCCACGGCGCCATGTACGACTTCGATCTCGGATAATCCCGCTTGTCGCAGCCTTGAGTGAAGCACTTGCGCGGCGGCTTCGTCGGCCAGCGACACGACTCGCGGCTTCCAGCGCACCGCCTGCTCGAAAGCAAGTTCGGCGTTGTTGCCCGCCGCGAGCGTCAAGACTTGAAAGCGGTCGGGATAGCTTTCGACCACGCTCAGTGTGCTGCGGCCGATCGAGCCCGTCGAACCCAGGATGGCTATGCGTCTCATGCGACCTTCTTATTGTAAGGGAGGGAGACGGACCCGGGGTGTGGGGCGCCCGCGTACTCCTCGACACAAAACCGATTGGCCCTCGTCTCAGGGATCGCCATCTCAGGACCCCCCTGCTATGCGTTCGTACGGTACGTACTCTGGTTCCCAGATATTGGCTTGCAGTTCGCGGTCCAGGCTATCTTCGTCGGCAACCTGCGCCTGGCCATCCTGAATCGCCTGTCTGCCCACGGCCTGCGCAATCGAGCGACTGAGCTGACGCGAATCCGAAAGCGACGGCAGCAGGTTTGCCTTCTTATCCTTTTGCGTGGGGACGAGACGTACCAGTTCCTTAGCCGCGGCCATGACCATCGTATCGGTGACGTGTTTGGCCTTCGAGGCAATGATCCCGAGAGCGAGCCCGGGAAATATGTACGAGTTATTGGTCTGGTCCACGCGAATCTTCTTCCCCCAAACACTCACCGGTTCGAACGGACTTCCGGTACCGATCAGCGCCCGTCCTTCGGTCCAATCCAGCAGGTCCTGAGGCGCTGCTTCGCTGCGTGAGGTGGGGTTCGAAAGCGGGAAGATGACGGGTCGAATCGCGCGTTTAGCCATTTCGCGCACTACATCCTCGGTGAAGGCTCCGGCTTGACCGGACACTCCGATAAGGACCGAAGGCTTGGCATGGCGGACCACATCCAGCAATGAGATTTCTCCATTCGGTTGGCTCCAACCCTGCCCTTCCTGTTCTTTGCGGGCGTAGGGTAGTTGCTCGGGCCGCACATCTTTGCCCTTTTCTGTAACCAGACCGTAGCGATCGATAGGGTAGAAGCGATTGCGAGCTTCCTGTTCCGGGAGGCCCTTTTCCTGCATAAACTGCGCTAACAGGTTGGTGATGCCTATGCCAGCGGTTCCGAAGCCAAATACAACGATCTTCTGTTGTTCTAGTGGCACGCCCGTAACGTTGATCGCAGAGAGCAGCGCCGCGGTCGCTACGGCCGCAGTGCCTTGAATATCGTCGTTAAAAGTGCAGAGTTGGTTCTTGTAGCGAGCCAGAAGTCGAGCGGCATTCGAACCGGCAAAGTCCTCCCATTGCAAGAGAACGTGCGGCCAGCGCTTTTTCACGCTGTTTACAAAAACATCTACGAAAGCGTCGTACTCTTCGCCGCGAACCCGATGATGCCTCCATCCGATGTAAATGGGACTCTTTAGCCGGTCCTCATTGTCCGTTCCCACATCGAGCAGAATCGGAAGACAATGCTCCGGATGAATGCCGCCAAGCGCAGTGTAAAGAGCCATCTTCCCGATGGGGATGCCCATGCCTCCTGCGCCTTGATCGCCGAGCCCCAAAATTCGCTCACCATCGCTGACCACAATGCATTTCACACCGTCGTAACGGTGGTGGCTCAGGATCCGATCGATACGATCTTTATTGGGATAACTGAGGAACAAACCCCGTGGCTTTCTCCATATCTCACTGAAGCGCTGGCAGCCCTCACCCACGGTTGGGGTATACACCACGGGTAGCATCTCTTCGATATTGCGCAGCAAGAGCGCATAGAACAGCGTCTCGTTCGTATTCTGCAGTTCGCGGAGAAAGCTGTATTTATGGAAGGCGTTCGGCTGCTCCCGGAATGCTTGCATCCGGCGCTCCATCTGTTCATCCATGCTGCCCACATGCGGTGGCAATAGACCGTGCAGGCCAAACACATCGCGTTCGTGATCGGAGAAGGCGGTTCCCTTGTTGAGACGCGGAGAATTGATCAGCTCATATCCAGAAAGGGAAACCTGGAGGGCCTGGTTGCTTGTTGTCTGCCGAACTGGCTCGTTCATTTTCATCCCCTTCTAAGTCCGGTTTAGCTTCATCGGCTTCGAAGCCGCGCGATAAAGACCACGGAATGATCCCTTTCGCTTTACTCCAACACGACAAGCTCAGAGCTGGGACCTTAGGATCGCATTGGAAACCCACTCGGGAGCAGGATACGCTGGGCTCTTCCTACTGCATTAGCCGCCAAGCGCCATACGCCCACACCACCGGGACGGCGAACAGCATGGCGTCGATGCGGTCGAGCATGCCTCCGTGGCCGGGGAGGATTGTGCCGGAATCCTTAACTCCGGCGCCGCGCTTGATGAGGGACTCGACCAGATCGCCCAGTTGCGCCGCGAGGTTGACTACCGCCGACAGTAGAATGATGGGCCACAGTTGCGGCTGCTGCAAACCCCACATGCCATCCCGGCGGTCAATCAATCCGATCCGCAGAAGAGCTCCGCTGATTCCGGGCGCGTGCTGAAACCACAGCGTTCCGACGATCACGCTGGCCAGGATCGACGCCACCGCGCCTTCCCAGGTCTTCTTCGGACTGATCCGCGGCGACATGCGGTGACGGCCCAGCGACTTGCCGACGAAGTACGCAAAGACATCTCCCGCCCACACGGCGAGCAGGGTGTAGATTGTCCAGATCGCTCCGGCTGGTTGCTGCCGGATGGCGACCAGCAGCGCCATTGGGATGGCAATGTACGCGAAGGCAAACGTCGATGCCGCTGCCGCCGGATAGCCGCCGGCCAAGTCGGCGCGCCGCATGGCCAGGGTCAGAAATACAAACGGCGCGAGCGCCGCCGCTACTGCCAGCCCGTAGAGCATGGCTGTAGTTTCAATCAGAGGCGTGCGATTGGTGGACGCGACAATTACAAAGACAAAGAAAAGCGCGACGAAGGCGTACGTTGCCGGCCCCAGGGGCTGGATTCCGTAATGCGTCGCCAGCTTCAGAAACTCGGCGATCGCCAGCAGAGCGACCGCTCCAGCTACAAGGGCCAGCAGGTAAAGCGGCGCCTTCAGAACCAGCAGCAGCACCAGGGGGATTAAGACGGCGGCGGTCGCGACGCGCTTGATCATGGGAGGGGGTAAGCGGTTCGACTAAGAGCCTGTGTTGAAATTCGTAGAGCAGCACACGAACGGCACCTTTTGGTATTTGTCATCCTGAGCGAAGCGAAGGACCTGTTTTTTACCACGAACAGCAGGTCCTTCGCTTCGCTCAGGATGACAAAACTTTCTAAGGAATGACAAGGTGGTGCTCCCGTGCCCATCAACGCTTTGCCTCGGCTTGGGCTTGGACCGGCTTAGGCCGCGGAGCATGCGCGTCTTGCCCCAGCCCGCCGTAACGGCGTTCGCGTCTCTGATACTCTTCAATGCCCTCGAGCAGCTGTACGCCGCGGAAATCAGGCCACAACGTTTGCGTCACATAGATTTCCGCATAGGCAAGCTGCCAGAGCAGGAAGTTACTCAGCCGCATCTCGCCGCTGGTGCGAATTACTAAGTCCGGATCAGGCAGGCCGCGCGTGTAGAGATGGTCGCTAATCAGCTGTTCGTCTACCGCCATGTGATCGAGGCCGCCATTGCGGGACGCGGCCTCCGCCAGCGAGCGAAAGGCGTCGACGATCTCGCTGCGCGCACTGTAGTTCAGCGCCAGGGTCAGCAGCATCCCGGTATTCTTCGAGGTCGCGTCGCTCGCTTCTTCCATTTCGCGCTGCACCGACTCCGGTAACTCATGACGGCGCCCGATGTACTGCAAACGGATATTATTTTCGTTGAGCGTCTGGATTTCCGCTTTGAGATAGCGGCACAGAAGACGCATGAGGAAATCGACTTCCGTTTTCGGACGCTTCTTCCAGTTTTCCTCGGAGAAGGCGTAGAGCGTGAGCGCCGGAATTCCGATGCGGGCCGCGGTTTCGACCGTCGAACGCACGGAGGCGACACCGGCGCGATGTCCGGCGACGCGCGGCATGTGCCGCCGCCGGGCCCAGCGCCCGTTTCCGTCCATGATGATGGCGATATGCTGGGGAAGACGCGCCGAATCGAGTCGCAGGTAAACGTCCGTTTCCTTGCGCTCCATCCCCGCTGGAACCGTGTGTCGCAAGCAAACCTCTCCGAATCGAAGCTAACACACCAAATCCTGCGCGTGCAATGTGATGGGAGTGATGGTACGACTCTGATTTCAAACCTCAATCCGCAGGGGCTTTTCCGTTTGTTATTCAATGACTCCTGTCCAGGGGACTTCCAGATGGCAATGAAACTCCTGAAACAGCCCGCCGCATGGGGTCAAGCGCAGTCCTTTGCTCTAGTGAAGCCACTGGATATTGGTTGGCCGAGGAGCGCGGGGAGAGCGATCTGCTGGCTTGCACTGGGCGCGATCGAAGTGGCGGCCATTATGGTGTAAAACGGAGGGAGGCCGAGTCTGCACAATTCGACGGATCAGGTGCGGCTAACGCCGTATGCGTGCAAAACATTCCGCAGCGTCACGACACCTTCCAGTTTGTGGATATCGGCGCGGTTCACCACCGGCAGGATTTCGATCTGATTGGCGCCCATGCGCTCGAGCGCCAAATCAATCCCTTGGTCGGGATGGACGTGCGGAAAAACCACTGCTTCCACCAACTTGCCGACCTTCTGATCCGCGCCTTCCGCTAGTTCTTGTTCCAGCCGCGCAAGATTGATCACGCCAATCACGCCTCGTCGATCCGCCACTAGCCACGACTGGATCTCGCTCGATCGAACTCGTTCCAGCGCTTCCCGAACGGTAATCTCGGCTGGCAGCAACTGGTTCGCAGTCTGCATCACTCTTCTTACTTGGCGCTGGCCATATCGCCGGCGCGTCTCCGCCCGCGGCAGGTGGATTCCATCCTGCACCGCCAGGGCTTCGTAGATAGGCTCGTGCTGCAATCGCGAAGCGATGAAAAGACTCACCAGATTCGCAATCATCAGCGGGACGATCACGGCATAGTCCTGCGTCATTTCGAAGATCATCAGCACTGATGTCATGGGAGCGCGCACGACGCCCGCGAAAACCGCGCCCATTCCCACCAGCGCGTAGGCGCCCGGCGTCGCGGTGTAGGCGGGGAAGAAATGATGCGCAACGGTGCCTACCGTGCCTCCGAGCATCGCACCTATGAACAACGAGGGTCCGAAGATGCCGCCCGCGTTGCCGGAGGCATAACTGATGGTTACGGCAAGAAGCTTCAGAACCACCAGCACCGCCATCAACCGGAACGCCATGCGTCCGTTCAACGCCTCGCCCACATAGCCGTAGCCAACGCCCAGAACCTGCGGCACAAACCAGCCCATCAGTCCAACCACCAAGCCGCCGACCACGGGTTGGAACCATGCCGTCTTCTGCGGGAAGCGCAGGAAGCGCGCGCGGATGCCGAGCAGGATTTTCGAGAAGGCCGCCGAAACCACACCGCCGGCTAACCCGAGCACCGCATAGACGGCAAGCTCCACCGGACGGCCAAGTTGGTATTGCGGAACTTTGAAGAGAGGATGATCGCCCAGGAACAGACGCAGGACGATCCACGCCGTTGCCGATGCCAGCACCACCGCGCCCATCACTGGGGCGTAGAGATCGCCGGTGATTTCTTCCAGCGAAAACAGCACGGCCGCCAGCGGCGTATTGAACGCGGCCGCAATGGCCGCCGCCGCTCCCACCGGGATGAGTTTCTTGACTTGCTCCGTGCTCAGCCCGAGGAGGCGTCCGAGCACGGAAGCAATGCCACCACCCACTTGAACTGAAGGCCCTTCGCGCCCCAGAGGGATTCCGCTGGCCAGCGTTGCCGAGGTGCAAAAGAACTTGCCCAGCACGGTGCGCAGCGTGATGCGGCCTTCGCGCGCGAATAGAGCGGCCTTAGTCTGTGGTACGCCGCTGCCTCGCGCATTGGGAAAATAGCGATACAGCAGATAGCCGATGCTGAGTGAACCCAAGACCGGGAAGAGCACGCGCCGCCAAGGGGCGCCACCCACCGGGTAGAGCCGCATTCCCAAGCGTTCCGTCAATACGATGAAGGCAACGACCGCCGCGCCAGTCAATGCGCCGATCACCAGCGCCAAAGCCAGAAAGACTTGGCTTTCACGTTGCCGCAGTTCGGCCACGCGATCTAGCAGCCATATTCTCCACCCACTCGTGCTCGTGGTCTGCCCCCTTTCACTCATTGTTCGAAGAGTTTCGCCCTGAAAGCATATCGCATGGGACGGACTTTGAACGTTAGCGGAGAAGAGAATCAGGGTGCCCCAAGCGACTGGGTTCAGTAGAGAAGAATCGCGACCCAGTACGTCCCGGTCGGATACGCGGCATTGCGCGCGTAGCAGGCGCCTACGGCAAACTGTTGAACGCCCGGATCGCGCAGTAGGCGCAACGCACCTTGGGGCAGAACTTCCGGACGGCTCTGCGTGTAGGTGATGATTTTTCGATTGTCGTAAGCGGTCGCGAGCAGGTGAGCATTCGGACGACTTTCTCTGGCCAGCGAGCAGGCGGCTTCATCAAGATTCGGCGGCGTCAGTTGGACGAGTTCCGGCAGGCCTGCCTGTTGACGCATCTCATCGACGGTCCGGCCCACTAATTTTCCGCTCTGCTCGGCAGAATACGACGGAACCTCGTGCGTGAAATCCTGGACAACGTACAGCCGGCCATGGCTCCAGATGGCCGCCACGCCCGCGACATTGAATCCTCGATCGAGCAGGTTCTGCCGATGCGGAGCCGAGCGCATGAGGACTTCATTCGCGCCCGGCGCGCAGGTTGCGTTGGCAATGTTCTCTCCGGCGCGGTCGATTTTCAGCGCGTCCTTCAGCGCCCCATTCCGAGGGCTGACCATCGGGCTCGCTTGGGCAATTCTTTCGAGCAGGGAGGGCTCACCGGATAACTGATGCTCCAGACGCTGGCTCTCAACCATGCGCTGGGCATGCGCCAGCGCCGCTTCGCGCAGACTTTCATTCCTGCGCAACGGGGGTACGCCGGCCCGCTCGCGGCTTTGGTTCACTGCTTCCAAAAGTTCGTTCTCGGCGGCAAGGTCTTCGCCAGTGGGGGATCCTGCCGCCGAGTCCGATTGGGGGGTGGGCTGTTTGCTGCTAGCGTCGTTACGGATGTCGTTAGAAACAGCTGCTGCCGGCGGAGTTGTTTCCGCCGCGCAGGAGCCGGGATTTGCCGCCAACATCGCGAATACAGCAGCCAGGGCCAGGGGAAAGACCATAATTTTGCGGTTGGCGTTCGGGCGGCGCGGGGATCGCCGATAAAGTTCCGCTTTCCATCTCTCACGCTAACCTCTAGAATTCAGCTCAGCCAATTACGATGAACACCTTACTGCTGGTTACCGTGCTGGTCGGAACCCTTGTCCTGCTTGGGTTCTCGGCGGTTCTGCTGCGCCGCGTTTCGGCTGCCGCGCAAGTAGACGTAAAGGCGGAAGTTGCAGGTCAGCTCGAAGGGCTTGGCGCCAGCCTTGGCCAGAAGTTCAGTGCCGCCACTGCCGATATGGCGAGTCGGCTGGAGCAGACTAAAGGGGACCTGCGCCAGCAGGTCACAGACCGCATCCAGCAAGGGTTTTCAGAGATCCGCAGCTCGGTCGAGCAGCAACTCGCGGCGGGACGGGAAGAACAAAACCGGAGCTTGAGCGAGGGCCGGAGCGAGCTGACCAGTTCTCTTCTGCTCACCACGCAGCAACTCAAGAGCGAATTTCAGAGCCTGAATCAGCAGACAGCGCAAAGCCTCGACTCGATTCGGGATCGCGTCGATTCGAAGCTGATGGCGATTACCGAGCAGGTGCAGTTGAAACTCGATCAGAACATCAAGGAAGGATTTGCCCAGTTCGAAAAAGTTCAGGAGCACTTGAAGGCCGCGGAAGAGCAGTTGCGTGAAGTCGGCGCGCTCGGCCACTCGATTAACGATCTGAATAACTTGCTTAAACTTCCGCACCTGCGGGGCCAGTTCGGGGAAGCGAGCCTGGAGCGACTGCTCGCGGACTTCCTGCCCGCGCATATGTTCGCGCTGCAGGCCTCGCCGGGCGAGGGCGGAGGGCGCGCCGACGCCGTCATCTATTTCCCCGACCGCAAGCTGCCGATCGACGCCAAGTTTCCGCGCGAGCAGGTGATTGCGCTGTTCGAGAGTAACGACGAAGACGAAATCGCCGAAGCGCGCGTCGCGCTGGTGCGCGTGATGAAGACCGAAGCCAAGCGCATTCAGCAGTACATCCAACCGGAGAATGGCACGACCGAAATCGCGCTCATGTATCTGCCGAGCGAGACGCTTTACATGGAAGTGATCCGCAACCGGGAACTGGGCGACTGGATGAATGAACAGCATGTCTTTCCCGTCTCACCCAACACTTTGCTGATGACGTTGCACACCATTTCGCTGGTGCACAAATGGTACGAAGTCGCCAGCCGTTTCGAGAAGAGCCGCGCCGAACTGGCCAAGGCGCAGAAGTCGTTCGACTTTTTCCAGAACCAGTTTGAAAACGTGGGCAAGAATCTGAACAAGGCGCAGGAAGCGTTCGAGACCGCGCAGCGGCACCTGAAGAGTTATCGGGGAAAAGTTTCCGCGCTCAGCGGGCAGGAGCAGTTGGAACTGGAGACGGCGGCATCAAGCGACAAGCCGCTGCCCCTGCTCGACAAAGCCAGCGCGTAAGCTCGCTTGCAAAACGTCGTCATCCTTCTAAACCTTCCGTGTTGCCGCCACCCAGCTACGCGATCTCGCGGACGGTACCCGACGGTGTTTGCTGCGGCGCAGATTTCAGGTAATCCGCGCCTTGTACTTCCCAGATTCCATCGAACTTCACGTAGTAAGGCTCAACCGAAATGTTGGGGAAGTTGGAGGTGAGCAGTTCTCCGGCGCGGAGGAGTTCGCTGCGGTGATGGTCGGCTTCGGCTGCTTGGTCACCTTTGAAATAGGCTAGGCCGCCGTAGGTGGCGCAGTCGGAGTGGCTGATAACCAGGACGCGTTTGGTGTGGTGCAGTTGGACGGACATGCGGACCTGTTCGAGGATGAAGTCCTGTTCGAAGTCGTTGCGCGGGGAGGCAAGAGTTTTGGCTCCTCCTGCGACAGTGATCCGGTCGGGGCGCTCGATGCCTTGCTTCTTCAAGAACTTTCGCACGACCGTGCTGATGCGGTGATCGAAACAGCAGAGGACGGCGGCGTCGGCCACGTACGGGTCGGCGGGCGAGTCGAAATGGAAGACCTTACGCATGGGACATCCTTTTCAATTCTAACTTGTGCAGCGAGTGCCCTACTTGATGAAGTAGCCGGAAATCCTCCACTTCCCATCTTTGTCGAGCATGGGAGTAATCGTCTCCACCGCCGATTGCTTGTGCTCGAAGCTGCTGTCGTACTGAATCACCACATACTCGCCGTCCGGCGCGCCCGGCAGCGTTTTGGCGTAAGTGGCGCTCTTGAGCTTGCGCGACAGCACCTTGCCTAACGGATCACGGCTGGCCCGCAGTGCGCTTTGCCACTGCTCCTTGGTGACCGCCGCCTTGAAAAGCTGCGAGGCCTGCTGCCAACTGTCCGCATATTTCCCGGAGTCGACCAAGGACAGCCACGCGTCTGAGGACTGCTGCGCCAGTTGTTCAGGCTTTTGCTGGGCGTGGACGGTCAAGTAAATACCCAGCAGCAACGCGAGCACCAAAAAGCTCCGCACGAACTTGGATTCAATTTGCCAGAGTCTGATGATCATAAGAGTTCTCCTTGTGTAATCTAGCCTGTTCCGCCGCTGCATCAACAGTGGCCAGGTGGCCGGGATTTGCCCAGCGGGACAGCCGAGGGCGGCTGTCCCTACGTGGTTCCCGTTTACGCCCCGCGCTTCGTCTTCAGCTCGGTCAACAACTGCTCGATGCGGTCCTCTTTTTCCAGGGCGGCGAGGCGGTCTTCCACGTCGTCGGCCAGGAGTTGGGCTTTGGCTCCGCCGATTGCTTCTTCGCGGGCCACTTTTCTCTTCATGCGGTCGAAAGTATCGGATCGGGTGTTGGCGTTCATGCCGGACTGCGCGTCAGTGGCTTTCGTGGCGGCGCGGGCGCGGCGGTGCTGCGCGATCAGCAGATCGGCTTTGGCGTTGGCTTCGGCCAGCTTCTGATCGAGATTGCGCAGGGCCAACTTCAGGTTCTCGACCTGCGCTTTCTGGTCTTCGAGCTGTTGCGCGAAGTTCGCGCTCAGGTCGCGATAGCTTTCCACGCGAAGCAGAGCGGCGCGGGCCAGGTCGTCTTGCTTCTTGTCGACGGCGAGCTCGGCCTTGCGCATCCACTCCAGGATTTTGTCGTCGTTTTCGAGCTTCTTTTTTTCCAGCAGATGCTGGTCGGCGATGGCGATGGCAACCTGGGTTTTGACCTGCAAAAGCTGGTTGTGCATGTCGAGGATGACTTGCTTGATCATCTTTTCGGGCTCCTCGGCTTTGTCGATCAGGTCGTTGAGGTTGGCCCGGACTAAGGTGGAAACGCGTTCGAGTAATGCCATAA
>Ga0074044_10001135_pt1 | contig 24447 bp, 27 predicted proteins | sample BogForMeECP23OM1_FD_94443 | JGI IMG/M metagenome (GOLD analysis project Ga0074044, IMG submission 94443) | Bog forest soil microbial communities from Calvert Island, British Columbia, Canada - Bog Forest MetaG ECP23OM1 | ecosystem: Environmental > Terrestrial > Soil > Wetlands ... | reverse complement strand
CCCGCCGAATTGCCCCCTCCGACCAGAATGACTTCATTGCCGGCGCACAGGCGCGCCTCGATCGGCGACGCCCAATACCAAACGCCACGACCTTCGAAGCGGGCGATTTCGGGAAGCACCGGGATTTCGGTGACACCTTACTCAACCCCCAATTCAGGAGGGGCGCCTGATGGCGGCGGCGCGCTATGTGGCTTTGAACCCCGTGCGGGCGCGGCTTGTCGAACGGGCGGAAGACTGGCGCTCATCGAGCGGCGCCACGCATCTGGCCGGGCGCGACGAGGGCCTCGTGAGCGTCGCGCCGCTCCTCGACCGTTGCGCCGGCCGCTTCGCCTACCGCGGTCGGCGTCGGCTTGACCCTGCCTGCCGAGCGCTATAACGGCAAGCTTCTTTCATGCCGCGCAATTCGGCCGGCTCTTGAGCTTGCCCGGCCAAAGGCAAGCGGCCAGTGGGGCCATCGATGACAAGGGCCAAGCCCAAGAGTGTTATTCAGGTCGCGGAGGGCAGCGGCGGCATGGCGAGGGTTGAGAATCATCGGTTCAAACCAGGGTGGCCGATCAGTTTTCAAGTCCCGACGGACGAGGATCAAGCGGATGATTGGCTCCGTTATTTTGCCGCCGAGCTACATCGGCGAGGCTGGAGCGCAAGCGGGATCGACCAACTTGACCGCAAAGAAAACAGCGGCTCTCGAACGGTCTCGACCGGGCCGGGCAATCCGCAGTTCGCGATCCGATGGGAAAGGCGGCGCGGCGGTCCGTTGAAGATCGATGCTCGGCCAATCGGTTCCCCCGAAATTCCTTTGCCGGACATCCAAGATTTTGTTGAGGCTATCAATCAGGCCTGTCGCTCACGCGCGACTGAGAAGATCTACGCACGCGGGACCGTGTATTATCAGGGGTTAGCCTGGCGCGGCGGGCTTTGGCTTGACGACGATCATCGGCTCGCTCCGCCATCCCGCCAGGATGAGACGGCGCTCATCGGGCCGCGCGTTGTTCACCTGGATGTGAGGCTCGACTGTATCGGTGCTCCGGAGAGGCCCGGGGCTCTCCGTAACCGCCTTCATGAAATGTCCGCGTTCCTAAAAAGCGTCGTCATGGGCAAGGAAGTGAGACTGCCGCCAAACGAGCGCGCTTGGACCTGGGAGATTGGGGCCCGGCGCCGCCCAAAGTTGCGTAGTGCGTCAGATTGGATATTTGGAAGCTGAGAACCCTATCGAGATGCCGGAGCGCGGCCGAGCGCGACCGATACCCCTTCGCCCCCTCAACGCGCTGCCCAGCGGCTTAGACGGGAGCGTCAACGAGCAAATACTTCGAGATGATGTAGTTGAGCTTTGGCGAATTTATCGAGGGCTGCCGCCTGACCGTCGCCGTCAATTTTTGCAGGCTGCCGCAAAGGGGCAGGAGGCCGCGGCGCTCTGGCGCGACCGGAGCACCCTCAGCTTCGCCTTGCTGGTGGTCGCTTGCGAGGCTCTGAAGCCATCGGACGCCGATCAGAGGGCGACCGTCTACGACGTGATCGAGGCCTTGCTCGGCAAGGCCACTTCCGACCGGCTTCGGCAGAGCGGCGGCGAATTGGCCGCTCAGACCGTCCGAAGCGTGCACTTGCATACGGGTGAATTCCTTGGCGACGAATTGATCTATACGGCCTTCAATTCCAGTTATCGTGATCCTAGTTTCGCCGAGGCCCACCGCGATCTGACGCAGGTAACACGGCTCGCCATTGCAGAGTGGTTGCGCCGACAAGGCGCAATCAGTTTGGGCACCCGAGAGAAATCCAGGAAGACCCGTCGCGAGTTCGATCGGCTGTGGATCGCCACAGCACTTGGCGCAGGCGTGCTTGCCGGGTGGATTTTGCGATCCGCCTTGTCATAGCTCCTGCCGCGGTTGATGACCTTGGAATTGTAGAGTCGAGGAAGGGGATTGTAGAGTCGAGGAAGGGCGCGGCGGCGTTGAGGCTTGGCCAATAGCTCCGTTTCCCTTCCCCGCTCAGCAAACCGGGCGTGCGGTTTGCCGCATCCGGCTCTCCGACAGAGCTCATGCCAGGCTCACGGCGGGCGCTGCCGGTTTGGCGCGGGTTAGGCGCATGACGCCGAGCGTCCCGAAGATGTCGCTCCAGGAATACTCTCGCGCGCCGCGTCCGCCGCGCTTGGCGCGCCGGTTGAGGAACCGCCGGACGCGATCGCAGACATGTCGGTCGACGCTCCTGTAGGCCGCGTTCAGGGTTCCGTAGCCGAAGTACGCCGACCAGCCGCCGACAAGGCGGTTCAGTCGGTCGCGCACATGCCGCCCGAGCCCGTCTCGCTTGGTCGCGAGCCAGTCGCTGATCTTGCCTTTGATCCGCGCCAGGTCAAAAGCCGAGCTCGCTGTGCGAGCCGAGGCGAACGAGCTCGAGAGTCTTGCCCTCGGGTTTGCGATAGATGAGCACGAGATCAGGCCGAACATGGCAGTCACGAAAGTCTTTCCACCTGCCGGCGAGCGCATGATCGTGAAAACGCGGCGGCAACGGCTCGTCGGCGGCCAGCATGGCGATCACTTCGCCGAGCAGGTCCTCCAACTTTCCGCCGTGACCGCCGGCCTTCGCCCGCCTGTAATCCCGCTTGTATCGGCCGACAGCTCTAATCGTCCGCATTGAGATGGGCGAGAAGCTCGTCGACCGTCTTGAACTCCCCGACGAACTCGCCGCGCCGCGCAGCTTCCATCGCCTCGATCGTCTCGGCGTTCGGGATCAACGGCTCGAACGGCAGAGCCTTCTCCTTTGCGATGCGCACCATCATCATTCGGAACGCGTCGGACACGGTGAGCCCGATCTCGCTGAGGACGGCGGCGGCCTCCCGCTTCACGCGCTCGTCGATGCGGGCGCGGACAACAGTGCTGGTCATTGATGATCTCCTTGAGCCACAATGTAGCGCAAACACGACTGGTTTCAACGACTGCTTCGGAACGGATTGGAGAGAAAGGCGGACCGGCTCTCCGAGCCAAGGGACACGGGTACTACGGTGGCGCTTACTCAATTCAAGCCGACATGCCGCGCAGCATCGCCCGAGGAATCCATATGGCCCGCATCGCCCGAGTCGCCGTCCCGGGCCTTCCCCATCATGCCACGTGAGCGCGGCGCCCGGCGCGAGCGCGTGTTCTTCGGCGAGGACGGCGACGCGCTTTATCGCGATCTCCTGGCCAGCCAATGCCGCAAGCACAGCGTGGCGGCCCTTTACCTATTGCCTGACGCCCAACCCCCGTTCATCTCTTTCTCGTCCCCGACCGCGAGGAGGCGCTCGGGCGCGCGCTTCCGCGAGGCGCGCCGGGAGAGATCGGGAAGCGACGTTTGGAGGTTGTCACCCCCGCGAAATCGGGGGTCCAGAGACGCCGCCACAGGCTCCCCGAAAATCAATTGTTCAGCGTCTCGTAGAGGTGTCGCCAGTCCGGATTGAACCGCTCGATCAGCTCGAGCTTCCACCGTCGCTCTCATTTCTTCAACTGCTTTTCCCGCGCGGATCCGCGTCCCTGACATCGCCGTAATGCTCGCACCAGACGAGCGTCTTGACCCCGTATTTCGCGGTGAAGTGCGAGCCGACCCCGTTGCGATGCCGAAACGCGCGCGCTCCGAGATGGCTCGTTACGCCCACATAGAGGGTTCCGTTGCGCCGACTCGCCATGATGGTGACGCTGTAGCGTCGCTCTGTGCCCATGCGGTCGCTTCACTCCCGCGGAAAGCGGCGCGAAAGCGGGGTCCAGCATTGTCATGTGTCGCAGTCAAGCCGCTTCGCGGTCAAGCGTCCGCGGATGTTCTCTGGACCCCCGCTTTCGCGGGGGTGACACGCTGGGACCGACATCGGCTGCATTGACCGTCATCGGCGGCGGCTTGGCAGTTACCGCGCCGGCGTTATTCGTCGACAATCAACGCGCGGCTCAGGGCTACCGGCCATCTCTTCCATGCGCGGTTCGGCTCGGTCGCGATGGACGAGGGGCGCCTGATGACGGCGGCGCGCCATCATGGCTTTGAACCCCGTGCGGGCGCGGCTTGTCAAATGGGCGGAAGACTGGCGCTGGTCGAGCGTCGCCGCGCATCTGGCCGGGCGCGACGACGGCCTCGCGAGCGTCGCGCCGCTCCTCGACCGTTGCGCCGGCCGCTTCGCCGATCCCGATCTCAATCGGGACGGAGCCGTCGGCTGAGGCGCTGTCGGCGGCTCATGGGCCGCCGAAACGATCGGGCGCCCGCTCGGCTCCGCGGCGTTGCTTACCGACTCGCCGCCTCACGGGGCCGCGATCCGCGTCCGGAACGGCGCGGCCCGAAGCGGAGCGCCGTAATGCCGTAATGCCCGTAATGCCCCGATCAAGCCGTGCGGAGTTCCGCGCCGGCGGCGAGTTCGGCCCACTTCCGGCACGGCAGGTCGGGAGCTGCGTCCAGCCGCTTCTGAATTCGCACGAGGCGCGGTTCGAGCCCCGCCCCAAGGCGGAAGCCGCGGCCGCGCGCCAGTGCGATCATCCCCTCGTTGGTCTGCAACGTATCGCCGAAGAGCCATTCGATGCCGTCGGCCGCCGCTTTGCGTTCGATTTCGACGAGCAAGGCGGAGCCGACGCCAAGACGCCGCCAGTCGTCTGCAATCGACATGGAAAACTCGCCGGCGCGTTCCGCGCATGAAAGCGCCACCCGGGCCTCGCCGACGACCGTTTCACGATCGTCCGCCGTCGAGGTGAGGAGCAGGGTCAGCGTGTCGCGACCATTCGCCGCCAATGTGCGCGCCAGTTCCGACGCCGGGAGCTCGTTTGCGGTGCCCAGGAACCGATTGTAGCGCGACTGCCGGGACAGTCCTCGGACATAGCTTTGCAGGGCGTCGCCGTCGCTGGAGCGGGCCGGACGAAGAGCGAGCCGAATCTCCCGCCTGCCCGTCGCCCGCAGTATTCGGAACTCCAAACGATCCGGGTCGAGGGCGCTTTCGTCCGCATGCGCGTAACGCGCAGGCTCAACGAAACGGCCATGCAGAGGCGCAGGGACTATCACTGACCCTCGCAATGAGAGTTTTGCGTTGAATGCCGCTACTGCGGCAGGCTCCAGTCAGACGCGAAAACCTTTCGCATGATTTCGCGCTCCAGGCTGTCCGTGAGACGTCCGCCGGATTGCGCCAGAAGGCGGGCAATCTCCCGGTCGACCTCCGTCCGGCGCTGCGCCTCGAGCGCGCCGGTCAGACGGCGAGCCAGTCTCACGAGCTTGGCGCCGACCCCGTTTGGCACTGGCGCCGTGCGAGCGCCGCATAGGCCGAAATCTCCACTGTGCGTAAAGCTGGTCATTGGACCAACCTCCGTCATTGACCATGGCTCCATATGAGATATTCTCACTTTCGCCATGCTCCAAGGTGATGCGTGGTGGGGAAAAAACCAGGGTATGACAAAGGATATTGTCTCAGCTTATGGATGAGGAACTCTCATGCATAGCGCTCCTCCCCCGCTGAACGCGCTTCGCGCCTTCGAAGCGGCCGCCCGGCATCTCAGCCTGACCAAGGCGGCGTTGGAGCTGAACGTCACGCCCGGAGCGCTCAGCCACCAGATTCGCGGACTCGAAGATCATCTGGGCTTCAAACTCTTCGACCGCGGCGTGCGGTCGATTGCGCTCACGGCGGCAGGCAAGGCGCTCCACCCCGGCTTGCAGGCGGGCTTCCTTCATATCCGGGACGCGCTGGCGAGCCTCAATAGGTTGGGCGACGCGCGCGTGCTCGTGGTCAGCACGCCGCCCGGCTTCACCTCGAAATGGCTGGCGCCGCGGCTCTACCGCTTCTCGATCGCCTATCCCGAAATCGACGTGCGCGTTTCCTCGTCGATCAACAACGCCAATTTCACCACGGACGGCGTCGACGCTGCGGTCCGCAACCTTCCGGTCGATGCAGCGCAGGACGAAGCCCTCGTGGTCGAAAAGCTGATCGACCTGTCCCTCGTGCCGGCCTGCAGCCCGGCCCTCGTCGAAAAACACGGGCCTCTCACGTCGCCGGACATGCTCAAGGGCGTGCCGCTGATCCATGACGACAGCCTGTCCGGTCGCGCCGCCATGCCAACCTGGGCCGACTGGTTTGCGGCGGCCGGCGTGAGGGACGCCGACGTCAGTCGCGGCCTTCGATTCAACAGCGCTGATCATGCGCTCGACGCGACGGTCGAAGGCGCGGGCGTGCTGCTCGCTCACGATGCGCTCGCCTACGACGATCTGCGCACCGGGCGTCTGGTGGCGCCTTTCGACCTCGCCCTGCCTTCGGGCCGCTGCTACGCATTCGTTTGCCCGAAGAAGCGTCGAGAGTCTGCGAATGTGCAGGCCTTCCGCGCGTGGCTCAGGGGAGAGGTCGCCGCGCTCGACTGGAGCAAGCGCGCGCCGCGCGCAGCCGATTTTCGGCCCGCGGCGGGATCGCCCGCGACGCGCTGAATTCTTGACCCATCTTCAACAGTTAGGTTTCCTAAGTAACTGAGTGGTGATAAGAATCCGCCATGAGTTGGTCCGGCGGCGGCGCGCGCGACGACGGCCTCGTGACCGTCGCGCCGCTCCTCGACCGGTGCGCCGGCCGCTTCGCCGATTTGGTCGAGACGGAGCCGTCGGCTGAGGCGCTGTCGGCGGCTCACGGGCCGCCGAAACGATCGGGCGCCCGCTCGGCTCCGCGGCGTTTCTTGACCGCCTCGCCGCCATCACAGGCCGCGATTCGCGTCCGAAACGGCGCGGCCCGAAGCTGAGAGCTGGGGGATTGACTAAGGCGTCACCGTAATGCCCTCGCCGTCAGAACCGGGGGAATGCGACGATCCAGCCCTTCCAGTACCTGAAGGGTCCCTCGGGCAGGAGCCAGGCGACCTCCGCAGACGTGGGGATGCGCAGGCGGCCGAAGTCGCGGTAGTCGCCGAACGTCCCCGACCATTTCGTTTCGATGACCGACCTGCCGACGGCGCGCGGGCGATCCGCGGACCCGCCGAGCACGCGCCCCTCCCGATCGACGTCGAGTTCGGCGCTGGCCCTCGTATGTCCGTCGTCGAAGGTCGCCCGCAGCCCGCCCTGGCCGATCGTCTCCCAGGTCACATGCTCCATGCGGCGAAACGCGAACGGCCGCCAGGGAAGCTCGGCGAGGCCGCGCTGGACTTCCCCGCGGTCGAACTCGGGGCCGCGCCCGCCGGCGACCGGCACGAAGCCAAAGACCTTCACGCTCAGACCGCCTCTCCCTTTTTCGAACGAGTCGACCACGCGAAACGGCGCGAAGGGCGCCATCCAAAACCAGGCGCGCCAGCAGAAATCGATCGTCGCGCCCGCCATCTGCTGCTCTGCCCGGAACGGCCGCCAGGGCGCGTCGGGCGAGAGCCGCATCTCGCCTTCCTGGACGAAGCGGATGTCGCGAGGCTCGACGTCTCCGTCCGGCATGGCGAAACGCCGCACGCGTTCGAGAAGCTCGTCTGGTTCGGACCCCATCGCGGTAAAACTTGATGACATTTGATCGAACCGGCTTCCCCTCACCCCAGCCCCTCTCACGCAAGCGGGAGAGGGTGCGCGCGCCGACGCCGATGATCCCTTCTCCCGCATGCGGGAGAAGGTGGCGGGCGAAGCCCGCCGGATGAGGGCGCGCGCTGCAACTTGGTCAAAGATCATCTCACGCTACAGGAGCCCGAGCCCCGCCAGCTCGCGCCGCAGCGCCTCCGGCATCTCCGCGAAACCCGGCTGCGTCTCGTCGAGGTCGGGCGGGGCGGACTTCGCTTCGTAGTAGCGCCAGCCCTGGAAGGCGCGCATCGGCCGCGGCGAAACCGCGACGACCGCGCCGTCGAGCCATAGCCTGCAGCGGCCCATCCCGTCGGAATCCATGAACGGCTCGACGCCGACAATATTTTGCCGAGCGGCGATCTGGCCCTTGATGACCCAATAGAGCGAGCCGCCGTCGAGAAGGTCTTCCGCCCGCTTGGGCGTCATGCGGGTGACGTGGGCGTGGCGGAGCGGCGCGCCGCGGCGCTTCGCCTCCGCCATCCGCGCCGCCATCCATTGCCGCAGATCGTCAAGGGAATCCGCCCCGACGCAGAGTTTTATCAGGTGGAGGGTCATGGGAGCCCTTATAACAGAGGCGCCGACCCTCGGACCGCGGCCTGTCTGGCTGTCCACCGGCTTCAGCAGAGCGGGAGCGGCGGACGCTACACTGGAGGCGAAAATCCAAATGAACAAATCGACGTTCATTTGATTGATTCTTTTTGCTTTTTCGGCGAAACGGGCGGCGCCTCGCGCCGCGCTCGGGGGGGGGCGCGCGTCTCGGGCGCCCGGGCGGCGAGACGCCGCCCCTCCGGCGCCATCTGCTCCAGCTGGCTCACGAACGCCTGCTCGAGCGCCTTTTCAGGAGACAAATGGCGGTTCCAGGGGCCGCTTTCATCCGCGCTTTTCGGCCTCGGCCGGTAATTCCCTGCTCCGCGCAAAAATTCCCTGCATATTCCCTGCTCGGGCGCAAAAAATTCCCTGCTCGCCCCGCGCAGCGACTTTTTCCGCAACACCCTCAAATCCAAGGCCTTTTCGGTGCTGATTTTTCCCGAGATGGGCCGAATTCCCTGCGTTTTCCATTCTACGCATGGAATTTTCCCTGCTCGCGGAGCCCCCGCACCCTATGCCCTATGCCGGAATCCGCACGGGCAGTTCGGTTATACCGTGCACGAAGGACGAATAGACCCGCTTCGGCTCGCCCACGACCTCGATGCTCGAAAATCGCTGCAGGATCTCTTCCCACAGAATTTTCAACTGCATTTCGGCGAGGCTCTTGCCGACGCAGCGGTGAATGCCAAAGCCGAACGAGAGATGCTGGCGCGGGCGGGGCCGGTCGATGATGAAGCGATCGGGGTCCTCGATTTCCTCTTCGTCGCGATTGCCGGAGATGTACCACATGGCGATCTTGTCGCCCTTGCGGATGGCCTGGCCGCCGATCTCCGCGTCGGCGAGCGCCGTGCGGCGCATGTAGGCGATCGGCGTCTGGTAGCGGATGATTTCCGGGACCATCGAATCGACCAGTTCGGGCCTGGCGCGCAGCTTGGCGAACTCCCCGGGATTCTGGCTCAGGAACAGCACGCCCCCGCTCATCGAATTGCGCGTCGTGTCGTTGCCGCCGACGATCAGGAGGATGATGTTGCCGAGATATTCGCGGGCGCTCATGTTTCGGGTCGCCTCGCCATGCGCGAGCATGGAGATGAGGTCGGGACGCGGCTCCGCGTTGACGCGCTCGTTCCACAAATTCATGAAATAGCCGAGGCACTCGCGAAAAACCTCTTCGCGCTGCTCTTCGCTTTCGATGAGGCCGCCCGCGTAGGGGACGGCGGTCGAGATATCCGACCAGTAACTCAATTTGCGCCGATCCTCGAACGGGAAGTCGAATAGCGTCGCCAGCATCTGTGCGGTCAGTTCGATCGAGACCGTGTCCACCCAGTCGAATGTTTCGCCGCGCGGCAGACCGTCGAGCAGCTTACACACGCGGCTCCGTATCAAAGCTGCAAAATTGGCGAGATTGCCGGGCGAGACGATAGGCTGAACCACCTTGCGCTGATCCTCGTGCCTGGGCGGGTCCATGGCGATGAACATCGGAAGTTCGAGCTCGGGCGGCCTGTCGCGCAAGGTGATGCCGCCGAGGGCTACGCTCGACGAGAACGTCCGGTGCTTCACTTCGGTGTCGACGATGTCCCTGTATTTCGTCACCGACCAATAGGGTCCGAGCGGGCTTTCCTTGCAGTAATGCACGGGAGCTTCCCGCCGCAGGCGGCGGAAATAGTGCTGCCAGACGTCCTGCTGATACAATTTGGGATCGCTGACGTCGATCTGATCGAGGGGGATTTCTTCGGCGAGCGCCGCGTGATCGACGGCGACTGACCCGTTCAGCATCTCTCTCCCTCCGGTTTCCCCGGGGCCGCGCCAGAGCCCGGCCGATGGTCGCGAATCATGCGCCGCCCCCGAACACGCCCCTCAGATGAAAGCGCAACGTCGCTCCTCGCGACGCGTTGCGCTGTGACGGCCGTCACAGTCCACAGGAGTCCAGCCGACGCGTTTTGCCGCGTCGCCCTGGCCGGGCTCGCGCGCCCGTCGGCCAGTGCGTCGCCGGCGCTCATTTTCCCCCCAGCTCCGCCCGCACGATCCGGGCGCCCTCGACCATCGCCTTCATCTTGCGGAAGGCGGGGTCGCGCGGCAGATATTTCAGGCCGCAGTCCGGGGCGACGATGATGTCTTCGGCCTTGCGGTAGGCGAGCGCGCGCCGGATGCGCGAAGCGACCGTTTCCGGCGTCTCGACCTCGGGCGTAGACAGGTCGAGCACGCCGAGAATTATCTTCTGATCCGGCAGGTCCTTCAGCACGGCGCAGTCGAGATTCGACTGCGCCGTCTCGATCGAGATCTGCTTGCACCGGCAATTCTTGAGCTGCGTCAGGAACGAGTAGGCGCTCGGCCTCTCATGGACGATGGCCGCGTAGCCGAAACAGATGTGGACCGCGGTCACGCCGTCGACGCCTTCGAGCGCGCGGTTCACGGCGGCGAGACCGAATTCCCCGGCCGACAGGGGCCGCGCCTGCATATAGGGCTCGTCGATCTGGACGACGTCCGCGCCGGCGGCGAACAGGTCCTTGATCTCGGCGTTGACGGCGACGGCATAGTCCATCGCGGCGTCGGCGGCCGTCGGATAGAAGTCGTTCTGCGCCTGCTGGCTCATGGTGAATGGGCCGGGCACGGTCATCTTGACCTTGCGCTGCGTATACCGCCGCAGGAACTTGAGGTCCTCGACCTCGACGGCATGCTTGCGGCGAATCTTGCCGACGATGCGCGGGACGGGATTGGGATGGCCCGTTCGGTCGAGCGCGACGCCGGGATTGTCGATGTCGATCCCTTCGAGCGCAGTCGCGAAGCGGTTCGAATAGCTCTCGCGCCGGATCTCCCCGTCGGTGACGATGTCGAGCCCCGCCTCTTCCTGCGCCTTGATGGCGAGGACCGTCGCGTCGTCCTGCGCCTCGGCAAGATAGGGCTCGGCGATGCGCCACAGCTCCTTCGCCCGCACCCTGGGCGGAAAGCGGCCGGCGAGCTTTCCCCGGTCGATCAGCCACTCGGGCTGCGCGTAGGAGCCGACGAGCGTCGTTGGCAGAAGCATGGTTTCCTCTTCGTCGGACGGATGAGCGGTGCGTCGATGTTGGGCTTATCCTGCGCCGGCCCGCTGTCCTCGACAAGGCCGTCGCCAATGCGACTGTATTGTGACCCGTGTCACCGCGGTTCCTTCGACGATCGAGTATGGTTTCAGGGGAGGACTCGGCGACGCTGCGGCCTTGCCGCCGGCCGACAGTAGCCTCAACCCGGTTGAAATGCGATTTCAGCGGCCGACTTTTTGGAGGAGACGCCCCATGTTGCACATTCGAGTCGGCCTCGCCGACACCACGGGCTCGGTCGACAACCAGACGATGGCCGCGGCGGCTGCCGCGCTCAACATTCAGGTGACGAGAGACGTGCCAAAGTTCTGGAATGTCGACGCCAGCGTCGAATACCTGACCGACCCGCACTCCATTCCGCAGGGCGTTTGGCCGGTCTTCATCGTCGAGGAATTGCCGCCCGGCGAAGGAGGGTTTCACATGACCCGGCACAATCAGCCCTACGCCAAAATCGTCGCCACGCCGGGCAGCGACGAATGGACGGTCGACGCCAGCCACGAGACCATCGAAATGCTGGTGGATCCGAACGGCAATCGCCTGCAGACCGCGACCGCCATCCAAATCGCTGACGACAAGATTGTCGACGGCGTCGGCAAGTTCGAATATCTGGTCGAAGCATGCGACCCGTGCGAAGCCGACGCTTCGACTTATACGATCAACGGCATAAGGGTGTCGGACTTCATCACTCCTGACTTCTATGATCCCAGTCCGTCGACCGCCGTTCAGTACAGCTTCAATGGAACGCTGACCAAACCGAGACAAATCCTGCCCGGCGGCTACATTTCGTTCGTCGATCCAAATTCGAGCGAATTGCAACAGATTCTCTGGCTCGGTCCGAAGCCGGAGCTCAGGGACTTGGGCCCCGCTACCGGCTCGAGCCTCCGGGCGTTCGTGGACGGCAAGACGCGGGACCTCGCGCACAAACACCTGCACGGGCCGAGCAAGAAGACCGCCGCCTCGAGACATGCGTACCGTGAGAGACTCAAGGAGGCGGCTCGCGCTCGGGCGAAGCACTATGACGTCTAACACGCAGCCGCGCTGAAGCGACCTCGGAAAGCCGATCAAACCGAGTCAGTACGGCGTGCGGCTGAGTCGCCTGCGGTAGCGCGACTGGCTGACGACTTGCGGCGCCTCCGACGGACGCCGCTCCGCGAGCGCCTCCGGAGCAGTCGCCGCGCTCGCGTAAAATTCGGCGAGGTCCGCCTTCATCGCGCTCCGCGAGGCGTTGTCGAGGTAGATCATGTGTCCGGACGGGAAGTTGCGGACGGTCAGCCTGTCGAGGTCGTGCGGACTGCTCACCGGCATGGCCTCGAAGTTCAGAATGGTCTGAAAGAAGGGGGTCACGGCGTCGTAATAGCCGTTGGCGGAGAAGACTTTCAGGTACGGATTGACCGCCATCGCCGCCGCCAGATCCCCCGCAGTGTAAAGGCTCGCCGGCCCGCCCCTTTGCGTGCCGGTCGGATCGAGGTGCGAGAAGTCCCAATTGGCGAAGGCCTGATCGTTCAGGTCGGTGAACGGCGAGGTCGAGGTGAATTTCAGCTCATCGTTGAGATAGACGTTCCACATCGCGGTGTAGACGCCGCCGACCGCCGTCATGGTCGGATCGTTGCCTCCGGAATTCGGAGCGATCGATCCTGCAATTCCGTCGTCTTCCCCGGTCACCCGGCCGTCATAGGCGCCGATCGCGAGCCCCTTGTCCACCAGCAGGCTGGACAGGAAGATGGTGTTGTTCGACGACGGATCGAGCTTCCAGTATTTCAGCACGATCTCCGGGACGCCGAGCATGTCGCTCAGCGTCTTCAGGACGTCGGGATCGACCTTCGGGTAGTCCCGCAAAGCCTGCGCATATCGTCCGCGCGCGAATTTCTCGACCTCGTTCGTGAACGAAGCCAGGTTCGCAGGCGCGGGCGAAACCGTCACCTTATCGTGGAACCACGCGTCGGCCGCGAGCGTCGGCAGGAGGCCGACCGGATCGCCGGCCTTGCCGTAGTCCAGGATCGACGACTGGAGGACGATGCCGTTCAGGTCGACGCCGTCCTCATGCAGGAGCCAGGTCAGGACGCAGGTCCTCGGGGTCCCGTAGGATTCGCCGAACAGGAATTTGGGCGAGTTCCAGCGGTTGAACGCCGTCAGATAGCGCTTGACGAACTGTCTGATCGAGCCCGCGTCCTGATCCACTCCCCAGAAGTCGCCGTTCTCGCCCGGCGCGATCGCGGCGGAATAGCCCGTGCCGACCGGGTCGAGGAACACGAGATCCGAGCGGTCGAGGAGGCTGTCAGGGTTGTCCTCGAGAACGTAAGGCGCCGGGGGAGTGAATTGCGGCATGTCGGTCCTGATCCGCCGCGGGCCGAACGATCCGAGCAGCAGAAACACCGACGACGAGCCTGGCCCGCCATTGTAGAAGAAGGTGACCGGGCGGCTCGCCGGCGCCGCGTCGGCGGCGGTGAACGCCACGTAGAAAATCTTGGCGGCGGGCCGGGCGCTCGACGGGCCGGTTGTCACGAGGTGGCCGGCTCTCGCCGTGTATGCGATTGATTTCCCGCCGATCGTCGCGACGTGATGGGTGACCGCGGCGTTCTCGACCGCGTCGGCGGCGGAGACGCAATCCTCCTTGCCGGCGCCGTAAGGGGTCGTGTCGAGCAACGGCTCGTCGGGGGGAGCCTGCTGCTCACGGACGTCATTCGCCATCACGACCCTCCCATTGCCGCCGAATGCACAGGGGACGAACGACTTCCGTGCGCTCGGGTCTTGCGGACAGGCTCCGTCCGCAGGGGCGGCGAGTCAACCCCATTGAGTCCAGCCGCCGTCGGGCCGACCATAGTGTCCTCGGCCCTTCGGTAGACAAGCGCGCCGGACGCGGACGGCGACCGTCGCCGGCGTCTCGACGTCGATGTCGAGAGGTCTGAGGAAACGCCTTGGGATTGTGGCAAGCGCAGGAATGTTGCAGACTGTCTGTCGAACCGGCAGTACTGGGGAAAGTCAGATAGTTTCCCTGCCAGATCATTGCCCATCGGGAGGAATGTCATGAAAACCCAATATACGGTGGCGTTGTCATTGCTGATGGGCGTCGCAATCGGCGTTGTCGCGGTCCAAGGCCTCCATGCTCAGGTTAAGCCGCCCGCCTACGTCGTCGTTGCTATCCGAAGCATAACCGACCCCGACGGCATGAAGACCCTCATGGAAAAGGCGTCCCCAGGAGCGCTCGCCGCCGCCGGCGGACATTACGTCATTCGCACCAATGACGTAATCGGCCTTGACGGCGCCCCGCCCAAACGCTTCGTCCTGATCGGATTCGACAACATTGAGAAAGCACGAGCTTGGCAGGATTCGCCGGCCACGAAAGAGATTACCGCACTACGCACCAAATCGACGGACTCGATTTCGTTCATGGTCGAGGGCGTGGCAAACTAGAAAGCGATGGATGTCGCGCCGCTAAAGCGGTAGGTTTAGGCAATAGACGTTCGTTGTCGGGAGGCGCCCATGGCTTGGAGCGTTCAAGGCACGTACATCGAAGCGTGCGACTGCGAAGTCGCTTGTCCCTGCATCTTTTTCTCCCCTCCGACGGAAGGCGAGTGCAAGGTCGTCATCGGCTGGCACGTGGACAAAGGCCGTCATGGCGACACCGCACTCGACGGCCTGAACGCGGCCCTGATCGCCTACGCCCCGGGCAACATGAAGGACGGCCAGTGGAAGGTCGCGCTCTATCTGGACGAGCGCGGCGACGACCGGCAAAGAGCAGCCCTGCAAGGGATTTTCTCGGGCGCCGACGGCGGGCACATCGCCAATCTGGGCCCGCTCATCGGCCAGGTTCTTGGCGCCCGGCCGGCGAAGATTACATTCGAAAGCGGCGCAAACGCCCATTTTCGTTTCGAGGTCGACGGCGCGGCGTCGGCGGAGTTCGATCCCGTTCAAGGCCAAGGCGGCGGAACGGCGGAAATCAAAGGACATCCGCTCGCTATATCGCCAGGCCAGCCCGTCACGGTTTCTCGCGCATCCCGCCTGAAGATCGACGATCACGGAATCGCTTGCGATATCGCGGGTCGGAACGCCTTCTTTGCTCCGTTCGCCTACCAAGCCTGACGCGGATTTTGTCCCGTCGCCGCGTGAGCTGATCCACGCCCATCCGTGGACCGCCGCGGGCGTTTTGGCGCCGACGCTCGGCTGCTGGCTCCTCCTGTATTGGGGCGCCACCCACATGGACAGCCCCGCGGCGCAGCTGACGATGCCGATGTCCGATTGGTCGGCGGCCAATTGGCTGGCGGTGTTCGTCATGTGGGCCGTCATGATGGCGGCCATGATGCTGCCGTCGGTGGCGCCGATGGTCCTATGCTTCGCCAATCTGAACCGGAGGCGAAGCGAAGGCGCGAGGACGCTCATCTTCGTCGCCGCCTATCTGGCGCTATGGACGGCGTTCAGCGGGGCGGCGACAGCGGCTCAATGGGCGCTCCAGTCGGCCGATTGGGTCTCGCCGATGATCGTCAGCACGTCGCCAACTCTCAGCGGGACGCTTCTGCTCATCGCCGGCGTCTTCCAGTTCACCCGTCTCAAGTCAGCCTGCCTGCGCACGTGTCGCTCGCCGCTCGGCTTCCTGATGAGCGATTGGCGCGACGGGCTTTGGGGAGCGTGGCGAATGGGGCTCCGCCACGGGCTCAATTGTCTGGGTTGCTGCTGGGCGCTGATGGCGCTGCTGTTCGTCGGCGGGGTCATGAATATCCTTTGGATCGCGGCGCTCACCGTTCTCGTGGCGATGGAGAAAGTCGCGCCAAAAGGCCAAAAGGAGAAACGCTCGCGAAGGCGCTGGGCGTCGTAATGATCGGCGCGGGCGTCGTGCGATTGGTTTGAGAAGCCTCGTAAGACTTCGCGGCATGGCGAGCGCGCTCCATTTCAAGACCGCCTCGGGAAAGGGCACCAACGTGATAGGGTCCGGCGGTGCGGCGTCACTCGCCGGCAAGCCATATACCTAGACGGCAAAACCCACTGGCCCGGGGCAATGGACGGTTGAAGACAAGTGGTAATAGCGCGACAGAGAGGCCATCGCGGTTGCAGGCGGTAAGCCGCCTCTCGAGCGGCGGCCGCCGGGCGGTTCCGGCGGCCATCGGGCAAAGAGCGGGAGGCTACGGTCGGTCTACGGCTCGGCGCCTTCCGCCCGCGCCTCCTCCACCCGCATGATCCGCTCGCCCATCTCGACCTGCTCGCCGACATTCGTGACGAGGTCGCGCACGAGGCCGGCGAAGGGCGCGGTCAGCGTGTGCTCCATCTTCATCGCTTCGACCACCGCGAGGCGTTGCCCGGCTTCGACCGCCGCGCCCTCTTCGACGTAGAGCGCGACGACGCGGCCGTTCATCGGCGCGCGGATGCCGCCGTCGCCCTCCTCCGGCCCGCCGGCCGAACGCTCGAGCGGATCGATCAGTGCGACGAAGGCCTGGCGGCCTCCGGCGAAGGCGTAGACGCCGGCAGGCGTCTCGAACAGGGTGATCTCCGGCCGGCCGGCGGACGCCGGAGTTTTGCCGCCCGCCGCCTCGAGCGCGTGTTCGCCAGCGCCCGTCACATGCAGGCGCTCGGGCTTGCCGTCGATGATCACGTCGAGTCCGACATGGCGCGCGCCAACGAGTTCGAACGAATCCGCCACGCCCCAAGGATCATAAGGGCAAAGCGGCGACGGGCGCGAAGCATCGCGCCGCGCGACGAGGAGCCGCGCCGCGGCGAGCGCCGCCCGCCGGTCGGGCGGATGCGGCGCGGCGCCGAGGCGCGCCAGATGCGCGTCGATGAAGCCGGTGTCGAACGAACCGCTCGCGACCTCGGGACTGCGCATCAGCGCGCGCAAAAAAGCGAGATTGGTCTTCGGCCCGATCACGACGGCGTCGTCGAGCTCCTTGCCGAGCATTGTCAGCGCCTCGGCCCGCGTGGGCGCGTGGACGATGAGTTTTGCGATCATCGGGTCGTAGAACGGCGTGACGCTGTCGCCGACGGCGACGCCCGTGTCCACCCGCACCCCCGCGAGGCCTCCCTCGCCGCTCAGGCTCATCGCAAAAATGCGGCCGGGCGAGGGGAGGAAATTGTGCTCGGGGTCTTCCGCGTAGACGCGCGCCTCGATCGCCGCGCCGCGGCAGGCGATCGCGCTCTGGACGAGCGGGAGGCGTTCGCCGGCGGCGACGCGGAACTGCCACTCGACGAGATCGAGCCCCGTCACCGCCTCGGTGACCGGATGCTCGACCTGCAGGCGCGTATTCATCTCGAGGAAATAGAAGTCGTTCGGCCCGAGGCCGCGCGAGGCGTCGGCGATGAACTCGACCGTCCCCGCGCCGACATAGCCGGCCGCGAGCGCCGCCTCGGTCGCCGCCTTCGCCATGGCCGCGCGCGTCTCGTCCGGCAGGCCTGGGGCCGGGCATTCCTCGACCACTTTCTGGTGGCGGCGCTGGAGCGAGCAGTCGCGCTCGAACAGATGGACGCAGTTTCCGTGGGCGTCGCCGAACACCTGCATTTCGATGTGGCGAGGCGAGGCGACATATTTCTCGACCAGCACCCGCCCGTCGCCGAACGCCGCTTCGGCCTCGCGGCTCGCGCTTTCCAGCGCCGCTTCGAACTCCATGTGCGCGTCGACCCGCCGCATGCCGCGCCCGCCGCCGCCGGCAATCGCCTTGATCAGGACGGGATAGCCGATCTCGTAGGCCTTCTCGCGCAAGAATTTCGGGTTCTGGTTATCGCCGTGATAGCCGGGCACGACCGGGACGCCCGCCTTCTGCATCAGCGCTTTGGCGGAATTCTTGAGCCCCATCGCCCGCATCGCCGCGGGCGGCGGGCCGACGAAGACAAGCCCTGCGCGCGCGCAGGACTCGGCGAACTCGGCGTTCTCCGACAGGAAGCCGTAACCCGGATGCAGGCATTCGGCCCCGACCTTCTTCGCCAGCGCGACGATCGCCGCGCCGTCGAGATAGCCGCTCGCGCCTTCGCCGATCTCGTGGACCTCGTCGGCGAGCCTGGTGAACAGCGCGCCCCTGTCGGCGGGCGTGTGCATCGCGATCGACCGGATCCCCATGCGCCGGGCCGTCCGGATGATGCGGCACGCGATTTCGCCGCGGTTGGCGATGAGGACGTTTACGAACATGATGGACCCCTAGCGCATTCTGATATCATTTTTGCTCACCCTTATGCCCGGTAAGCGGTTACGCTCTTGAAACTGAGGGAATTTTTTCACACTCTTGCGCACTCCACTCCACTCTGACGAGCGTCTTTGGGCCGTATATTCAATTCCTGCTGGCGACGGCGCTTTTCCCGACAGGCCATCCGCGACCGACCGGCGGCCATGAGCGGCATTCCGTCGCAGGAACGGTGCATCTGATCAAAAATTTGGAATCCGTTATACTTTGGTCTAATTTAGCGCGTATCAAACGGTCAATGTCAGCTCAGCATAGTCTATCGCGTGCGGGAGGCGACAATGCATGAAATCCAACAGCGTGTCCTGAATGAGCTCCACTTTGATCTTGCGCTTCCACGAGATCGACTGAGGGTCAGATTCATGAACAGCTATGTCATTCTGTCCGGCGAAGTCGATTGGCCGTATCAAAAGAGCTGCGCCGAGGCGGACGCCTTGAGGGTTCCGGGGGTGAGTGTCGTCATCAATGACATCGCCATCCGTCGGAACGCCGTCCCCAGCCACGCTAGCCTTCAGCGGGCGACCGCAAGCTCACAGATCGCAGCCGCGTAGTCCGCAGCGTCCTTGGGAATGCGCCCTGGTCTTTTTCGTCGGCCTCTGGAGGCGTTAGACCTGCGTGCGCAACGTCAAGGAGGGCGAGATGACAAGCGACCTGTTCGGCTTCCTGACGACGGAGCCGAACGCCGGGTAGTGTCCAAAATTTGATGACGCACGGAGCAGAGCATGAATGAGAAGAGTGGACTGAAAGGCTCGATAAGACGCGGCGAGATATCATGGGCGCCGATGGAGAAAGATTGGCGTCGCCCTGCTGTTGGAGATAAGATTCCCGGAAGAGATTAAAGACGATGCCCCAGGGTCCTAAAGGCGAAAAGCGCCCTGCCAACGCGATCGGCAACGCCGTCAAAGTCAGGCGCATAGCGGCTGGCGAGGAAACGATGCGGATAACAACCCCGCGGCGGTCGGCGCCGTTCAGCAATGCCGCGCCTTCGGAATCAGCGTTGATTTATTGATCCTCGCAGCTTGGGATTGCGCGAAGACGAAGCTCGGTCGTCCTCCGGTGATTGGTCTCTCGACGACGGAGCCGAACGCCGAGGTCAAAGTCATCGACTCCGACGCCTAGGTCGAGACGCGGCTGGCCGTGCCGAATAAGGTTTTCCCGGCGCGCTCAAACTACCTCCACCGTCGCCGACTGGTCGACAGGTCCGGCAGCCATTGCCGAAGCCGCTCCAAACCAGCGCGGCGCCGCGGCGTCTGAACGTCCCGAGACAGTTCATTGCTAGACTCTTCACCTGGTCCGAACGCAACCGGCGCTTCTCCTCGGAGGCCCGAGATGAGCGTTTCCACTTCAAGTTGAATTTCGAGCGGCAATCGCCGCGAACGTTGCCAATGGAACATGTGATTATCAGCTCCCCTTCCCGCATCGCTGCTGAACAGGGCGATTCTGCCAACTAGTGGAATTCGTGGGCGAGCAAGGACGGGCGCTTTCCCGCGCTGCGACTAATCGCAGCGGCGACGCGGCTCCAGTCGTTAGCCATTTCGTCGCTGCTTGCTTCTCTCGCTCTCTGGCAAGCCACCGAATACGCTTCCGCGCCACTGTTTAACATGAGCGCGTTGGCCTCCAGCTCAATTTCGAGGCGCAATCGCCGCGGACGTTCCCGATACAACATGCCCAAACTCCCTGAGTTGCGCCAGCTAAGCGCAATAATCGTTTAGTCGCCGTGATGACCGTCACACCCGACATCTCGCACGGCGCGGCGTAAGGCTAGCAGCGGAACTCAGCGCGCACCATTGCACCGGCGGCTTGCCGTGATGGCGTAGGGATAGGACCAATGATACTTTGGTTAAGTTGAAGGCGATACTGGAGCGGACCGAGCAGGCAGTGGCTAAAATCGAAGAACCCAGATTTTTCGCATTACGGTCCCGAGCGACACTCCGCCGCTGAGGCGCGCCGAGGAGTTCGTTTCGGCCGCCGCCCGCGTTCATAGGGGACGTTAGAACGGGGCCTGTTCGCATCAATGCATAAAGGCTCGCCGGCTTCCTGCAGGAGGATGCGGGTGAGTTCCTCTACCGGGTCAACGTCGGGCAATGGCGCAGGGGGCCTGAAGGCGCTTGGATCCTCTGCTTTCGCGCGCCAGCGGTGCAGCCATCGCAGCACTGTCGGCCACCTTCGTATCGCGCCGTATCGCCGCATCTCAGCGGCAATGAGCAACCTCTTCAGCGTCACTACAGGATAAGCAGGACGGCCAATCTTTCGCTGTGATGGGCGTCACAGTCGGAGGGCCGCAATAACGTAGTTCCGTAGCGGCCGGCTACTTGGGCTCAAGTTCAATTATCCCGTCGATCGCGTAAGCCTTCAGGCGCCTGAACGGGCCGCCGCGCTTGATCCTAACGTTGTCGGAGAGGTCGCCGAGCTTGACGAAGTCATAGCGCTGGCGCGGGTCAAGCACGATCCGAATAACGACTCCGCGGCGTTCGGCGTCGTTAAGCGCAGTGATGATGGGGTCGGTCAAGGCATAGGACGCGAAGTCGTAGGCGCTCCCTATAAATCAAGGGAAAAAGCGTGCTCCCGATCGCTTTGCCGATTGGCCCTCGAATCCTGCCAAGCCAACCCGCCAGCTATGTTCACGTTTCGACCTCCACATGTCTGGTAATTGCGTATTTCATGACCTTGTTTACAAGTTACGCAAAGAAAGGCGCCGCATATATTGCGAAGGCCCCTGGTTAAACGGGAGTCGGAACAGTTGGAGGTCAACACAATGCCGGATCGGCCCGATACGTCTTCGACACGAGTTCCTCGCGCAAGCCCGCCAGCCACGCCTCCACGCCCGACGCGTCTTGGTTTAATTGAATTCGAATTAACCAGGATCCGAAAAATGGCCGCGCATACCGGTAATGACTTTCTGGTTTATCTAATTGACATGGCGGTTATTGAGGCGAACGCAAACGCACGTTCCCGTAGCAATAGCCTTGAAACGCTCATTCCGAAGTCACAGGAACGGGACGCCACAATCTGGTAGCTGTGTGCGAAAGCTGCTGCCGAAGGCTACTGCCCCTCGTCATCAAGCGTTGATAGCTGCGTCACGATTTTGACGATCGCGTCGCGTAGAGCGGCCTGCCTAATACTCAAAAACGCACGCATCAGCCGAGACCCTTCTTGGGGGTCCGGCCAAGAAAAACTTGCAGCAGGATCGAGTTTTCCGCGATCAGACGGACCACCGGAAGAATTAGCTTCGATTGTCATCGCGATCAACTGTCCAACATGAGGTCGTAGAAGGGGGCGGATGTGCTTTCTGCTTTGTAAACGCTCATTATCAAGCTTGCAATACGGGATTATACGTAATCCGACCAAAACATTTGCTCCCGGCTGATGGCGACGCATCGTCGCTGCCGCGAGCCATCGCGTCTCGATTTTGCGTTATCTAAGCCTTCATGAGCGGGCATGTTGTGGCGTATCTCTGCAGCGCGTTCACGGCGCAGCCCGCCGACCGGCTTCATCCGTCCTAGTCAGCCAATCCACCCGTCGATCGCGTAAGCCTTCAGGTGCATGAACGGGCCGCCGCGCTTGATCCTAAGGTTTTCGGAGAGGTCGCCGAGCTTGACGAAGTCATAGCGCTGGCGCGGGTGAAGCACGATCCGAATAACCACTCCGCGGCGTTCGGCGTCGTTAAGCGCAGTGATGATGATGGGGTCGGTCAAGGCATAGGACGCGAAGTCGTAGGCGCTCCTTTATAATTCAAGGGGAAAAGCGTGCTCCCGATCGCTTTGCCGATTGGCCCTCGAATCCTGCCTCGCCAACCCGCCAGCTATGTTCACGTTTGGACCTCCACATGTCTGGCAATTGCGTATTTCATGACCTTGTTTACAAAGCAGGCACAGAGAGGCGCCGCATATATTGCGAAGGCCCCTGGTTAAAGGGGAGTCGGAACACTTGGAGATCAACACAATGCCGGATCGGCCCGATACGTCTTCGACACGAGTTCCTCGCGCAAGCCCGCCAGCCACGCCTCCACGTCCGACGCGTCTTGGTTTAATTGAATTCGAATTAGCCAGGATCCGAAAAATGGCCGCGCATACCGGTAATGACTTGCTGGTTTATCTAATTGACATGGCGGTTATTGAGGCGAACGCAAACGCACGTTCCCGTAGCAATAGCCTTGAAACGCTCATTCCGCAGTCACAGGAACAGGAACAGGACGCCACAATCTGGTAGCTGAGTGCGAAAGCTTCTGCCGAAGGCTACTGCCCCTCGTCATCAAGCGTTGATAACTGCGTCACGATTTTGACGATCGCGTCGCGTAGAGCGGCCTGCCTAATACTCAAAAAAGCACGCATCAGCCGAGACCCTTCTTGGGGGTCCGGCCAAGAAAAACTTGCAGCAGGATCGAGTTTTCCGCGATCCGAGGGACCAACGGAAGAATCAGCTTCGCTTGTCATCGCGATCACCTGTCCAACATGAGGTCGTAGAAGGGGGCGGATGTGCGTTCTGGTTTACATGTAAACGGTCATTATCAAGCTTGCAATACGGGATTATACGCAACCCAACCGAAACATTTGCTCCCGGTTGATGGCGACGCATCGTCGCTGCCGCGAGCCATCGCGTCTCGATTTTGCGTTATCTAAGCCTTCATGAGCGGGCATGTTGTGGCGTATCTCTGCAGCGCGCTCACGGCAGCCCGCCGACGGGTTTCATCCGTCCTTGTCAGCCAATCCTCGTCGACCACCCGCCCGCCGGACCCGATTGGCTACAGGCCATGCTTATCCCTCAAGCCGAATTGAAATCGAATTGACCCGGGTCCACAGACAATTCCATTGGCGAACATGAGGAGCTCCCGGAGCCCTGTCTACCGAAGGCGCGCGGGAAGGGCGAGGCTTGCGGCGCTGCGGCGGAACTTTTCCTCCCGCCTGGGGCCGGACAACCTCGTCTGCATTTAAGTTCATGTTAACGAACGTGCACGTCCCCGGGTTAGCAGTATTCGTCATTTATAATACTATATTGAAGATCTCACTACGTATTTCCCCTTATTGTCGATGATCTCCACGCTTGCGATACGAGAAGAAACGGACGTTGATTGAAGGTTCTGTCGCTTCTCGATGCGCGCGCACAGGGGGCGACGTCCGCGTCCGCGCACGAGGGAGGAACCGGTGGTCAACTTCCGAGAGGTGGTCGAGTCCTGCGCCGATCCGATGGTTGCGGGGGCGGCCCTCGCCTCGATCGGCGGCGGCGTCGCCGCGAAGGTGCGCGCCATAGCGGCGCGAAGCGGCGTGGCCGACGGAGTCATCGTCGCTCAGCTTATTCGGGAATTTCGCGATCATTCGTGCCCGGGCTTCGTGACGTCCGCCGAGGAGGCCATGCGTCGGAGCGAGCTGCCGGTTCTCGCCGGCCTGCAGCACATCCTCGCGCACGCCCTCGCCCGGAGGGCGCTCGCCGACCCGGTTGAACTGGCGACGATGTCCGAGACGTCCGGCCAGAAGTTCGTCTGAGCGAATCGTCGGCGGGCGATACGGCATGATGGGGACGATTGGGCCTCCGGTCCGCCGGCGGACGGCTGCCGCGTTTTTTCGCCCGGCGTCGGCGTCGTGGGTCGACAGGCCTGGATCGCGCTTCTGATGGGGCTGATCGCGGTTGCGGCGCTTCGAAGCCTTTGGAGCTCACACGACATGCGGCCGAGCGCTCCGCGGCTGTCTCGGCCGCTTCCGATGATCGAGTCGCGCTTGGTGCCCCCGGACAGCCGTCAGGGTTGACTTACAGCAGCGGCCAGAGTGTCGTTCCCGCCACCCGGCCACCGGATCGGCACGCAAGTCGAATATGCAATGTTTTACATGGAGTTGCGCGGCAGACTTGAACTTGGACGCAAGCTGGCGGCGGAGGCTGGCCGAGGAGGCGGCAAATTGACTGCCGTCATCCGGTCTTCTGCGTGCTCTGACTTCGCGCCCCTTCGCGTCCTTCATGTGAACTTTGGTCTCAATAAATAACTCCAAGGACTAAAGATCACTACGTTTTTTTTGCATTCTGCCGCCCGCCCAGCTTACTCGGATCGCGACCTCAAACGCGGGATTTGAGGGCCCAACCGGCGTCGGAGGCGCAATCCCACGTTTTGCACGTCCTTCCACCTCTTATCTCTCGCTGTTATGGCCGAATTATCT
>Ga0074044_10001134_pt1 | contig 24465 bp, 22 predicted proteins | sample BogForMeECP23OM1_FD_94443 | JGI IMG/M metagenome (GOLD analysis project Ga0074044, IMG submission 94443) | Bog forest soil microbial communities from Calvert Island, British Columbia, Canada - Bog Forest MetaG ECP23OM1 | ecosystem: Environmental > Terrestrial > Soil > Wetlands ... | reverse complement strand
TCCAAGGCCATCGTCGAAGCGCTTGAGGCGGCCCTGAACCTCACGGAAAAGCCGCGGCGCATCGAATGCTTCGACGTCTCGCACATCCAGGGAACCGACAAGGTGGCCTCGCTGGTGGTGTGGGAGGACGGAAAGCTGCGCAAGGGCGAGTACCGCAAATTCATCATTCGCGAGGTGGCGGGCAACGACGATTTCGCGAGCATCCACGAGGCGGTGCTGCGCCGCTACCGCCGACTGCGCGACGAGCAGAAATCGCTGCCAGGGCTGATCCTGATTGACGGGGGAATCGGGCAGCTCCACGCCGCCGCGCAGGCGCTCGAGGAGCTGGGCATCATCAACCAACCGCTGGCGGCCATTGCCAAGCGCGAGGAAGTCCTGTACGTGCAGGGCCAGGAAGACGAGCCCGTGCGGCTCGACCGCCATTCGCCCATCCTGCAGTTGGTGCAACTGATCCGCGATGAAACCCACCGATTCGCTCTCACCTTCCATCGCCAGCGTCGCGGCACGCGCCAGCGCCGCACCGCGCTGCTCGAGGTGCCCGGGATCGGCCCGCGCACGGCGGAAAAGCTGTTGCGCCACTTTGGCAGTGCCGCCCGCGTTCAGCAGGCTTCCGTGGAGGAACTCAGCGAGGTGGTCACGCGGGCCCAAGCCAACCACCTCTCAAGACATTTCCATCAAACCTAGCCACGGCCAGCGATGTTTCGGCCGAGGGGCTTTTCCACTTTCCGCCCCGCGGACAAATCTGACCGCCGGTCATATTTGTACTAAATTCCTATTTTAAAGTTCTCCCCTCTGGAAACCCGCGCCCCGTTTGCTTGCACTACCCAGTGAATGGTGCTAGCGTGCGTGTCTGGGGGAATCTTATGAGTGACAATGGCGGTAACAAGGTCAGCTACTTCCTGGTGGGGATGGGAATTGGCGCCCTGCTGGGGATTCTGTTCGCGCCCAAGTCCGGCGAGGAGACACGCGACCTGCTGGTGCGGCGCGCGGACGAAGGCAAGGACTACGCGCAACGCAAGGCCCGGGAACTCCGCGAGCGCGCCGACGATCTGGTGGAACGCGGCCGCGATGTAGTGGACACGGGACGCGACGCCATCAACGACGCGATCGAGGCGGGCAAGGGAGCGTATCGCCAGGCCAAGTCCAAGAATTAGCTGATGCGGCGCAGCCCGGCGACAGAGGCCGGAGCGCGCCCGGAAGCGGGTGTGGATACCTAGATGGAAACCTGGGTCGCAATTTTCGTGATCGTCGCCTGCCTGGCCATCGTGATGCAGGCGCTCATCCTGGCCGGGATGTATCTGGCCATGAAGAAGACGAGCGACCACGTGATCCGTGTCTCGTCGGAAGTGAATGAGAAGCTGCTGCCGGTGCTGGAGAAAACCAATTTTCTGCTCGAGGATTCGCGCATGCGGCTCTCGAGCGTGGTGGCCGACACCGCGGAGATCGTGCACATTGCGCGCAATCAGGCCAACCGCTTTGACCGGGTGATGGCTGAAGGCCTGGAGTTGCTCCGCACCCAGATCGTGCGCGCGGATCAGGTGATCACCGGCGTGCTGGAATCGCTGGAAGAGGCCCACACGCAGGTTCGCAAGAGCGTAACCGGCCCGGTATCGCAGGTGGCGGCCGTGCTACGCGGGCTGAAGGCCGGACTCGACATGTTCACCAGCGCGAAATCCCCGAAGGGCGAGCGTTCCCGCCAGCAATCCTCGGAAGAAGAACTGTTCATCTGAATAAGCCTGGCCCCTCAAAAACTTGCAGCCCGAAGGCCTTTAAGTGCGAGAGGGGCCGCATTGCAGGACCCTCCCGCCTTTGCGCGCCACCCGGCGCCTGGCTGCTCAAAGCGATCAAAGGCCGCAGTTCGCGCCGCCAAAAGGCGAGAGGCCCCACGCCCCGGGGCCTCTCGCACTCAAAGGCCTTCGGCCAGCCCACGGTGCGTTTCACTGCTGTGGAAGGGACGGAAAAACCCGTCACCGAATCCAGCCGCCGCCGAGGACACTCTCTCCTTGATAGAAGACTGCGGCCTGGCCGGGTGTGATGGCGCGCTGGGGGGCGTCAAAGCGCAGGCGCACGCGGCGCGAAGGCAGAGCAGCGCTCATGCCGTCGTTCTCCTCACCCGTAGCTGGGCGCTCCGGGACAGGTTCCACCCAGGCCGGCGCGGGCTCGTGGCGGTGACGGATCTTCACTTCTGCGCGGACCGGCGCGTCCAGGCGCTCCACGGAAATCCAGTTCACCTCGTCCACTTCGCAGGTGTCGCGGAAAAGCTCGCAGTCGTCCCCCACTACCAGGCGCCGGGATTCCGGCTCGATGCGCACGACATACTTCGGCTGGCCAGTCGAGAGGCCCAAGCCGCGCCGCTGCCCGACCGTGAATTGATGCACTCCGGCATGGGCTCCCACAACTTCGCCCTCGGTGGTCAGGATTTCGCCGCTCGTCTCCCCCGCGGCGCTGCCCTGCTCTTCGAGATAGGCGCTGATGAACTGCGCGTAGTCGCCGGAGGGGACGAAACAGATTTCCTGGCTCTCGGGCTTTTCCGCCACGGGCAGGCGCAGCTCGCGCGCGGTCTCGCGAACCTCCGCCTTGGTGAGCTCGCCGAGCGGAAACAGCGTGCGCGCAAGCTGCTCCTGCGTGAGCCCGAACAGGAAGTAGGATTGGTCCTTCGCCGCGTCGCGCGCGCGCCAGAGCTCCCAACGGCAAGTCGCGTCGTTGCGGCTGACGCGCGCGTAGTGGCCGGTGGCAAGGCGCTCGGCACCGATCTGCCGCGCGGTCACCAGCAGTTCGTCGAACTTGACCGCGGTGTTGCACTGCGCGCAGGGAATAGGCGTGCGGCCCGCGAGGTAATTCTCCACGAACGGCCGCACCACCGCGGCCTCGAACTGCCGCTCGAAGTTGACCACGTAGTACGGAAAACCACAGTGCTCCGCCACGCGGCGCGCGTCGTAGACGTCGTCGAGCGAGCAGCAGCGGTGAGCCACCGGGGCGTCGCCGGCCAGCTCGGGCAGACGCCGCTGGTTCCAGAGCTGCATGGTCAGCCCGATGATGCGCGCGCCCTGGCGGTGCAGCAGACCGGCCACGGTGGAGCTGTCCACTCCGCCGCTCATGGCAACGACGATGGTGTCGGTTGAAGTTGCATTCGACATATTCAATGCTCTGCTGTGCTCGTGAACGCGGATCAGAGTGTAGAGGCGGCTCTATGCCGCCACGCACGCAGCCGCACCGTCATTTGGCGGCTGCCGGTTTTTGATAGACGGGGGAAAGCTCGCGAAGATGCTCCACAACCCCCGGCACCACGGAAATCGCGTAATTAATCTCCTCCCCCGTGGTCTCGTGGCCCAGGCTGAAGCGCAGGCTGGCCCGGGCATCCTCCGGCGGCAGGCCGATGGCCGTGAGCACGTGCGACGGTTCCACGGCGCCCGCGGAGCAGGCCGCGCCGGTGGAACAGGCCAGGCCTTTCAAGTCCAGCGCAATCACCAGTGCTTCGCCCTCCACAAAGGGAAACGTGATGTTTGTGGTGTTTGGGGTTCGCGGCGCCTGCCCGCCGTTCACCCGCGCGTACGGCACGCGCGCGACGAGTTCTCGTTCGAGCCGGTCGCGCAGCGCCGCCGCGCGATTCCCATCTGTCGCCAGATTCGCCGCGGCCAGCTCCGCGGCGCGGCCCAGCCCAACGATTCCCGTGACGTTTTCCGTGCCGGGCCGGCGGTCGCGCTCGTGGTGGCCGCCGAAGAACAACGGACGCAGCCGCGTGCCCTTGCGCACGTAGAGGGCGCCCACGCCCTTCGGCCCGCGCAATTTGTGGGCGGAAAGCGAGAGCAAATCCACGCCCAACTCCTCGACGGCGATAGGGAGTTTGCCGGCGGTCTGCACCGCGTCGGTGTGGAAGTAGACGTTCGCTTCCGCGGCGATGCGTCCGATCTCTGCGATCGGTTGCACCGTGCCCAGCTCGTTGTTCGCGTGCATGACGGTGATGAGCACGGTCTCCGGCCGCAGCGCGCGCCGCACGTCGGCCGGATCCACGACGCCCTCGGTGCTCACGGGAACGTAGGTTACCTCCACACCATCCCGCTCGAGCGCCTGGCACGAGTTGAGCACGGCGTGATGCTCGATCTGCGTGGTGATCACGTGCTTTCGCGGGGCCGGTGAATGCGTAACAATTCCGAAAATCGCCAGGTTGTCGGACTCCGTGCCGCCGCTGGTGAACACGATCTCCGCCGGCCGCGCCCCAACAAGCGTTGCAACGGCCTCTCGCGCCCGCTCCACCGCCCCGCGCGCCCGCTGCCCGAAAGAATGGATCGAGCTGGCGTTGCCCGCCTCCTGCGCAAAGTATGGCAGCATCGCCTCCAGCGCTTCGGGGGCCATAGGCGTCGTCGAGTTATAGTCCAGGTAGACGGGCTTCATGGCACGGTACGAGCACGCATCTCGCAACTTTCAGAATAAGCGGCCATTGCAAGAGCCGTCAAGCCAGAGCGACAGTAAGTAACGTGCCCGCGTCCCAGAAGTCCATCCTTACCCGTGGAACTGCGCGTGCGGACACGATATCGTGTGGTGCGCTGGGGAAACCAAGGCGGCACTGCAGAACACGAACCGCGGCGGAGACGCACAAAGATGACTTCACAGCAGCCACAAGGGAAGCGTGAACTTCCGGCGGCAGAACTTGTCCGCTTGATCGACCTGGTGAGCTACCAGGAGGGAGCCGTGGTGAGCCGAGCGCTGGTCAGCCGTCCTTCCGGAACGATCACGCTCTTCGCCTTTGACGAGGGGCAGGGCCTGAGCGAGCATACGGCCCCCTTCGATGCCATAGTCCATTTGCTGGAGGGAGCAGCGGAAATCGTAATCTCCGGCAAGACGTTGCAGGCGAAGGCAGGCGAAGCCGTTCTTATGCCCGCGAATCAGCCACACTCCCTCAAGGCCCTCAGCCGTTTCAAGATGCTGTTGACGATGATTCGTTCGTAATAGCTCGGACCGTCGCCCTAACTGTCCCTTAGCGGGCGCGTTTATGGCTGAACCGGCTCCGGAATGGCCGCGCCGTCCTTGCGCGGGTCCGAGGCGCCGTAATTCACGCCGGTCGCGTAATCTCGCATGACCGCCTGGCCTCCGCCCATGAACGCCGAATAGGCGCCCGTGACCGAGAGTTGATGCCCCTTGGCTTCAAGCACTGCGCGTGCGTCCGGGGAGATGCGGTTCTCGATATCTACCTGGCAACCGCCGAACAAAAGTTTCGTGAAGCGCGCGGCTTCCATGGCCGCCTGGATGTTCATCCCATAATCCGCGACGTTCACCACATATTGCGCGTGCGCCTGCGCCTGGTTCCAACCGCCCATGATGCCGAAGGCGATGCGCAGGTTTCCTTTCTCCATCTGCGCCGGGATGATGGTATGCAGCGGGCGCTTTCTTCCAGCGAGGAGGTTGGGCGATTTGGCATCGAGCGAGAACAGGGCGCCGCGGTTGTGCAGCGCGAAGCCGGCGCCTTCGGCCACGATTCCCGAGCCGAAATAGTCGTAATTGCTTTGGATCAAGGAGACCTCGTTCCCCTCCCGGTCCACGGCGACGAGAAAGGTGGTGTCGCCCGCCGCACGCGGTTCCAGCGCTCCGGCGCTCACATCGCAGTTGGCCTTTGCCAGGTCAATTTGTGTGGCGCGACTTTTGGCATACTCCTTCGCCAGCATTTCCGCCACGGGGACCTTTGCGTAGCGCGGGTCCGCCACGTAGTGCAGCATGTCCGCATAGGCCAGTTTCTTGGCCTCGATCAACACGTGCAGCGAATCCCCGGAGTTGTGCCCCATCAGCGGAAGCGGAAAATTCTCCGCGATGTTCAGCATCATCAGGGCCGCGATTCCCTGCCCGTTCGGGGGCATTTCATAGACCGTCCAGCCGCGATAGGTAGTGGAGATCGGCTCAACCCACTCCGCCGAATACTCCGCCAGGTCCTCTGCGGCCATGGTGCCGCCGAAACGCGCCTCCGTGGCGAGGATTTTCTGCGCGATTGGGCCTCGGTAGTAGGCGTCGCGACCACCCTGGGCGATGGCACGGAGCGACGCGGCCAGTTCCGGATTGCTGTACACCTCTCCCAGATGCGGCGCCCTGCCGCCGGGAAGATAGAGTTTCTGCGCCGCGGGATCGCCCTTCAGCGATTCCGTGCTTCCTTCCCAGTAGATGGCCACCCATTCCGTGACGGGCGCGCCCTCTTCCGCGATGCGGATGGCCGCCGAAAGATCCTCAGCGAGCGGGCGTCGCCCAAATCGCGCGTGCATCTGCGCCCACCCGTCGACCATTCCCGGCACAGTGACCGCGTGAATCCCGCGCAGGGGCATTTTGTCGAACCCGTGGGCGCGCAAAAATTCCGGCGTCAGCCCGTGCGGCGCCCAGCCGCTCGCGTTCATGCCGTATCGCCGGCCGGATTTCACGTCGTAAATCATGGCGAAGAGGTCGCCGCCGATGCCGTTCATCATGGGCGAGACCACGCCCATCACGGCGTTGGCGGCAATTGCGGCGTCCACGGCCGACCCGCCCCGCGCCAACACCTGCGCTCCCGCTTGCGCCGCCAGGGGCGACTCCGCCGCCACGATTCCGCCGCGCGTAACGGTCATGGAGCGCGCCTGAGCGGAGCGCTGCGGCGCAGCACTCGGCGCAAACGTCATAGCTGCCAACCCTGCCACCGAGAGCAAGCGCAAGAGGCTTTCGCGTCGCATATCCCCTCCCCATTCCGCCGCCACTGCGCCGGATGGATCCTTGCTTGAGCCATGTCGCGCAATCTATATGCAACGGCGCCAGGCTGCAAGCCGCCGAACCACGACCAGAAAGCAATAACAAAATCTGACAGGATAGTTGGCCTCTGCCCGGCCGCGTTATAAGATAAAAACCCGGCCTAATGTCCTCGATGGCGGTGGAATGCAGACTACAGAACTCGGAATCATCGTAGCCGCAGTCTTGCTCGTCGTCTCTACTGGCCTCGTCCTCGTGAGGTTCTGGGGCAAAGCGCCGGCCAAGGCAAAACAGTTGCCGGCCCCGGCACCTACTGCGGCCGCGAAGATGAAAGCGACCGGGGCCAGGACGAAGGAGTCGCCCGCCAAGTCCGATGGCGGGTACGTCTACGCGGACCTCTCGCCCTACCTCTATTTCCAATGGCTCGATGACGATGTTCAGAGGTTCAGGGCCGTCGGCTGGCTGATAAAAAACAGTCCATACCAACGCGGGAAGGCCGACTCAGCCAGCTTCCAGAAACTCCATGCCCTGCTCTCCGACCCGTGGTCGGTGGTGTGCCTTCCGCGCCGCCTGGAATGCCCCTTCTGTCCGATCATCAACCCGGACCACGGCAAGAAGAAACAGCCCTGGTGGGCCATCCAGCGGGGAGTCGCGGATGGCCTGGATCTCATCCATCTGCACACCCCGGAGACTCGCGCTCATATGGAGACCTACTGTCTGCTCAAGAGCGGCGCAAATGTTTCCCATGAATCTTCGAGTTTGCTGGTGCCGGGTGAGGGTTGCATTTATGTGGCCCATGCCATGATTGCGCATTTCGTGGATGCGCACGGCTACGCGCCCCCCGCGGAATTTTGGGAGGCGGTGCGGAAGTGCCCGGCGATGAATTCCAATGCCTACCTGGAAGCGCTGATCGCCAACGGGCCACGCAACAAGAACTGGGTCGCGGCTGTCTGGGCCGGAAGCATGCTCAAGCACCCCGCGCCTCTGGACTGAAGCCCGGGAATGTGGGTGTCCGGCTGAGCACGGGACAATCGCCCGGCGTGCCGCGTTACTTCTTCGGCCGCGATTCCGGCGGCACGATGCCGTTCATCATCGGCGAGACCACGCCCATCACGGCGTTGGCGGTGATCGCCGCGTCCACCGCCGACCTGCCCCGGGAGAGCACCTGGGCCCCCGCCTGCGCCGCCAGCGGCGACTCCGCCGCAATGAGTGGGCCGCGCGTCACGGTCATCGAGCACGCCTGGCCGGAGCGCTGCGATTCCGCCATGGGCACCAGCGTCACCGCGGACACCACGAGCATGAGAATGACGTGCGACAGAGCAATGCGCACAACTCACCTCCTCGCCGGATCATGCGCCGCACTCCAACTTCATCGCGGCGGAGGCGCAACGATGCCATGAATTCAGCCCCGGCGCTCGCGGGCCAGCGCTTCCAGAAAGCCCTCCGCAACGCGCCGTTCGTCGAGCGGCACTTCCAGCTTCTCGCCCAGCCGGTTGGCGATTTCCCGCGCGAAGCGATCGCGCACGGGAGCCTCGAGGCTGTGGCGCCGCTCCAGAAAGGTTTCAATGAGGCGAAATTCCTCCGCGGTGAGGCGTTCGGCGCCCAGGTGCGGAGCGGCCTCCCCGCCCCGGTCCTCGCGGGAGGCGGCGCGGCGCCAGACCGTGGTGAGTCCCTCGAGGGGCTTCTCGTGCACCACCACGGTGCCGGCCGCAAAATCTCCCAAGCGCTGGTTCCGGCTGCTTACCAGCACGCTGATGATTCCCACCGCATAGAGGCCGGGAATCTGATCCACCGGACGAAGCAGATTGCGGGTGACCGCGTCAAAGGTGGAGATCGGCGCGCCATTTTCTTTGATCACCCGCAGCCCGGCATAGCGCTTGCCCGGCGTCTGCCCGCTCCACAGCGCCTCAAAAAAAGCGAAGTAGCCGTTGTAGACCAGGAAGAACACCAGGATCAGGAGGGCCAGCGACCACACGGAGGCGGAGCGGTAGAAGCCGACAGGTGTGAATCCGACCATCAGGAAAGCCACAAAGGCGGCCAGTACGGTCACGCCCTGGATTGCGCTATCCACGAAGAGCGCCAGAAACCGGCTGCCGACGCCGGCCAGCGGAAATTCAAGTTCCATCTGTTCAGGCGTCTCGATGGTAAGCTTATCGAGCGCTGGCGGCAGGCCGGCCGGCCCACTCTCCGGTGTCACCGATGATCTCCTCTCGCTGGTTGCGGAAGCGCCGCTCGCACTGGTCGCGCCTCGAGGAACTCGTGACGCGCACGGGCAGCTTCGATCTGCCCGCCGGAGTTTCCGCTCTCACGCATCGGGAACTGCAGGAACTGGGATTATTATATCGTCAAACGGCGTCCGATCTGGCCCGCGTCCGCGACGACCCTGAAAGCGGCTCGCTGGCGGAGCATCTGAACCGACTGCTGGGGCGCGCCCACAATCTGGTGTATTCCGGCGGGAGGCGGCCGCGCGGAGGCGTCCTGCGCTTCTACATGGCGACGTTTCCCCAGGCCTTCCGCGAGACGTTTTCGTACACGCTGGCGGCCTTCGCGATTTTTCTGCTCGGCACCGTGCTCGGCTGGCTGCTCACTCTGCGCGATCCCGGCTTTGGCCGCTTCTTCCTGAACCCGGCGATGGCCGACACCATCGAAGAACGCAAAATGTGGACCGATTCCATTGTCGCCGTGAAACCGTTGGCCTCCAGCGGCATCATGACCAACAACCTCACCGTCTGCTTTCTCACATTTGCCGCGGGGATTACCGCGGGAGTGGGCACGGTACTGATGCTCTTCGAGAACGGCGTGCTGATGGGGGTGATCGGCGCGGCCTGCTGGCAGGCCGGACTGAGTCTTCGCCTGTGGAGCTTTGTGGCCGGCCACGGCGCGCTCGAACTGCCGGCCATCTTCATTTCCGGAGGAGCGGGCCTTCTGCTCGCGCGCGGACTGCTCTTCCCCGGTTTTCTGCCGCGCCGGGATGCCCTGGCTGAGGCCGGGAGGAAGGCGGTGCAACTCGTGCTGGGAATCATTCCCGTGCTGGTGCTCGCCGGAATTATCGAAGGTTTTCTTTCGCCTTCGCCCTTTCCGGCGTACTGGAAGTTCCTGCTGGGCGCCGCGGCGGGATCGCTGCTGACTTGTTACCTGACGATTGCGGGCAGAGGTCAATCCGCTGCGGCCGGCCCTCCCGCGGCCGCACACTGAACAACGCGGCCGTCGCTCTACAACAGGCTGCGCTCTTTGATGCCGAGGTAGGCATCCAGCAGGGCCGGAACCAGGCGCTGCGGGTCCACCTGCAGTGTCTGCGCCCCCTGCTCGTGCAAATCGCGGAGCAGCAGGTCACGCCTTTGCACCATTTCCTGCGCGGCCATCGAACGATACATCTCCGTAGGGGAGCGCGGAGTGGTCGCGGCCAGTTGAGCCAGGTCCGGCTGGCCCAGGACCACAAAGAGAACAAGATGCCGGCGCACCAGCCGCATGGTGCTCTCGATTACGTCGGGCATGGCGGCGGTCTCCGCCAGGTCGGTGAGCCAGACTACCAGGCTGCGGCGCTTCTGATGGCGCAGGAGCGTGTCGCAGGCCAGGCCGTGATCCCCCTCCCAGGGCTCCGAGCGCACCTGGGCGAGCGCATCGGCCAACGCGCGCTGCTGGCCGCTGCCCCGCGCTGCATTCAAGCGCTGCTGCACGCGCCGCCCGTAAGCCACCAATCCCACACGGTCCCCGGAATACAGAGCCACAAACGCGAGAGCCAGCGCCGCAGAGGTGGAGAAGTCGAGTTTTTCCAGCGGAGCGCGCAGTCCCGGCACACCCACCCGGGCGCGCAGCAGCCGGCCGGCATCCACCACCAGCCAGACGGCCTGGCTGCGTTCGATCTCGTAGGTCTTTGTCACCGGGGCGCCACGGCGGGCGCTGGCCGTCCAGCAAATGTCCCGCAGCTCATCTCCCTCGCGGTATTCCCGCAGGCTCTCGAATTCCCGGCCGTAGCCGCGCAGGCGCGTGCGCCGCTTCTCCAGCTCCACCTGGCGGCTTTTCATCAGGTAGAGGGTGTGGCGCCGCGCCTCCGCCAGGTCCGGAAAGACACGCACGGTTTGCGCCACGTCCGCAACCAGCCAGCGTTCTGCCAGACCGAGCGGGCTCTGGACGCGCAGAGAAATGCGGCCCAAGCGCAGGTCGCCCCGTTCGACCGGCAGAATGTCGTAGGCAGCGCGAACCGGGCGGCCGGGCGCGCAGCGCAGAATCAGCAGTGGCGGCTTTTCGCAGAGGCTCGCAGGTACGTCATCCGCCAGTTCCGCGCGTATGGTCGCTTTTCCCTGCTGGCGTACCTCGATCGCCACGCGCGCCGGTACGGAGAGCGAAGGAGCTGAACTCCAAATCCGGCTGACTTCAATCTGTTCAACGCGCGGAAGTGCGGCCAGATCTGCGGCCAAAAAAATAATTCCCAATGCGTCCCAAAGAAGCATCCCGGCGAGGAACCGCGCGTCCCACCAGGCCGGGCCGAGCCAGACGAGCCCCAGCAGCAAGAAGAGAAAGAACCGCGGGCCGAACGCCGCGCCCAGCCGGCCGCTCTTCTTCGCGCGGGCCGCCGCAATCGGAGGCACCATGGCATTCGCCGCAGGGCCGGTGGCAGATGAACGAGCGGAGGAAAGCGGCAGGCCTCCCAGCAAATCCAGGCGCGGTTTCGCGCCAGCCTCTGGAGAAGTTCCGATCACGCCGCCCGCTCCGGCCGTGCGTTCACTTGGGCACCTCGACGGAGGAGAGCACCTCCGCGATGGCCTGATCCGCGGTGAGGCCTTCCAGCTCCGCTTCCGGTTTCAGCATGAGGCGATGCCGCAGGACGGGAGCCGCGGTGGCCTTGAGGTCGTCCGGGATCAGATAATCGCGCCCGGCAACGGCAGCCGCAGCTTTCGCAGTGAGCAGCAGATTCACCGCGGCCCGCGGGCTTGCTCCCAGAGAAACTGACGGCCAGTCGCGCGTACGCCGGGCCACCGAGGCGATGTATCCGATCAGCGCCGGCTCCACGCGCACCTGGGCAACCTCCGCCTGCGCCGCGGCGAGCCGCTCGGCCGCCGCCGGCTCGATACCCGCGCGATCCAGATCATGCGCATCGAATCCCTGGTGATAGCGCCGCAGGATTTCCTGTTCGCTGGCGTCGTCGGGATAGGTGAAGCGGATCTTCATGAGGAAGCGATCGAGCTGCGCCTCCGGCAGGGGATAGGTTCCTTCGAACTCGATGGGATTTTGCGTGGCAAACACGGTAAAGTTTCCGCTGAGGGCATGCCGCGCGCCATCCACAGTCACCTGGCGCTCTTCCATGGCCTCGAGGAGCGCGGACTGGGTGCGCGGCGGCGTGCGGTTGATCTCGTCCACCAACAAGAGGTCGGTGAAAATCGGCCCGCGGTGGAAGGAGAAAGTGGATGTGGACATGTTGAGGACGTTTGTCCCGGTCACATCCGCCGGCATCAGGTCCGGCGTGCACTGCACGCGCTGGAAATTGAGCCGCAGCAGCCGCGCAGCCACCTTCACGGCCAGCGTCTTTGCCAGCCCCGGAACGCCCTCAATCAGGGCGTGACCGCGGCACAGCAAAACCAGCAGGAGCTGATCGAAAGGCTCCTGTTGTCCCACGATTGCCTTGGCATACTCCTGCCGCAAATGTCCGGCCAACGCGGCCACTTGTTCGCCCATCAGGCTTTCTCCTTCTTCGCAGAACCTCTCGAGGATAGCGCAGTGGATGGCGCGCCCGGCGTCATGCGCAGCGCTGCCAGATAGCCGTCCAGTTCGCGCACGATTTGGAGCGCCTGGCCATCGCGCAGATCATAGGTGGCCGCGGCGCGCTCCGCGTTCTCCAGCGTTTCGGCCAGTCCTTCGGCCTCTTTTCCCAGCCGCTCCCGCGCCGCGCGTCCCAGCGCTGCCGCGGGATAGTTTGCCGGCAGGCCCAATCGGCGGGTCAGCAGGAATCGGAAGCGCTGCAACGCCACTGCGGCCGCAGGCGCCGCGGCGTGCGCCCGTTCGTACAGCCCCCCCAGCGTTTCAACAAACTCGAGCGGAGAGAGCCGCGCCACAACTGCCCGCGGCCGCAGCGGCCCCCAGCGCCGGCCATAGGTCGCCAGGAGCGCCAGTGCGACGAAGGCGGCCTGCGCGCCGGCCCAGGGCACCGGCGTCCCCGCCAGATAAGCCCAGAGCGAACCTCGCTCACCGTGGAAATATTCATCCCAGAGCACGCGCACGCCGGGGGCTGGTCCGATAGAGTCGAGGAATAGCATCCAATTCTGATCCGAAGAAATTCCGCCGTTGGCCAACGGCCAGGCTCCCGCCCACCACACCACGCGCCCCGTGCCCTCGCGATACGTCACCACCACCGCCTGCTCATCGCTGCCGTAAAGCGCGAGGTGCGCTCGATTTTCGCTTGTCCAGCGCGCCAATGGCTCCAGTTGAATCCGGTTTGCTCCCAGGGTGATCGGGCTGGAAATCCGTGATGTATACGACTGCGGCTCTCCCGGCAGATCTTCGGTCGGAACCACTTGCCCGTTGGGCAGCAGATCCGCGGCAGACCAGCCAGTGGCCAGGATCCTCCCTCCCGTGCGCACGAAACGGCTCAGGGCCAGCCGTTCGTCCGCAGCCGCGGGATAGATCGGCTCCGCCAGCACCAGCACTGTTCCCGCGCCCTCTGCCGGCAATTCCAGCGGGGACTTCTCCCAGCGTTCCACGGCGTAGCCAATCTCTTTCAGCAGCAGAAACGCGGCGCGCCCGCCCCGCCGTCCGGAACTGTAGGTGGAAGGAAGGCCGCCGCCACCCGAGGGAGCGCCGCCACCCTGGACGAAGGCCAGCGCAACGACGACCACCAGGATGCCTGCGGCAACCAGCAGCGCTTTCCGGTCCGAAGGCGCGAGCCTTCCGCTCATTGGAGCCGGCATCCGAATACCTCGAGTTGCTCCGCGGCAGAACGGAAATCCTCCTCGCCGGCCTGGCGATATCCATACCAGGTGAGTTCAAAGGCGCGGGTCAGGCGCTCGAGGGCCTCACGCTGTTGCGGTGTCACCGCGGCAGCCAGTCCTCCCGCCGCGCGTTCCGTGGTTGGCGCCGCGAGCAGCCGCAGATATTCCCGCGGCGTCCGCGCGCGGTCCAGGCTCCATACGTTCATTTCCTCGAGGCGGTACACGGCTGCCCAGTAGAGAGCGTGAACGGCCTCGCGAAACCTTCCTTCCTTCGACGCAGTGAGGCCGGCACGCGCCCAATCGCGCCAGGTGACCCCCGCGGGAGGCGCAGAAATCGGCTCGAGGGATTCGATCCCGCGCCCGGAAAATGCGCGCACCAGCCACACCGCGGCGCCGCACACCAGCCCAATCACCAGGACCCACAGCAGAATCCGGCCGCCGGTTCCCGAGAGCGGAAGAAAATTGAACCAGGATCTGAGGTGCTTCGCCAGCCAGCGGGTCAGCCTCTCCATCAGGATTTCTTTCCAGCTTGAGCCCATCGCGGAGGTGAATTCCCGGCGTGAGAGAATTTGGGTGAGATGCTCTCGGGCGCGGGCGGCATCCACAGTCTGTGCGCCGCCGTCAGCGTCGCGCAGCACCGCCGCCAGATCTTCCAACTCCGCGACCCGCGCAGAAAGCTCGGCGAGCACCACCTTGCGCCGCTGGGGACGTGTGGCGTACTGATCCAGCAGTTCGCGCACCGCCCCTGCGTCCACCTCCACGCGCCGCTCGCCGACCATCCACTTCGCGGGCAGCGATTCACCCAGCCCCCGTGCCGCGGCAGCGTCCCCTTCTAGATGGCGGACCCCGGAGTCGAGCTGCTCAATGGAAGCGGCGAACGAGGCGGAGCTGATTTCCTGCTGGACAGGAGAAGAAGGCGAATCCGCACGGGCTGAGCGCCCGGCGGCGACCACGACAGCGAGGAAACACAGGAAGAACAGCCGCACGCTCGCCAGAGGCGCGCGCCCGGCGGGAACCGCGCGACTGCGCGCCGCCCTCATCGAGGATGCTCCGCGCGAGTGCGCATAAAGAACATGAGAGAGAGAAAACAGAGCCTCGGGAAGGCTTCCCGCTTAACGCGGCCCGCCCGGCCCGATCGCCGAAAGAAGGTGTTGCAGGTCAAAGGCCTCTTTCCGGATGCGCAGATCATAGTAAAGGATCGTGAAGGCAATGAGCCCGATTGGAGCAACCAGAATCGCCCCCACCGTCTGCCCCACCTCGCCTAGTACGTTCCACACCCCGGCCATCGGAGTCCCCTTCGCCAAGTTGGCGAGAAATGTAAACGGGAATTGGAACGTAAGTGCCGCCACCATCCCTAGGACAAATGTCAGGAAATAAACGACCAGGGCCCGCCCCGCAAAGCCTTTGGTCAGTGCCCAGCTTCTGTTGGCCGCCCCGCGGGGGCCCAGGTTTTCCAGAATCGAGGCGGGCAGCGCCACAGCGCACCGGCAGAGCACGATGATTCCGGGGATGATCAGAAGCACGAAACCGATGCCCGTGGCCAACCCCACATAAATGGCAACAAACACCAGCCTCACGATCTTCCCTCGCGCCTGCCGGTAGGCCCCGCCAAACGTGATCGGCCGTCCCAGATAGGTCTCCGAAACAGCGCAGAACGCCGCCGCCTGTGACGCCGAATGCGCAATCAGGTACAGAACGATCCCGATCAGCAACCCGATCATGCCGATGCCGGCGAGCGCGCCCGCGGCTTTCGCTACATCCGCTGGTTTTTGGGCCGCGATCCCTCCCATAAGGAGGCCAAACGAGAACGTCAATACGAACACCAGCAGGTAGGGAACGCCGCAGATCATCAGAAACGTCGTGAAGTTGCGGCGGTACAGAGTAAATGTGCGGTCCAACAGTTCGGTCAGCTCCAGCGGGCGGAGCCCCTCCCCTCCGGATGCGGTGCGGGCGGTCGCAACCATAGAGTCCTCCCTCTGATTTGCGCTCCGAATCGGGCCTGAATTTCGCGCATCTGAACACAGGTATAGCGCAAATGCAACTACATAGATGGGGACCGAGGGATTCCCGGCTGCAATCTTGCTGAAGAGTGGTGGGGTTGCGGTAAGGCCGGCGCGGCCGCCGCAAATGGGATCTCCGCGGCGGCCTGGCCCGGCGGCCGTCCTCGCCGGCCGGGCAATGACATTTCCAGGGGGTGTGCCCTCGTCGGTGAGAGTCCTACTTCTTCGGCCGCGATTCCGGCGGCACAATCCCGTTCAGGCGGTAGTACACCACCATCTGGCCGTAGTGCTCTCCGGGATGCTCGCAGAAGTCGCTCCAGAAGGCATAAGGATTGATCGCCCGCCGTGGCCCCTGGATCGTTTTGGAGAAGTCAGCCTTCTCGAGCAGGGCGGTGCCGTCGGCGAAAGCCTTCTTCGCGTAGGCCACGATCTCGGCTTTATTCTTGAAATTCGCGCGCTTGGGATCCTCTTCGGACGGGCTCTTGCCTTCCAGCATCGCCTGGAAATAGTAGACCGAACTGGTGACGTGGAGCACCGATTCGGCAAACGTGCGCACTTCCGGCTTCGGCTTGTAGTCGTACTTGTCCTCGGGAAAATCCTCGGCCATCACCAGGATTTTCCGCGTGATGTCTTTCCAGGTGCGGAGAAATCCCTCGTTGGGATTGGTGGTTGCCGTCGGCGCTGATTGCTGCGGCGCCGCGGCTGCGCGGGCCGGGCGGGCGGCGGCAACCGGCGCGCACGCCAGCCACACCGCGAGGCCTGCGGCCGCGGCAAAAACTACAGTCTGAAATCTCGTTCTCATGGTGTCTTCTCCTCCCGGAGCTGCGCTGGAATGGACGTGAAAATCACCCCGTGCGTTTCAATCACACCCCTGCACCAAATGGGCGATGAACTGCACGCCCACGGCTGATCGAGCCCGCAAGCATCATCGCCGGATCTGCCGCCGCCGTCCAAACGCCGCCGCGGCGAGCAGAGCCATCGTGGCCACCAGATAATACAGGGGAATCCTCGCGCTGAGTTTCGGCGACGCGCCCATAAAGTCGAGGGCGGCAGTGGGCTGCAGCGGCCCGGCGTACCACAGCGCGGTGTACAGCCCTTCGAAAAGCTTGCTCGTCCCGCTCCACACGCCCAGGGCCAGCGCCATTGCCGGAATGAACATGGCCCCGGTAAGCCAGGCGAACAGGTGCGTCCAATCCCGCGCCGCAAACGAACGCACGCCGACTCCCGCGCCCGTAATCAGCGCCAGGCACACTCCTGCCGTCCACACCGCCGGCAATTGCCGTCCGAGCGAGCGCGCGGAGGAGAAAATCAGCGGCCCGGTACCGTCTCGCGCCTCCCGCGTGCCCATCGCCGACCAGATCAGCACCGGCCAGAGCCATACGAAGGCGAGCACCTTTCCGCGTGGCTCCCCCGCAGGCGCGACGAACGATCCGATCAGCAGCCCCAGCGCCACCAGAAGCCACCACCGCGAGCGGCCTTTCAACATGAGACGCAATTCTGCGGCGAGCACGCCGCCGAATCGCATGCCCGAGGCGCGCTCGTCGAGCGGCGTCAGATGGACGATTGCGGCCGCTGCCGGCCTCTCGCCCGGCACCTCTACTCCCGGCCCTGTTCCGGATGTTTCCTCGGTCGCCTCGCGCACACGCTCCGAGCCACGCCCGAGCGCCACGGCGAGACGATGCAGCACGCCTCGCGACGGGTCAAAGCGGTCGAAAAACGCGGCGGCGAGCAGCAGGGTAAGAAACGCGAAGAGAAACCACACCAGCCGCGACAGAATCGCAGCAGCAGTCCAGTGGAATCCTTCCCACACAAATGTCTGGAACGTCTGCCCGCTGTGGGGCCCGATCTGGAACGAGAATCCCCCCTTGTATCCCGGAATCTGTTGTGCGCGCTGCACCACGCTGCGCTCAATGAATCCGGTCCCGAGCAGGTCGAGAAAGCCGATATGCGTCTCGATACCAGCGCCGAGCAGCGCGGTCCAAAAGAAGAAATAGAACACGTTTCCGAATCCGCCCTTCAGCCCGGGCACGCACTCAAACAGCACGGCCAGCGCCGCCAGGAACGCCAGCGCGGGAAACGTCAGAATGAGGAACGGCGACACCAGCTTCCATACGTCAACACCCGCAGCCTCCGCGCGCCAGAACTGCATGGCAAACGCCGCGCAGAGCAGGATTGCCGCGATCACTCCCACGACGGCGAAATTGCTCAGCGCTTTTCCTGCGAGGTAACTCACGCGGCCCAGCGGCGTGGAGGCCAGAATCTGCCCCACGCCGGTCTGCCGGTCGCGCTCCACGGTGTTCTTGATGACGTAAAAGCCCACCATGGTGATGAGCGTCGTCGCGGTCAACGAAAGCAGCAGCCCCAGCCAGGCGGAGTTGTACACGCCGCGATATTGGCCCACGTTCACCACGATGTTTCCGCGGTTCGCCTCGAAGGCGGCATACAACGTGAACGCCAGCGTGACCAGAAAGCTGTACCGCCGCACGCGCTCGAGAAAATCCGCCCGCGCGATGTGATAGAGCACGCGCGAATTCATGCCGCCTCCACCTGCCGCTGTCCCGCTACTGCGTGCAGATAGGCGTCTTCGAGAGTGGGCGCAACGCGCGCGGCTCCCGGGCCGGGCGCGGCGTCACTCACCACCCTTGCGTGCGCCCCGTCGCTCCTCCGCGTCACCGTCGAGATCAGGAATCGCTGCCGCGCCGCGGGCAGATCCGCGCTCGCCACCACCCATTCCCACACTTTTCCTTCCAGCGCGGCCAGCAACACTTCCGGCGCCGCATGCGCGATCAGGCGCCCGCGCGACACGATGGCGATTCCCGTGGCGGTCGCTTCCACGTCGCTTACAATGTGCGTGGAGAGAATCACGATGCGCTCTCCGGAAAGCTCGGAAAGCAGGTTGCGAAACCTCACGCGCTCTTCCGGATCCAGTCCTGCCGTCGGCTCGTCCACGATCAGCAGCTTCGGATCGTTCAGCAATGCCTGCGCGATCCCCACGCGCTGCCGCATCCCGCCCGAATAACCTCCCAGGGGACGCTTCCGAACCTCGGTGAGATTCACCAGCGCCAGCAGTTCGTCGATCCGGCGTCGGGCCGCAGCAGCAGAGATTCCTTTCACCGCCGCCAGGTATTCCAGGAACTCCACGGCATTCAGGTTTGGATACACGCCAAAATCCTGCGGCAGGTAGCCCAGCACGTCCCGCAGCGCATCCGGCTCGCGCGCGATATCCGTGCCGTTCCACTCCACGGTGCCGTGCGTGGGATTGGAAATCGTAGCCAGAATGCGCATCAGCGTAGACTTCCCCGCCCCGTTCGGCCCCAGCAATCCCAGCACACCGGGCGCGAGATCGAGCGTGAAGTCGCGCAGGGCCCACACCTTTCCGTCGTACTGCTTGCTCACGCCTTTGATCCCCAGCTTCACTGCGCCCTCCACGCTCGCGCTTTCGTTCTCGGAGCCCCGCTGTTATACGCCGGTAGGCCGTGGAGCGACAATTTGTTTTGGCGCTTTCGTTGCACGCGGGCCGGTCCAGTGCCGCGACTGAAGTTCAAAACTCAGGCCTCTCCGAGCAGACTCGTTCCGGACGCGAGTGTCCACATCGGTCTGCCCCATGCCGGTGATATCATCGGAACACTTTGGAACAGGGGAAGTTCGGCAGTCTCGTGGGCGACTTCTGGGGTGGTTTGGCGGCGATGCTGGTGGCGATGCCGTCGGCCATCGCCTTTGGCGTCACCGTTTATTCGCCGCTGGGCAGTTCGTACGCGGCGCAGGGCGCTCTGGCCGGCATCGTGGGCACCACGGTGCTGGGCATCATCGCACCCGCGCTCGGAGGAACCAACCGTCTGATCACCTCGCCCTCCGCCCCGGCCGCCGCGGTGCTGGCGGCGCTGGCCATTAACCTTTCCCACCAGGGCTTGACCGCGGATCGAGCTGTGCTGTTCATCACGCTGGTTGGCCTGATATGTGGCCTGCTTCAGGTGACTTTTGGCGCTGTGCGCCTTGGCCTCCTCATAAAATACATGCCCTATCCGGTAACCAGCGGATACATGAGCGGCGTCGGCCTGGTGATTCTGGTAAGCCAGGTTCCCAAGCTGCTGGGCGTGCCCAAAGGCATTTCGTTCTGGGGCGGGCTGACCTCGCCCGCCGTGTGGAATGAAAAAGCACTGCTTGTAGGCGCGGTAACGATCGGGGTGATGGTGGTGGCCCGGCGGCTGACGAAGGCTGTGCCCCCGGCCATCCTGGCTCTGCTGGCGGGCACGCTCACCTACCTGGCCTTCGGCCTCCGCGACAGATCGCTGTTCACACTGGCCGGAAACAAAATGGTAGTAGGTCCGCTGGGCGCGAGCGGCAGCCTATTGAGCGGTATGGCAGAGCGGTCTCATGCAATGGGCGCGCTGCACCTGAGCGAACTCCTCGCGCTGATCATCCCGGCGCTCACGCTTGCCGTTCTGCTCTCGATTGACACGCTGAAGACCAGCGTTGTGCTCGACGCGATCACGCGCACGCGCCACAACTCCAACCGGGAACTGATCGGCCAGGGCCTCGGCAATCTGGGCGCGTCCCTGGCAGGCGGAATTCCCGGCTCCGGCGGGATGGGCGTGACCCTCATCAACATGGCCAGCGGGGCACAGACGCGGCTCTCCGGCCTCATCGAAGGCGTGCTGGCGCTGATCGCTTTCGTCTTCCTGAGAAACCAGATCGCCTGGATTCCCATCGCCGCGCTGGCGGGAATCCTGATCGTGGTGGGCTGCCGCATGTTCGATCTCCACAGCCTGAGCCTGCTGCGCTCGCGATCCACGCTGCTGGACTTCGCGGTCATCCTCTCCGTGGTGGTGCTGGCCCAGGCGATGAGCCTGATTGTGGCGTCTGCAGTGGGCATCGGCCTGGCCATCCTGCTTTTCATTCGCGAGCAGGTGGGCGGCTCGGTGGTGCGACGCAAAACGCTGGGCAATCAGATGTTTTCCCGGCGCGTGAGGCTGCCGGAGGAAAGGTCGGTTCTGGAACGCTGTGGCGACCGCACGGTGATCATCGAGCTTCAGGGGAGCCTGTTCTTCGGCACCGCAGACCAGTTGCTGGCCGCGGTCGAGCCGGAAACCTCCAAGCGCACCTACGTAGTGCTGGACATGCGCCGGGTGCTGGGAGTGGACGTGACCGCCGCGCGCGTTCTCGAACAGATTGAGGACATGCTGGCGCAGCGCAAAGGCTTTCTCCTGTTCAGCCACTTTGCTCAAAGGGTGCCCAGCGGCAGAGACCTGGAGCACTACTTCAACCTGATGGGAATCGTGCGGCCCGAACTCCCCGCGCGCATCTTTGAGACGCGCGACGAGGCCCTGGAGTGGATCGAGGACCGCATCCTCCGCGAAGAACTCGCTCTGCTCCCTCCCGAAACCCTGCTCGACCTTCGCGAAATGAGCCTGTTTGTGGGACGCAAGGAAGAAACTTTCGCCGCCCTGGAAGCCTGCATGGAAACCCGGTCCTACAAGGCCGGAGACAAGATTTTCTCCCGCGGTGATGTTGGCGACGAGCTGTTCCTGATCCGCCGGGGCGATGTGCGCATCCTGCTGCCGGTTACGGAGAAACTCAACTATCACGCGGCCACCTTCAGCCGCGGCGACTTCTTCGGGGAGGTGGCCTTCCTCGATGCCAGCCCTCGAACTGCGGACGCCGTGGCCCAGACCGACACGGCCCTCTACGCCCTCTCTCGCCGCCGTTTCGACGACTTGGCCAACGAACACAAACGCATGGCCATTCAGTTGCTCGATGCAGTGGCCAAGAGTCTGGCCATTCGCCTGCGCCATGCCGACAAGGAACTCCGCGCGTATCAGGAAGGATAGTCAGGCTGAACTTTGATTCAGCACACCGGCTGGGAGTCTGATCCTGCGGGCGCGCTTCTCTCGCAAACGGGAAGATAGCCCATCAGGCGGCGTGGCGGTGCGCCGTCTTATCGTCCTCCGGCTTGTCCGGGGCATATTCCCCCAGCGGGCCGCTCTTCTCCCAGGGGCGGAATGTCACCCGGTCCCGATGCTCGCGGATAAACTTTTCGGCGATATGACAGTTCCAGCAGACCGGCACGGATGCATCAAATGCTTCGGGCAGTTTCTCCGGCGGAATGTTTTCCCACTCCAATGTCTCTTTATCCGGATTCAGCAGAGCGGGCGGGCGATCCAGGTGCTTCACGGGCCCGATGATATGGCTGCAATAAACACACGTCTTGCCTTCGAACCACTTCGCGGCGATGGTCCACAACTGGTGCTCTTTCGGGTTCGCTTCAATTTGGCACAAACAATCCTGCGGGCAATCCTGCCGCTCGGGCCAGCGGGAGCACTCGCTCAATTCCATTTGGCGCCGTCCGCGAATGGCTGCCCATACGGAGCGCCACGTGGCCACCTTCACGGCCGCCGGCTTGCCCGTTTCCGGGCAGGTGACCAGCATGGTTCCGCCAAATTTATGGAAGACAACGAGCTGCCGGATCACGTAAGCAGCGCTAACAAGGACCACTGCGCCCAGGAGGTACAGTTCATTGGCCATCACACCCTCCTTCTAGCTCCCGCTCCTCCCGTGCGGAAGAGCCCGGAAGCCCGAAGTTCCTGGAATCATCATTGCGCGACCCTTTGGTCCTCTCTGTGACGCTCGGCACATTTCGCTGTGTCAACTGTCACAAAGCGTCAGTCAGCAATAGTGAAATACGCGCATTGCGGGTAATATCGCGCCACGTTTCCCGACTGCGGGCGGTATGCCCGACCCCAAACAGGACAGCCTGGATGAAGCCGTAACCTGCCCATTGGAGGAAGAGACTCCCGCATCCGGGTCGCCCGCGGTATTCAAATAGACAGGCTTACCAGCCGGGGCGATTGCGCAGAGTCTGTTTTCTTCTAGAGGCTGGGGTGGGTTTCGCGGATACATCTGTGTCGGTCTGCGACCACTCATGGCTCGCTGATTCCGCTGGAGCCAAACTTCTTAATCCTCCTCTTCACTTCCGCCCCGCCCTTGGCAGCTTACGATCCATACCCACCAGCAGGCCGCCGCGGCGGACGATACGAGGGTTTACGCCTTGCCGCCTTCAGTACCAAACATCTCGACCCCAGCATGGCGCCCCGCCGTTTGCAGCCTGCGGTCCAGAGTGGCCAGCGGCGCGGCGCGCCGTAGGGCGACGTCGAGGTAGGCAGCGTCGTAAGCGGAAAGGCCGTATTCCCGCGCCAGCGGAAGTATATTGCTGACACTCTCCGTCACCCCCTGCGAATCTACACCCACAGTCAGGCTGTCCATGAGCTCTACAAACCTCCGAATTTCAGGCTGACGAATGCGCCTGCGCCGTTCGGCAACCAGCACCGCGTTCGTCACCTCGATCACCCATAGGGCGGGAACCACGATGGCCCGCCCCTCTAGAGCCACGAGGACTGCATCTGCATACTCGCTGGCTTCATCCGGGAAGCACCAAGCCAGCGCCACGGACGCGTCAATGACCACTTCCCTCAAAAGCGCCGCCCATCCTCAATCAGCTCACGCACGTTGATTTTGCCGGGCCGCCTCGCTTGGATCCGCTTTCGGAGATTCCGCAGGCCCTCGACGATTGCCGCGTGAGGGGGCTTCCCCCTCGCCTCCCCGATGGGAACCAGCACGGCCGCGGGAATCCCGTGCCGCGTGATCGTGATGCTCTCTCCCTTGCTCACCCGGTCGAGCAATTCCGACAAGTGCGTTTTTGCTTCGAAGGCCCCTACGGAAGACAAGTTTCGCTCCCTCCGCTTAAACTAGTTCCAACTAGTTTTATCATCTCCGATGCCCCGCTACCTGTCAAGGCTCCCTACGGATCACCGAGTGCATCTGGTGCAGATTGTGCCGTTCTTACAGATTTTGCACGGCACGTTGTTTCTCCGCCCCTTGCTGATTTTTTCCATTGCGGCTGCCATCTTCGTTCGCTACGCTCGATTCTCCAGTAGCGTGAGCGCGACACACCAACCCGAAACCGCTGACGAGATCGAGCAGCTCGTCCGCGCCGAGCATCCCGACCCGTTCCACGTGCTCGGGCCGCATCCGCTCAAATCCGGCGGCAAATCGCAGACCGTTGTTCGCACCCTTCAGCCGCGCGCGGAGTCAGTCACCCTCGTTCCCGGCAAAGACGGGGCTCGCATTCCAATGTCCCGCATCCATCCCGACGGCGTCTTCGAGGCTGTGCTGCCGCACCCCGGGCATTACCAGTTTGCCGTCCGCTACCCAAGCGGCGCGCAGCAAACCATCGAAGATCCCTACCGCTTCCCTCCCATCCTGTCCGATTTCGATCTCCACCTGCTCGGAGAAGGCACGCATTACCAGAAATACGAGAAGTTTGGCGCGCATGTCTGCACCGTGAAAGGCGTTCGCGGCGTCAGCTTTGCCGTCTGGGCGCCCAACGCACTGCGCGTGAGCGTGGTCGGCGACTTTAATCAATGGGACGGCCGGATGCACCCGATGCGCCTGCGCGGGGCCTCCGGGTTCTGGGAGCTGTTCATTCCCGGCCTCGCCGAAGGCGCCATCTACAAATACGAACTCCGGTCACGCCTCGGACCAACCCCCTTTCTGAAGTCGGACCCCTACGGCTTTTACGCCGAGGTGCGGCCGAACACCGCCTCCGTGGTCACCAGCCTCGATAAACACGCCTGGCGCGACGCGAAATGGATGGATGCGCGCAATGAGCGCAACTGGCTCGCCACGCCTATTTCCATTTACGAGGTCCACCTGGGATCCTGGCGGCGCAAACCCGGGGACGAGATGCTCAGCTACCGCGAGCTGGCCGCCGAACTGATTCCCTACGCCAAACAGCTGGGCTACACGCACATCGAGCTGATGCCCATCATGGAGCATCCCTACGACGGCTC
>Ga0074044_10001133_pt1 | contig 24484 bp, 18 predicted proteins | sample BogForMeECP23OM1_FD_94443 | JGI IMG/M metagenome (GOLD analysis project Ga0074044, IMG submission 94443) | Bog forest soil microbial communities from Calvert Island, British Columbia, Canada - Bog Forest MetaG ECP23OM1 | ecosystem: Environmental > Terrestrial > Soil > Wetlands ... | reverse complement strand
CTGCGGTGGCCAGGCCCAAATTCACCCAATGGGGTCACACGCTCCGCCAGCCCAAGCTCGGTCTGCTCATCAGTGTTTTCTTCCTCGCCACGTTTTGTTTCACCTGTTTCGAATCCACATTTCCGCTGCTGCTGCAACCGGGGACGGCGCAGAACTTCGGCCTGAAGAACCGGGATCAGGTGGGATACCTCTTCGCCTACGCGGGAATCATCACGGTGCTGGTGCAAGGGACGATTCACCGGCTCGTCAAAACCTTTGGGGAACCCCGCTTGATTTTTGGCAGCCTGGTTATTTTTGCCATCGGTCTGGCGGCGTTGCCTTTCCAAACCCATCTGCCCGGACTGCTGATCGCGTTGGCGGTGCTGGCCATCGGTTCCGGACTAAACCGCGCGCCGGTGTTCGGCATGATTTCGCTCAAGTCCTCGCCGCATGAACAGGGCGCGAACTTGGGCGTCGCCCAGAGTTTCGGCAGCCTCGCACGCATTCTTGGCCCGGTTTTTGCCACCACCCTGTTTTTTGCGCGGCCGGCCAAGCCTTCGCCGGAACTGCCCTACGTCACCTGCGGCGGCATCGCTTTCCTGACCGCGCTGCTCGCGTGGCAATATCTCTGCCGGAAAAATTCTTCGCCGGCTGTCGTTGCCGGGATTCAGCCGCAATAAATTGGATTGGTGGGCAGCCTGTCCCGCGTTGCGGTGATCTACGCGCCTGTATCGCCGGAACAACTTTTACCGTACGGCTGCCGGCAACGTAGCGCAGGCGTCCCGCCTGCTCGTGCCGGCAAAAAATCGGAACAATTTCATTTTCCAAACGTTCGCGCTGGCGCGTTCGCCAAAGCAGGCGGGACGCCTGCGCTACATTTTAGCGCAAAAAAAGTTCCGCCGCCGAATCCGCGAAGCGCAATCCCTGCGGTGTGAGTCGAAATTGTTGGGCGTCGCGTGAAGCCCAGCCGCGTTCCACCAATTGGTTCATTTCCGCCGACCATTCGTTATGCAAATCGAAGCTGGTGACGCGCTCGAATTCTGCAAACGGCCAGCCCGCATTCATCCGCAAACCGAAAGCGGCAGTTTCGCCCGCGCGTTTTAACGGCGGCAGTTCTTCGCGGAATTCAATGGCGCGTTTTCCCTTTTCCAGATGCTCGCAGTAAAGCTGTGTGTTCGACCAGTTCTTCGTCCGCACGCCGCGCACGTAACTCGTCGCACTGGGGCCCAGCCCGTAAAACGAACCGCCGCGCCAGTAGTTCACGTTGTGTTTGCAGGCAAAAGACGGGATTTCGGAATCAGTTTTCAGTTTCAAGTTTTCAGTTTTCAGTCGCTGAACACTTGAAACTTGAAACTCGAAACTCTTCGCGCGAGCGAAGTTGGCCACCTCGTACTGCCGGAAACCGGCGCCCGTCGCGCGTTCCACCAGTTCCTCGTACATCGCGCAGGCCAGGTCCTCGTCCACGTCAAATTCGCCGGCCTGCAGTTGCGCGAACAGCGGTGTGTCGTCCTCGTAAATGACTTCGTAGGTGGACAAATGCTCGCTGCCGAGCGCCAGCGCCTCGGCCAGGGTCGCGCGCCAGATTTCCATCGTCTGACCGGGAATCGCGAACATCAGGTCGAGATTCAAATTGTCAAAACCGGCCCGGCGCAGGATGTCGAACGACTTGAAAACCATCTCCCGCGTGTGAATCCGGCCGAGACGTTCGAGCAAGGGTTCGTCGAGTGACTGCACGCCCATGGAGATGCGGTTCACCCCGAAGCCACGGAGCTGTTTCGCCTTGTCGGGCGAAACGGTGGCGGGATTGCATTCCACCGTGAACTCCTCCGCGCCCAGCAGGTTCAACCGCTCCAGGGCGCGGAGAATTTGTTCCCACTGGCGCAAGTTGAGCAGTGATGGGGTGCCGCCGCCGAAGAAAATCGTTTTGGGTTTGAGGTCATTCGCGACGAGTTCCAGCTCCCGGATGAGCGCGGCGACGTAGCGGTTGATGAGGTCGCCGCTGGACGGCTCGGAATAAAAGGCGCAGTAGGCGCATTTCTGCGCGCAGAATGGAACATGAAGGTAAAGACTTTCGACTCGCATTGCAGCTGAATCGGCCATGAGCCTAAAATACCCCCTTCGTTCATGGCTGGCGAACGAAAATCTCCCGCTTCGCGGGATTTGCCTGGATGAGCCCCGGCGTTACACCGGAGTCACGCGCTGGACATTTTGGGCTTTAAGCCCTTTGTCGCTGGGGACAACATCGAAGGAAACTTCGTCTCCTTCATTCAAGGTTTTGAATCCCGCACCCGTGATGGACGTGTGATGCACGAAAACGTCCTGACCGGAATCTTGGGCGATAAAGCCAAACCCCTTTTTGTTGTCGAACCACTTGACTTTGCCACTGGCCATAATTAACTCCTGAATTTTCGAGGCCCGCCCCAAAAGCAAAAAAAGACACGACCGAAATTCAGTCGTGCCAAAATTACTTTTCAAAAACGCTCATGCCTCAATTAGGCGGCCATCCTAAATACCCGTTATGCCAAAGTCAAGCGCAAGTTTCGCACCGGTTTCAGCCCCCAAAACCGGCGGTTGGCTATACCTGCAACGCCTGATTCAAAAGCTGCGGCAGGTAATTCGCGATGGTGGTCTCGCCGACCACCAGCGTCGCGCCGGCTTTTTGCGCGGCGGCTTGCAACTCCGCCGCCTGTTCGCCGGCAAACGCAATAATGGGAATGTGTTGGGTGGCGGCATCCGCTTTCAACGCGGCAATGGCGCGGCAAACGTCATCGTGGCTCGATTTCAGGTCCACGACCGCCAGCATCGGGCCTTCGCTTTGCGCACAGCGCAGGAGCGCCGGCAAATCGTTGACGGCCTGAACGCGATAATTCAGGTCTTGCAGCCGGTTCACCAACTGGCTGCCCGGCAGCAATTTTTCGTAGAAAACGAGCGCAAGCGGTCGCGTCATGCAAACAACGTGGAGGGTAAACGAAGAAATTGCAAAGCTGTTTTTGCCCGGTGCGTCCTTACATCTTTTTTACAAACCTTTGACCCCCCAATGACAACTTCCGGCGGCCATCAGGCACAGTGACGGTATGAAAAAAACATTGCTTGCTCTTGGTCTGGCGACGGGTCTGGCCGTCCACCTGTCCGCCGGAGAAACCCTGCATCTGAACCTGGTTCCGGACCGCGATGTCCTGTTGAAGGGCTCGCCGCAGGAGGTGGTCGTGAAAATTGACCTCAACGCCATCGCCGACCGGCAGCGGCACCGGCGCACCCCGCTCAACCTGGCCGTCGTTTTGGACAAGTCCGGTTCGATGACCGGCGCGAAGCTGGAGAAAACGAAACAGGCCGCCATGCAACTGGTGGATCGCCTGACATCCAAGGATATTTTTTCCTTGGTCATATTCAGCGACGAGGCCCGGGTGCTGGTGCCGGCACAATACGTGGAAGACAAGGAAGTGCTGAAAGACAAAATTGAAGGCATCGAGGCCGGTGGCAGCACGGCGCTCTATGCCGGCGTCAAAACCGGCGCCCGCCAGATCCAGGAATACTTTTCCAGCAAACGCATCAACCGCGTCATCCTGTTGTCCGACGGACTGGCAAATGTCGGCCCCAGCTCCACCTCTGACCTGCGCCGGCTCGGACATGAACTGGCCGAATCGGGCGTCTCCGTCACCACGATCGGCGTTGGCGACGACTACAACGAGGACCTGATGGCCGGGCTGGCGGAGGCCAGCGACGCGAATTATTACTACGTCCAGGACACGGAAAGGCTCCCGGAGATTTTCGCGAAGGAACTGGGTGAAATGCTCACCGTTGCCGCCCGCGAAATTCGCATTGAAATCACCTGCCCGGACGGCGTGAAACCGCTCGGCTTCATCGGCCGCAGCGAGAAATTTGAAAACCAGAAAGCCAGTGTGAATTTGAGCCAGTTCGCCCTCGGACAGAATCGTTACCTCATGCTGCGCTGTCTTGTGGACGGAACCGCACCCGAAGTCGCCCGTGCTCGCGTCAATTACACGGATGAACTCAACGGCGGAACCGTCCAATCCGCGGATGTCGTGGCGAAAATCCATTTCACCGACGATCAGGCGGCAGCGGACAAATCAGTCAACGCCGCCGTCAATGCGGAAAAAGTGCTGATGCTCACCGCCGTCGCCAAGGATGAAGCCATCGGCCAGGCGGATGCGGGAAATTTAAAGCAGGCTGCCGCAACACTGGCGGCGCAGAATAGGATGCTCAATGAGGCATGCGCCAATGCGCCTGCTGAGGTCCAAGGCCAGATCCGGGCTGAAACCAACAATCTGGACGACTTCAGCGGCCAGCTTGTGAACGGTCAATACGATGGCGCTTCCCGCAAAACCCTCCAGTCGCAATCCTACAACACCCGCAATTCGAAATAATGTAGCGTCGGCGCTGTGCGCCGATTTATTCGAGCCATAGGCTCGACACTACACCAGTCAAAATGAATCTGATCAACTATGCCAAACATCATGAAAACACGACTCATGCTTGCCATCGTATTAATTGCGCTGCCGTTGGCGCCCGCCTTTGCCGAACCGCAAATCAACGTGTCCGGCTCCGCCGAGGTCAAGGTCGCGCCGGATGAAATCCGTCTCAGCGTCGGCGTGGAGACGCGGGACGAAAATCTCGACGTGGCCCGGCAACAGAACGACGAGCGGATTGCCCGTGCGCTCGCTTTTCTCAAGGCCGGCGGCGTGAAGGACAAGGACGTGCAAACGGATTTCATCAGCGTTGAGCCGGATTACAATTACAACAGTTCCCACGTCAGACCGGTGGCCTATATCGTCCGGAAATCCATCGAAATCCGGGTGACCGCCATCACCAATTTCGAAGGCATCGTGACGGGCCTCCTGACCAACGGCGTGAACTACGTTCATGGCATTGATTTCCGGACCTCGCAGTTGCGGAAATATCGCGACCAGGCCCGCGAACTGGCGATCAAAGCCGCAAAGGAAAAGGCCGACGCCATGGCCTTGGCGTTGGGCGTGAAACGCGGGAAGGTTTATAACATCAACGTGAACGACTGGAGCGGCGGTTGGGGCGGATATGGCGGCCATTGGGGGGCGCAGTGGGGTGGGTTCAACGGCCAGGCTAACAACGTCCAAAATCTTGGCACCTTGTCGGACCAGGCCGGCGCGGACACCGCCGCGGAAACATTCTCGGTCGGCGAAATCAGCGTGTCCGCCACCGTCAACGTGTCATTTTTGATTGAGTGAAATTTTCAATTTGGAGTGCGGTGACGTGTCCCCGCTTTCAAAGCGCCGACATGTTGGCGCACTCCAGAATGAGCTTGGTTATGAGCGTGGACTTGGGATATTTCCCAAAACAAACCAATGAAAAAAATCGCGCTGGTTTTTGCGCTGGCGGTTCTTTTGCCGAGCCTGGTGCTCGCGTGGCTGGCGGTGCGCTCGCTGCGCGACCAGCAGTTCCTGCTCGAACGCCAGCAGTCGCTGCTCTGCCAGCACGTGACCGATACGCTCGCGCAGAACATTTCCGATTATCTCGCCCAACGGCAGCAGGAATTCAGTGCCCAGGTCGAAAGCCTCCTGGCTGGCCGGGACGCGCGCACGATGGCCGCTCAATTCGACAGTGAACTGCGCTCTCGCTGGCCCCTGGCCGAAGTCGGTTTTTGCGTCACGTTGTCGGGAAGAATCCTTTCGCCCTCGCCCAACGCGCGGGCCGAGGCGCGAACATTCTACACGGACAACAGTAGCTTCCTCGGCAATCGTGAGGCGGTCGAGGTTTATCAAAGCGCCAACGCCGGATTTAACAATCTGGACAACAACGGTGCCTTGAGCTTTGGCCGTAATGCGGCCAACCGGCCGGCCTCGGTCGGCAGTTTGTCCGGCAGTGGTGCCGGCCAAAAACCGGCACAGCCAACGCTGGCGACGGCCGATTCTGTCGCCCAAACGCCGCAGGAGCAAGTTGCGTTTGCCAGCCGGGCAGCCGCGCCCAGTTCCGCCGCCCAACTGCCAAAGCAGAAAGACGAGGCTGACAGCGCTTCCAGCCAACTCGGCGCCGTCAGCCAGTCGTCAGCTCAATCCCTCAATTACAAAGCGGCGCAAACCCGCAAAGTCAGCCCGCAAAGCGGTTATTACCAGCTTGCCGACCGGGCCAGGCCCGATACCGGCGATGCCGTCGAGCCACAAAACAACCTGTCCAAGGTGATTCCCGCCGAGGCGGAGTTCGGCCAGCTCATCGGCAGCGGCACGGACGGAATGCTCGCGCGATTCCTCCAGAACAAACTCCGGCTCATGTTCTGGCACCGGCTCAGCACCGAACCCGACCTGATCTTCGGCGCGCAACTGAACCTGGACCGCGTCGTGGACGGCCTGCGCGGGCTGGTGCAGGCCGGCCCGGAATTGAGCGATGAAATTTGCATTGCGGTCCTCGACGACAACGCCAAACCGGCCACCTTGTCCCAGGCCGGGTTTTCGGCGAATTGGAAGCGACCGCTGGTCGCCACCGAAATCGGCGACGCGCTGCCGCATTGGGAGGTCGCCGCCTATTTGATCAATCCGACACGGCTCGCTCAAACGGCGAACACCGCCAAACTCACGCTCGGCCTCCTCATCGCCGTGCTGGTTCTCGCCATCGGTGTCGGAAGCTGGCTCATCGTCCGCAGCCTGAATTCCGAACTCAAACTGGCGCGGCAAAAAACCGATTTCGTTGGCAACGTTTCGCACGAACTCAAGACCCCGCTCACGTCCATCCGGATGTTTTCCGAATTGCTCGCTGACGGCCGCGTGGCCGACCCGGCCAAGCAACGTTCCTATCTGGACATCATCACCGCCGAGGCCGCCCGGCTCACCCGCCTCATCAACAACGTGCTCGATTTCTCGCGCATGGAACGCGGCGAAAAGAAATACAACTTCTCGCCCTGCGACCTGGCCGAGGTCGTCCGCGCCGCCGCGCAAACCTTCCGCCCGCATTTGGAAACGAACGGATTCAGGTTCGATTGCGTGCTGCCGGACGCGCCGATTTCCGTGCGCGGCGACGCCGATGCGCTGTCGCAAATCATCGTTAACCTTTTGTCCAACGCCGAAAAATATTCCAACGGCGGCAAGGAAATCACCTTGCAATTGGCCCGCCGTGAATCGCCGTTGCCGCATGCGGAGGTGAAGGTGCTCGACCGCGGCTCCGGCGTGCCGCGCGGCAGCGAGGAGAAAGTCTTCGAGAAATTTTACCGGGCGCACGATTCGTTGAGCAGCGGTGTGCAGGGCTCGGGCCTGGGACTGACCATTGCGCGGCAAATCGCACGCGCGCACGGCGGCGACGTGGTCTATGAACCGCGCGCCGGTGGCGGGAGTTGTTTCATTTTGCGTCTGCCGTTGAAGCCCGTTGAAACCAAGGATGAACACGGATAAACACGAATCTGTTCGGTGTCCCGCGTTTACGCGGTTCCTCGGAGCGCGGCTGTCTCAGCCGCAGCGGCCCCGAATGCTGGACGTGCTGCGGGTGAGGACACCCGCGCTCCGCCGCCTAAAAGCGGGACACTTAACGCAATTCCATTCGTGTCCATCCGTGTCCATCCGTGGTTAAAACATGAAAACAAAAATTCTCATCGTTGAAGACGACCCGCACATCCTGCTGGGTCTGGAGGAGGTGCTGAAAAGCGAGGACTACGACGTGGCATCGTGCAATCGCGGCGACCAGGCGCTCGACGCCGTGGCGAAACACCGGCCGGCGCTCATTGTGCTGGACGTGATGCTGCCGGGCTTGAGCGGCTACGACATCTGCAAGCAACTGCGCGCCAAAAAATTTGCCGCGCCCATCCTCATGCTCACGGCCAAGGGACAGGAAATTGACAAGGTCATCGGCCTCGACCTCGGCGCGGACGATTACGTAACCAAACCGTTCGGCGTGCGCGAACTGTTGGCGCGCATCCAGGCGTTGCTCCGCCGGACTGGAACGGCTGGCGGCAAGGCCGATTCCGCCGATGTTTTCCAGATTGGTGCGGCGACGATTGATCCGAAGACTTTTCAGCTCAAGCGCGGCAAGACGACCGGGGAGTTGACGGCGAAGGAATTGAAGCTGTTGCAGGTGTTTTACTCCCACGCGGGCGAGGTCTTGTCGCGGGACAAGCTGCTGAACGAGGTCTGGGGCTACAATTACTACGGCACGACTCGCACGCTGGATCAGGTGATCGTGCAGCTCCGCAAAAAACTCGGCGACCACGGCAGCGAACCGAAACATCTCCTCACCATCCACGGTGTCGGCTACAAGCTGGTGATTTAAACCCGGTTCGATGTTGGATGTCAGATGTTGGATGTTTTTTCTGTCCTCCTCGTCCCTTGCCGCGGCGTAGTGCATGCGAAGACGGGTCGTTCCCGTCCTCGATTTTGCCAAAAGTCTTCAACGCAGAGATGCAGAGGACGCAGAGCAGCGCAGAGAACACAAAAACCGGATTTCGGGGGCCAAGCTCTGCGAAGCCCAAACTTCAATCCGTCAATTTCACGAATCTTCGCACGGGAAAATTAACCGCGAACTACGCGGAACACGCGAAATTTTCTGCCGCAAAAAGACACAAAACCTTTTTTGACACGCATTCCACGAATTTTCCGGTAGGGCTGTGCTGCCGCACAGCCTTCAGGATTTCCGGTTTTGGGTGTCATCTTCGACCGTCACCTGGTTGGCCTCGGCCCGGGCGATGGCAGCGAAGCCTGCAAGTTCTGCTTCACGTGCTCGATGAAGTCGCTTTTCATCAGGTCGTAGCGATCCTTCAAGAAAGCACCAAACGCGTCGCTCTTATATTGGCGTTTCAAGCGGTCCAAGGAATGACTCCGGAATCTGTAGCATCAGGTGGCGGTCGCACTCGCGGGCGGACAACAACCTGCGCCAAGTCACCCCGGCCTGCTCCTTGCCGGCCCAAACCGTTTTCCCCAAAAATGGCAAACAAATGGCAATAATAGTCAAGCCCGCGCTTGGGTTCCCAATTAACCTTTAGTCAGGAAGATGTGCGGCATGTGCCGGTTGGTAACGGCGCCGGCAGCGCAGACCCGCCGTGACCTCGGCTGGGCCGGCCTGCTCAATTGGTTTTTTAGCCAACAATGGAAATACGTTTTATGAACCAACGAGCTTTGAAAACGTACGTTTTTTATTGCTCAAACAATCTGGCGGCCGACCAGTTTGCCGGCCTTTGCCACGGCCTGGAGGGCGACACCATCAAGACCGTCAGTTTGCCCTGTTCCGGGAAGGTGGATGTTCCTTATTTGATCAAGGCGTTTGAAACCGGCGCGGACGGCGTGGCGATTGTGACCTGCCCAAAGAACGAGTGCCGCCACTTCGAGGGCAATCTGCGGGCACACAAACGCGCCGAGGCCGTCGAATCATTGCTGGAGGAAATCGGCCTGGCCGCGGGCCGGATGGCGGTTTTTGAGTGCGGGCAACAGGGCGCCGGACAGGTCCTCGGCGAAATCAGGCAGTTCATTGAACGGGTGAGAAATCTGCCCCCATCACCCGCCCGCAGCGGTGCCGTAAACAAACAGGAGAGCACGGTTGCATGAAAGCAGACAGCAAACTCGCAAAAAAAATTGAGTCGGGAGATTTTATCGTCACCGCCGAGTGTGCGCCGGGCGCCACCGCGGCCGGCGCCACCACCGAAGCGGCCTTGAAATCCCTCAACGGCAAACTGGCGGCCATCAACCTGCCGGACAACGCCCATGGCGTGGCGATCTCATCGGTGGCCGCGGCCGTGGCGGCCATGAAACTGGGCGCCGAACCGGTCCTCCAAATGGTCACCCGCGACCGGAACCGCATCGCCCTGCAGTCCGATTTGCTGGGCGCCGCCAGCCTGGGAATCAAGAATGTGCTTTGTATGTCCGGCTATCACCAGACGCTGATCGGCTGTCCGGAATCCGCCAACGTTTTCGATGTGGATTCCTACCAATTTATCGAGCTGACCACCCGGATGTCCGAAAACGGCGTCCTGTCCGACGGGACAAAATTTGACGGGCAATTTTCGATGCTGGTCGGGGCGGTGGCGAATCCATTCCTGAAACCGCTGGAGCTCAACCTGTTCCGGCTCGGCAAAAAAATCGAAGCCGGAGCAAGGTTTATTCAAACCCACGCGGTGTTTGACCTCGAGGCCTTCAGCCAATGGCTCGATGCCGCCCGCAAGGAGGGTCTCACCAAAAAGGCGGCAATTCTGGCCGGTGTTTTTCCCCTGGACAGCGCGGCGGAAGCCCAAAAGCTCCGTGACACTTACGCCGAATTTTGCATTCCGGATAAAGTCATTGAACGGCTGAAAAAAGCGGGCGATGACGCTGCGCAGAAAAAGGAGGGAATGGTCATCTGCGTTGAAACCATCAAGCAGCTCAAGGCGCTCGAGGGTTTGCGCGGGATACATGTTCTTTCGGGCGGCAAGGAAGCCTTGGTGCCGGAGATCCTGTCCGCTGCCGGACTCTAGACCGGATATTTGATGCTCCACTTTATGCAAACGTCCGAAACATGTGTAGCGCAGGCTTCCAAGCCTGCCGTGTCGCCGACTTCCAAGTCGGCAGGGCGTCGGATGCAGCGTGCCGGCGGCGGGTTTGGAAACCCGCGACCAGCCCCGAACGCTTTCGGGGTACACAGACTTGGAAGTCTGCGCTACGCGGCCAGGCTGACGCGGGTTATGAAACATGCGGGCTAGGCCGCGAGAGGTTATGCCGGAAAAATATCACATCAAAACCCAGCCGGTTCCGCCGCGGCGGCCGCGCATCGGCAAACATGGCGTGGTGGATTGGCGGGAAGACTGCGCCCGGTGCCATAACTGCGTCAAAAAAGCCTGCGTCTATGACCGCTACAAACAGGAGGCGGATTACATTCGCAATCTCAGTGACGTGGATGCGCTGTTTTTTGAGTGCATGGGGTGTTTTTCCTGCGTGCAGGATTGCACGAAGGGCATCTTGTGCCTGTCCATAAATCCTGCCTACGAAAAACTCGGGAACAATTACTGGAAACCCGACATCATCAAAACGACGTGGCTCCAGGCTGAGACCGCGAAAATCCCGGTTTCCGGCGCGGGCTATCGCGGGCCATTTTCCGGTCTTGGTTTTGATTCCATGTGGACGGACATGTCGGAGATTGTCCGCCCCACCCGCGACGGCATTCATGGGCGGGAGTACATCAGCACTTCGGTTGATATCGGCAGAAAACCTCCATTTTTGGCCCTCAATGGAGACACGGCGGTGACCAAGCTGCCGCCGCTGGTCTCGATTCCCATGCCGCTGATCATTGATTTGAGTTCGCCGGCGCATACGCTGCCCCGGCTTGACGCCATCATCGAACAGACCGCCGCGGATACCGGCTTGATCGCAATCATGGATTCGCGTTACCGGCCGGCCGACGAGGCCAACCTGGAGAACATTGCATTTTATCTGGGGCCGGACAGCCCGCCGGTGCCGAAAGAGACATTGCGAAAAACCAGGCTGGTGGAAGTGGCCGACAGCAGCACGGTGACGGAACGCATCAAGGAAATCAAAAGCATCCATCCGGAAATCGTTGTCGCCATCAGGGTTGAATTGACGGCAACAGGCATCGGGCGCGCCATTAAGCTGGCCGGGCTTGAAGAGGTTGAGGTGGTTCATGTCGTGGCCGATTCCAAGGGCAATGAACTGACGGCGCAAAAGCCGCGATTTGTGAAGGACATGATCCGTCAGATCCATACCGCTCTCATCGAAAAGGGAATCCGGGATGAAATTACGCTCATGGCCGGCGGCGGCATCGCGCTGCCGGAGCACGTGGCCAAGGCCATCATCTGCGGCGCCGACCTGGTCACCATCAACCTTCCGCTGCTGGTCGCGCTGGAACGTCATCTGTGTGACCGTTGCCAGCCCGGCACGCCGTGCCCCGCCCGGCTGGAGAAAATTGATTTCAAATACGGCGTGGGCCGGATGACCAATCTGATCGCGGCGTGGCACGACCAGTTGATCGAAGTGATGGGGGCCATGGGCATGCGCGAGGTCCGCCGGCTTCGAGGCGATGTCGGCCGCGCCATGTTTTTTGAAAATCTTGAGGAGGAAACCTTCGGCAAACTTTTCGGTTCCAGAAAGGGAGGGCTATGAACACTTTGCCTGAGAATACGCTGAAAACACGCGTGCCGCAGGAAGAAGTGAAGCGGGTTGTCAAACCCGCGCCGTCCCGCTATCGCAATGAAATTGCCAAATATATCGTCCATCGCAGCCTGGACTGTCAACGCTGCGGCAAGTGCGTGGAGGTTTGTTCCCATGAAGTCCATGTGCGAAAACCCGGGTTTGAATATTTCGGCGAGCCCAACCATCACCTGTGCATCGGACCGGCTTGCGCAAAAAACGGGCATTATTGCGTGACCCATTGCCCGCAACAGGCGCTGCAAATCCGGGAAAATCCCATGTACCGGGCGCTCGGTGATTTTCGCTGGCCGGCGGATTTGATTTTGGCGACGTGGAAAATGGCTGAGACCGGTGATCTGCCCCCTGAAGAATACGACTACAATTATGAGTGCGGCAATTCCGGCGGCGGTTTCGACAAGCTCCGGTTCAAATTTCCAAAACAGCCGCCCGTAAAAATTGATGCGGACCAGATTGACACCAGCATCTCGCTGAACAAACGCAATGATGGCCGGCCGGAAGTCAAAATTGATGTCCCCTGGTATGGCGGCGGCATGTCGTTCGGGTCGGTCAGCAACGTGACTCAATTGTCAAAGGCCCGCGCGGCCGTGGCGTGGAATACGTTTACCTGCACCGGCGAGGGCGGATACATGGAACGCATGCGGCCGTATGATGACCACATGATTACGCAGGTTGCCACGGGCCTTTTCGGCGTGCGCGAGGAAACGATTCAGCGGGTGCCGATTGTGGAATTCAAGTATGCCCAGGGCGCCAAGCCCGGTCTGGGCGGCCACCTCTTGGGCGATAAAAACACCCCGGCCGTCGCCAGAATGCGCGAGACCGTCCTCGGCATATCGCTGTTTTCACCGTTCCCGTTCCATAGCGTCTATTCCATCGAAGACCACGCCAAGCATATCGACTGGGTCAAGCATGTGAACCGGCGCGCCTTGATTTCAACGAAAGTATCCACCCCCACGGACGTGGACATGGTCGCCGTGGGCAGCTATTCCGCCGGCACGCATATCGTCCACATCGACGGCGGCTATGGCGGAACCGGCGCGGCGCCGGACATCGCCAAAAAGAACATCGCCATGCCCATCGAATACGCCATTGGCAAGGTGCACAATTTTCTCACGGATGAAGGCGTCCGCGACAAGGTCACGCTCATCGCCAGCGGCGGAATCCGCTCGGCCCACGACATCGCCAAGGCCATCGCCCTGGGCGCGGACGGAGTGGTCATCGGAACTGCCGAACTGGTTGCGCTGGGATGCGTGCGGTGCAGCCTTTGCGCGAGCGGCCGGGGTTGTCCGCGCGGCATCGCCACCACCGATCCCGAGCTTTGCGGAAAAATGGATTTGGACTGGGGCACCCAGCGGCTGGTCAACCTCTACAGCGCCTGGCGCAAGACGCTGGTCGGAATTTTGCAGCGCCTCGGCCTGCGCAGTGTCGGCGAATTGCGCGGACGCACCGATCTCCTGATGCATCTTGATTACACCAACGACGTGCCGGCAAAAAAATGAACCGAAACCTGTTCGACAAATTTAGCGGTGTAGCGTCCGGCCTCTGGCCGGATAGTCCGGGAGTAATTGGTTCGAGGCACAGCCTCGACACTACACGTGAATTGATACAACGGCTGGCCGGTTCGAGAAAACGACTGGCGGAAAGCCTCCACTATTCTTCGTCCATCCGGAAGGAGGCGGAGGAAGGCGGTTGCGGCGTGGTCGGTTTCTGCTGCAGCGAGCCGGTGGCGGGCCGGCATATCTACGAACCGTCGCGCCAGATGCATAACCGCGGGAACGGCAAGGGCGGTGGCATCGCGGCGGTGGGACTCGTCCCGGAACAGCTCGGCGTCAGCCGCGAGGTGCTGGACAACCATTGCCTGCTGCACGTGGCGTTCATTGACACGAAGCTGCGGCCGGAAATCGAGGCGCAATTCATCAAGCCGTTCTTCGACATCGCCGCCGCCGCGCAGCTCGACAAGGTCGATGACTGGAAATCCGTGCCGGGCCTGGAGGTGTTGCCGCCTGATGTCTGCCGTTACTTTGTTCGCGTCAAGCCGAAAGTGCTTGATGTGTTCATTGCGAAGAACCATCTGCAACAACTCGACCGCAGCGAGGCGGAGGATGAATTCGTCAACCAGAACAGTTTCAGCCTCAATCAAAAATATTACGCGTCGCTGGGCGAAAAACGGGCTTTTGTGCTCTCGCATGGCCGGGACATCATGATTCTCAAGGTGGTCGGTTATGCCGAAGCCATCGTGAAATATTATAAAATCGAGGAGCTGTGCGCCCACGAATGGATTGCCCATCAGCGGTTCCCCACCAAGGGCCGCGTCTGGCATCCCGGTGGCGCCCATCCGTTTGCGGCCATTGACATGGCGCTGGTGCACAACGGCGACTTCGCCAATTACCATTCGGTGACCGAATATCTCAAACAGCGCCATATCTATCCGCAGTTCCTCACCGATACGGAAGTGTCCGCGCTGTTGTTCGACCTGCTCACCCGGACCTACCGTTATCCGCTGGAGTATATCATCGAGGCGCTGGCGCCCACCACGGAGCTGGACTTCGACCGTCTCGATCCGGAGAAGCAAAAGATTTACCGGGCCATTCAAGCCACTCATATCCACGGTTCGCCCGATGGCCCGTGGTTTTTCATCATCGCCCGCAACCTTGCCCGCTCGAAGCAATTCCAGTTGATGGGCATCACCGACACCGCGATGCTCCGGCCCCAGGTGTTTGCTTTCTGCGATGGCGAAGTCCAGGTGGGGCTGATTGGCTCGGAAAAACAGGCCATCGACGCCACCCTGTTGAGTCTGTCGAAGGATGACCAGCGGATCTGCCCCGTGGCGGACCGCTACTGGAACGCGCGCGGCGGCAGTCATGATGACGGCGGAGCGTTCATTTTCAACCTTCAAAAAAATCCGGCCGGCAAAATCCGGATTGCCTGCACGGACAAATTCGGCAAGCCGGTTCCCATGCCGGGAGGGAATGAACCGTGCGATTTTTCACGGGAACTGCCAGCCGCCCCCGAATCCGGGGACATCAAACCGGCCATCGCCAATGAACGGTTTGTTGCCGGCAACAGCCTGGCGATTTTTGAAACGTTGCGTGAACAAATACCGCAATGGACGTTTGATGAATTTCGCCGGGCGTGCCGGCAAATCACCGGTCAGGCAAAAGATCCTTCCCGGACGGCGACGGCCATCGAGGTCTTTACGCTGCTCAACGACCGGCGCTACTCGACCGGCTCCAAGAAACGCAGCCACGTTCTGCATGTCATCCACACGGAGTTGAGCCGGTTGCTCGGCAACGTCCCCAACATCGGTTCCAAAGATTCCTACAAGGGCGCGTTCCGGCTCATTGATTTCGCGACGCGCGGAAACCTGCGGCCGCCGCAGGAGAACGAAACCACCCTGGTCATTGACACCGCCCATTTTCCGCCGGAAGGCAACGACTGCGACGCCGAGCTGCTGGTGGATGCGTTCATGAAAGGCTGGCGGCATTTCATCAGCTTCAATTGCATCGGCCAGCGTTATATCGGCTGCGGCCTCGGACCGGAAACCGGCGATGTGACCATCGAGGTTTATGGCAGCAGCGGCGATTATCTGGGTTCGGGCATTGACGGCTTGACCATCACCGTGCACGGCAACGCCCAGGACCAGTTGGGTCAAATCACCAAGGAAGGGAAAATGGTCGTCCACGGCGACGTGGGCCAGACTTTCCTGTACGGCGCCAAAGGCGGCGCGGTTTATGTGCTCGGCAACGCGGCCGGAAGACCGCTCATCAATTCCGTCGGCAAACCCCGCGTGGTCATCAACGGCACCTGCCTCGATTTTCTGGCCGAGTCGTTCATGGCCGGCGACCCCAATCGCGGTGGCGGTTTCGTGATCTTGAACGGGGTCAAATTCGACGACGAAGGAAAACTGGTTCCCCTGCCCGAGCCTTATCCGGGCAGCAACCTGTTCTCGCTGGCCTCGGGCGGGGCAATTTTTGTCCGCGACCCCGGCAAGACCATGGTCGATCAGCAGTTGAACGGCGGCAAGTTCGCCCGGGTGACCGCCGCGGACTGGGAATTGATCCTGCCGTACCTCGGGGAGAATCAGAAACTTTTCGGAATAACCGTCGGGCAGCTTTTGACGGTGAACGGCCAGCAGCGCAAACCCGCGGAAGTCTATCGCAAGGTTGTTCCCGGCAATATCAAGGCCATTGCCTCGGAGGACACCGACGATGTCGCAGCCGAAGAACTTGTTGGAGATCTGGCTGCGAAATAGCGGGAGATAATGACGTGATAACCATCAAAAATAAAAAGAACGGCCAGGGCCTGAAGCAGGCCGTCGAAGAGTTGTCTGGCGTGGACATCAGCGTCTGCTTCCAATGCAAGAAATGCTCCAGCGGTTGTCCGGTGGCCAAACTCACCAAGTCGCGCCCTTCGGAAATCATGCGGCAACTGCATCTGGGCGCCGGCAATGAATTGCTGGAAAACGATCTCGTCTGGATGTGCGCCTCGTGCGAGACCTGTTCCGCCCGCTGCCCGATGGGCATTGACGTGGCGGCGGTCATTGACGCGTTGCGCCGGCTGGCCCTGGCCCGGGGGGCCTCGAAACAGAAAGGCAATGTGCCGCTGTTCAACCGCGCCTTTTTAAAAACGGTCGAAACCTTCGGCCGCTCCTACGAAATCGGCATGATCGCCGCCTACAAACTCGGCACGGGCAAATTGATGAACGACACGGAAAAATTCCCGGCCATGCTGAAGAAGGGGAAAATCGCGCTGCTGCCGCCCCGCGGTGGCGACCGGAAAACCGTGAAACGCATTTTCAAGACCGTCAAACAAAACAAAGGGGCCGAAGCATGAGATACGCCTATTATCCCGGATGCTCGGCTGAATCCACGGCCCGCGACATGCACCAGTCCACCCTGGCAGTCGCCCGGGCGCTGGGAATTGATTTGGTTGAACCCAAAGGCTGGACCTGCTGCGGCGCCACCGCCGGGCACCAGACCGACCGCCTGCTGGCCGTGTCCCTGCCCGCCGCCAACCTGACCAAGGTCCAGGACATGAAGCTGGACATGCTCGTCAATTGCGCCGCCTGCTACAGCCGGATGAAAGTGGCCAACCACGAAATTGTGACGCATTCAGGGATCCGCCAGAGCGTCCGCGAGGCACTGGATCGGGATTATGATGGTTCGGTCAAAGTCCGGCACCTGCTCGAGGTGCTCCTGGAAGATGTCGGCCTGCCGGCCATCACCCGGGCCGCCAAACGTTCACTGAATGGCCTCAAGGTGGCCTGTTACTACGGTTGCCTGCTGGTGCGTCCGCCCAAGATTTTGAAATTTGATGACCCGGAAAATCCGACGTCGCTCGACCGGCTGGTCACCGCGATGGGCGGCACGAGCCTGGAATGGCCGTCCAAGGTCGAATGTTGCGGCGGCGGCCTGTCGCTGTCACGGACGGATGTGGTGGTCGAGCTTACGGGGTCAATCATTGACATGGCCGCCGGCGTGGGCGCCGATTGCATTGCGGTCAGTTGCCCCATGTGCCAGGTCAATCTCGATTTACGGCAGCAGGACATCAACCGGCAGACCGGAAAGAATTATCAAATCCCGATTGTTTATATCACCCAGCTTCTCGGCCTTTGCCTGGGCATCGGCCCCGGTGAACTCGGGTTCGACAAGCTGATGGTCCCGGCCTCAAACGTTTTGAAAAAGGTAAATGAACGCGCATAACAAGCCTTTGGTAGGGACGGCGCGCTGCGCCGTCCGCGCCTCGAATGCGAATCGTTCCGCCCGCTGTTGCGCGGGCGGGGACATCGCAGCGCGATGTCCCTACCACAGCAAAACAGCCGACCAGCAGGTCGGCCCTACCATTTCAGTAAAAGGTCATGAGTAAATCCGACGGCAAAAAAATTGGCGCGGTGCTGGTGCAAGGCGGCGGCATTGCCGGCGTCCAGGCCTCCCTCGACCTCGCCAACAGCGGCTTCAAGGTCTATCTCGTCGAGCGCGACGGCGCCATCGGCGGCATGATGGCGCATCTGGACAAGACGTTCCCGACCGGCGACTGCGCCACCTGCATCGTCTCGCCCAAGCTCGTTGAATGCGCGCGGAACCTGAACATCGAAATCCTGACGCTTTCCGAGCTCGTGGGGCTGGAGGGCGAACCCGGCCATTTCACCGCCACGGTCAAACGGCATCCGCGCTATGTCATCGAGGATAAATGCACCGGTTGCAGCGAATGCACGCAGGTCTGTCCCGTGGACATTCCGGATGAATTCAACCGCTGCCTCGGCACCCGCAAGGGCATCGCCAAGCTTTACGCCCAGGCCACCCCGAACATTTTCGGCATTCTCAAGAACGGCCATTCGCCCTGCAAAATGACGTGCCCGGCCCGGGTCAACGTCCAGGGCTACGTCCAGCTCATCAAGCAAAAGGAATATCTCAAGGCGGTCGAACTCATCCGCCAGCGCAATCCGCTCTCGGCCATCTGCGGCCGCGTTTGCACGCATCCGTGCGAGTCCGAATGCACGCGGGGCCAGGCCGACGATGCCATCGCCATCCGGCTCCTGAAACGGTTCGCCTCCGACAAGGAAATGGAATTGCTGGCGGCGGGCAAGCTCACGCTGCCCGAGGAAAAAATTCCCGCGCCGGACGCCAAAAAGGTGGCCATCATCGGCGGCGGCCCGGCGGGACTTACCGCGGCCAACGACCTTGCCGATGCCGGATATGCCGTCACCGTCTATGAAGCGATGAGCGCCGCGGGCGGCATGCTGCGCTGGGGTATTCCCGGATATCGCCTGCCCAAGAAGGTGCTCGACCACGAAATCGAAATCATCCGCCGCAAGGGCGTGAAGTTTGTCTATAACTGCCGCATTGGCCGGGATGTCACCATCGAGACGCTCCGGTCGGTTTATTCCGCGGTCTTCATTTCCGCCGGCGCCCAGAAGAGCCGCAAGCTCCGCGTCGAGGGCGAGGACATCAAGGGCGTGCTGCACGGTATTGAATTTCTCCGGGACGCCGGCTCGGCCAATAAACCCGCGGTGAAAGACCGCGTGCTGGTCATCGGCGGCGGCAACGTGGCCGTGGACGTGGCCCGCACCGCCCTGCGCCTGGGCGCGAAGCAGGTTGAAATGGTCTGCCTCGAACAGCGGCACGAAATGCCCGCGTACAAGGAGGAAATCGAAGCCACGCTCGCCGAACGCATCAAAATTCGTGACGGTTGGGGCCCCAAACGCATCCTCGGCAACGGCTCCGTCACCGGCATCGAACTCAAACGTTGCACCCGCGTCTTCGACGAAAATAAACGGTTTAGTCCGGCCTTCGACGAAAACGATCTCACCACGATTGAAGCCGACCAGATTATCGTGGCCATCGGTCAGGCGGTGGATGAGGAACTGGTCAGCCACATCAAGGTCCAAAATGAACGCGGCTGTTTCAAGGCCGACAAAGTTACCGGCCAGACTTCCGTGCCCGGCATTTTTGCCGGGGGCGACAACGCCTCGGGACCGGCGACCGTCATCGACGCCGTCGCCGCCGGCAAACGGGTCGCCGAATCCATCGAACGCTATTTGAAGGGCAAGGATTTGTTGGGCGGCCGGTTCGAGGATTCCCTCCGTCCGATTCCCCAGGCGTTCATGCCCACGTTCGACAAGGTCGAGAAAAAGTCCCGGCCTCATGCGACCGAACTGGCGCCGGCCAATCGCCTGAACAATTTTGATGAAGTCGAAAAAGGACTCACCGAGGAGCAGGCGCTCGCGGAGGCCGCGCGGTGCCTGAATTGCGCGCTGTGCTCGGAATGCAACCGGTGCGTCGAAACCTGCAAGCAGCACGCCATTGACCACGCCATGCGCGAGCAGACGGTCACGCTCGAGGTCGGCTCGGTCATCCTGACTCCCGGTTTCAAGGAGTTCGATGCCCGGCGCAAAGGTGAATTCGGTTACGGCCGCTATGACAACGTCGTCACCAGTGTCCAGTTTGAACGGATGCTTTCCGCCGCCGGCCCGTTCGAAGGCCATGTCATCCGCCTGTCCGACGGACGCGAGGCCAAACGCATCGGCTGGATTCAATGTGTCGGCTCGCGCGATTCGACGTGCGGCCCGCCTCGCCCGACGAGCGGGCGAGTCGAGGCGGGCCACGAATATTGTTCCTCCATCTGCTGCATGATGGCCACCAAACAGGCGCTGGTCGCCGGTGACCACGTGCATGATCTGGACGCGACGATTTTCTACATGGACATCCGCGCGCACGGCAAGGATTTCGACCAGTATTACGAACGCGCCCGGGCGCAGAAGCACATCCATTATCTCAAGAGCATTCCGTCCCGGATTGTCCAGGTGCCCGGCAGCAAGGATCTGCGCGTTTCGTTCATTGACGAGAACAGCCGGCTGCAGCAACAAGATTTCGACCTCATCGTCCTGTCCGTGGGCATGGAACCGGCGAACGGCCTGGCGGAACTGGCCTCCCGTCTGGACATCAAGCTCAACAAATTCGGCTTTTGCGACACCGACCGGCTCCTGCCGCTGTCCACCTCCCGGCCCGGCGTATTCGTCGGCGGCGCGGCGGCGGAACCCAAGGACATTCCCGAGACCGTCACCCAGGCCAGCGCCGCGGCGTCCATGGCCATGGAACTGCTCGCGCCGGCGCGCAACACGCTCATCACCAAAAAGAGTTATCCCACCGAGCATGATGTTGCCGATGAACCGCCGCGGCTCGGCGTCTTTGTCTGTCACTGTGGCATGAACATCGCGTCGGTCGTGGACGTTGAGGCGGTGGTCAAACGCATCGAGCATGAGCCAGATGTGGTTTTGGCGACCCACACCATGTTCACCTGCGCCGACACCAGCTTGTCCAACATCAAGGACATGATCCATCAACACCGGCTCAATCGCATCGTCGTCGCCTCCTGCACCCCGCGCACGCACGAGCCGCTGTTCCGCGAAACCCTGCGCGAAGCGGGCCTGAACCCGCACCTGTTCGAAATGGCCAACATCCGCGACCAATGCTCCTGGGTGCATTCCGCCGTGCCGCAATCCGCCACCGAAAAAGCGGTTGAACTCGTCAAAATGTCTGTCGCCCGGGCGCGCACGCTTTCGCCTTTGGAAGGCGGCACGCTCGCGGTGGACCAGACCGGCATCGTCATCGGCGGCGGATTGAGCGGCATGACCGCCGCGCTGGCGCTCGCCAACCAGGGATTCAATGTCCATCTGGTCGAGCAAAGCGACCGTTTGGGCGGGACCCTCCACGATATTCATCGCACCTTCGAGCATGATGACATCGCCGCCTTCACCCGCGGCCTCATCGACAAGCTCCAGAGACATCCGCGCATCAAGTCCTACCTGCAAGCCGAAATCACCGGCATCAAGGGTCACATCGGCAAGTTTGACGTGACGCTTGCCCCGTGGAATAACCCAGCCAGCGGACATGCCGGGGCGGACGATCCAGCGTATTCCACGGGGCGAGCCAAGGGCGGCGCGAACTTTGAAATTTCCGGCGGCGCCATCATCGTGGCCACGGGCGCGCAAGCGGCCAAAACCACCGACTTTTTATACGGCAAGTCCGACCGGGTCCTGACCCAGGTCGAACTGGAACAACGGTTGCATGACAAGACCTGGCCCGCCCACGGACAAAACATCGTCATGATCCAGTGCGTCGGCTCGCGGAACGAAAAGCATCCGTATTGCAGCCGCATCTGCTGCTCAATGGCCGTCAAAAACGCATTGGCCATCAAGAAACTGGACCCCGACGCCAATGTCTATGTGCTTTATCGCGATGTCCGGACTTACGGCTTCCGGGAAATTTACTATCAGCAGGCGCGCGAAGCCGGGGTGGTCTTCATCCGTTACACGCCGGAAGCGCCGCCGGTGGTGACCGACAACAACGGTCTGGTCATCACGCTCAAAAGCCCCGACCTGCCCGAATCGCTTGAGATTGAGGCCGACAACGTCGTGCTCAGCACCGGCGTGGAAGTGGATTTGAAGAACAACAAGCGCATCTCCGACATGCTCAAGGTGCCGCTGAACGCCGATGGTTTCTACGTGGAAGCCCACATGAAACTGCGGCCCGTGGATTTCACCACCGAAGGCATCTTCTTGTGCGGCCTGGCGCATTCGCCGAAGTTCATTGACGAAAACATCTCGCAGGCGCGCGCCGCCGCCGCGCGGGCGGCCACCGTTCTGTCCAAGACGCAGCTCGATGTCAGCGCCCAGGTCTCGTACGTGGACCAGCAGAAGTGTATCTCCTGCATGACCTGCGTCACCGTCTGCCCGTATTCCGCGCCCTACTGCAACAAGGACGGCAAGGGGCAGATCGAAGCCGCCAAGTGCATGGGCTGCGGCATTTGCGCCGCCGAATGCCCGGCCCGCGCCATCCAACTGCATCATTTCGAGACCGACCAGTTCGAGGTGATGATCAAGCAATTGTTCCCCGGTGGAAACGGGAGCAACAGCAAGACCGCGCCCCGGCAAGGCATCAAGGTAATGGCACCAGCTTAAAATGATCGCCAAAAGAACTATCCAGACGATTTGCGAAGGCGTAGCTTCTGTAGCGCAGACTTCTAAGTCTGCTGTATCGCGGGTTTCCAAACCCGCAATCTGTGCGATTTCCAATGCCACGCCGACTTGGAAGTCGGCGACACAGCAGGTTTGGAAACCTGCGCTACAAGCCTGCAGGTACGGTTTTCCCATCCGTGTCCACCTGCTCGCGATTCATCGGAGTCCGTGTCCATCCGCGGTCAAAAGCTTTTTCCAATGAAAACCGAAGCATTTGAACCCAAAATACTGGCCTTTTGCTGCCACTATTGCGCCTATTCCTCGGCGGATCTGGCGGGGGTCATGCGCATCCAGTATCCGCCCAACGTGCGCATCATCCGCACCCCGTGCACCGGCCGGCTGGAGACCGAATACTTCATGAAAGCGCTGGAAAACGGCGCGGACGGCGTGCTCGTGGCCGGCTGCCTCGAAGGCGGCTGCCATTTCGTGGAAGGCAACCTCTGCGCCAAACGCCGGGTCAATTACACCCGCGACCTGCTGGAGGAAATCGGCATCGAAAAGGAACGCCTCCGCATGGTCAACATTTCCGCCGCCATGGCGCGGCCATTGGCGGACACGATAACCGACATGGTGGAAACGATACGCAAACTGGGGCCGAATCCGCTGAAAGGCAATCACGCCAACGGCAAAGAAACGAGCGCGGCACGGTGTCCCGTCGCCGCTGCGGCCAAATGAAATATGGCAAATTACGAAGACATCGGTACATCGAATGGTAGGGCGGCGCTGCTGCGCCGCCGCATAAGGCTGACCGGCAGGTTAGCCCTACCGAATTGGTGCGTGTGTCAATGTTGATTGAAACTGCTATAACACCAAATTTAAACAGGAAAATCGCTTATGATCGTCGCACAAAGAAAAAACATACCCGAACTGCTGGCCATCGTCGAAAAACACCGAAAGGTTCTCCTGCTCGGCTGCGGCACCTGCGTCACCGTCTGCCTCGCCGGCGGCCAGCGCGAAGTCGGCATCATCGCCTCCGCCCTGCGCATGGCGGCCAAATTGAAAGGCCGCCCCCTGGAAGTCGAGGAACTCACCATCGAACGCCAGTGCGACAACGTCTTCCTCGAACAAGCCGCCGAAGCCATCAAGCGAAACGACGCCGTGCTGTCCGTCGGCTGCGGCGCCGGCGTGCAGGCCATCGCCGAGCGCTATAGCAACAAACCGGTTTACGCCGGCCTCAACACCGCGTTCATCGGCATTCTGGAGGAGCGGGGCGTCTGGACGGAAAAATGCGCCGCCTGCGGCGAATGCGTGTTGCATCTCTACGGCGGCATCTGTCCCATCACCCGATGCGCCAAGAAAATGATGAACGGCCCGTGCAGCGGTTCCCGCGAAGACCGGTGCGAAGTCAACCCCGACCGTCCCTGCGCCTGGCAATTGATTTACAAACGGCTGAAAGAAATCGGCCAACTCGACCGCTTGAAAGAAATCAAAAAGCCCAAGAACTGGCGCAGTAGTCAATCAGGGGGGGTCCGCAAAATTATCCGAGAGGATCATAGGGTTTAACCGGTTAAATTGTCGCTTACTTGCCGGGTCGAAGCAATGCGAAGACCGGTCCGGTGGAAGTCGCAAAATCGTCCGCGAGGATCATCGTGTGTGAGTTGGATGCCGGCTCGCGACGCAAGTCGGAGTTGAGTGTTGAATGTTGACTGTTCAGTTTTCCCTGCCTTCCTTGCTGCGCTGAAATCCGGTGAAGGCGGGTGCCTTTATCGTTTATTCTTTCTTCCGCCTTGCCTTAAACCCCCAGCGGCTTACGATGCCGGTCAATCTGCACCTGAAGCGACATTTCATCAATTGTTGGGGCTGGGCCAGAGTTGGAAAGTGATACGGACGGATTACGAAGCGGAGCAGAATACGTTCGTGATTTGCGTTGGGGAGACTGAGGCGCTGTGGG
>Ga0074044_10001129_pt1 | contig 24528 bp, 23 predicted proteins | sample BogForMeECP23OM1_FD_94443 | JGI IMG/M metagenome (GOLD analysis project Ga0074044, IMG submission 94443) | Bog forest soil microbial communities from Calvert Island, British Columbia, Canada - Bog Forest MetaG ECP23OM1 | ecosystem: Environmental > Terrestrial > Soil > Wetlands ... | reverse complement strand
TGGGAAAAGAGACGGTGCAGAACATTTTGGCGCTCCGTTTCGCGAACGGTATTTTCGAACCCATCTGGAATCGCCGCTACATTGACCACGTTCAGATTTCGGTCGCCGAAACCGTCGGCGTCGAAAAGCGCGGCGGCTACTACGATACGGCGGGTGCCACGCGCGATATGGTGCCCAATCACATCATGCAGCTCATCACTCTGACTGCGATGGAACCGCCGATTTCGTTCGAGGCGAACGCGGTGCGCGACGAGCAAGCCAAAATCCTGCATGCCATCCAGCCCTTCACCGACGAGGACGTGCTCACCAAGACAGTCCGCGGGCAATACGGAGAAGGCATCATGAACGGCGAGCGCGTGCCCGCTTACCGCTCTGAACAAGACGTGCCGCCCGACTCGCGCACGGACACCTATGTTGCCATGCGCCTGATGATCGACAACTGGCGTTGGGCGGGAGTTCCCTTCTATCTGCGTACCGCCAAGCGCATGCCCGGCCGCAGCACGCACGTCGTAATTCAGTTCCGGCAAGCGCCCTTCATGCTCTTCCGCGAAACCCAGGTTCAACACTTGATGCCCAACCAAATGGTGCTGCATATCCAGCCGGAAGAGGGCATCTCGCTGCGCTTCGCCGCCAAAACTCCCGGGACCACCATGCAACTGGGCGAAGTAAATATGGACTTCAACTACGAGGACTATTTCGGGACCAGTTCCGCGACCGGCTACGAACGGCTGATGCATGACTGCATGATCGGCGACGCTACGCTGTTCCAGCGCGCCGACATGGTTGAGGCCGGTTGGGCCGTCGTCAATCCCGCGCTCGATGTCTGGAAGGCGCTGCCTCCGCGCAATTTTCCCAACTATGCCGCTGGAACCTGGGGTCCCAGGGAAGCCGATGAAATGTTGGAGCGCGACGGCCGGCACTGGAGAAATTTCGACAAATGATTCTCGCCGGAGATATCGGCGGAACACACGCACGCCTCAGCTATTACCGGCAGGATAACGACAAGTTTGCCGCTGTCCACGAACACGTCTTTGACAGCCGGGAATTTCGCGGGCTGGATGAGGTTGTGCTCAAGTTCGTCTCCGAAACCGGCGAGCGGCCAACCATCGCCAGCTTCGGTATCGCCGGTCCGGTGCGCAATGGACGGGTCGAAACTCCCAATCTGCCCTGGGTCATCGAGTCGTCGCGCTTGGCGCGGGAACTGCAACTCGATTCGGTCGAGCTGATCAACGATCTCGAGGCGCAGGCTTGGGGAATCCAGTGTCTGGGGCCGTCCGACACCGTCGCTCTCAACCATCTTTGCAATCAAAATCCCACCGGCAATCAGGCCGTAGTTGCGGCAGGAACGGGCTTGGGCGAAGCTGGCCTCATCTGGGACGGAGAGCACCGGCACATTTTCGCCTGCGAAGGCGGGCATTGCGACTTTGCTCCACGTAACGAACTGGAAATCGGACTCCTCCGCTACCTGCTCGCTCGCTTCGGACATGTCAGCTACGAACGCATCGTTTCCGGTCCCGGCCTGGTCAACGTGTATCTGTTTCTCAAGGACACGCATCGCGGCGAAGAGCCGCAATGGTTGCGCGACGAAATCGCGGCCGGCGATGCTGCAGCGGCCATCTCCCGAGCGGCTGTTTCCGCGAAGGCGCCGCTGGCCGAGCAGGCGCTCGACTTGTGGATTTCGATTTACGGCGCCGAGGCGGGCAACATGGCGCTGAAGATCCTGGCAACCGGCGGCGTTTTCCTGGCGGGAGGAATCGCCCCGAAGCTTCTGGCGAAGCTCGCTGGCCCGCTGTTCATGGAGGCGTTCTTCAATAAGGGACGCCTGCAGCCGCTGCTCGAAACCATTCCGGTGCGCGTGATTACCAACGGAAAAACCGGCCTGCTCGGAGCCGCCTGCTACGGCGCTCGTCGCGCCCGCGCCGCCGCCAAGAACGTCAGCGCGCACGGCGTGGCGTAAACATAAATGCCGTCGACTCGATCCATTGAAGTGCTGGCCAACGCTGGCGATCTTTTTCACGCCGCCGCCGAAGAATTTGTCCGCGTGGGCCGCTCCGCCATCGGCGCCCAAGGGCGATTCACGGTGGCGCTCGCTGGCGGCTCCACTCCCAAAGCTCTCTATTCCCTGCTCGCCGCCAATTACGCAAGCTTTGCCTGGAACCGCGTCTTCTTATTCTTCGGCGACGAGCGCCACGTTCCACCCACCGATCCCCAAAGCAATTATCGGATGGTGAACGAATCGTTGCTGACCAAAATCACGATTCCTGCCGAGAACGTTTTCCGTGTGACCGCTGAGAATCCCGATGCCGCCGCGGCTGCCTTGGAATATGAAGAGCGGATCCGCCGCTTCTTCGAACTGAAATGTGGTGAATTCCCGCGCTTTGACCTGATTCTGCTTGGCATGGGTCCCGATGGCCACACCGCTTCGCTCTTCCCCGATTCCCCGGCGCTCGACGAACAGTCGCGCCTGGTGGTCTCTAACTGGGTCGCGAAGTTCAAGACTGACCGGATCACCTTTACCTTCCCGGTGCTCAATCACGCCAACGAAGTGATGTTCATGACCAGCGGCGCGGACAAGGCCGACATGCTGCATCAGGTTCTCGAGGGCAAGAACACGCCTCCATTCCCCTCGCAAAGAGTGCAGCCCTCTGATGGAAAATTGTTGTGGATGATCGACGAACCCGCCGCCGCTAAGCTTGCTCGCTGAAGTCCACTTGGCGGCCTAACTGTTCTTCCTGCCTCTGGGCGGCACGGCTGAAGCCGTGCCCCACCCAGATCGATTCACGCCAGCCGCGTTCTACTTACTTACGGCGCGACTGGCGACGACCCAGCCGGTCGAAGTCCTCTTACAAACAAATTCAACGGCCTGGGTTGGGAACTTGTTCATCCTTCCACTACTCATGTAGGTCACGGTCTCACTGCACTGATAGTGGGCTGTATCTCCTGAGATGGAAGGAGGTTCAACACACCGATCCTGAAGCACTACCTTCTGGGTTAACTTGAAGATGGTATCGAGCGCGTTCTTTTGTTTTGTGTTGCCAGCTAACGAAGGCCAGGCCTTGGTCAGTTCGTCGGTGTTCCTGAGTTCGTAGGCAGCCTTAAAACTGTCGATGCACTGCTTTGCATCGGAACTTGGCGCCGTCGTTGACGCAGTCGTCGTTGACGGAGCCGTCGCTGGCGCAGCGGGGGAAGCAACGTCGATTGTCACCTGCTTTGAATCGGTCCCGCCCGGACCCTTGGCCATCAGAGTGTACGTGGTTCGACTGTTCGGCTCGACTTGCCTGGAGCCGTTCTTCTCGACGCGGCCACCGTCGATCGAGACCTCGTCCGCGCGCTCGGTCTGCCAGCTCAATTGCACCGACTGGCCTGGCTGGATCGACGACTCGCTGGGAGCGAATAAGGAAATCACTGGCTTCGACTTAGGAATTTCTTTGAGTTCTGCGGCGACCGAAACCTGTTTGCCTGATTCTGCAGTGGCACTCCCGGACCACGGCTGATAGCCGTCCAGCTTTGCTTCGATACTGTGGCGTCCAGGATCCACTTTCTGTACCAGGCGGCCTTCCGGGGGAACGGTTCCGCGAAGCTGTTGGTCGATAACAACGCTTGCTCCGGGCGGGGCTTGCACGGTGAAGTACGCGGGCGCCGGCGCCAGTGCCAGTTTTTGGACTTGTTCCTTCAGCTTAAGTGTTGTGGATATCCCTCCCTTTGCAATTTCGATTTGTTCCGACGAGTCCTCATAGCCTTGCTTGCGCAGAATGATCGCGTGGTTCCCTACGTCGTATTTACCTTCATAGTTCTTATTGACGTCCGTAAGTCCCTTTAAGTTGCCATCGACGTAGACTTCTGCCCCGCCCACATTGGCGTGAACGATCAGAGTACCTTGGTCGACAGGAGCGGGAGGCGGATTTGGAGTAGCCGTTTGCGCTGGCGCTTGTATATCCAGCTTCACCGTCGGCAGCGACTTAGTGTCTGCGGCGACGGACACCAGCTGTGTGACCGGGTCGTAGCCGTCCCGTTCGACTCGCAATTGATACGTTCCCGGCCGCAACGGCAGATCGCACGGTGTGCGACACTTCTGCACACCGACTGTAACATTGGCATCGGGCGGGATGGTCGTGATGCCCACAGTGACAACCTTTTTGCGTCCGCTAGCGATCAAGTAGCCCGCCACGGCTAGAACAATTACCGCGCTAGCGAGTGCGATGTACTTCCTGGGTCCGGCGAGTAGATTCGTCGACTCCGGTCCGCGAAGACTGGGGGGCGCTGCCGTCGTTCGGGCGGCGCGGAGCTTCTGTGGCAGCTCCCGATTCCCGGCTTCGTCCGTGTACAGGTTATACAGATGGACGCGGACGCCGTGCTTGACCTCCGCCTCTCCCAGATCGTGCAAGGCCGTGTTCCACGTGCTCACCTGCTCGAGCACATCGGCTACGGTCTTAGAAATCAGGATGTGACCCGCGTCGCCGCAATCCATCACCCGTTGCGCGATGTTGATGCCGCCCCCGGCTACGTTGCGCGCGGCATTGATGTCCTCGACTCGATACACCGGCCCGGTATGAATTCCCATGCGCAACTTTATCTCTGGCCAACGCCGCAGGATGCGGTGCAGTTCCAGAGCGCAACGCACTGGGGCTTCCACGTCGCCCAGAAAGACCAGCGCCATGCCATCGCCGGTGGGCAGTCGGATGAGTTGATCGCTGGCCTGAGCCCGCGCGAATTCCTGGGTGGAGCGGACCGCCTCCTGCAAATGATGCAGCGCGTCCTGTTGCTGGTCCATAGGCAGGCGGGAATACGCCACGATATCCGTGAACAGGACGTGCGCCATCTCCAGAGTGCGGCTGGAACTGCAATCAGATGGCGGCTTAGACACGGACGTTACGGGGATCGAACTGCTGGTATCCCTTGCGGCGGGTAATTCAGCCGACGGTGCCGCGAGAAGGCCGGATTCCGTATCCCGCTTCAGCCGTTGCAGGTCGGCTCGCATCTCCAAGGCGTGCTGGTAGCGCAGATTGCGGTCTTTTTCAAGAGCTTTGTTGATGATCCGTTCCAGATCGGGCGGCAGGTCAGGATTCAGCCGGACGGGAGGAACAGGCGCGCGGTTCAGGATCGACTCGAAAATTGTTGCTGTACTTTCCCCACGGAAGGGCAACTGCCCGGTGGCCATCTCATAGAGGACGGCTCCAAAGGAGAATAGGTCGCTCCGCGCATCGACCTCCTTCGCCCGCGCCTGCTCCGGCGACATATAAGCAACGGTGCCGAGCGTAGAACCGGGACTGGTGAGATGCTGTTCGTCAATCATGCCAGTCACGGTGTTGGCGGATGCAACTTGACTGGAAGATTTGGTGGCCGGCGCGACCTTCGCCAGCCCAAAGTCCAGAATCTTGACGTGGCCCCGCTTGGTGATAAAGATGTTGGCGGGTTTGATGTCGCGGTGGACTATGCCTTCCGCGTGTGCTGCATCGAGTGCGTCCGCAATCTCGATGGCGAAAGACAGGATCAGTTCAGCGTCCAGTGGGCGACCACTAATGCGGTGCTTCAGCGTGAGCCCGTCCAGAAACTCCATAGCGATGAAACGTTTGCCTTCGTGTTCGCCGATTTCGTAGATGGTGCAGATATTGGGATGATTCAGGGCGGAAGCCGCTCGAGCCTCGCGGCGGAATCGTTCAAGCGCCTGCGGGTCTTGCGCCACATCCTCGGGAAGGAACTTGAGTGCGACAAATCGGCCGAGCGAGGTGTCCTCGGCCTTGTAGACAACACCCATCCCACCCCCGCCGAGCTTGTCGACGATGCGGTAGTGCGAGATGGTTTGGCCGATCATGGTTTGGCCGATCAAAAGAGGCTCGCCTCCTTTGTGCAAATAGTAGGTGGCAAACTGTGGGGGAGTCAATGCATTGCTTGCTGAGCAACCTAGCAGTTAACAAGCAACGCGGATCGGACGCTTCAATTGGCGATCGCAATCGCTCAGGCCGCATGGCCGCGCCAGTCGGCGATCTCTTTTAGACCTTCTCCGCGGGCATGCTCGAAAAGTCTGACTTTGTGGCGGGTATGTTCGAATTCGTGGATGTCAGCCCAGACTTCCGCCTGCCACGGTTTTTCGTGAGTCTCGGTCTCGCCGCAACTGGCACAGCGAGTGTGGAAAGTGACACCCCGCCTCGCGGAAGTGTGCACCTCCGACAGTTCGATGAAGACACAGTGTACTTCCTCGATCTCCTCGTTAGGGCCCAGAATGTGCTCGTAGCGGAGCAGGTATTGAAAGCCGAGTTTGCGGGCTTCGACCTCGGCTTCTTCGCGGGTGTGGAACGGACCATATTCCGCCCGCAGTTGCTCGGTCGAGTCGCAGGCCATCCAAAAAATGTCCTTGTACGCCATCCCTACCTCAGTCTAGATCTCGTTCGATAAAGCGCTGAACTGATGAAGTCTCGAACGAATCAAGCCGTACGCTGATGAAACGGGTCGAACGAGTCCACAAGTAATTCAGCAATTTGATGACCGGGATTGCGAGCATGAACGCCCTTTCCTGGGGGCTGCTTCGGGGAGAAGCGCTCGGACTATTCTTATGAAAATACGTCACTTAGGACGGAACTCCCGCACAGGCAATGGCTTGGCGGGCTGCCGAGGTACAGCACCAGTGTGAAATCTGTTTCCGTCCCTTGAATTGCTGGACCAAATAAATACGTTGGACCAAGAGGATTCCAGTCCGGTTGCGGTGATGAGTTCGTCGCGCCGCACTGCCAGCTGGTGCCGGAACCTTACAGTCATCGTGGTTTCAGTCCTACGAAAACTATCCGTGCGGGCTTGCCGAAGCCCCGCACGGCTTTCTCTAAAACGCGAAATCTGTCGCTGGTTAGGCGATAGTCCCCGAGAAGTGGTTTTCGTTCACCATCAGTGAACTGACAGACCGCCCGGTCCCAACCAGTAAACCCCGTCTTGCTCGCAGAACAGTTGGGAATATTCCGCCACCAGTCCAGTTCCTAGTTGTTTGCTGCCGTAAGAAATCGTCCCATCGCGCAGAGTTGCGCTTTGGACGGTGCAGAATGGGTCGATAACTTCGGGCGCCTTCCAAGCAGCGATGTTGCCGCTGAAGAGATAGCCGATTTTTTGCAGCGGTCCCTTCCAGTAGGCGGTGAACTCGACATTTCCATAGTCGAACCCGTTGCCGAGATAGCCGCCAGGGCCGGCCGGATAGCCGCAACACAGCTCGAAATCGTAAGTGATGATATTGTTCACGGGGTTGGGCAGGATTTGCAGCCCGACCACACTGCCTTCGCTAAGCGACTGCCCAAAAGCAGTTCCCAGCAGAAGAAGGAAAGCGATAAATACTCTACGCATACTTAGCAGCCTCATTCCTTTGTTTGATTGAGATTCCATTACTGATTTGTCCTATGTATTTGAGCTATCCGCGATTTGAAGTGCCGAGGGACGGCGTTCCCGCAGGCCCGGCTTCTGGCGGTCCGTTCGTGTAGTTGGCCGACGCGGGCGCATTGCCGGATGTGTAATCCCTAGCGGTGGTAATCCCTAGCGAGTCCCCGAGGCCGCTGCTTTCCTTTCCCCATCGGCGTGGGCCGCGCCTTCCTCGCCTGCAGCTACGCTCCACCCTGCCGCCGTTGGCAACAGACCATTCCCCAGTTGCGCATGCCAGTTCACCCCACCGTGGCCAGCCACGTAAAGCGCGAGTTCCAGCCGGGTCCAGACTCCTAACTTGTCGAAGGCGGTACGCAAGTAGTTCTTCACGACCTGCTCGCTGGTTATGAGCACACCGGCAATGTCCTTATTAGTAAGACCCTGCCAGACCAGGGTCGCGACCTGAATTTCCTTGGCGGTTAGCCGATCACGGGGTTGCATGGTTGCACCTGCTCCTTGATGAACATCGCGGTCGCGAGTTTCACTCGCTTCCGGCCTTCCTTGATACCTGCGCGCAGAAACAGCGTGCGCAGGTGCTGTTTCACGGTCCGCGGGCTAATGTTCAAGTGGCTCGCGATTTCCTTGTTACTGCATCCCTGCACCAGCAGCCGCAGCACCTGCTGGTCTCGGGGCGTTATCTTGATTTCATTGAGGTTAATCATGGGCTTTTCGTCTGCTCCTTCAGTTCAGTCTTGGGGTCGCGACCCGCCCTAATCACAAGCAACCAGTTCGCCAAATATTCGCCTATCAGCAATGCCCTTAAGAACCAAACAGTTAGCTTGCAAGCTTCTACTTCCCTTCGCCCTTTGTTAGACCGTTTTCATGAAGCGCTTCCACATTGGCATCCCTAAACGGGAAACCCTTCCCAAACCCCCCGTTTTTCCTAGTTTCAGACTGCCTGGATTTGCACTACAATAGTCGTAGCCTGGACTGTTTTTCTCCCCCCGATACCATGCCTTCGAATCGGCACAATCTGATCCTGGACGAACAAGCCTTTCAAGGCTTACTATCCGCCGCCTTCGTCGTGCAGGAATATAACGATCGACTGCGTAACAATCGGCTGGATAGCGATCGACAGAACGGCGACCGGACGAAACCGGCTCGACAACAACGGGCGGAACCCGAAGCTCACCCGGCAGCGGAATCTCCTATCGTCTGCCGACATTGCGGCGCTGAGAAGCCCGCCGAAGAATCGCGGTGCGAGAGCTGCGGCTGGGAGGAATTTCGTCCTGGAGAACGCCTGCAGCGCAATTGGGCCTCGATGTGGCTGATGAGCCAGGAGCAGGATCTGTGGCCCGGGCGTTCTGCCGAGACGCGCGAAAGTGCAGGGAAGGATGTGCCGCCGCCCACGGTCGAGCGTCGGCCGCTCCCACACTCGGGGCGCGATTCCGCCAGTTCCGGCTTAGTCGCTCGGCCGGTTGCCAGCGAAATACACGGCCAGGGGAGAAGCGACACTATTAACAATCCAGCTGCCGGCAGATTGGCACGCGACAAGTCGGTAATAGGCAAGTCCGAGTTCGACGGAACCTCATTCGACAAATCAGTACTCGACAACCCAACCTTCCACAGACCTGTTTTCGACGATCAAGCCCTGGTCGACCCGGCGTCCGAAGAGCAAGCACTCAACCAAGCCGAAGCGGAAAGCAAATCGACAACCGCAGCCATCGATGAAACGACGGATGAAGCGACCGACCACTGGATACGAGAAGGCTTCGCGCACGAAGACTCGGATCCTGCAGTCCACACATTCCAGGTATCCGCGAGTGACGATGCTTTGCCAATCGAAGCAAGCGCGGATGAATCGGCCGAACCAAGCAGTGACGCCATCGACCCCGGCAACCGGTCCTTGCTTCAGCACTTGGCGGACCTGCGCGTGACACTGCGCTTTCATCGCTCCGACCTTTATCTGGGAGGGGCCGTCTTAGTAGCCGCGCTGGCCCTGTTATGGCCGACAGTAGGCTCGCCGCGGCGGCCAGCCCTCAGCCCCTGGGAAAGGGCGCTGGTGACGCTGGGACTGGCCGAGGCTCCCGAGCCCGCCGTCCATGTTCAGGGAGACCCCGCCATCGAGGTGTGGGTCGATCCGCACACCGCGCTCTACTATTGTCCCGGCGAAGAGCAGTACGGAAAGACCGCCGACGGCCGTCTCAGCAGCCAGCATGAAGCGCAGATGGATCGCTTCGAACCCGCTGGTCACCTCGCCTGCGACTAACTCGTGTAGCGCGAACGAGAGCAGCTACGAGCTTCGAGCAAACGCTCAGGAGCAGAAGTGGTCGGCTTGCTCGCGCTCACAGCCTTGCAACCTCCACCCGATTCCACAGCGGGGTGGCGACGTGTACATTGATCCGGTAGCATTGATTTGGTTACAATCATGGACCCGGTGACCATCATGCGCCCACGACTTGCTCTCGTTTCAATCTCCGTCGCCTTCGCTCTAGCCCTGATCTCGAATGGCGTCCTGCTGGCTGTTGCCCAGGACAGTAACGCGAAGAAGAATGCTCCGCAGCATCAAAGCGAGAAAGCCGGCGCTGCTGGTGACGTAGCTCGCGGCAAATATCTCGTCGAAAGCGTGGCCATGTGCGGACAGTGCCACACTCCGCGCGACAGCAATGGAAATCCCGACCGGACGCGATGGCTGCAGGGCGCATCCGTTCCGTGGATGCCGGCGCAACCCGACTCGAACTGGCCGATCAGCGCGCCGCGCATTGGAGGAACTCCGCCCGCTGACGACGCTGACATGGTCAAACTGCTGACCACGGGCATCTGGACCACCGGCGATCATCTGCGCTTTCCCATGCCGCAGTTCCGCATGGACCGCAGCGATGCCGAAGCCGTGGTCGCCTATCTGAAGTCGCTGACTCCGCAACAATAGCCAGCCCAATAACTCGCGTAGGGACAGGACTGGGCAGTGCGCTCCCGACGCTCCGCTCTCATTACTGCATTCTCACTACTGCATCAGACAGTACGAGCCAACCTTCTCGGCGGCTTCTGGTTTGTCTGGATCGCCGCGATAGATCTCGACATTCTTGCAATCGTACATCCCGTAGTTTGCCGGAAGTTGGACCATCAGGTAGTTACCGCTCGACAGAGCTTTGCAGCTACCCGCTCCTTCGTTGCACTGCAGATCGAGAGATTTCTCCCCCTTCTGGACGTGCACAATCACAACCCCGGTGACAACCTCCGAGCCTTTCACCTTGACTGAGGTTTTCTCCTGCGCGAATGCGGGTGCGGTCGCGAGGAGGACGAAAACCACAGTCAATACGGCAAACAGAGAAATGGTCTTTTTCATAAGTGCCTCCAACGATGCAAAGGCTCTTCAAGCCCATCTCTATTTTCTGACTGGAGGAGGTCTTCTGTCTGTGATCTCTGATCACATGTCTGTGATCTCTGATCACGCGGTGCGGAGCTGGAAAAGAGGGTGCTGTTCGTTTGGCGCGTTTCGAGATTTTGGCGTCTTCCGAGGCTATTTATTCTTGGGGTACTGACTAACTGGCTTCGGACCCCTCTCCACGCGGTCTTTTGGAATCATGGGGTTAGGCAGAAATCCCGCCAGGTCTTTGAGTTTAAATGACTTGCTTGTAAAGTATTCCGGAATCAACGACTTACGAGATCCTTCACTCCGCTCGGGATTTCGACAGCGGGGCTGACGCCCGCTAAACGCCTCAACTTAGCTTGTCAAAGAGCCCTGAAAATGGGTTTGGGACAGCTTCGAGGGCCGTCTGGGAGACCGGCTCACCTCTCGACTGCCCCAAATAATTTCTATTCTTGCGCACCGCAGGTTGGACGTCTGTGATGGGGCTCACTCGCTGGATGTGATGAAAAAGGTAAAAGGCCCCGTCCAAGCGGAGCTTGGGCGGGCCACCCCTGAAGAGATTAGGAGGGGGCAGGTAAGCCGGGTCACCCGCCTATTCGGAAAAAAACAGCTTTCCAAAGACATCAATGATATTGACCGCGTGCTGTATGCAATCATTCAGAGCGGCCTGAACGATCATTCCGTCGCAGCTCAACTCCGTCTCTTCGATCTGTACCGTCATGGCGGTTTCTACTTTCATTTTCACTTTTCCTGGCGGAAGAACCGATTTGGAGAAGTCAAAACGGATCAATTCTGTGCCAGCTTCAGACGGTTTCCAATCATGCGGCGGCAGATAACAGGTGGCCTCTTCGCCGCTGGGATTAGTGATCGTAAAACGAGTTGGCCTTACCTTCGATTTTGTGACGATAAGCAAGCGGTGCTTATCGATGATATCCAACTGCGAGAGAGCCCAGAGAATATCCTGTTTCCCATCGCCAGTCGAATAAGGTTGCAACTTCTCGATTTCTGCGAGGGCTACACCGCTAATGAATGGAGCGATTTTGTTCCGCGTAGCATTCTTGAACTCAGCATGAGTGAGACAGACAGGGAAAGAGGTTTTACTAGCCGATTCAACAGTACTGTGGTTCAAAATAGCCAACTGAAATACAAGATGATCGAGGGCGGAACGGACGTTGTGAATACAATCGCCAACGATCAAAGGCAACGATGGATCGACTGGTGCGCTACGTGCGCGGAAGATAATCAAATGCTGCCCTTCCATCTTGTAGCTAGGGGGATATGTGGAGATTCTCTCGCTCTCACTGGCCCAGAGCTTGTTGACAGCGATATCGAGCTGTTGCAGGTGGTGTATTGCCCTCTCGATTTTGGCGCGTGCACCATCTAGGACTGGATTGCCCATGGAACTAATGATATGCGATAGCCGTGCGAGCGTATAATTCATCGCGCTATGTTGCACCCGTCTGATCTCCCGTGGTGGGGATGGCTGCTGTGCGGTGGTGGGGGCATTCTAGTAGCTCTAATTGTTGCTGTAATGACCGATAGAATCCCGGCACGCAACTGGCTCTTGGTGTGGTTCGTTGGGATGGCCGCTGGACTCACTGGCCTAATCGCTTTCGCTATCGGAATAATTAGATTTGTAAAGTGGGCTTGGAACTAGCCCGCGCCCTGTCACGGCCTTCCCATAAAATCGGGCGTATAATCCGCGTCCGAGGGGGAGAAAGGGGAAACCGTCTGATCGTGATAAGCGACATCGGCTTCCGCTCTCCACATTCAGTGTTAGCAACGAATCTCCTCCCCGACGTACATCTGTGCGCCAGCGATGCCTTTCAGGTCTTCCCTTCTACAGCCACGCCGAAGACGGCACCAACCGCGGCGAGAACATCACCGACTGGGCCCTCGAACAATTCCGTTCCCACTACCACGACCCCTCCATCACCAAGTGGGACATCTTCCACTACATCTACGCCGTCCTGCACCACCGCGAGTACCGCGAGCGCTACGCCGCCAACCTGCGCCGCGAACTCCCCCGCATCCTGTTCGTAGACAGTTTCCGAGATTTCGCGAAAGCCGGTGAGAGGTTGGCGGACATACACGTCAACTACGAGAAGCAACTCGAGTATCCACTCACCAAAACTGAGAAGGCTGGAGAAAAGCTGGACTGGCGCGTTACCAAAATGCGGCTCAGCAGAGACAAAACCTCGCTCATCTACAACCAGTTCCTCACGCTCTCCGAAATCCCGAAAGAAACCTACGACTATCGCCTCGGCAATCGCTCCGCACTCGAATGGGTCATCGATCAATATCAGGTCTCGACCGACAAACGAAGCGGCATCACTAATAACCCGAATCGCGACGACGATCCGCAGTACATCGTCCGCCTGATCGGCCAAGTAATCAGCGTGAGCCTCGAAACCGCGAGGATCGTTAGCAAGTTGCCGGAGTTGGGAATAGTGGATACGTAGGCTTACTAAGGGCTCGGTTTACGAGAAGTCCCAAGAGGAGACGCGAGTGTGGAATCCCACCCTTGCGCAAAGGCCGCGCAAGGATGGGGCACCCGCTATCTCATCACGAACGGAAGGGACTAATCCCGAGGAGGGCCCTCAGGGGCTAAAGCCCAAGATTAGTTGGCTGGGTGGCACGGCTGAAGCCGTGCCCTTTCAAAGCAGAGTCAAAGGACGAGAATCCCATGCGGGACACTCTTGTGGAATCCCACCCCTTCGGCTTCGCTCAGGGCAGGCTCTTGCGCACAAGGCCGCGCAAGGATGGGGCACGCGCAGGTCACGGGAAGAACGCCTGACGCTTCCTTGCCGAAGGCAGGGGTCCTTCGACTCCGCTCAGGATGACAAGCTGGATAGGGTGGCTTAGCTGAAAGCTGCCTCAGGCGTGATAGACCTGCTCGTGCTGACGCGCTTCGTACCAGAGGGCGAGCTCGACTCGGTTCCACAATCCCAGTTTGTCGTAGATCAGGCGCAGATAATTTTTTACCACGTGCTCGGTGGTTCCGAGGGAATCGGCGATCTCCCGGTTCTTGCAGCCCTCGGCTACGCGCTTAATGATGAGTTGTTCGCGTTCGCTCGGTCTGCGGCAGTCTGCTGTTTCTCCAACCATAATTGCCTCCTATAAAGTAAAGTTGCGAGCTTAACCCGCTTGATGCCGCCCTTGATTCCAAAACGCAGAAACAGGCGGTTGAAATGCGCTTTCACTGTGCGCTCGGCGATGTTCAGATCGCGAGCGATTTCTGCGTTGTCACATCCCTGGAGCAGCAGCGCAATAATCTGCCGTTCCCGTGGCCCTACTAGCTGGATCTTCTCTTCCATATACACTTGCACCTGTCCGACATGCTCCGGTTGCGGCTAGTGGCGCTGAAACCCAGCCCGGGGGCACCTCTGGATTCGGGTCGTTGCGTCTCATTTTGCAAACACTTGGCCAAACCGGGCTCGGCGGCGTTAATCCAGTGTAAAAACTTCGATTGCGCGTTTTTGCTGGGAAAATGGCGGCAGTCGCGGTGTTTGGAGGTAGTTTGCGGGCTGAGACGCAGCGCCGTGGTGCCCTGCTTCTAAGGTGAATCGCTTAGAACGAACTTCCGATATGCCCGGCTGCGGACGAGCATGATTTACACGGAAGTGCAGCGGCGGCGGGGTACCGCGGCTCCCATATAATGAGCTGTGGACTTCAAGCTGGTCAGCACCTACAAGCCTCAAGGGGATCAGGGACGAGCCATTGACGCGCTTACGCGCGGCGTGTTCGATCGCGAGCAGCATCAGGTGCTGCTCGGGGTCACCGGGTCGGGCAAGACGTACACCGCCGCCAAAGTGATCGAGGCGGCCAACCGTCCGACGCTGGTCATGGCCCACAACAAGACGCTGGCTGCCCAGCTCTACCACGAATTCAAGAGCTTCTTTCCGCACAACGCGGTGGAGTACTTCGTCTCCTATTATGACTACTATCAGCCGGAAGCTTATGTGCCGGCGGCGGACCTTTATATTGAGAAGGAATCTACTATCAATGATGAGTTAGACAAACTGCGGCTGTCGGCTACCCGGTCATTATTTGAGCGGCGCGATTGTTTGATTGTGGCTTCGGTTAGTTGCATTTATGGTTTGGGGTCGCCGGAGGCTTATTACGGAATGCTGCTGTTCCTGGAAAAGGGACAGAAGATCAAGCGCGCGGACATTACTCGCAAGCTGGTTGAAATTCTCTACGAGCGGACGGAAGGGGATTTTCGGCGCGGGACTTTTCGGGTGCGCGGCGATGTTATTGAGATTTATCCTACTTATGATGACAATGCTTATCGCGTCGAGATGTTTGGGGATGAGATCGAATCGCTTTCGCAGATCGATCCACTGTTTGGGACAGTTAAGCAACGTTACATGCGGCTGCCGATTTATCCTAAGACGCACTATGTGATGAAAGAAGAGACTCGGGCTTCGGCGGTTGCTTCGATAAAAACCGAACTGGCCTGGTGGGAAGCGGAACTGGAAAAGCAAGGACGGGTGGTGGAGTCGCAGCGCATCCATCAGCGGGTGATGTATGACCTGGAAATGATCAAGGCCATGGGGTACTGCCATGGCATCGAAAATTACTCGCGGCATTTCACGGGACGGCTTCCGGGCGAGCCTCCGCCAACTTTGCTTGACTACTTTCCGCGCGACTTTCTGATGTTCATCGACGAGTCGCACCAGACGGTGCCGCAACTCCACGGGATGTATCACGGCGACCGCTCGCGCAAGCAGACGCTGGTGGAGTATGGATTCCGCATGCCTTCGGCGCTTGACAATCGTCCGCTTACGTTTGAGGAGTTCGAGCATCGCACCAACCAGATCGTATATGTCTCGGCTACGCCCGGTCCTTATGAACTTACTAAGTCGGCGGGCGTGGTGGTGGAACAGATCATCCGCCCGACTGGGTTGATTGATCCTCCGGTTGAGATTCGTCCGGTTAAAGGACAGATTGACGACTTGCTGCACATGATCCGTGACCGCGTTGCGCGCAATGAGCGCGTGCTGGTGACTACCTTGACCAAGCGCATGTCCGAGGACCTGGCGGAGTATTACAGCGAAGTTGGGGTGAAGTGCCGTTATATGCACTCCGAAATTGAAACGCTGGAGCGGGTGAAGATTTTGCGCGATTTGCGCAAAGGCGAGTTCGATGTATTGATCGGCATCAATCTTCTGCGCGAAGGGCTTGACTTGCCGGAGGTATCGCTGGTGGCAATTCTCGACGCCGACAAGGAAGGCTTCCTGCGTTCTGCCGGTTCGCTGATGCAGACGATTGGACGGTGCGCTCGCAATCTGAACGGGCGGGCGATTCTCTATGCGGATCGCATGACCGACTCGATGAAAAAGGCGCTCGCCGAAACGAATCGGCGGCGCGCGATCCAGCAGGCTTATAACGAAGAGAACGGGATTACGCCTGAATCCATCATTCGCCCGCTCGACATGACGCTGGTCGCGATCGTCGGCGCCGACTACACCGATTTGACCTCTTCCGAGGTCGATGGTATTCCGGATCTGAAATCGCAGGAAGAGTTGGACGTCTACATTGCGAAGTTAGAGAGCGATATGCGGGAGGCGGCCAAGCGGTTTGAGTTTGAGAAGGCGGCCAAGCTGCGGGATGCGATCAAAGAATTGCGGACTAAGGAATTTCTGTTCGCGTGAGCGGACAGCTGTTGGCACGTCTGAAGGCGTGCCCTGATACGAATCGCGCTTGCGACGGGCCGCTATCCCAACCGATAACGCTCTGTTTAGCTTCTGCCGGCGGTGGCGTGGGCGGCTTTTTTCCCCGACTCTCGGGCGACGACCGTGAGTTCTTTTTCGATCGAAGAAAAGCGCCGAAAGACTTCATGGAGCCGCAGCGCCATATTGCGGATGGTATCGGCTTGCGCCTGCACGGCGGCGGGCAATCCGGGCTCGAGCGCCAGAAGTTCGGCGTTGCCGAGCAGGGTGGTGAGAGCGTTGTTGATGTTGGTGCGCATCTCGAGCATATAGCGTCCGAGAGTGGCCTCGGCTTGGGCGGCGGCGCAGGTTTGTTCGGCTTCGCAGTCGCGAGACTCGGCCTGGCGACGGCGCAGAATTTCGCGTCCGAGAAGACCGGCCATCGCCGGCCAGAGTCGGGGTTCGCGACGTAACTCGAGAACGGCGCCGTCGATTTTATACAGATCGGCGTTATAGAAATCGGGCGCGGGATTGGGATGAATCATGATGGCAGGCTTGCTGGTGGCGGCGAGCGACTGCTTCAGGGCCTTGATCTGTGCGCTGTTGTCGTGGCGCTGGTCGTTCTTATCTTTATTTTTGTCTATATCTATATTTATGTCCATGCTCTTCTTTTCATCGGCTTGGTGCCTTCGCTTCTTATCGTGAGAAGCGTCGGCGATGGCGAGGTCGTAGTTACTGCCCTCGAGGTCGCGTGAGAAACCTCCGTCGAGCACAATGAATTCCGGAGCATTGGGATGGAGAGTGGGATCACGGGGCCAGTTCGCGGTAATCTCGCGCGAGAAGGCGGGGTCGCTGGTAAGGATCAGGACAATCGGGCGATTTGCACTCATCGTCACTTCCTGGCTCGATAGACGGTGTCTAACTCGCTGGCGCCTCAGGGCTAAAGCCGTTATCGATCTTTGCGGCACTTCCTGCGCGGCTGAGGCCGCGCTCCTTCAAACCAAGGCCACATCCCGCGTTTCTCCGCTGGCTGCCGAGGTCGAAGTGGCTTGCGGAGACGGGGCAAGCCCGGTCGCTATCGCGACATTACTCATCACTCATCTATTCCGCCGCCCGAGCTGGCGGAAGCGGCGGCGGCATTGGCGGCGAGCGGAGCCTGGTGCGTCACGTGCTGGAGGGCGTCGTCGATGGCGGCTCTGAGGTCGACCAGCATGCGCAAAGGCTGGCCGGAGGAGTATTCGGCGTGGAACATGACTTTCCAGGACTGGCAGATCATGCGCAGACGCGCGACCGGCTCCTCGGCGGAGAATTGCGCGCGCCGGCAATCGACGGTGGAAACGCCGCGCCGCTCGAGTTCGCGCAAACCGTCCTGGATGGCGTTGAGATCGTCGTGCATGAGGCGGAAAAATATCCGCCGGATCATGAAGCTGAAGCGGGCAAAGGCCACCATGGCCGCGGGCTCGAAGTAGCGGCTCGCGTTCTGCGTCTTGAGCTTGCGGCCCTGTTCGAGGATGCCGCCGTGGAGCAGTTCGCTGAGGCGCTGGCAACCCGCCGCTGACTGCATGATGGTGTCAAGAGAACTCAGCCACTCGGGAAGCTCGGACTGTTGCGGGCCGAGGACCGGTTCGAGCACCTGGGCAACGTAATCGAGGTCGACGTCGGCGTCTTCCAGGCCCGAGGGCGCGCACAAGGAGAAATACTGGACGAGCAGGAAATCGGTCTTGTCGCGGTCACTGGCGGACCTCGCGGCCTTCTGCATGTGATACAGGAGAAGCTCGCGCAGCACGATTTCGCTGGCCAAGGGCGTAGTCTGCAGAAACTGGCGCAACTGGTGCACCTGGATTTGCGAGTCGACCTGCTGGAACCAGGCGGCGGCGTGCTCGACGGACTCGGCCGAGGGCACGGATCCCGGCTCGATGGGGCAGTCGGGAATCTCAATCACAAATTCGCGCACCAGGGCAGAGTAGATGGGCTGCAGAGCAGTGAGGGTGATTCCCTGCTCTTCAAATGAAGGCGGGATGGAAGGTTGAGTGGATTCAGTCATGATTTCACAATCCAATTGGGAACTTGTTTGAGGAAACGGACGGCTACAACTGTCCTTTCCGGGTGATATTGAACCGCGACTACGGAGGCTTCGGCGCGCAGCGCGCCGTCTTTGCTTTCGAGCAGAACGCAATCGGCAAATTCCAGACGACGGTTGACCGCAAACAGGACTTCGCGCGGCGTGCCGAATTCGATGACGGTGTCTTGAATGAATGTGCTATCGTTTTCGCGGGCGCTTGCATCGCCACTTCCGGTGGCATTGTTATTGGCGATGTTCCTGGTGCGGCTGAGCTTGATGGGAATCCGCACCGGAGTGGCCTCGGGAAAGAACTTGGCCAGGCGGCTTACGATGTCTTGTTCGAGAGCGTGAGCAGTGGCCTGGTTGGGCACGGTGAGACCTCGACCCCGGAAGATGGAGCAGACCAATCTCCCCTCTTCCCGGTTTGGAAGGCCTGCTGGGAGATTAGTTCTGCCTTATCAGCAATGGCTGGTGCACGAGTCCCACCAAAAGCGTGAAGGTCATGCACTTACGAGTAAGTGGAGCAAAGAGAAGCAGTTAACGGGGTGTTGCAGGGGCCGGAGCAGGGTGATTCTTTGGGCTTGGGAGAACTACGTCTCAGAGTGATACAAGTGTCTCAGTTTGCAGGATGGGACGAAGCTGGAATACAGGTCCTGCGTTATCAGGCGTTGTCGGGAATCAATAACCAACCCGATGCAAGACTGCGCCACGGCTGCTGCGTAGATACATTCCCCCGCGCTTGAAGCGCTGGGCTAGGATAGGTCGCCCCTACCGGAGCTGGATTCTCCTGTAAACTAGCTCGCAATGAGACTCCCCGGTTCCCTGCGCCTGGCGCTGCTGTTGCTTTGCGCGATATTGGTTTTGCTCGGGTTTATCCCGGACGCATCCGCGTCCGCTTACAATGCGCGCCCCAAGCTGGTTGTCGTCATCGTGATTGACCAGTTCCGCGGTGATTACCTGGAACGCTATCGCGACCAGTTTGGCGATGGAGGCTTTCGCGTGTTTCTCGATCGCGGCGCATATTTCACCGACTGCAACTACGACTACGCCGACACTCGCACTGCCCCGGGACACGCCACCCTCTTCACCGGGAGCTACACCAGCGAACACGGCATCGTGGCCAACGAATGGTGGGACCCGCAGAAAAAGAAGCGGGTAACGTCGGTCGAAGACGACACGACAAAACTTGTCGGCGTCGGCGTCAGCAAAACCGGGCCAGGCGCATCCCCGCATAACCTCTTGAGCGATACACTGGGCGATGAGTTGAAACTGGCCACGGGCGGCCGGGCCCGCGTATTCGCCATCTCGTTGAAGGATCGCGCGGCGGTGTTGCCCGCCGGATATGCCGGAGACGCCGCCTACTGGATCGATCCCAAAAGCGGCGACTGGATCACCTCCACGTACTACCGCCCCGATCTCCCCGAGTGGGTGCGCAATTTCAATGGCGGCCATCGCGCGGAAAAATTCTGGAATCGGGAGTGGAAGGATAGCGACGGAAACGCTCTCGGCTCGACCGCGCCGCGAAACGCCAAGGACGGTACGCCCGCCGGCTTCTATGAGGTAGTCGGCTCCACTCCTTTTGCCAACGATTACCAACTAGAATTCGCGAAGGAACTGGTTTTGTATGAGAAGCTGGGCGCCGGCTCGGCGACCGACCTGCTGGTGATCAGCCTCTCGGCCAACGATATTCTCGGCCACCAGGTTGGCCCGGACTCTGCACAAATGCGCAGCATGGCACTTGAACTCGACCGGAGTTTGGCGGAGTTTTTCGACTTCCTCCGTCATCAGATTGGGATGGCGAACGTGTGGATGGCGCTTTCGGCCGACCACGGCGTTGCGCCTCTGCCGGAATTCGCGAAAACCCTTCGTTTACCCGCCGCCAACCTCGACGCGAAAGCGTTGCGCGAACAGATCAATTCCCTGCTCGCGAAGAAATATGCCAAGAAAGCCGACTACGTGCTCGATCTCGATTACCCGCTGGCGTGGCTGGACAAAGATGCGTTCGTCGGAACGGTCGGTGCGAAAGACGAATCCGTCGCCGAAGGCGAAGTAGGCGAAGCCATGAAGCAGGCGGGATTCACGGGATACTTCACCAAGTCGCAACTCGCTCGCGGAGATATTCCATCCACGGAAATCGGCCGCCGTTATGCCCACAGCTACTCTCCCGAAGGCGGATATTATGTGATCGGCATCCCCGCTCCATTTTCGGTTGGAATCACGACGGGTACCGATCACGCGACGCCTTTCTCGTACGATACCCACGTGCCGCTCGCTTTCTATGGCCTAGCCTTTCAGCCTGGACTCTACCGGACGCATGCCGAGCCGGTCGATCTCGCTGTCACGCTCGCCTCGTTGCTCGGAATCAACGCGCCCGCGAAAGCCACGGGAAGAGTGCTGATCGAGGCGCTGCAGCCGCCGCGTCATCCCACGACACCATTCTCCGCACCGCCAGCCGCTGCTCCGCCCGCCGGAGGGACGCAATGACGCCCACCGGCAATCCGGACCTGAGGGTCAGCTTCGCCGGCATCGAGCTGAAGAATCCGATCATTGCCGCTTCCGGCACATTTGGCTATGGCGTCGAATTCGAAGATATCGTGCATCTCGACCGGCTTGGCGGATTCGTGGTCAAAGGTCTTTCCAAAGAACCGATGACCGGAAATCCTCCGCCGCGCCTCTATGAGACTGCTGCCGGAATGCTGAATGCCATCGGGCTGCAGAATATCGGAGCACCAGCCTTCCTCGCGGAAAAACTTCCCGCGTTGCGCGAGAAAAAGAACGTAGTCGTGTTCGCCAACGTCTTCGGCTACACCCGTGCCGATTACGAGCAGACGATTGAGATTCTCAATCAGGGCGAGGGGATAGCGGCGTATGAAATTAACGTGTCCTGTCCGAACACGGCTCACGGAGGCATTCAGTTTGGCAGCGATCCGCACTTGCTTGACGAGGTGGTGCGGACGGCGAAGCGGGTGGCGTCGCGGCCCATCATCGTTAAACTCTCGCCCAATGTGACCTCGATCGCGCAGATGGCGTATGTCGCGCAGGAAGCGGGTGCCGACGCCATCTCTCTGGTGAATACGTTTTTAGCCATGGCGATTGACGCGGAAACGCGGCGCCCCAGGATTGCCAATGTCACCGCCGGCCTCTCCGGCCCGGCGATCAAGCCGATCGCGCTGCGCATGGTCTATGACGCTGCGCACGCCGTGAAAATTCCGGTGATTGGCATGGGCGGAATCAGCACTCCAGCGGACGTGGTGGAATTCATGCTGGCAGGAGCGAGCGCCGTGCAGGTGGGAACTGCTAGTTACTTTGATCCGGTAGCGACCGAAACGCTGGTCGAGGAACTGACGGAGTATTGCCTCGAACACCGCATCGAGCGGCTCGGTGAGCTCACGGGTGGCCTTCTGACGGACTGATGCATCGCGATATATTTGCATTTGTCATCCTGAGTGAAGCGACGTATCTGTGAACTGACAAGGAAGCAGGTCCTTCGCTTCGCTCAGGATGACAATGTGATTTTGCGGTCTGCTTCTATCGTCCGCTGGCGTGCCAGATCGATCCTGGCGACTGATAGTTCAGCCCCTCACCCCAGAGTATGTGGGTATCGCCGTGGTTGTCGATGGCGAGTCCGAAATAGTCGCCGAAAGGGAAACGGAAACCTTCTTTACCTATATAACGATAGCCGGGCACGTAGCCCGAGACGCGCATTTCTTCTCCCCAGGTGGCGCCGCCGTTGCTTGAACTCCGATAGTAAGTGTTCCAATACGGCGAGTTACGCTTGTCCATCCACGCGATGCGGACGTCGCCGCTGTTTCCGGCCACGATCGCCGGGAAAGCATGCTCCACTGCCGGTTCGGCGGAGGAAACGCCGACGCCCGGCAACCAGCTTTCACCGGCGTTGGTCGACGACGAGAAGTAAATGCGCTGCGGCCCCAGGGGTGCGCTGCCCGCGCTCCAGAGCGCATAGAGAGTTCCGGCGGCGTCAGACGTCAGGGCAACCTGCGCGCCCAGAAACGCCTCGCCGCAGTCCTCGTCTTTGCAGTCGGGCGCGGCCGCTGAAACGTCGAGTAGAGTCGGGCTCCAGGTTTTGCCCGCATCCGCCGACTTCGCCACATACAGGTTCACCGCGCCGCGCGCGCCTCCCGCTTTCGAGTAGGAAGCCCAAGCCAGATATGCATTGCCTGCCGGATCGATCGTGGCCGCACCCAGCAGTGACCATCCCGGACGGCTTTCGGTATTGACGCGCGTTGGTGTAAAGCTGCGCCCGCCATCCTGCGAGGCCGCCACCCACACCTCTTCTTCATGATTGAAAGCCACGTAGACGCTTTGGCCACGCACCGCCAGCGCCGGTTTATCCAGTTCCACATCGCCGCGCACCGGAATCGCAAAATTCCAGGTCACGCCGGAGTCCGTCGACTTGGCGAGGATCACCGCACGTTTCCCGTTCTGCAGCCACGCCGCATACACGGTGTGCCGGTCCGCAGGATCGACGGCAATCTGCGCGTCAAACTGGCCCGAAGCCGTTTCCAGCATCACCTGCGGAGGCTGCCAGGTCTTGCCGTTGTCATTGCTCGCCAACAGCAGCATGGTGGGCACACGGCAGCGCTTGCAATCGGGCACTGGGCCGTAGTGAGGATAAAGAACGTAGATCCGTCCCGAACCATCGGCGGCCACGGCTGGCTCCCACTGGTCTCCGCTGGTCAGACCGACCCGCTTCTGGCTTGAGAATTGCGGCGCCGCGGCCCAAGCCATGCTGGACAGCGCAAACAGCAGAACCGCGAGGCTCGGGAGGACGAGTTTGGAATAGGCGGAGCGCATGAAAACCAAGGGGCGGGGGGAGGAACTAAGACCCTTGATCTTGAACTTTATCCCGAAGCCGGTCACCGGGTCAACCAGCGAGCGAGACCTTACATGGGAACTGCCTGACCGCCGGGGGATGAACACGACGGCGCCTTATCCGTCAGTCAGATTGCGGGGTTGGGAGTTTTTGGTTCACGTCCGATAACTCGTTGAAGATAGTCAAGCCTTTCCGTTGGTCTCTCTATAGTTCTCAGGCCGCTTCTCAGGAAGACAAAGTTCTTTCGAAAAGCTCGAACCTCAAACGAAACGGGCAGCCCGTGTTAGGACCTGGCAGATGGACGGTTGATCCCGCAGTCGGTTAGCCTAAGGATCGGTTAGCCGGCGGTGAGCAAGATGGGCGGGCCGGAAGTGATCACCAGCGTATGCTCAAAATGGGCTGATAATGCGTGATCGCCCGTCCGCACCGTCCAGCCATCTTTGCCGGTAAACACCCGCCCCGATCCGCTGGAGATGATCGGTTCCACGGTGATGACGAGGCCCTCGTTCATGATCTGGCGGGCGTGCGGGTCGGGATAGTTGGGCACATGCGGCAACTCGTGGATGGTGCGCCCGATGCCGTGTCCCCCCAACTCGCGGATGACCGCGAACCCCGATTTGCGTACCTCGCGCTCCACCACCTTTCCGATTTCAAACACGCGGAATCCGGCGCGGGCCACCAGCATGGCTTTATGAAAGGCGCGCTCCGCGCAAGCCATCGATTTTTCAGCCTGCGGACTCACGCGGCCCACCGGTACGGTGATGGCGGCGTCGGCCATGTACCCGTCTTTTTCCACGGTCACGTCGAGTTTCACGAGGTCGCCTTCCTTAAGTTTGCGCTCTCCTGGAATTCCGTGGACCGCCTCATCGTTCAAGCTGATGCAACTGGCGCCCGGGAACTGGTACACCATCGACGGAGCCGAGCGGGCACCGTTCTGCTGCATAACGCGCGCGCCGACTTCATCCAGATGTCGAGTCGTGATGCCGGGCCGCACTTCGGCCTTCATCGCATCCAGCACCATGCGGACGATGCGGCCAGCGGCTTTCAGGGAAAGTAGTTCCTGCTCATCTTGAATGCTCAACTGATGACTCCCTTCATGTCGGGATCATGACGTAGAGGCTACCGCATGAGTAGGCATTTGGGGTAGTTGGTGTAAACGCCTGTGGGTGTTGAAAAAGTAGGTCAGCAGAATGTCTCTTCGGCTGCGAGTATATGCCTGCTGAGTTTCTTTTCTCAGCTCGACTAAGCGGTAGCTGGCAGAACCGGTGGCGTC
>Ga0074044_10001127_pt1 | contig 24553 bp, 21 predicted proteins | sample BogForMeECP23OM1_FD_94443 | JGI IMG/M metagenome (GOLD analysis project Ga0074044, IMG submission 94443) | Bog forest soil microbial communities from Calvert Island, British Columbia, Canada - Bog Forest MetaG ECP23OM1 | ecosystem: Environmental > Terrestrial > Soil > Wetlands ... | reverse complement strand
TCCGCCGGCATCGGCACGCCCGGCCACCTCGCCGGCGAACTCCTCAAGCTCAAACTCGATAGCAAGCTCGTTCACGTGCCCTACAAGGGCGCCGGCCCGGCCTTGAACGACGTCGTCGGCGGCCACGTCGATTTCTATTTTCCCGGCTTCCCCGCCGCCGTGCCATTGATGCAAGCTGGCAAGGTCAAGCTGCTCGCGGTGTCATCGGCCAAGCGTTCGCCGGTCGCGCCCGATATACCCACAGTCGCCGAGGTCACCGGCATCGCAAATTTCGATATCACGCTATGGGTCGGATTTTTCGCTCCGCGCGGGACGCCAATGGATCTCGCGACACGCCTCAACGTCGCGATCAACAAGATTCTGCTCGAGCCCGACATCAAACAGCGTCTGCAAGACGACGGCGCCGAGGTGAGGACCCTGTCGATCGATCAATTCACCGCATTCGTTCGAGCGGAGATCGAAAAATACCAAGAGATCATCAAGGAAGCGGACCTGAAGGCGGAATGATGCGGGCGGCAGTTCTTATTCGTCATGCCCGGCACTCGGGTCTGGCCTTTGGCCAGCCCAAGTGTAAACCTTGTGCCGGGCATCCACGTCTTAAAGGCGACGTGAAACTAAAGACGTGGATGGCCGGAACGCGTCCGGCCATGACTCAGCCCTTCGCGGTTCGCGCCATGCCCCAGCGATAGATGGTGGCGCGCTCGAGCGAGCCGAAGACGAGCCGCTCGGTGACAAATCCGACAAAACCGATGACCATGAGCGCGGCGAGCATCACGTCGGTGTCGAGGAATTCCTTGGCGTCGAAGATGACCCAGCCCAATCCCCAGTCGGACGCTGCCAGCATTTCCGCGCCGATGACCGCGACCCAGGACCGCAGGAAGGACTGCCTTAAGCCGGCGATGATGAACGGCGAGGCGCCGGGGATGATCACCTTCCAGAACAGCGCATGCTCCGTGGCACCCATGGCGCCGGCCGCGCGCAGCCAAATCGGATTGACCGAACGCACCCCGGAACAGGTGTTGAGCAGCATCGGAAACAGCGCGGCGTAGAACACGATGAGGATCGTCACCGTGTTGCCGAGCCCGAACCACAGGATGAAGACCGGAAGCCACGCCAGCGACGGTATCGGCATCAGCGCGCTGGCGAGTGGCAAAACGAAATGCTCGACCGGCCGGAAGCGACCCATCAGCACGCCCAGGGGCAATCCGACAAAAACGGCGAGACCGAAACCGCACAGCACCCGATACAGCGTCGCAGCGGCGTGGCCGAGCATGGTGCCGTCGACGAGCATAGCGACCAGCGTGTGCGCCACGGTGCCGAGCGGCGGCATCAAGACGGGCGCAAAATAACCGCTGCGCGCCACTGCTTCATAGCTCGCCGCCACGACGATGACGGTCGTTACGCCGCGCCGCAGCGCAAGATAGCGCTGAGGTCTTGCGCGATCGCTCGTCATGACGCCATCATGCCCCAGCGCACCACCGTGAACTCCTCCAGCGGCTGGAAGACCAGCTTCTCCAGTGCAAGCCCGATGAGGGCGATGACCGTGATGCCGGCCAGCATCACGTCGGTATTCAAAAATTCCTGCGCGCCGAAGATGAGCCAGCCCAATCCCCACGGCACCGCTGCGAGCATTTCGACGGCGACCAGGATGCGCCAGGCCTGCGCCAATCCGAGCCGCAGGCCGGTCATGATATAGGGCAGCGCTCCCGGCAGAATAACGTGGCGAAACAGGCGGCGATTGTCCGCTCCCATCGCTTGCGCCGAGCGCACCCAGATGTCCTTGACCGCTTTCACGCCGGTCCAGGAGTTGTAAATGATCGGAAAGGCCGAGACGAATGCGACCAAAAGGACGGCCGGCACGTCGCCGAGGCCAAACCACAACAGAAATAACGGCGCATAGGCGAGGCCCGGAATCGGCGCCCCGATGCTCACCAGCGGCAGCAAAATATCCTCGGCCCGGCGCGATCGCCCCATGAGGATGCCGATCGTCACGCCGAGCAGCGCAGCAAGGGCGAAGCCAGCCGTAAGGCGCACGAGCGTATCGAAGGCGTGATGCGGCAGAACCCCGTTGAGCGTGAGCCGCGCCAACGCGGCGGCGACGGCCTCCAACGGCGGGAACAAACGCGGCGGGAACAGGCCGACATGCGCCATGATCTCCCACAACGCGCCGACCACGATGAATGGAAATGCGTTACGCATCGCGCGCCGGAAGAGTCCGCCGCCGGCGGTAGCGGGCACAGACGTGATGCCGGAAGCCTGAGCGAGATCGTTCATCGTGAGTAACTAGAAATCCACCGGCCCTTCGACGATCTTCCGCGAGCTCATCGCGCAGCTTCGAGGATAGTGCGGCCACTCGCCCCGGGACAAGCGCATGGTCTGTGATTTCCCAGCCAACCGTTTGCCGTGGCCGCAAGCCGTTGCAGTGTCGGCGCCCTGTGATAGGAAAACGCGCAGCAGCAAGGGAGTTAGGCATGGCTACGAAGAACACGCAGAAGATCGGCTGGATCGGTATGGGCCGCATGGGCTTCCCCATGGCCGAGCGGCTCATCAAGGCCGGCCATGACGTTTCGATCTGGAACCGCACGCGCGCCAAAGCCGAGCCGCTTGCCAAGATCGGCGGCAGGGTGGTCGATCATCCGTCCGATCTTAAAGATGTGGACGTGCTGTTCTCGATCGTCGCCACCGGCAAAGACGTGCAGGAAGTCCTGTACGGCAAGAACGGGGTGTGCAGCGAAGGCGGCAAGCTGCCGCCGATCGTGGTCGATTGCTCATCCATCGCGGTCGAGGAATCCGCCACGATCCGCGACAAGTTAAAGCAACTTGGCGCCGATTTCGTCGCGGCGCCGGTCAGCGGCAATGCCAAGGTGATCAAGGCCGGCAAACTCTCCGCCGTGGTGTCCGGCCCCGAGGCCGCTTGCAAGACCGCGACGCCGCTGATCGAGGTGTTTGCGCCGCGCGGCGTGTTCTATGTCGGCGACGGCGAGCTGGCGCGCGTCTGCAAGATCGCCCACAACGTCATGCTCGGCGTCGTGATCGAAAATCTGATCGAAATCACGCTCTTGACCAACAAAATGGGGGTGCCGCGCCACGCCTTCCTCGACTTCCTCAACACCGGCGTGATGGGCTCGATGTTCACGCGCTATAAGACGCCGGCCCTGGTCAATCTCGACTGGACGACGACGTTCACGCCGGAGCTGTTGCGCAAGGATCTCGACCTCGGCCTCGAACTCGCCCGCGAAATGGACGTACCGATGCCGGTGACGGCGGCGACGCGCGAAGTGCTACAAGGCCATTTCGGCGCCGCCACGTTGCAGAAGAATCCGGACGAATATTTGCAGAAGGATTTCGCGGCGCTGGCCGAGACCATGGCGCTCGCCGCCGGCATGAAGCTTGCGAGCGAGGATAAGAACGTGCCGACGGGGCTGGAGAGCTGAAGCAGGAGCCGGAAAAAGCCTGCCCGGACTTGATCCGGGGTGGAAACCGGCCTTCCGAAAAGATCACGCTTCACTAGAATCCCAAACGCCCGCAAGAAGGCGACGAACCCGGAACGGGGAGGAGACCATGCGCCTGAAGCTTTGTTACTTCTACGCACTTGTATTGGGCCTTGTTGCCGTGTTGGCGGCTGCGCTCAGCGTGCCTTCGGCGTCGGCTGCATCGGATTGGCCGACCCGGCCGGTCCGATTCATCCTGACGCTCGGCGCGGGGAGCGGCTCGGATATCGGCGCGCGACTGTTCGCCGACCGGCTAACCCAGCGCTGGAGACAGCCGGTAGTCGTCGAAAACCGTCCCGGCGGCGACGGCATCGTTGCCATCAATGCATTCGTCAGCGCCCACGACGATCATGTGCTGTTGTTTTCGCCGACATCCTCGTTCACCGCGCACCCCTTTCTCCACGACAACCTGCCCTACAAGCCGAGCGACCTGCTCCCGATCACGCGGGTGTCCAACACCATCATCATCATTGCTGTACCTGCCAGCCTGAACGTCGATTCGCTCGACCAGCTCGCCGCACTGGCCCGCGCCGAGCCGGGCAAGCTCAATTGGGCGGGCGTGACCGGGGCCCTCGATTTCGTCTTTGCCGGTTGGCTTAAGCAAGAGGGCTTGAGCATCAACAAAGTGCCGTACCGCAACCCCGTCGATGCGGCGACCGATCTCGCCGAAGGACGCGTGCAGGTCTATGAGTCGGCGCTGGCGATCGTGCGGCCGCAGCTCGAGTCCGGCAAGGTCAAGCTGCTTGCCGTGACCAACTCGATGCGCGCGCCGACCGTGCCGAAGATTCCAACGGTGGTTGAAGCCGGCTATCCGGCGCTGACGATCGACGGTCTCGTCGGCCTGTTCGGTCCAATCGGAATGCCGCTCGATCTTCGCGAGCGGATCACGTCCGACATCCATGCCGTCGCCGATGCCACCATCGAGGACCGCCTGGCCACCACGGGCCAGCTCATGAACATCGGCGGACCGGACGAATTCGGCAAATCGATCGACGATCAGCGGGCCAAGATCGCGGCATTCGCCAAGGAGCTCGGCATCAATCCGATGCAGTGAAGCTCAGGGCTCACTGGTTTTTCTTTTGCTACGGACTCTTGACATCCGTCTGTACGCTGATGGCCATTTGCCATTGACCGTATCGTTTCACCCAGACCCGCGCGGCATGGTATGGCGGGCGCGAATTGTCCGGCAGGACGTGGGTCGCAATCATCGCAGCGCCGTCTTCGTAGACCGACAGCCGCATGGTCTCGACCTCGCCGACCCTCACTGTGGCATTGCTCTCCTTCTGGCGCCTGATTGCCGCGATACGGCCTGATTTCGGGATCGCCGCTCGGCCGCTGCTGTAGAGCACGAACTCGTCGGCGATGTGCTTGGACCACTCTTCGGCATCGTGGCCGACGGAGGCCTTCTCGATCGCTTGGAATGAATTGATGATGTCCTGCTCGGCGGGCGAGCGCACGCGATATGCAATCGCCTGGCAGGGATTTTTGCATTCGTAGGGATTTGCCTCCGTGGCGGGCGCGGTTGAAGCTCTGGGCTGCGCGTCCGTCGCGGCAAGCACCACGTCCTGCCCCACCAATGCGCGCCAGGCTCCTTTTTGCTTCGCCCAGATGTCCAGGAAGAACACGTCGCTGTCGTGCGCCGATTTGCGGTGCCCCGTGACCATGGCAACGCGGCCGTAGATTTTCACCTTCACGTCGGTCGCAGGCGCTGCAGCCATGCCCTTGAGATCGGCAAGAAAATCCTTGCGCTCATGAACCTTGCCGTTCTCGTCGACGAAGGAGAATTGCAGCGATAAGAGCCTGCGGGCGATTGATTTGTCGCCGGCGCGCATGGCTGCGCCCAGCGACGCATCGGCCGAAAGCACCAGCGCGTCATCGCCTCCCGGCGGCGACGGCGGCGCCGGCTGCGCCTTGGGCTCTGCGAGAACTGCGATGAGCATACCGGCGATCAGCACGCCGAGCCACCATCGCTGCATGACGAGCCGCGTGGCCCCCCGCATGGCTCTCTCCTTGCGAACTCCGCCCGCGAAGCCGGGCGGCAGTCCCCGGACCGTTGGGCGCGCACCATGGCATTTTCAGGCAAGACCCCTCAAGGCACCCCCTCAAGGCACGGACAGCAATCGCGACGCCGCGCCGCAGTCCGGCACGGCGCAGCCTGAAGCACACCGGCGCTGGAAATTATCAGCCGTGATGTCTGATGTGCCGCACGCGGTGCACCCGGGCATGCCGCCGGCGCGCCTCATGCCCGCCAGCCCTCGCTCCGCCGCCCATCGCCGTGCGACAAGCCTCGCTGAGTTCCGCTCGCTTCGCTGTCATGCAAGCCGTGATTTTTGCCACGTCCGGAATGAACTCGGAACACAGCTTCATCGCATCGGGCGTGCAGGCCTGACGGGCATCGACGCCCTGGGCACCGGCGCCGTCGAGGCCACAAAGAAGTAGCGCGCCGAGCGGCAACGTCAGCCGCCAAACGAATCGGATGGTCCGCATTTGTTCCTTCCCGGCTTCGAGAGATTCTCTCGCTCCGAGACGAAATTAGCGGCAGTCCGAAGCGCCGTCGACGTTTTTCTGGAGAACTTTGGGTAACTGGGTGGTTTACGCCTGACCGTTCAATTCGAGCGCCATGCAAAACCCTTCATTGCATGTGGGCGCACCCCGACAATGTCGTCCGTGCAACGCTCTAAGGCGCGTTCGATCACTTCCGCAGTCACGTTGTCAAAAGACATGTGACGGCAAAAAATCCCATCGGGCATCGTGTAGACGACGTCGCCTGTCCCCTTTAGCTCACGCGCCTCCGCCGCCGATCGCAGGAGTGGGCCAATCGCGGCATGGCCGCCGACGAGCAAGGCTGGGCCAATGAGCACAAGAAACAATGAGGAGACGATGACGACGCGCCCGGATTTCGCGCGCTCGTCGTCCAGCCGGGCGCGTGAGCGTCTTCGCGCGAGCGCGGTCACGCTGACATGGTCCGCCTCTACGAACCATGAACCAGCTTCCGCGCTCGCGCCTTTGCCCGCGCTCATGCCGCCATGAAACGACAGAACCGTTGAATTGCCGATAAAAAAACATTTTTGATTTGATTCGAAATTCCGCGTATCAGCCAATCCCAGTGAAGTAACTGATTATAAACTGCAATTCCCATGCAAGCCGCATTTGCCGGGTCGCCCTATACCCGGAGCGGATGGCGGCGCCTGAAGTGTGATCTGCCGGCGAATACATACCTCACCTGCTACCGCTATCCCCTTCCCGATCCGCTGCGAGTGGTGAAATAATCGTCGGCGGATACCGCAACATGACCATGACGAGGACAGCTTGCTTACGGCCGCTCGCAACGACATGCTCACCGGCGTCGGGCCCGGCACGCCGATGGGCGAGCTGCTGCGCCGCTACTGGCAGCCGATCGCAGGCGCCAGCGAGCTCGATGCCAATCCGATCAAACCGGTGCGCCTCATGGGCGAGGACCTCGTCCTCTATCGCGACCGCGGCGGCCGCTACGGCCTGATCGACCGGCACTGTCCGCATCGCCGCGCCGACATGTCCTACGGCTGGGTCGAAGAGACCGGCATCCGCTGCAGCTATCACGGTTGGCTGATGGACGAGACCGGCCGCTGCCTCGAGCAGCCCTACGAGGATACTGCCAATCCGAAACCGTCCAAGGCCGGCTGTGACACAACAGCCTATCCGGTCAAGGACTGCGCCGGACTGCTCTTTGCGTATCTCGGTCCGCTGCCCGCACCGCAATTGCCGGTTTGGGAGCCGTTCACCTGGGAAAACGGCTTTCGCGAGATCGTGTTCGCGGACGTGCCGTGCAACTGGTTCCAATGCCAGGAAAACTCCATCGATCCGGTGCACTTCGAATGGATGCACGACAACTGGGGCGGCCGCCTGCGCGGCAACAACGTCAACGCTGCGCCGAAGCATCTCAAGCTCAAGTTCGAGGCGTTCGAGCATGGCTTCGTCTACAAGCGCGTGCGCGAGGGTCAGAGCGAAGAGGACCGCTATTGGACGGTCGGGCGCGTCGCGTTGTGGCCGAACGGCTTCTTTCTCGGCAGCCATTTCGAATGGCGCGTGCCGGTCGACGACGAGAATACGCTGAGCGTGGCGTGGTTTTTCATGCGCGTGCCGAAGGGCCGCGAGCCCTACGTGCAGGAGCGCGTGCCGACCTGGATCAGCCCGATCCGCGACGACAGCGGTCGCTGGATTACCAGCCACGTCATCAACCAGGACATCGTCGCCTGGGTCGGCCAGGGTCGCATCGCCGACCGCACCAAGGAGCATCTGCGCTCGAGCGACATCGGGCTCACCATGATGCGCAAGCGTTTCTTCGAGGAGATCGAGGCGATGGCGGCGGGCAAGGAGCCGGGCGGCATCATCCGCAGCGCAAACGAGGCGCAATGCATCGCGCTGCCGAATATGGCGCGCGAACTCAACACTGACGGCATTGCGCTCGCCGATTACGACAAGGACCCGATCCTGCGCCAGCGGCTTAAGGAGTTTCGTCACCATTTTGGCCAGCCGCCGGAGGTGCGGCGGGAGTTCGTCGAGGCGATGGGAATTTCCGGAGCGTAAAGGAGCCGGCGCCATGCGCACCCAAGTCGCCATCATCGGCGCCGGCCCAGCCGGCCTGCTGCTCGGCCAGCTCCTGCACAGGCAGGGCATCGACACCATCATCCTCGAACGGCAAACCGCCGAATACGTGCTCGGCCGGGTCCGCGCCGGCGTCATCGAGCAGGTTACAATCGACCTGCTCGATGCAGCCGGCGTCGGCGCCCGCATGCACCAGGACGGCCTGGTGCATGATGGCGTGCAAATCTGCGTCGACGGGGTGCGCCATCGCATCTCGTTCAAGGAGCTGACCGGCAAGACGGTGATGGTCTACGGCCAGACTGAGATCACCAAGGACCTCATGGACGGCCGCATGGCTGTCGGTGCGCCGACGGTCTACGCCGCCTATGACGTCAGCGTGCGCGACATATTCGGCGATAGGCCGCGCGTGACTTACCGCGCCGACGGCAAATCGCACGAGATCGATTGCGACTTCATCGCCGGCTGCGACGGCTTTCACGGCATCTGCCGCAAGAGCGTGCCGCCGCGCGCCATCGCCGCCCACGAGCGCGTCTATCCGCTTGGCTGGCTCGGCGTTCTTGCCGACACGCCGCCGGTCTCGGAAGAGCTGATCTATGTGCGGCACGATCTCGGCTTCGCGCTTTGCTCGATGCGCTCGCCGACGCGCAGCCGCTACTACATCCAGTGCAGCCTCGCCGAGGACATTGATTCCTGGCCGGACGAGCGCTTCTGGGAGGAGCTTAAGCCCAGGCTCGACGACGAGGCCCGCGAGCGGCTCGTCACCGGCCCTTCGATCGAAAAAAGCATTGCGCCGCTGCGCAGCTTCGTCGCCGAGCCGATGCACTTCGGTCGACTTTTCCTGGCCGGCGATGCCGCCCATATCGTTCCGCCGACCGGCGCCAAGGGGCTCAATCTAGCGGCGAGCGACGTGCGCTACCTCTCCCAGGCCCTTATCGAGTACTACGCCGAGAAATCGGCCGCCGGCCTCGATCATTATTCGGATCGTGCGCTGGCGCGGGTGTGGAAGGCCGAACGCTTCTCGTGGTGGATGACCATGACGCTACACAGGATTTCCGAAAATCCGTTCGACCTGAAACTCCAACTCGCCGAACTCGATTATCTGTTCCACTCGAAGGCCGCCGCGACGGCCTTCGCCGAGAATTACGTCGGCCTGCCCTATTAGGGCGCATTCCTTTTCTTTGCCTTCGCCTGCTCGACGAGGAAGTGCGACAGCCGCTTGCGCACCGCATCGGCCGCTTCCGGCGTCCATGTGCGAAAACCCTCGCCGGTCTTCATGCCGAGCTTGCCGGACTTCACCTTGTCGCGCAGCAACGGGTGCGGCCCCTCGGTATGGTCGAGGTCCCGGTACAAGACCTCGGCGATGTCGAGGGTAAGGTTCAAGCCGACGAGATCGGATTGCTCCATCGGCCCGAGCACGGCCATGCGCGCGCCGAACCCTTCCTTGACCACCGTGTCGATGGTCTCGGCATCGCAGACACCGGCGGCGACCAGCGCGATCGCCTCGCGCTTCATCGCGTGCTGCAACCGGTTGCCGACGAAACCCGGAATATCGCGGCGCACGTGGACCGGAATTTTTCCGGCGAGCTGCAGCAGCGCCATCGTCCTACGCACCGTTTCGCTGCTGGTCTTTTCGTTCTGTATGACTTCGACCAACGGGACAAGATGCGGCGGATTCCAAAAATGCGTGCCGACGACGCGGTCGCGATACTTGAGATTGCGCCCGATCTCGGTCGAGGGAATCGCCGAGCTGTTGCTGGCCAGAATCGTATCCGGCGCCACGGCAGCCTCGAGCTGCGCAAAGATTTGCTGCTTCAGCGGCAGTTTCTCCGGCGCCGCTTCGAATACGAAGGCCGCGCCGTTGACCGCCGGCGCGAGCTGCTCGGCAGCTTCGATATGGTGCAGCAGAGCCGGATCATCGCCGAAAAGTTCAACGATCGATTGCAGCCGCTGTGGCAGCGATGCGCGGAGCTCCGCCGCCGGCTCGAATACGCCCACCTTATGTCCCGCCGCGGCGAACAGATAAGCAATGCCATGGCCCATCAGCCCGCCGCCGACGACCCCGATTTTTTGCTTTTCTTGCTCCTGCACGTCCGCCTCGATTTTTGGGGAACTGCCATGAATTTCGCGCGTTAGGAAATCGAACGTTTAATCATTGACCTATCCGTAGAGGAGAAGGGTCATGCTTGCTCCCGTTTGGGTGTTATTCTTATGTTGGATGATGCTGGGGATCGCGGCGTGCTGGGGCAAGTCGCCGCAACTGGTTCGCGTGAAAGCGCCCAAGCGTCGCGATCACCTGCGTCGCGATCATCTGCGTCGCGATCACCCGCGTCGCGATCACCCGGCGGTATAGCCGCCATCGACATACATCACCTGCCCGGTGCAGAAATCGGATGCCGGCGATAGCAGATAGATCGCCATTCCGATCAGGTCTTCCACTTCGCCAAGTCGGCCAAGCGGAATGCGCGATAGCGAGCGCGCCCGCGTCTGCTGACCAAGCTCATTGTCGCCGTACATCCATGCGGTGAGCTTGGAGCGGAAAACGGTCGGCGCGATTGCGTTCACGGTGATCCCGTATTTGGCCCATTCGGTCGCGAGCACACGCGTCAGCGCGTCGGTCGCGCCTTTCGACGCGCAATACCCGGTATAGCCGGAGACATTGCCATGCCGGCCGCGCACCGACGACATCAGCAGCACCTTCCCGCGCACCTTGCGTTCGATCCAGTAGGTGCCGACGGCCTTGGCCATGAACCAGATGCCGCGCGCGTTGGCATCCATCACCGCCTGCCAGTCCTCGTATTTCAACTCGTGAATAAAGCCCGGCTTGTTCAAGCCGGAGGCGACGACCAACTGGTCGACTCGCCCGAATGTCGCGAGCGCGGCGTCGAGCATCGCCTCCGCATCTTCCAGGCTGTCCGGGCGACGGACCACGGTCGCAGGTTCGCCGCCGAGTTCGCGCGCCTCGGCGGCAACCTCTTCGAGTTCGGCCTCGGTGCCGGAGGCGAGCAGGACCTTGCCGCCGAGCGCGGTGAGCGCCAGCGCGGTCGCGCGCCCGAACGTGCCCGAGGCGCCGGTAACGATGGCAACCTTGCCCTTGACGTCAAACAGCGACAGCGGATTTCGCAGCGGCTCGGAGATCATGTGCGGTCCTTCGTCCCTCTCTCCGTCATACGCGGGCTTGACCCGCGTCTCCACCCCCTCCCTTCCCTCCCCCGCAGGCGGGGGAGGGAAGGGAGGGGGAAATGGAGTGCCGGGTCAAGCCCGGCAATGACGAATTTATGAGTTAGTGTCCTGTTTCAAATATGAACGCCTGCTTCGGATCGAGCACGGCGACGACGCGCAGCGTACAGCCCTCGCCTTCCGGCCAGCGCCACGGAAAAGCGAAGAACGTGCAGCGCCGGCCGGTGACCGCGTCGATCTCGCCGCCGATATTCTCGATGCCGGGGATGCCATTCGTCATCATGATCTTGTGCGCGGGTTCCCAGTACGGAAAGTCCTCGATGATGTGGCGGCCGGTCGCCGCCTTGTATTCCACGTCGAGGTGCGGCTGCGCGGGCCCCGGTCCATGCGGACCGAGGAACGTGCCAAGCGGATGATCGAGCGCCTGCACGTCGATGCCGACCAGCTTGACGCCACGTTCCACAAGCCATTCCGCCGCTTCCTTGTAGAGGCCCGGCGAATAGGCGAAATAATCGGGATTATCGCCGTAATTCCGATGGCTGCCGGTGTTGATCATTACGATATCGTTCTTTTGAATTTTCGGCTCTGCCTGTTCCAAGTCCTTTGGCGTGATGACGCCCCATTTCCCCTTCGGAATCGAAACAGCGACGCCGGTGCCGAAAAAGCGCCACAGCGGATAGCCGGTCAGCGTCGGTTGATTTTCCGCAACGTGGATCGGCGCATCCATATGTGTGCCGCGATGCATGATGCCTTCGAATTGCTGCACCAGAAGACCGTCCTTGGCGTGAAACTCGATGACGCGGACGTTGAGATTGGCGCGCGACGGCCATTGCGGCATGCCGTGGCCCCACGGTTGGCTGAGGTCGAAGAATTCCAGATTCTCCGCGTGGCGCGATGATTCGTCTGCGCCCGATGCCGTGGGCGCCGCACCGCGTTCCAGGCGGCATTTGCCGCTCGGATCAAGCATGGCGACGAGCCGGATCACGCAGGCGTCGCCCTCCCGCCATTTCCACGGAAAACCCTGGAACGTGCAGCGCTTGCCGCTTAAGGCGTCGAGATCGCCGCCGACATTCTCGATCGTCGGAATGCCGGCTTCGAGCAGCGTCCGGTGCGCCGGATTCCATTCCGGGAAATCCTTGATCGCCTCGCGGCCGGTGGCGTCCTTGTATTCCGGCAGCAAATATTTGATCTGCGGGCCGTTACGGTGCGGTCCAAGCGAAGTCGCCAGCGGGTGATCGATGGTCGCCGTGTCGATACCGACGAGTTTTACGCGCTTTTTCACCAACCACTGCGCCGCATGCGTGCTCAAGCCCGGCGCATAGCCGAAATACTCCTTGCTGTCGGAATATTTCCGATGCCATCCGGTGTTGATGAGGACGATGTCGCCGCTTTTGATTTGCGGGTTCGCGCGCTCGAGATCGGCCGGTTCGATCAGCTCCCATTTTTGCTTTGGAATCGAGAGCACAACCCCGGTACCGAAAAACCGATCAAGCGCGAGCTCGCCAACGGCTGGCGCGCCGGGAAGCAGATGGATCGGCGCGTTCAGGTGCGTTGAGGTGTGGAAGATCGTCGTGATCTTGTGTGTCATCACGCCCTGTTTGGCGTGATGCGTAATTCGTTCGAGTTTGATCTCCTCGTAACCCGGGAAGATCGGCGTATACATGCCCCAGCGATGGCTGAGCTCGTAGAGTTCGAGCCCGGTTACAGGATCAATGACGGCCGGCATTTTGCACCCTCACTTGACGCAATTGTGCGGTTCAATTCGGCTTCCGCATTTCATCGTTTTGTAATTTCGGCAGTCTGTATCACGATCCAACACGACATGACAAATCCGCTGCCCGGCGTCGCCCGACGCTTGCAGCATGCAGCAAAAGAGCGCAGGTTCGCGTTGGAGTTGTCGAAGCACAGCACGCCGGCGCCGCAAAGGCGCGGCGTGATCCGAAGGGAGGAATCGATATGCGCGAACGCGCGAGAGTGATGCTGTGTATTGGCCTCGCCGGTGCGGCCGTTGTCGGGGCCATGGTGGCGTCCGCTGGCCGGGTTCAGGCTGACGATCCCAACAGTGCGCCGAATCCGTATCACGTCGTCGACAATTGGGCCAAGCTTCCGCAAGGGCGCGTGTGGGGAATGGCGATCGGCGTTGACGTCGATCGCGACGGTACGAGCGTATGGGTGTTCGACCGCTGCGGCGGCAAAAGCTGCGACGGCTCTAACATCGCGCCGATCCAGAAATTCGATGCGACGGGCCGGCTCGTCGTGAGCTTCGGATCCGGATTGTTCAGTTGGCCGCACGGCCTGTTCGCCGCTCCCGACGGAACGGTCTGGGTCACCGACGGGAAAAACCAAACCGCCATGCAATTCGCGCCGGACGGGCGAGTCCTGATGACGCTCGGAAAACTCGGCGTAGCCGGCGACGGTCCCGACACATTCAATTCGCCGTCCGATGTACTTGTCGCACCCAACGGCGACATTTTTGTCGCCGACGGCCATGGCGATTTTCCGGTACCGAAGACGAACGACCGTATCGTCAAATTCTCGAAGGACGGCAAATTCATCAAAACGTGGGGCCACCATGGATCGGCACAAGGCGAATTCGACGTGCCCCACGGTCTCGCCATGGATTCCGCCGGCCGTCTGTTTGTCGCCGACCGAGCCAACAGCCGAATCCAGATTTTCGACCAGGATGGAAAATTCCTGGCGGAATGGAAGCAGTTCGGCCGGCCGAGCGGTGTCTATATCCGCGACGACATCATCTATGTCGCCGACTCGCAGTCGAGTGAAAAAGTCAACGCGCCGTTTCGGCAGGGTATCCGCATCGGCAGCGTCAAGGACGGCAAGGTGACCGCCTTTATCACTTTGCCGGACCCAAAAGCAGAAATGCCGGAGGGTGTGGCTGCCGACAAGGACGGCAACGTGTTCGGCGGCTTCACCACCAACATGGACTTGAAGAAGTTCGTCAAGAATTAACGGCCGCAAGACGCGCCTGCGCTGTCCGAAGCGGGGTCCGGTTGCAGCAACCCGACCCCGCCGGTATGTATAGCCGCCTTTTCGCGCCGGCCCCGCAATGATTTCGGCGGCCGGCGCATTTGTAGCCGCGGACATACGTCATGGCTCGTCTCGTCATGAAATTCGGCGGAACGTCGGTCGCCGATATCGACCGCATCCGCAACGTCGCGCGTCACGTCAAGCGCGAGGTCGATGCCGGCCATGAGGTCGCCGTCGTGGTCTCGGCCATGGCGGGCACCACCAATCAGCTCGTCGCCTGGTGCGAAGCGGCATTGCGAGAGCGCCGCATCTTCGATGCCCGCGAATACGATGCCGTCGTCGCCACCGGCGAACAGGTCACGGCCGGTCTGCTCGCCATCACCCTGCAGGACCTCGATATCAACGCGCGCTCCTGGCAGGGCTGGCAACTGCCGATATTGACTTCGGACGCGCACGGCGCGGCGCGTATCCTCGACATCAATGGCGACGAACTGATCCGGCGCTTCAAGGAGCGCAGGGAGGTCGCGGTCATCGCCGGTTTCCAGGGCCTGTACAAGGAAACCGGCCGCATCACCACGCTCGGCCGCGGCGGATCGGATACTTCGGCGGTGGCGATCGCGGCCGCGATTCGCGCCGACCGCTGCGACATCTATACCGACGTTGACGGCGTCTATACCACCGATCCGCGCGTCGTGCCGCGCGCGCGCCGGCTCGACAAAGTCGCCTTCGAGGAAATGCTGGAGCTTGCTTCGCTCGGCGCCAAGGTATTGCAGGTTCGCTCGGTCGAACTCGGGATGGTGCACAATGTCCGCATTTTCGTGCGCTCGAGCTTCGACCCGCCGGACCGAATCGACCCGCACGGCACACCGCCGGGAACGCTGATCTGCGACGAGGGGGAGATCATGGAGCAACAAACGGTCACCGGCATCGCCTTCTCCAGGGACGAGGCGCAAATCTCCATCCGCCAGGTCCAGGACAAGCCCGGCGTGGCGGCAGCCATTTTCGGCCCGCTGGCCGAAGCCAACATCAACGTCGACATGATCGTCCAGAACGTCTCGGCCGACGGCAAGACCACCGACCTCACCTTCACCGTGCCGGCGGCGGACTACCAGCGCTCGCTCGATGTCATCGCCAAGGCGAAGCAGGCGATCGGCTACGCGCGGCTCGACAGCGCTACCGACGTCGCCAAGATTTCCGTCATCGGCATCGGCATGCGAAGCCACGCCGGCGTGGCCGCGCAGGCGTTCCGCGCACTCGCCGACCGCTCGATCAATATCCGCGCCATCACCACCTCGGAGATCAAGTTTTCCCTGTTGATTGACGCGGCGTTTACCGAGCTCGCGGTGCGCACGCTGCACTCGCTCTACGGGCTGGACAAAGCGGCGCCATAATTGGCCGACAGCTCCATCTTACGTTGCGGCCTCACGTTGCGGCGCACAATATTTGGCGTCGTCATATCCTTGTCTCTGGCTTGCGGTTTGCATACCGCATTCGATATAGGCTTGAGGATGCTCGCCGCGGGACGGAACCCGGGCGGACTCCTCTTCGATTGAGGCCGGCGCGACCCGGGCTGCGCTCCGGTCAAACAAAGCCCGAGGGACCTCACGCCATGCGTGGCGCGCTCGGCGGTCCGCGCGTGCTGTTGCGTCGGCTTCGCGAAGTCATGGCGGAGCCGGTCAGCGCGCAGGAACGCCTTGACAAGATCGTGGTGCTGATCGCCGCCAACATGGTTGCGGAGGTGTGCTCCGTCTATGTGCTGCGCGTCGATTCCACGCTCGAACTCTACGCCACCGAGGGCCTCAAGCGGGACGCCGTGCACCAGACGGTAATGCGCGCGGACGAAGGCCTGGTCGGCCTGGTCGCGAGCCAGGCGAGCCCCATCAACCTATCGAACGCGCAGGCGCATCCGGCCTTCTCCTACCGGCCGGAAACCGGCGAGGAAATCTACCACTCCTTCCTCGGCGTGCCGGTGCTGCGCGCCGGCAACTCGCTCGGCGTGCTCGTCGTGCAGAACCGCGCGCGGCGCACCTATTCGGAGGAAGAGGTCGAAGCGCTGCAGACGACGGCCATGGTGCTCGCGGAGATGATCGCCTCCGGCGAGCTGTCGGCACTGGCGCTTCCCGGCGCCGAGCCGGCCGCGCGCCGCTCGGTTCATCTCAAGGGAGCCGCCTTGAGCGAGGGAATCGCGCTCGGGCATGTCGTGCTGCACGAGCCGCGCGTCGTCGTCACCAATTTCATCGCCGATGACATCCCGAAGGAATTGAAACACCTCGACGCGGCCGTCGAGACGTTGCAATCCAATCTCGACGAACTGCTCGAACACGGCGACGTGGTCGAGGGCGGCGAACATCGCGACGTTCTCGAAGCCTATCGCATGTTCGCCTATGACCGCGGCTGGGTGCATAAGCTCCAGGAGGCCGTCATGACGGGCCTCACCGCGGAGGCTGCCGTCGAACGCGTCCAGTCCGATACGCGCGCGCGCATGCTGCGCCAGACAGATCCATTCCTGCGCGAGCGGTTGCATGACCTCGACGATCTCGCCAATCGGCTGATGCGTCAGCTCACCGGCCGCGACCACGCGCCCTCGCGCGAAAGCCTGCCGGAGAATGCAATCCTGGTCGCCCGCTCGATGGGCCCGGCGGCACTGCTCGACTACGACCGTAAGCGATTGCGCGGCTTGGTTCTGGAGGAAGGCGGGCCGCATTCCCATGTCGCGATCGTCGCGCGCGCGCTCGGCATCCCCACAGTCGGAGAGGTCGACAACGCCACCGGCATCGTCGATCCAGGCGACGCCATCATCGTCGATGGCTCGGTTGGGGATTTGTACGTCCGGCCCTTGCCGGACATGGAGGCGGCCTATGCCGAGCGCGTGAAGCTGCGGGCACGGCGCCAGCAACAATATCTCGCGCTGCGGGACAGGCCGTGCGTCACCAAGGACGGCCAAGAGGTGACATTGCTGCTCAATGCCGGCCTCAGCGTCGACCTGCCGCACATCGCCGATACCGGGGCGGCCGGCATCGGCCTGTTCCGTACCGAACTACAATTTATGGTGGCGCCGAATTTTCCGCGGACCAGTGAGCAGTACACGCTTTACCGCGCCGTCCTCGATGCCGCCGGCGACAAGCCCGTGACCTTCCGCACGCTCGACATCGGCGGCGACAAGGTGCTGCCGTACATGCGCAATGTCGAGGAGGAAAACCCGGCGCTCGGCTGGCGCGCGATCCGGCTTGGACTCGACCGGCCCGGCCTCCTGCGCACGCAGCTGCGTGCCTTGCTGAGGGCTGCCGGCAGCCGGGCGCTCAAGATCATGTTTCCCATGATCGCCACCGTGCAGGAATTCGACCAGGCCAAGGAGTTGGTCGAGCGCGAACTCACTCACCTGCGCCGCCACGGCCACATGCTGCCCGATGAGGTCGAGGTCGGCAGCATGGTGGAGGTTCCTTCGCTGCTCTATCAGCTCGACGAGCTGCTCGAACACGTCGATTTCCTCTCCGTGGGCTCGAACGACTTGGTGCAGTTCCTCTATGCGGTAGACCGCGGCAATCCGCGGGTCTCCGGCCGCTTCGATGCGCTGTCGGCGCCGGTGCTGCGCGCGCTCAAGGAGATCGCCGACAAAGGCCACGCGCACAACAAGCCGGTGACCTTGTGCGGCGAGCTTGCATCGCAGCCGATCGGCGCGCTTGCGCTCGTCGCCATCGGCTATCGTGCGCTTTCCCTCACCCCGTCCGCGATGGGACCGGTCAAGGCGATGCTGCTCGATCTCGACTGCCGCAAGGCAGCCGCGTTCTTGTGCCCGCTCGTCGACAAACCGACAACCGGCGTAGCGATCCGCCCGCAGCTCGAGAAATTTGCGGCCGACAACGGCCTGCAAATTTAAAACGACCGAAGCCATGCTGCCCGACCAGAAACTCAGTGCGCTCGTCGCCCGCCATGCCGCGCTCGAACACGACCTCGCTGCGGCGCCGCCGGCCGAGACTTATGTCAAGCTGTCACGCGAGTTCGCCGAGCTTGCCCCCGTGGTCGAGGCTGTGAACTCCTATCGCGCCGCGCAGCGCGAGCTCGACGGGCTCACCAGCCTCATCGCGGATCCTTCGACGGACGCCGAAATGCGCTCGATCGCCGAGATCGAGAAGCCCGGGCTTGAAGCGCGCTGCGTGGCGCTCGAGCAGCAGCTGCGGCTCGCACTGCTGCCCAAGGATGCGATGGACGAACGCAACGTCATTCTCGAAATCCGCGCCGGCACCGGCGGCGACGAGGCGGCGCTGTTTGCCGGCGATCTATTCCGCATGTACGAGCGGTATGCCGCCAGCCAAAGATGGACGGTCGAGGTCGTGACCGCGAGCGAGGGCCCGATGGGCGGCTACAAAGAAATCATCGCCGAAATCCGCGGCCGCGGCGCGTTTGCCAAGCTCAAATACGAGTCCGGCGTGCACCGCGTTCAACGCGTACCCGATACCGAAGCATCTGGCCGCATTCACACCTCGACAGCGACCGTCGCCGTGCTGCCCGAGGCGCAGGACCTCGATATCGCCATCAATGAGGCCGATCTGCGGATCGACACGTTGCGCGCCGGAGGCGCGGGCGGCCAGCACGTCAACAAGACCGAATCGGCCGTCCGCGTGACGCACATTCCGTCCGGTATCGTCGTCATGATGCAGGAGGACCGCTCGCAGCATCGCAACCGCGCCAAGGCGCTCGCCGTTCTGCGGACGCGGCTCTATGATTTCCAACGGCAGAAGCAGGACGCCGCGCGCGCCGCCGAGCGCCGGGGTCAGGTCGGCACCGGCGACCGCTCCGAACGGATTCGCACCTACAATTTTCCGCAGGGGCGCGTGTCGGACCATCGTATCAATCTCACGCTCTACAAATTGCCGCAGATCCTGGAGGGTGAGGCGCTCGGTGAGATCATCGATGCGCTTGTCGCCGAGCACCAGGCGGCACAGCTCGCAGCCGAAGAGGCCCATTGATGGCGCCGCGAATCGACGTCGCGACCGCTCTCGCGCGGTCCCGCAGCGACAACGCTCTCACCATTGCCGGGGCGCGGCGCGCGTTGGCGGCGCAATTGCGTGCCTGCGGGATCGATTCGCCCGAACTCGACGCACGCATCCTGATTGGCCACGCCGTTGGCCTCGATCATGCTGCGCTAGCGGCCGCAGGCGCTCGCACTCTTGGTGCGGAGGAGGAAAACGCAATCGCTGCTCTGGCGCATCGCCGCCTCGCGCGCGAGCCGGTCGCGCGCATCCTCGGCCGCAAGGAGTTCTGGAGCTTGCCGCTGTCCGTCAATGCCGCAACGCTGGTGCCAAGACCGGAGACCGAAACGATTGTCGAGGCTGCGCTCGCGGCAATCGATGCGCGTGGCCCACGCTCGCGGGCGCTGCGTATTGCCGACCTCGGCACGGGCTGCGGGGCGCTGGTTTTGGCGCTGCTGTCCGAGCTGCCAAACGCCTTCGGTGTGGGCACGGACACGAACTTCCGCGCGCTTGTGGTGGCGCGCGATAATGCCCGCCATCTCGCGGTGACGCGGGCAGCGTTCCTCGGCTGCAACATGGCGGAAGCGTTGCGCGGACCATTCGACGTGATCGTGTCCAATCCACCGTACATCGCGTCCGGCGACATCGCCGCGCTCGCCGCCGAAGTGCGCGACTTTGACCCGCGGCTGGCGCTCGATGGCGGACCCGACGGGCTCGACGGATATCGGGCGATCGCCGCGACAGCGCCCGCACTTCTCGCACCTAGCGGTGCATTGATCGTCGAACTTGGTATCGGCCAAACGGAACCTGTTGCTGCACTGTTTGCCGCGGCGGGGCTTGCGCCGTCGCCACCCAATCCCGATCTAAACGGCGTGCCGCGCGCCCTCGTTGCTGGAAACGGGGCATGAGCGTGGAGCATTGGACCCCGGCAAAAAAGCACTTGGAATGTCGGTCGGAACCGACTAGCTTGCCTCCACGGAATCGGCCCGAGATATGGTGCCGCGTTGCCTTGAACGCCCGGAGCATAGCTCTCAGAGATTGGCTCTCAGAGATTGGCTCCCAGAGGTTGGCAGTGCAGGCCCAGTGAAGAGCGAAAGCCGGAACAGCGAAGCCGGATCGGACGGCAGACGGGATCGCCACATTCAGACCGAGAAGTTTCATCGGTGAGGTGCGCATTCGTACGGAGCAGTCGCGCGCACGATGGGTTTTTACGGCACCGCGGCAAACCCGATGGTGAGGGCCCGCTTTGCTAGGGATTCGTAACGTTTGCACGGATGCGTCTGCGAGCGGCTCACTGCGGTGAATGCCGGCGACCATGGCGGATGCAATGAGGCCATTGAATCGCGTGACCGATGGGGCCGATGAGAGTGACGTTCGGTGAGAAGAGCAATTCGATGAGGAGCAATGGCGGTATCAGCGCCGCCGCAAATGACGGGGGTTGGCGGAACAGCAAATCATGAACATGAGAAACGGTCAGAACAAGCGCATGCGGGGTCGCAACCGCAAAGGTGGTCATCATCACCAGAATCCATTGTCGCGCATGTACGAGTCCAACGGGCCGGACGTGAAAATTAGGGGCACGGCATCCCACGTTGCCGAGAAATACCTCCAGCTCGCCCGTGACGCGCAAAGTTCCGGCGACCCAATCGCCGCCGAGAACTACTACCAGCACGCCGAGCATTATTTCCGCCTGATCGCGGCCGCGCAGGAACACCTGCGGCAGAGTCAGCCCTATTTCCAGCAGCAGCCGCCGGGCGAAATGCGCGGCAATCTCCCTGACGACGCGTTCGACGACGACGAGAACGAGCCGCCTATTATCGGCGGCGAGCCGTACGCGCCACGCGAGCAGCAGCCGTTCTATCCGCGCGAGCAACAGCAGCCGCAGCAGCAACCACATCATCATCCGCAGCAACAGCACTTCCAGCCGCGGCCGCAGCACGTCCAGCCGGCGAACGATGAGGATGTTGACCGGTTGCCGTCATTCATCACCGGCGGCCAACCGCCACAACAGCAGTCCCCGCAACAGGGCCAAGGAGCAGATGGCCCGAACGGCCCGAATGGCCCAAACGAGCCGAACGGCTACGACGGTCAGGCGGACCGCTTTCCGCTGCATCGACGGCGCCGGCGTCATCGCGGCCCGCGCGACCACTCCATGCCCGGCGAGGGTGATGCGCCGATACCCTCCGGTCCGGGCCCGATTGATGACTGAGTGGACGTCATTCCGGGGCGCGGCCGAAGGCCGGACACGTTGGCGGTGCCCCGGAATGACCGCCGCGCTCAGCCGCCGCGCGGCGTTTTGATCAACCGCACCAAAAACCAGATGGGCAGGACGATCACGGCTCCGAGCAGGAAATATTGCCAGAGCCAGCGCACGGCATCGAAGCCCATATCCCAGATATGCTGGATGAGCCGGCGGACCGACTCGATGATGTTCCATGGATCAAGCCCAATCGCGGCGAGGATCACGCCGACGAGGATCGACAGCAAGATTAAACGGCCAATGACCGCAAGCGGCGGGCCGCCAAAGAACCGATGAACGTATTCTTGGGCCATCGAAATCTCCAGATTGCGTCAGTTAGGAACTTATCCTGCCCCGCGCAAGCGGCCTGTGGATGACGTTGCCTCGGCTTCGCAAGTGGCGCTAAGTTGCGTGCACCCCAAGGGCATTCTGGGCAATCCGAGGATATTTCATGGCCGAGGTCGAGGACCGCGCACTCGCGTCGAAGACGAGCCTCAATGACGATATCGGCGAGGCGATGCGGCTTCGCATGTATCGCATGCAAGTCGAGATCCGCGAGGCCGAGCAGCGCGCGTTCGATCTGTTCCTGCAGAACCTCGTCAAGGGCACGAGTCACCTCTCGCTTGGCCAGGAAGCGGTCGCCGCCGGTTGCGCCGCCGCCATGAAGCCGGGCGATCTGTCGTTCTGCACCTATCGCGGCCACGCCCACACGCTGGCGCGCGGCGTGGCGATCGAAAAGGTGCTGGGCGAGCTGATGCAGCGCGACAACGGTTTGATGCGCGGCAAGGGCGGCTCCATGCACCTGACCTCGGTCGATCACGGCGTGATGGGGTCCTATGCGATCATCGGCGCGCATCTGCCGATCGCCTGCGGCGCCGCCTGGCGCGCGCAGTACAAGGGCGACAAGGACGTGTCGGTCTGCTTCTTCGGCGACGGCACGACGAATATCGGCGCCTTCCACGAGGCGTTGAACTTCGCCGCGGTGTGGAAGCTGCCGGTGATCTTCATCTGCGAGAATAATCTCTACATGGAATATACGCCGATCGGCGACGTTACCGCCGTGCCGCATCCGGCGGCCGACCGCGCCGCCAGCTACGGCCTGCCGCGCATCGTTATCGACGGCAACGACGCCGACATCGTCTACCGCACCGCCGGTGCGGCCTACGACAAAGCCCGCGCCGGCGGCGGGCCGTCTTTGATCGAATGCCTGACCTATCGCCACAGCGGACATTCGCGCGCCGACCCGGCCAAATACCGGCCCGAAGGCGAGCTGGAGAGGTGGAAGGAGCGCGATCCGCTAAAAATCTATCGCGAGCGGCTCAAGCAATTCGGCATCGCCGAGGAGATGATCGTCGGCATCGAGACCGACGTGAAGCGGCGCGTCGACGAGGCGACCGAGACGTGCAAGGCGGCGCCGCCGCCTCCGGCCGATATTCTCACCAAAGATGTCTACGCCGACGGGGGGTTTGCATGGCGGAACTGACCTACCGGGACGCCGTCATTCGCGGCATCGCGCAGGAAATGACGCGCGATCCCGACGTCGTTTTCCTTGGCGAGGACGTGGGCAAGCCCGGCGGCGTATTCAAGGCGACCGTCGGGCTTTACGAGCAGTTCGGCCCGCTGCGCGTCCGCGACACCCCGATTTCCGAGCAGGCGATCATGGGCGCCGCCATGGGCGCGGCGATGACGGGGCTGAAGCCCATCGCGGAAATCATGTTCTCGGACTTCTTCGCCGTCTGTTTCGATTACATCGCGAACGAGTTTCCCAAAAGCCGCTACATGTCGAACGGCCAGGTCAAATGTCCGCTGGTCGTGCGCACCGGCAACGGTGGCGGCGCCCGCTTCGGCGCGCAGCATTCGCAGAGCGTCGAGAACTGGTGCATGATGATACCCGGCCTCAAGGTGGTGGCGCCGTCGAACCCGCGCGACGTGATCGGGCTGATGGCAGCGGCGGTGCGCGATCCCGATCCGGTGATTTTCCTCGAGCACAAGTCGCTTTATCCGACCAAAGGCGACGTGCCGGACGGCGAGATCGTCGATACGCTTGGCACGGCGAATATCGTGCGGCCGGGCAAGGACGCCACCATCCTGGCGCTGGCGCTGATGGTGCCGCGCGCGCTTGCGGCGGCGGAAAAACTCAAGAACGAGCACGGCATCAACTGCGAAGTGGTCGACGTGCGCTCGCTGGTGCCGCTCGACACCCAGACCATCCTCGGCTCGGTCGCACGCACGCATCGGCTGTTCACGGTTGAAGAAAATCCGCGGCTGTGCGGCTGGGGCGCGGAGCTTGTCTCGATCGTCGCCGACGAGGCGTTCTACGATCTCGACGGCCCGCCGGTGCGGATCACCACGCCGCATATCCCGCTGCCGGCGGCCGACTTTCTCGAGGATCTTGCGTTGCCGAGCGTCGAGCGGATCGCCGAGCGGGTGCGGCGATCATTGGAGAATTGAGACTTCCGCTCGTCCCCGCGAAAGCGGGGACCCAGAAACTGGATTCCCGCTTGCGCGGGAATGAGCGGCGGAGAAGCGTAGAGGAAACATCCCATGTACGACAATCTCCTCGCCAACGTCCCCACCGATCTGTGGATCGGCGGCAAATGGCGCAAATCCTCAGACGGCGGCCGTTTCGACGTGATCGATCCGGCAACCGAGAACAAGATCGCCTCGGTCGCGAGCGCGACGGTTGAGGACGCCACAGCGGCACTCGACGCGGCGAGCGCGGCGTTCCCCGGCTGGGCCGCCAAAAAACCGCGCGAACGCGCGGAAGTCTTGCGCAAATCGTTCGAGCTGATCATGCGCGACGCCGAGCGGCTGGCCAAGCTCATCACCATCGAAAACGGCAAGGCACTGTCGGATTCCCGCGGCGAGGTCGCCTATGCGGCGGAATTCTTCCGCTGGTACGCCGAGGAAGCGGTGCGCAATATCGGCCAGAATTCGGTCGCGCCGTCCTCCGGTGCACGCATGTTCGTGCATCACAAGCCGGCCGGCATCGCCGTGCTGGTGACGCCGTGGAATTTTCCGGCCGCGATGGCGACGCGCAAGATCGGCCCGGCGCTCGCCGCCGGCTGTCCGGTCGTGCTCAAGCCGGCGTCCGACACGCCGCTCAC
>Ga0074044_10001126_pt1 | contig 24557 bp, 26 predicted proteins | sample BogForMeECP23OM1_FD_94443 | JGI IMG/M metagenome (GOLD analysis project Ga0074044, IMG submission 94443) | Bog forest soil microbial communities from Calvert Island, British Columbia, Canada - Bog Forest MetaG ECP23OM1 | ecosystem: Environmental > Terrestrial > Soil > Wetlands ... | reverse complement strand
TCGTTCTGGGTCACGTTCGTCGGTTTCGTTCTCGCCTGCGCGACGTTTATCATTCCCGACGGCCCGCCCATCTCCGGCTGGACCGCGTATGCGCCGCTGAGCGCCGTGGGCCAGGTTGCGGGTCCGGGTCAGGGCTGGGGCCAAAACCTCTGGGGACTTTCGATCGCTGTCTTCTGCGTGGCGTCGCTGCTCGGTGCGCTGAACTTCATCGTGACGACGATTGATCTACGCACCAAGGGTATGACGCTGTCGCGGCTGCCGCTTTCGACGTGGGCCTGGTTTATTAACGCGTGGGTGAGCTTGCTGGCTTTTGCTGTGCTGTTGCCGACGTGCCTCCTGCTGGTGCTCGACCGCCTCGGCGGAACCAGCTTCTTTATTCCTGGCGGACTGGTGGTCAATGACAAGATGCTGCCGCACTCCGGCGGTTCGCCGCTCTTGTTCCAGCACCTGTTCTGGTTCTTCGGACATCCGGAGGTTTACATCATCATTTTGCCGGCATTTGGGATCGTCGCGCACGTCATGCCGACGTTTACCCGGAAGCCGCTGGTAGGGGGCTGGAAGGTGATCACCTTTGCCATGATTGCGATCGGTAGCCTGAGCTTCGTCGTTTGGGGACATCACATGTTCGTGAGCGGGATGAGCCCGAGTATGGCGATGGTGTTCTCGGTGCCGACACTGATCATCACGATCCCATCCGTCATTGCGGTGCTGGTGTTCGCGGCCTCCCTTTACGGCGCCAACATCCGCTTTACGACTCCGATGCTGTTCTGCCTCGGTTTCATCTCGCTCTTCATCAGTGGGGGAATCGGTGGATTCTTCCTGGCGCAACCGGCGGTCGATTCCTATCTGCACGCGACCAGCTTCGTGGTGGGCCATTTCCACTTCACCATGGGCCTCTCCGCCATATTTGCGACGTTTGCTGGCTTCTACTACTGGTTCCCGAAAATGTGGGGCCGCATGATGAACGAGACGCTCGGCAAAGTGCACTTCTGGCTGAGTTTCGTCCTCGTCTACGCTGTTTTCATGACCATGCATTTAATGGGTCTCACCGGTGCGGTTCGCCGCTATTCGTCGTATGTGGCCGACTTCATGGTCCCGCAGATCCCCACCAACCGGTTCATTACCGTCGCCGCGTTGCTGCTGGGCGCGACGCAGTTCATCTTCCTGTACAACGCGATTTGGAGCCGCTTCAAGGGACCCAAGGCTCAAGACAATCCCTGGGGAGCGACCACACTCGAATGGGATACGACCTCGCCCCCGCCCTTCGACAACTTTGGCGGCCGGCAAATGACCATTCACCATGGTCCGATGGAGTATGACGCCGATGCCAGCGTGATGCAGACTTCGCCGGAGAAGGCCATCGCGGGAACCTAACGGGGCGGCGGAAGCTGGCGGTTCATCATAACAATCGCGATCGAACAACACTCGAAGGGAGGCACCGTGAGCGAAAGCGAACTGACCATGGCAACGGGGCATGAAGTTCTGATGGAAGCTTCTCCGTACGCCATTGAAAAAAAGAAGCTGGGGATGTGGATCTTCATCGTCTCCGACGCATGCACGTTTGCCACGTTTCTGTTCGGTTACGGCTACATGCGCGTGGGCAGCCAGAATTGGGGGACGCCGTTCGAGTTTGGGACGATCTTGAACGGGATCATCATGACCTTCGTCCTGCTTTCCAGCAGCCTTACGATGCTGGCAGCGGTTCGGGCCACTCAGGCCGGGCAGAAAGCGTCGGCCAGCAAATGGCTGGTCCTGACCATGCTTCTGGGCACGGTGTTCGCGATCCTCCACCTGCGCGAATGGTTCAAGATGTTCGGCGCGGGCTGGGGACTGTTCTCCAACCCCACCGGCGGCGCAGTTCAGTTCGGCGCGTGCTTCTTCAGCGTCACGGGACTCCATTTGACCCACGTCATCAGCGGCGTCATTGCGCTCCTGATTATCATGCGGGGCTACAACCGGGGACGCTACGATACCAGCCACGTCGAAACCGCGGGCCTGTACTGGCACTTTGTCGATTTAGTTTGGATGTTCGTTTTTCCACTGATGTATTTGATGAACGCCCGTTGATTGCAACTTCGAGTAGGAGGGAGAAGCTGTTATGTCATCGAATCAAGAACCTGGAATGGGTTCTTACATAGGCATCGTGATTGGGCTGATGGTCATCGTGGGGATTGAAGTGGTTCTGACCTATCAGCATTTGCCGGTGCGAACCTTGCTCTTCTCCTTGCTCTGTCTGGCGTGTGTCGAGGCGTTCGTGGGCGTCATGTACTTGATGCACGTGAAGTACGAGAGTCCGCTTTTGTTCTGGACCGTGTTTCCAGCCACGATCTTCGTGTTGGTGCTCCTGAACTACGTATGGCCGGACGCGTACCGCATGGCAAGGATGAGTCTGGGGAAATGACGCGGTCGAGACCGTCCCACCCCGGTCCGAAGGAGATCAAATGAACTGGGCAAAACAGAAGAACGTGCACTATCTCAAGCTGGGGCTGGTCGGACTGGCGTTCCTGCTCCTGATGGGCACCAGAGATCTTCACGCGCAGGGCTGCGCCATGTGCTACCAGAGCGCGGCCGCATCGGGCGCCCGTTTCATCCACGCTCTGAAAGGTGGCATTGTGGTCATTATTATTCCGCCGCTGCTGATGACCGGCGCTTTTGCGCGCTTCGTTTACCGCAGACGCAACCTCTTTCATGAGGAGACCGGGGACCACCACGAGGGTTGACAATTTCGGCGACAAGCACCCGATTTTATCACGATCCTGTCAGAAAAGATGCCTAGGCATCAATTGGGGAAACTAAGGAGTCTAAGGTATGGCAACCACGGTCCATGAACCGCCGCAAATTGAACCTCGCCGCTTGCCAGATGAAGGTCACTCTGGAAATGGCGGCGGGTGGAATCTGGTTCCGGCTGAGGGTAACCTGCGCGCGGTTGAGGACCGCTCCCCAGAACCTGCCAGAACTGGCATTTGGGTGGGGCTGGCAGCGATTACGATGTCATTTGCCGCGCTTACCAGTGCTTTGGTGGTTCGTCAGGGCTCGGGGATGGACTGGCAGCGCATTACTCTGCCTCCCATTCTTTACGCAAATACACTGGTGCTGCTCGTGAGTAGTATCACCCTGGAGATAGCGCGCCGCCGGATTGCGGGGTACGCTCGCGGGATCGAAAGCCAGATTGCGGTACCGATGCGCTGGCTGGCGATAACATTGGGGCTCGGCCTGTTTTTCGTCGCCGGTCAGTATGTGGCTTGGCTTCAATTAAGGGCTGCCGGACTGTATCTCGCCACAAATCCGAACTGCTCATTTTTCTACGTCTTTACTGCCGTACATGCCTTGCATGTGCTGGGCGGTCTGGCTGGTTTGGTTTACGTCATCAGCAAACTCAATCGCTCCATCCTGCGGCGGAGTACTTTCGCGGCGGCCGCGCAATATTGGCATTTCATGGACATTCTTTGGCTGTATCTGCTTTGGGTGCTATGGATGAAGCTCTAATTCTTGCCGATCGCAAGCACATCCAATTCAAGCAGAAGATTACGGCGTTGAATCTGACTGCGATTGGTAGCAGGAGAGCATGGCGACTACTTACAGTATGATGCAGCCGAGGCCGGCGGACCGCTTCACTTCCAAGGTCAAGGACTATTACATCCTGACCAAGCCTGAAGTGAACCTGCTGATCCTTATGACCACGTCGACGGGTTATTATCTTGCCTCCCGTGGGCCTTTCAGAATTGCCGGCCTGATAAACACACTCGTGGGTACGCTCCTGGTCGCCAGCGGTACCGCAACCCTGAATCAGTGGATGGAACGGGTTTGGGACGGTCAGATGCGCCGCACTGCCAGCCGGCCGCTGCCTTCAGGTAGGCTGAATGCTCGCAACGCATTTCTGTTTGGGATCTTGCTGAGCTTCGCCGGAGGCCTGTACCTCGCGGTTACGGTTAACGGGTTAGCAGCCTTCCTTGCGATCTCCACGCTACTGTCGTATCTCCTTGTCTACACTCCGTTGAAGCGGAAGACGCCGCTGTGCACGCTGCTCGGCGCCTTTCCGGGTGCCATGCCCGCGCTAATCGGGTGGGCGGGTGCCTCGGCAAGTATCGGGCGGCACGCTTGGTTTCTCTTCGCTATTCTTTTTCTCTGGCAGTTCCCGCACTTCCTGGCGATTGCCTTGATGTACCGTGAGGACTACACCCGGGCTGGCTACAAGATGCTGCCCCAGTTTGATCTCGATTCCCGCTTCACGCGCGCAGAGATTATTTGTTTCACTGTGATCCTGGTGGTTACTACAATGCTGCCGCTGGTCGATCACGGAGGCCCGATTTATCTGAGTGCCATGTTCCTGGCGGGTGTCTTCTTGCTGTATCACGCAACTAGACTGGCGAGATCGAACTCGAAAGTCTTGGCCAGTCGCGTCTTGCATGCCTCCATTATCTATCTGCCTATAGTTCTTGGGATGATTGTCTTCTGGAAGGCCTGAAGTTCTCTTTACGGGTGCGGACCGCGCCCTCCGACGGTCACGGGCTCTTCACACCATTTGGTGAGAAGAACCGCGAAAGCGGATAGTTCTGCTGCATCCGGGGGATGGGGCTGTTTGCGACCATGATCTGGTGATTGATCACGGAAGATCCACAAGCGCGAGAAACAGCCTTCCAAAAAGTACCGCGAGTCCTTTGGCCACACGCCGCTGTCAGCAGAAGAGACGCTTATTCCGCGTTTGACCTCGCCCCAAGCCCGCTTCCGTGCGGCTGGACCCCTTGTCGTATGAAAGTCTGCGCCAGCAGATACTGGGTCGCAACGGCTGGAGGTGTCAATCCTGTGGCGCGATGACGGATCTTGAGGTGCACTACAAGGAGTACCGCAGCCATTCCAGAGCCGACTCCGAGGAAAACTTGATTACGCTGTGCACGGCATGCCACGCTAGCGCATCACGGCTAAACGCCACGAATGGGTAGTTGGGAGCGTAGAGTGCGGAGTCCACTGCAGTGAATCTGGTGGAAATAGTTCCACGAGCTTTGCGGGCTCTCCCTGAGCGAAAATAGAACCGACATTTATGCCCAAGCTCCAGCGGTTGCGTACATCGGCGATTTGCTTGGCAGTGTCTATTTTTCTTGTCCAAGTCTCTCTCGCTCAGACTTCCCCAAAATCACCGGGTTCAACCTCATCACAGAACATCTTGCTCACGGTCATCGATGAGAACGGTGTTGCCGTGCCGTCCGCGCTCGTATTTCTGCAAGCTTCTCCCCAGGCCATTGCGCTGCGCTGCGTCACCGATTTTGCCGGCCACTGCGCGTTCTCCAACCTCTCCGCTGCTAGTTACCAGCTCCGCGTAGAGAAGGAAGGCTTCTATTCAGTTATGTTGCCTGCGATCCAGACCGGCGCTGCGGCGAACGTCGATGTTACGAACATTGATGTCACTCTCCCCCACCAGCAAGAGGTGCGCGAGGTAGTCGATGTGGTCGAGTCCCCGCCCGCCATCGATCCCGCCCAGGTCTCGGACCAGGAGCAGCTCACCGGCGTTGACATTATCAACCTTCCCTACCCGGATACCCGTGACTACCGCAACGCGCTGAACTTTATTCCCGGGGTTGTCAACGATGTTTTCGGGCAGCCGCACATCGCCGGGTCGGAGACGTACCAGACCCTCACCCTGCTGGACGGCTTCAACGTCACTCAACCGGCCACCGGGCAGCTCCTCATGCGGGTGAGTCCCGACGCGCTTCGTTCGCTGGACGTCGAACCTACCCGCAACTCCGCCGAGTACGGCAAAGGCTCTGGCGGCGTCCTCAGCCTCAACACTGGTATCGGCGACGACCATTTTCGCTATTCTGGAACAAACTTTATTCCTTCGGTGCAAGACAAGAAAGGACTCACCTTCGACAAGGTGGACCCGCGTTTCACGTTTTCCGGGCCAATTCGCAAAGGCAAGATGTGGTTCTTCGACTCCCCCGACGGCGAGTATGACAACATCGTCATCCCCGAATTGCCTAACGGCGCTGACAGTGACCGCCTCTGGCGCGTCGGCAACCTCGCCAAGGTGCAGACCAACCTCACCCCACGCGACATCCTCACCACCAGCTTCAACATCAATCATCTTCACGACGACCACTCCGGTCTTTCGGCCATTAATCCCGTCGAAGCAACTCCCTCCGACATCGAGAGCGCCTACCTGGCCAGCGTCAAGAATCAGCATTATTTCCAGGGCGGGGAACTGCTCGAAACTGGGGTGGCTTTCGTGCAATACGACCTGCGGCTCATGCCTGCCGGCACCCTCCCGTACTTCATTACCCCCGAAACCACGGGCGGGAACTATTACGCCTTTGCCGATACGCGTGCCCGCCGCTGGCAGGGATTGGTCAATCTCTATCTGCCGCCCAAGAAATGGCACGGCCAGCACGAGATCAAGATGGGCGTCGACACAGACCGTCTCACCTACCACGCCGACTTTCAGCGCGCGCCGATCTCGTTCCTCCTCGAAGGTCAGACGCTGCCCTCTTCTGGGGACTGTTTGACGGTTACGCCCTCTCCCTGTTCCCGCTACTCCGTCTTCTCCGGAGGTGCTAATTCCTCCGTCGACAATCTGGAAACCAGCGGTTACATCCAGGATCGCTGGTTAGTTAGCAACCGCCTGCTGATCGAACCCGGCTTGCGCTTCGATTGGGACGAGATCATCCGTTCCCCACTTCTTTCTCCGCGACTGGCGGGCACCTACGTGCTCGACAGCCAGGGCAATACTAAGCTTTCCGCGGGCGTCGGAATGGTCTACGACGCAACCAACCTTCAACTGGTAGCGCGACCATCGGCGGGCCAAAGAGTGGATTATTTCTTCGACTCCACTGGCGCGCTGTCAGGGTCAGTTCTCACTACATTCTCCGCGAACACTCGCACCCTGCAGGAGCCGCGGTATCTCAACTGGAGTCTGGGCCTTGAGCAGAAGCTGCCCGACTCCATCTACCTGAAAGCCGAATTTATGCAGAGAAATGGCACCCACGGCCTCGTCTACAACACCGTGAATGGACTGCCGGGCGGAAATTTCGTCTTGGTAAACACTCGCGAAGACCGTTATCACTCCTTCCAGGTCAACCTACGCCGCGCTTTCCGGCACGGTTACACGCTCTTCGGTTCGTACACCCGTTCCAGTTCACGTTCCAACCAAGTACTCGATTTCAACGTCGATAGTCCCATCCTCAGCCCGCAAGCTGCCGGTCCGTATCCGTGGGATGCGCCCAACCGCTTTCTCTCCTGGGGTCTGGTGCCCTTTTTCAAGCTGCCCATCATCCACGAATTCGATATCGCTTACTCGATCGAAGCGCGCAACGGGTTTCCCTTCAACGTCACCAACGACCAGGAGCAACTTGTCGAGCTACCCGGAACGCGCCGTTTCCCAAGTTACTTCGCGTTGAATCTATTCGTGGAAAAACGCTTCCACGCCTTCGGCCGTTATTGGGCCCTCCGCGGCGGTTTCGAGAACATCACCGACCACGCAAATCCCATTGTGGTGAACGGTGACATCGACTCACCCCAGTTCCTCGCATTCAGCGATTTCCAGGGCCGTGCCTTCACCACCCGCATTCGCCTGCTAGGCAAGAAGTAATTTTGTTAACACTAACAGAGTGCAAATGCCCGCTAACGGCGAAGAGCGCAAAAATCGAGCACCAACCGGGGAAATCAGGAGAAAAGACCAGCATCAACCACGATTTATTCCAGAACTGGATGCGTTTATTGCCAACGCTACAGCTTTCGTTTGGACCGGCGAAGTAAAAAGGCCGTCCCGGTGATTAGGACGGCCTTTCGGTTCTTCCAGATTTCTCTTCTTACCAGACCCGGCAAGCGCGCCGAGTTCTATGTTTTAAAACTCACAAAACCATAATGAGTCTCGCCAATTGTCATCACGCTGGCGCCAGCCTCGACCATCTGAGAATCGTTAAGTGTCTCCGAGTCTCATTGCACCACGACCTTGCCTGTCATCTTCGGGTGGACCGAGCAGTAGTAGGGGTACGTTCCCGCCTTGGTAAACGTGTACGAGAATTTTTCGTCCGTATCCATCACCTTGGACTTGAACACGCCGTCTGTGCTGACCGCCGTATGGGGAATGTCATCACTGTTGGTCCAGGTAACTGTCGTTCCGACGGGTACCGTGAGCGTCTGAGGCCCAAAACGAAATTATCGATTTTCACCGCCGCGCTTGCCGCGGAGGACTGATCATTCGCCGTGACACTCGGTGATCCCGCTAACAACAGCAACACCGCAATCAGTACCGGCGTCGCCAAACTCGCAAACCACACATTTCTCCTCGTCATTCTTTGTTTCCTCTCTAGATTTGATTTTCTTGCTTGATCGTTTGGATCAGATCCTTGGGGTCTACCCAAGGGGCGAGTCAACTACGCGGAGGGCGCCGCCATTCCCTGAAGCCGAAGACCCGATTCCCCGAGTGGCGAATCGACGATTGCCAGGCCGCGACCGCTGACCACATAGTTCACGTCCGCGATACCCAGCACCCTCTGCAACTGGTCGGCTGGCACCTTCATGGGTCCGGCTGAGGGAGCTGTTCCCGGCGCAGGTTGAGGGAAAGCGGTCGACATCGCGGTGTGGAACGAAACCTTACCTTCGACCTTCTGCATGATCTGGTGAATGTGGCCGTTTAACACCGTCACCGAACCGAAACGCTTGACGTAAGACAAGGCTTGCTCACTGTCGTCGGTTCCCCAACCCCAATCAGGATAGATGGTCCACAGTGGAATGTGGGCAAAGAGCACAATCGGAGTGCTAGCAGAGCGGCCCTTAAGATCGTCCTCAAACCACTCCAACTGTTCGTGACCGAGCGACCCCATGCCTCCAGCTTTTAGATTGGCGACATTCACCAGTCCGACGAAATGCACGCCCTTGTGATCGAAGCTGTACCACCCATTGCCCTTCGTACCTTTCCCGTAACGCTGGAGATATTGCTCGCCGTTGTCGCTTAGCATGTCATGCTCGCCCGGCACAAAGTAGATCTGCTTGGCAGACGCTCCTTTTAGTGCCTGGTCCAGTGTGTCGAACTCACTGGGCTTCGAGAGCTGACTCAGATCACCGGTGTGAATAATGAAATCGGGTTTGTGCGACATGGCGTTGATTTTGCCGATCGCCGCCTGCAGAGTAGCGGTGACGTCCGGGTTGGCTGGCTTGTTAAAGCCGATGTGACTGTCACTAATCTGCACAAAGCTGAAGTCTCCGCCTTCGCCTGCATCTTTGCCGTAGCCTTTGGCGAATGCCCGAGACACCGGGATGCCTCCGCTCATGGTCCAGACCAGGCCTGTGCCCGCCCATGCCATGCACTTCAGGAACCCGCGACGGTCGACTCCGTCGTTGTTGAGGTCTTGCAACGTCTGATCGATAAGATCTTGCTTCTTGTTCGGCATGTGCCCTCGGTGGTTTGTAGCGTTCTGAGGTGATAACTGGCGCGAGTCGTTTTTATTCCACCGATTTATTCCGCTGGCCCAGCTTCGACTCGACTCGTCTAGCCTGGTCCGTTGACACCACTGAGAAAATGAGTGTAGCGACTGCGCAGAACTCGAGCCTTCCGGCTAGGTGTCGCGATCTGGGACTTGCGAATTGATACCCTCTCCTAATTCAACGGGAGGGAGTAATGCGTTTGCAGATCAGCGAAGTTGTCCCAGGTGCATAAAGCGGAAGTCTGTGGGCATTTCGTCGGTGGTCTCATGGGCAAGTAAGACCGGCGAACGCTATTTTCCGAGTGCACGGCACTGGCGGCGTTTTCAAGCTGACAACTTAGGCGGACAGCGACAATTCCATTTGCTTTGGTGGCAGGCTCAGGGGTTCATATCTGCGGAGGAAGGACCGGGCAAACTCGTTTGCCAATCGTGAAGCATCGTCCTTTCTCATAATCGCACACGTTTGGGAACACAACGAGGTATCAGACGCTTGCTTGACTGGACTGCAGCTCAGGCCGTGAACAGACGAATCGCTCCCTCGGCTTGATCCCGGAGATGGAGGCAAGGTTTCCGGCCCCACAACCTTCACTTGGTCTCCACATGCGGATGTTCAAACCCCGAATTCTGCAGCGAAATCGAAATGTCCCGATTATTGAAGAAGAACAGGGGCCCAAACTGCATCTGGAACTCCGTCCCAAAGCTCGAAGGAAACCACACTCCGTCCTCAAGCCGCTTGTAGACCACGTTGAATCCAAATCCAGGCAGATCGAACCACATCGTCCGCACTAAAAGGGGGATGCGCCGCGACATCCTGGTGAACACCCTAACGGGCTGGAATTCTGCGACATCGATGAACGCTTCGCCCGCCCACGTCGGTTCTTCCTCGTCCTTGGGCGCGAAGGCGATGTGGTAGACGCTACGCCCCGCCTCAACCTCCTGCCCAAGAAGCTTGAACTGATAGTTCTTCTGCTCCTCGGACGTCAGCGGAAAGAGGTCGTGCGCCAAACCGTCCTTGGACTTGTCGTTTAACAGGTTGTTGCGCAAGTTGTGAATCAAATCTGCATCCGTTCTGCCGGCCTCGGGCACAGGCTCGTGGTTGCGCAAGTTTTGAATCAAATCCGCATCCGGGCCGGCCGCCTCGGGCACAAGCTTGCCTTGAAAGGCCACGTACTTGCCTTTGGTCCAATAGCGCCCGGTAAGCGATTTGAGCTGTTTCTGGGTCCCGTCCGGTAGCGGCACCACGTCGTAGTCGGCGGTCTCTTCGCGCATCATTCTGCTCTTGGGCTTATGGGTCGCGATGTGGATGTGCTGTTTGTAGACGTATTCCTTCCGTAATGATTCGCTGCGATCCTGGTTAGCCGCCACCCGCACCATGATGTCGTCGGCCTTCAGCGGCTCGGTCTGGACTTGGGGTTGTGCGTTTTGGCCGTCTGCGAGACCGGCGGCCAGCAGAAATGCCAGAACACGAACCATCAGACGACCCGTCGCCACAGGCATACAATCCCCACGTAGTGTACGCAGCAACCGAGGTCAATGCCAAGGACAACAACAGGGATTGACCTCGCAACCGCGCTCACCCAAGGGGACACAGATGGGCTTTCCGCTTCCGTATTCTAGGACGATGCAATTGCCGCGCGTAATTTTCGCAACTCGGCACTGTCCATCGCGATGAAGCGAAACGGCTGCAAACCGATCGGAGCGGCTGAACAAGGGCTGAGCAGTTCAGCCATGGCGAGCACGGATCCAATGTGGGTCGAAAACAGCAGTTCCACGACTGCTCCTGAACTGAACGGTTTGAGCACTCGAAGCAACCCGCCTGTGACAGAAATGGTCTGAAGTCTAGCGGATGAGCGTTGTCCGTCTCCAAATCGGATCGTTGCTGAAGGCATGCCAGGATGTTGTACACGGACGGGACGAGGCGTGCAGGGCGATATGGGGGAGGTTACCATGCAAGGAAACAATGCTACGGAGTCGATGAGTCAGGCGAGATTACCAAGGCACGTGTACGACCCGCGCGTGGAAACGGACCGTCCGTGTCTTGCTCCCACGGGCACTACAGCGGTTCAGCCCGCACAAGCGTGGGGAACGGGCGCGTTCTTATACTTTTTGTACCCCAGCGCGGTCAGTCGAATCACACCCCGAACTTGTTCTTCCACCAGTCCTTCATTCCTCAACCCCGCGATTGCCAAACGGGCGGAAGAGGAATCGACAGTCTGCTTGGACAAGATCACAAACTGATCGCGATCCTGTTCGTAGCGAAGAACAAGCGCGACGAGAAGGCCGTCCCGGATGTTTTGCACAGGCATGACGCGATCTTAGGCACATGAGCAGAGCCCCGGAATGGCCCTTCGGTGTCGGCCGCGGTCACGTGTGTTCATTCTTGAGTTGTCCTTCTGCATGCCTGGTAATGAACATTGGTAACCGGTTGCCAGGTAGGTCGTAGACGGATGGTTGGCGATCCGGAAATGATGGCGCGACCTGATCTCCAGGGTACCGGTGTAAGTATTTTGGATCCTTCCTTGCCATAGGTCTCCGTGCCGAATCGTCAGCCGAGTCTCGCAAATCTGAAAGATGCTCTGCGCCTCTCGATTAGCGATCTGCTGGAGTTTCTTCTTAAGCTCACTCGAACTGACTGACGCCCCGCCACCAGTTCAGGGCACCTTCGTAATGCTGGGTAGGATGCCGCGCTGGCTTAGACTGCTTCAGACGATGAAGGAAGCACAATCGCAGGACGCCTTCTCTGCAATAACCCAGCAGCTTGCGTCGATCGAGAGACGTGACTGGGAACTGTGGATCATTGTGTCGCTAGCGGGCTTTTTGGTCTCGGTCGGACTGCTCGCACTGATCATTCCAGCTGCCTTTCTCAAGCAAGAAGACATTCATTTCCAGATCACAGTCTCACGGCAATTAGTCGTTGGCCTGTTTGTGTTACTAGGACTGCTTAACGGCTACTTGGCCACTCGCCGCTTGGATCTGCGGCGGGCGCGACAGAGACTCATCTCCACAACCATACAGAACGAATTAGTGCGTCTTCAGTCTTTCACGGACCCGCTAACTGAGGTGTACAACCGTCGTTCTCTCGAAGACATGGCAGGACGATTTATCAGCCATGCGCGTCGCTTACAAAGCTCACTGACGTTCATGCTGATCGACGTGGACCGGTTCAAAGAGGTCAACTCACGGTTCGGGCACTTAACCGGAGATTTAGTGTTGTCAGAGATTGCTACGATGCTTAAGAGTTCGGTGCGCGGTTCGGACGCGGTGGTGCGTTACGGCGGCGACGAATTTCTGGTGATTCTCGCCGACACGTCGGCTTCAGATGCTCGCACGGTGGTTGACCGAATCAGGGCTCACGTGAAGGACTGGAACAAGCAAGGGCACCTGGAGTCCTTTGATTTGACTCTCTCTATCGGTCGTTGCGAGTGGACAGACGGGATGACCCTCGATGAGGTTCTCGACAAGGCGGACCGCGCTATGTACGCGGAAAAGGACATGACTGCAAGAAACTCCGGCCCGCGCGACTTGGATGTTACAACCCTAGTTCCCAGCACTCCTCCTTCCCACTAGCGCCGCCCTGCAGCAAAGCAGCGAAGTGCCATCGGCATTCTATCTTCCCTCGGATTGATCACAGTTGAAACACGAGCGGCACGTGCGACCTGAAAGCTACAATCTCTTTGCGCTGGTTGCCGTCGAACTCCATTTCGAGGCGAGATTCCAACGCAAGAGGAACAGAATAAACAAAGCCGCAATCAATGAATCGCGGCCCCAACAGTGGGTTGGAGGGCTATTGCGAAACAACCCTAGTGTCAGAACTCCCTGAATCTTTCCTGAATCATCGGTTTGGCGGTTGAAGTAGGTTTCCCTTCGCGGGTCAGGAAATCGTTCGTCCTACGGCAGAACACTGGATCTGGAACTCAACCGCCCTAAATCTTTTGCTGTAATTCCTGCACCGCAAGATCGCGAAGATCTTGCAACAGACCTATTGAAGGACCTTCCAGCGAGCGGACTCGCGTATCGATCATACAGAGTGTCCCGACGCATTTGCCATTATCCAGAATCAATGGAGCGCCGGCATAAAAACGAACACGCGGCGCGTTTGTCACCATAGGATTATCCGCAAAACGGGGATCGCGCAGCGCGTCGGGAACGATCATGATCTCGCGGCTATGGACAATATGCGCACAGAAAGACTCGTCGCGTGAAATCTCACCCGCCTGTAATCCGCAGCACGACTTGCACCACTGACGATCCCAGTCAACCAGACTGATCAGAGCGATCGGAACGTCGAACAGAGCAGCCGCCAAGCGGGTGATCCGGTCAAAGCGGGGTTCGGGCTTAGTATCGAGAATGCACAAGGATCTGAGCGCGCCGAGGCGGCTTCCCTCATCTTCCGGGATGCGGGCTCTCACCCAGTGGCAGGTTGTGCGTAGTATCCAGGCGCGGACCTTGGTGCGGACATAGCTGCTGGTGAAGGGTCTGACGATCCATTCGGTCACGCCCGCGGCCTCACCACCGGCCGTATCTTCGCAATCCGCAAGCAAGATGACCGGCAACGACTGGGCGTCAGCCGAAGGCCAGCTGCGGATTGCCTGACAGATCGCGAGGCCGTCCACCCGGGGCGGACAGTGATCGAGAATTACCATCGACGGACGCTCAGCTCTCAAGTACCCGGGAATCGCCGACGGATCTGAAAACGTCTGCAGCGGAACTCCCTCCGCTTCAGCCGCGGCGGCAAATGTGGCGGTTGATTCGGGATCGGAAATAGCCAACACCACCGATCCATTCGTGCGCGCGGGGCTGATTGCGGCCCTTGCATCGGCAACAACCGCAACATCGGGACGTTGGGCAAGGCTGGGTTCTATTTCTAGCGACAGACCCTCGGCGGCGGCGAACACTTCCATTGTGGATCCACGGCTCCGCAGCGCCGCGCGCAGGTTTTCGACGAGCTGATCTAGGGATTTGTCGTCGCGCAAAGGATCGTGGTGGGTCAGCCCGATCTTCGTCACGCCGGCGTGGTGCGCAATCCGAACGGCGTATTCGGCGGGGCTGTGGCCCCAGCCGATCTTTGCAGGGTATTCTTTGGCCGTGTACTGAGCATCGTGGAGTACCAGGTCCGCGCCCCGAAGAAACTCGGCATGGCGCTCGTCTTGACCACCGATCTGTCCTTCGCCTGCGGCGAGCGCGCGCGAGTGGGGTTCATGGTCGGTCGAGTAGACGAGCGTGGCGCCGTCGGCTTCAAGACGGTAGCCGAGAGTGAGAGCCGGGTGATTGAGGTAGCGCGTCGTGATGCGAACGTCGTCGATCTGGAACGCGCCTTCGACCAGATCATGGTAGCGGACGGTGGCTCCAAATTGCTCCAGCGCGACCGGGAAATACGCGTATTGCATTTGTCCCGCCAGTGCTTCGCGAACAGACTCATCCAGACCCTTCGGCCCGTAAATATCCCATTCATTACCGGACACAAACAGCGGCCCAAAAAAGGGTAGCCCCTGAATGTGATCCCAGTGCGTATGGCTGATCAGGATATGGCCGCGAATACCTTTTGGACTGGCTGCCAACAGAGACTGTCCAAGAGCATGCGCCCCCGTTCCACAATCAATGATGATTAGAGACCCGCGCGATGAACGGATCTCAACGCACGAGGTATTACCCCCGTAGCGAACCGTGTCCGGGCCGGGTTTGGCGATGGAACCGCGAGTTCCCCAGAACTTAATACGCATTGGCGAAAGCAATCCTTTCCAGCCTGATCACTGGTGTGCGAGGCACCGCAGGCAAAATGCTCACTAGCCGTTATGGATAGTTTAAAGGTTGTTTGCGGACGAACTGCGATTTTACTCGTACCGACCGGGGACTCAGGGGCAAGAGGGGAGTTGCTGCTCTCTGTTTTCGATTCTCGGCCAACAGATCCCGGCGCACGGCTTGGCGCAACCCTCGCAGAGCATCGAGCTGTTGGTAGACATCGTCGGTTGGATAATGCTGATCAAGAGCCTGTTCTTTTTGTTCCTGCACCGGAGGCGGATTAACTCAACATCACATTAGACAGCATCTCCGCAAGGCTCACTGCGCATACCAATCGGAATGTAGCGACCAGCGGGCGCATGAGAGGCACTGGGTCGAAGTCCACTGGTGGAGGCACGCCGGGCACACTCCTCCCGTATCGAACGTGTTCCACTCATGTCCGCAGCTACAAGACCAACGGTCGTCTTCGCGGGGCGACCAGCCACAGAGCGGGCATCGAATCCGAGGGCCGGAGGGGGCGAGGCTCTTCTCTTGGTCGAGGTCGCGATCCAAAACAACAGACTGGCCGGGCGAGAGGGCGCACATGACCGGCTATTATGACCTAGTTCGGACGGGCGGTAGCTCGGCCGCGAAGGTCTGCCCGATAAGCGCGGCAAGTATCAGCTAAGCCAACCCGTTCAGGACATCCGCCAATTCTCCGGGACGCGAGACGTGAGGGCAGTGTCCGCCCGCAAGCTCAATCGGATCAATTCCCAATTGCTTCCGCAGTTGCTTGCGCCAGAAGTCTGGGCGTAGTGTTCCGTCTTCACCAGCAAAGAAGTGCCCATTGTCTTGCAGCGAAACGATGGTCAAGAAGATACAGGAAGCTCCGCAGGGCAACCGCTAGTTCGTCACGAAGAGGTCCAGGACGTGCTCGTTGAGCATCTCGGCGAGTTTCTTGGCGTCCTCAAACCGCGTACCTCCAAGCAGGTCAAATCCAAACAATACCTGCCTCAGCACCGGAATGGTGTCTTGGAAAAGTTGGACGACAAGGACGGGCTTTCCATCACTCGCCAGCTGAACTGTGAAACGGCAGTTGCTGCGCTCGGTTTTCTTCTCCGCCATATCGCGCATTAACTTAATACAGGTAGGAATCGGCGGACTGTTTGATACCCTACATATGCTAGATTGTTCCGTAAGCGTCAGACTAAGACACGCTTGACGGGTTGAGTCCGCAGCCAGCCTCAAAACGACGTGGCGGCCTAAGGTCTAAGGGGACCCACGCGGCAATCCGCTCCAACAGTAGAAGGCAAGCACGTCTCGGCAGTATGATGTTTTCAGCTCCCGATGCGCCCCACGCCGATCATCATCGGGCTCCAGTTGGTTGCTGCCGCCGTTTTCTTTCTAGGGATAGTGCTATGGCTGCCGGGCGATTGGCGCTGGGTGGAGGGCTGGATCTTCGGTGTCTGGTGGATATCCTTTTTTGCCGCCATGCTCTTGTGGCTTCGCTACCGGAACCCTGCGCTGTACGCCGAGCGCTTCCGCATGCCCGGCAGCGGCGGTGAATCGCGCTCCGATTTGGCGATCCTCATCGGGCTAAAAGTATGCTTCCTCGCATGGCTCTTTCTGCCGGCGCTGGATGTGCGCTTCGGTTGGACACCTCGCCTGCCGCTATGGAGCGAAGTATGCGGAGGCATCCTGCTTCTCGGGGGCAGTTTCCCGTTCTTCCGTGCGTTCACCGATAACACCTATGCGTCGCAGTTGGTGCGTATTCAGAGCGAGCGCGGCCAGCACGTCATTGACACGGGAGTCTACGGCTTTGTTCGCCACCCTATGTATCTTGGAGCAAGTCTAGTGTTCATTGGTGGCGCGTTACTGCGCGGATCCATTTTCGGTCTTCTCTTTTGCCTCCCCATGATCGGGCTGCTCGTTGTGCGCATCTTTGGCGAGGAGAAGCTGTTGGCACGCGATCTGGAGGGCTACAACGAATATCTCCAGAAGGTGCGTTACCGGTTGGTACCACACGTCTGGTGATCACCCCATCAGCGGATTTCCGCTCTCGATCAGGCAGGTGTTGGCGGTATCCGACTCACTGGGCGGATAGTCGGCAAACCTTCCCTTTAGCGGATTAGGTAAGGGTTGCCCATAATCCACCAATGGTTTTTGCCATTCAACGCTGTGTCACCGTGCGCTTCCATCCGATGAGGCAGGTGGGCCGCAGATTACGCCCTGATTGTGTGGCCCGTTCACATAAACGGGTGCATTTGTGGCCAGCCAAAGACCAACCGCAGTCGTGGTGTTTCGGACGGTTTCGGGCACGACAGCGGGGGTATCGTGCGGATACGGGTCTTCGTAATTGTCAACCGACCATTCTGAAGGAATTGCTTGTTGCTGGCTCAACTGGCGGACAAACGTCCGTGTGTCGCTGCTAAACGTATTGCTGGTAAATTGACGGAAAGTATCCGGCTTGCCTTTGGCGTTGGTGGGCCAGGGGTAAGGGGACAGCAACATGGTCGTGCGCAGGCCGTGTTTATTGCCCCATTGGATGGCCTGCACAATAAATTTCTGGTAGCCGGGGCCGCTTCCACCGGTCAGAAAGAAGTTGGGCGGAACATCGAAGGCGATGGCTTTGCCATAAAGCGCCTCACCGCGCTCGAGCGCGTAGTAGGGGTTGGTAGCAAAGACATGATCTCCTAGTTTTGGTTCGTTCGAATCATTGGGGCCCACGACCGGAGCGACGGTTTCGAAACCGACAGTCTTGGCCGCATCCACGTACTCTCGCCAGAGCTTCAGGTCCTTTTGCAATTGCCCGTGAGGGGCACTATCGGACGGCGTGTTCACATTGGCTTCCGACGGATGAAGACCATTTTGTATGTACACAGCCTGGTAGTAACCGTAGCTTGGGGGAAGCGTGAAGTAATTCGCGCCGACCTGTCCGAGCTCAGCTTGCCCGGACCCGGTTCCGGCAAACACGCTCTCGATGGCTTGAATAATGCTCGGTGGGCGCTCGGCCGCGACGACGGCATTGGCATGCTCGTAGAGTCCCACGTGGCCGGTTTGGAGGAGGTCGGTGAACCGGTCCCCGTTTTCAAGGCCATCAAAGCCGCCCGTCCCGCCGACGAAAATGTATACACCGAGATTTGCGCAGGCAGCGTTTCCTCCGGAGGCGACGGCCGGGTTGTCCTGCGGCGCGGCATAGGCGGCCCGGATGGCTAGGGCGATAGCCGCGACCAACGCTAGATGCCTGTATGGGCGCCTCACACAGATCTTGGGCATGGTATTCCCTCCCCACGCAACAAATATTAAACCCCGCATAACGGGGAATGTTGCCCGTTACTCGGGCGCAATCCTCGTCTCGATCACCAGACGGATCCGGAGTCACCGGCGCGCACGGCTTGATCGCGACAATTCACGAACCAAATGCTGAAAATCGGGAGGCAGTTTGCAGTCAATCGAGACGCTCTTTCCCGAGCGCGGATGGACAAACTGAAGATACGCGGCATGAAGAGCAACGCGAGCAATTAACGGCTCCGACGATTCCGCCCGGTGGTATTTTCTATCGCCGATAACCGGGTGGCCCATCGCCGCCAATTGCGCTCGTATCTGATTCTGCAATCCTGTCACCAGCTCAACCCGAACGAGCGAAGCATCCGCAAAAAGGCGTTCGACGGAATATCGAAGTTCGGCACGAGCCGCTTGGGGGTCTCTCGCCGTGCGCAACTGTTGGAACATTCCTTCCCGTCGAAAATGGTGCACGAGCGTCCCTGCCGCAACGTCGAGACGGCCGCGCACTACCGCGACATACTGCCTTACGGGAGTATGGTCGAGAAACTGTCGTACAAGCGCATTTCGATCCGGACCGGTCTTCGCGAACAGCAGAGCCCCGGAGGCAAAACGATCGATGCGATGCACGACCAAGGCTCCTTGTCTCTTCAGCTTGAGTTTTGTGACAAGCAGAGACAGAGCGGATGGAGTATCGGAGCCCTTAATCGGCACGGCCAGAAGTCCGGCCGGTTTGTCGAGAACGACCACCGCATCGTCTTCGTAAAGCACGGAAAGCTCCCGGGAGAAACGAGGCCGGCGCCGGTCTTCGTGGGCCGAAACCCGATGCGGCTTTCCCGGACGGCTGCGAGCCTTTCGCGGAGGTTTCTTCATTGGCTACGTGCCTGACGATCAGGCCATTATCAAACCATCCCGCTGAGATCGCAAACACGAAGATCGCGTCCGAGTGGGCCGTCATCCAAAAAACACTCAGGAGAATGCGAAAGTTCAGCATTCCTGACGTGTGCCAACTATCGCATTCTCGACTTCTTCATCCGAAGAGCTGGCCGAGTTTCTGGAGCGCGAGGGATGATGGTTTCATCCCCGCTTTTTGTCTCGTCTGTCTCGTCCCGCCAGTTATCAGCTACTTCTCGTTCGGAGCGCGATTTTTTGACGGAGTTCTAGGGGTCGATGCTCTGACCCTTGCCTGTTGGCTGCTGTGCAGGATCGGTGAGACAATCGGGCTGCGTTCGGGAGGGCTGCAAAATGAGGCTTTTGATTGAGGCCATAATAATTGTGGCAGTGCTCTACGTAGCGGTTCGCTTCTTTCGGAATAGAGGGTAGGCTCACTCGGTGATGCTCCAACTAGCTCGCGTGTTGGACCGGAGGGCTCATTTCGTTTATCAGAAGTGACTGGAATGATGCGCCGCGGAGAATTCTTTACGTGCGACTGCCAAAAGTAGTTGGAGAGGTGAAAGCCGATCGGGGTGGCGTTGGGCGCGGCAGCCACAGCGCGCCTGCACGCGCTTGTGAGTATGCTGTTGGTAGATCGGATATGTGTCGCCTGGAGCACAGAAAACTGCTCCGGTTCCACGGGGTGACGCGAGATTGCGTCTCCTATGGTGGTTTCTCCGAATGCAGCCTAGACGGAGGATCGGGGACAAACGATGAAATCGCAGATTAAGCTGGGCACAGTATTCGGAGTCGAGCTGGGCCTGCACTATAGCTGGCTAGTAATAGCGCTGCTGATCACTTTTTCCCTGGTCGCGCAATTCCACGCCGTGAATCGGGATTGGAGTGATGCATTAGTGTGGAGCACAGCCATCATCACGGGCCTGCTTTTCTTTGCCTGCTTGTTCGCGCACGAGTTGTCTCACGCGGTCGTCGCCAAGGCCCGCGGAATTCCAGTCCACAAAATCACTTTGTTCTTGCTTGGGGGCGTCGCCCAAATCGAGAAAGAAGCTTCAGACCCAAAGACGGAATTCTGGATGGCCATTGTCGGTCCTATCACCAGCGGACTCCTTGGGCTGGCCATGTTCGCTTTAGCCAGGCTTTCTGGCTGGACTCGGTGGACTTCGCCGGCAACACCCGGTATAGCCCTGTTGGTGTGGCTCGGCTACATCAATCTCGCTCTGGGTGCATTCAACATGATTCCGGGCTTTCCGCTCGATGGTGGTCGCGTACTGCGCGCTATTCTGTGGTGGTCGATGAATGACGCTGAGCGCGCAACGCGGGCATCAGCATTCGTGGGGCAGGTCATCGCCGTTTTATTTATCACCTTTGGAATTCTCCGGTCCTTTCAGGGAGCAGGTCTGGGAGGACTCTGGATTGCCTTTATTGGTTGGTTCCTTTTGCAAGCGGCTGGCGCCACGCTCATGCAGGTCCAAACGGGCACACTTCTCCGCGGCCTGCGCGTGAAAGATGTCATGTCGACAGACAGTTATACGGTCGATCCCGAGCTTTCAGTGCAAGAGTTCGTTAACGAGCACTTGCTTCGTACCGGTCGGCGCTGCTTCCTGGTGGTCCAGGATGGGCGCCTGCTCGGTCTGATCACACCCAACGAAGTGCGCACGGTCGAGCCGCGAGCATGGTCGTTCACTCCTGTGCGGAGCGTAATGCGTTCCGCGGATAAGGTCCATTTCGTTTCTCGTGATATGCCGGCGATCGAGGCCCTGGAGACCATGGGACGCGAGGACGTCAATCAACTGCCGGTCCTGTCGGACGGGCGGGTTGAAGGTATTGTGTCCCGTGCTCACGTTTTGCAGGTACTTCGATCACGTGCCGAACTGAAGTTGCCCCCGAGTTTGCCCCGAGCCGCATGAGAATGAAGTTTTCTTCGATGCAGCAATTGCATGGCGAGGCAAGCACAGTGCCTCGCTCTTTGCTTTCTCTTGCTGCGCCTTCACCTTGTCCACCTTGTCCTCTGTGCGGCTGCGATTCTCTTTCTGCCTGTAGCTGATATTGTACGTTGGGGTTTCGTAGCCGATTGGCTTTTCGAGGCTCGCTTTGCCCATCTCGCTCGCTGCGCCTGCGCCATTCTGCGCCGTGAACGAATCCTCGATTTTCTTCCATGTACACTGGCCGCGAATGCGAGAACGAGATTAACCGCTACAAGCCTGCTGTTTCCCGACTTATGCCTCGATTCAGGCTGTGCTCAGAGCGACGACTCGCCTGATACGGATTGACTCCCTGGCGTCGTTTGTGCCGGCTGGTCCTTGAGGGCTGCGAATGCCGCCAGCGCATCGTGCAGGCGGTCGAAAAACTCCGCCGGGCCGATGACCTCTGTCAAGAGGTGCCGGTCTAAGTCTGCTTTGAGAGAGAGAGGCACGCGTGCGAGCATCAACGAGACGCCGCAGTGAACCAGTTCCTGCTGCAGTTGTCGCACCATCCGGGCGGCTGTGTAATCCACATTCGTGATCGCTTCGGCATCGACGACCAGCCAGCGCACGGGTGAAGGAGATGGCCTAACCAAGCCCCGAACCTCTTCTGCGAACAGGCTGGCATTGGCGTAGAAGAGCGCTGCTCCGAAGCGATAGATCACCAACCCCGGCTTGGTTACCGCGCCGGGAACAGCCGGGACCACCTGCCAGGCATTGCCTTCGCTTACGACGAAGACTCCGGTGTGAGGACGATAGCTGTGCCGCACAACCCGGAGCAGCGACAGCGCCATGGCCAGCACGATGCCCTGCTCTACGCCCACCAGCACCACGACGGCCGCAGTAAATAAGGCCAGAACGTATTCTCCGGGACTCTCGCGCCGAATCTCGCGCAAGCCGCGCACGTCGATTAGACGGATAGCAATGAAAAATACGATGGCGCCCAGCACGCAACGTGGCAGGTATTGCAGAGGCTTGGTCAGAAAGAACAGGACGAACGCGACCACCATCGCAGTGGACACCTGGGCAAGCTGGCTCTGACCGCCGGAGCTTTCGACCATCGCGGTTTGAGTGGGGCTTCCGTCTACCACAAACGTCCCGCTCAACGCCGCTGCGGCGTTGGCCGCCGACAGACCGACCAGGTCTGCGCTTTCGTCCAAGTGTTGATGGTGGCGCCCCGCGTAGAAACGTGCGGTAGCCGCGCTCTGGGCAACGATCATCACAAAGCAGGAGCCGGACACGCCGAGCAGCGGCACGGCGTCCTTCCAATGCACATCCGGTAACCCTAAATGCGGAAGCCCGCCCACGACCGGCCCGACGATGGTGATGCCGTGCGCCGCGAAATCCCATGCTGCGCTCGCGGCGATTGCGCCGGCGACCGCGAGCAGCGGGCCGGGCACCTTGGGAGCAAACCGCCGGAAGACAAAGACGCCTGTCACGACCACTGCCGAGATAGCCACGGTCGGGAGGTCAACCTGGGGTAGGCTGCGGAAGATCTCGAGGAGCTGTCCAACCGTCCTTTGGGAGTGCACTTCCAGGCCGACCATCTCGCCCAGCACGGCGATGCCCACCTGAAATCCCACTCCGGTGAGAAACCCGATCAACACGGTCTGCGGCAAGAAGTCGGCCAGGAAGCCGAGCTTGAGTACTCGGGCCAGCAGCAGAAATCCGGCGACGAGCAGTGCGACCGTCGATGCCAGCGCTACATATCTCGCGCTTGCGACGGGCGCCATGCCCGCAAGCTTCCCGGCAAGAATGGCAGCGGTCGCCGAATCCGCAGCGACGACCAAGTAGCGCGAGGAACCGAACACCGCAAATGCCAGCAGCGGAAGCAACAGCGTAGAAAGCCCCGTGACCACTGGCATGCCGGCAATCTTGGTGTAGCCCAGCGCCTGCGGGATGTTCATCGCCGCCAGTTGAAATCCGGCCAAGGCATCGCGGGCCGCTCCCGCGCGAGTAACCGGCCTTATGCCTTGAAACAGAGGCAGCCAACCGCCACTTCGCGTCTGCGGTGCGCGTTGGCCGGATTGCAGGCGATCTGGTCCGGGCGATGGTGTGGCTTGTATGCTCATGGTCACCGCAAGATCGTCCTTTCCGTACGGAAAGGTTCACACACTGACGTTCTCTACTCTTTCCCTCGGAATCTCCCGGCGGCGCTCCTTGCGTCAGTCGCTCCTCGCATGTGGGCACCTTCGCCAGCCTCAGCCTACTCTAGTTCCGTTTGGCCCGCCTGCCACGCCCTGTGCGTTGGGTCACAGCCTCCCATTCCAGAAGCCATCGAGAGTCTCCACGTCGACGTTTGCATCACTAAAATGCTGACCTTGCCACGATCGCCGACGGCAGGATCTTGAGGCGGCAAAGCCTGATTTGCCTGGAGCCCAGCCCCGACCGGTTCACGGTCCGAGAGCGGGGCACGTAGCCCCCGGGGCCTGGAATGAGCTATAGTCGCGCTTGGTATCACTCACATAATGATCTGCGCTGGAACTGTAGTGCTGGCAAGTACGCCACCATCGACGGTCCGTCCCCGGCGACAGCGACTCGCGATCTAGTCGAACTGGTCACCAAAGGTGCACTGTCGGACGGGTGAGCGCAAGCGCACACGCTATCAACTCAGCATTCCCTTGCGCTCCGTGACTTCCGTCGTGGTGAACGAACGAGGAGAAGTTGTTCACAGTTGATAGGCGCCCGACGTGATCTTGCCGCGCCTTTGATGAACGGCCCGGCATGCCGCGTTTCCGTCCACTTTGCGTGGCCAGCACCATGTGACCGTGACACTCAGCATGACCTGCTAATATTATATGTTGACCCCATGGATAAGACGGAAGCGGAAAGCCGCATACTCCAATCAGCAAGCGGTGAGGCCCACGCCGTGAGCGCCCGCGTCCAAACTAGAGACTCCGCCCGTCAGCTGGAGCTGGATTTTCGCGCGCCGGTGCTGCAGATGGTTTTGCCCGACCAGGAGACGCTAGAATTCTGGCGCGCAACGGCGGACAATCCACAGGAAGTCGCGGGTCGAATCGCAAAATTTTCCCGCCGAATGCAACAGTGCACTTCGGTGTCTGCCCGCGTAACCAAGAACAAATCGAAGCCCTAACCTATGGCCGAGTGACCCTTTCGACAAGATCATCCGGCAAACCAGCCAGCAGATCGAAGGCTCGCGCCATGGTGCCGTCCTTTTCCCGCAGGACGATCTCATCCCCTCGCCGAAAGATCTCCACTTCTTCGCTCTTCAGTCGAAACTGCTTCGGCAGCCGGACCGCCTGACTGTTTCCGGAACGAAAAACCC
>Ga0074044_10001125_pt1 | contig 24560 bp, 20 predicted proteins | sample BogForMeECP23OM1_FD_94443 | JGI IMG/M metagenome (GOLD analysis project Ga0074044, IMG submission 94443) | Bog forest soil microbial communities from Calvert Island, British Columbia, Canada - Bog Forest MetaG ECP23OM1 | ecosystem: Environmental > Terrestrial > Soil > Wetlands ... | reverse complement strand
AAGGCGCGCGATCTCACCGGCACCTTCGACAAGCCGCGCTACATCGCGTTCAGCGAAGACCTCTGCGCGCACTCGCGCTCGCGCATCGTCGGCTGCCGCCGCTGTCTCGATCTCTGTCCGGCCGGCGCGATCGAACCGGCCGGCGATCATGTCGTCGTCGACGCCGACGTTTGCGCCGGATGCGGTCAGTGCGCCGCCGCATGCCCGACCGGCGCGGCCGCCTATGCGCTGCCGCCGGCCGATGCGCTGATGCGCAAGCTGCGCACGCTCATGACCGTCTATCGCGAGGCCGGCGGCAAAAATCCGATCCTGCTGCTGCACGACGACGCGCACGGCGGCGCGCTGATCGATGCGCTGGCTCGCCACGGCGATGGCCTGCCGGCAAACGTGCTGCCGCTCGCCGTCAACGAGGTGACGCAAGTCGGACTCGAAACCATCGCGGCGGCCTTTGCCTATGGCGCCAGCGCCGTCCGCTTCCTGTTGCGAGGCAGGCCGCGCCACGACGTTGCAGGATTGGCAAAGACCGTCGCGCTCGCCGAGCCGATTCTCTCCGCGCTCGGCTTCGGCTCGGTGGCGACCATCGCCACCGACGATCCCGACGCACTCGGTGCGGCGTTGGCTGCGATCGAAGCGCACGCGCCCTCGCCGCGCCCGGCAAGTTTTTCGCCCGTGGGGGGCAAGCGCGAGGTGATGCAGCTGGCGTTGCGCGAATTGCACCGCGCCGCGCCAACCCCGATCGATGTCGTCGCGCTGCCCCAGGACGCGCCATTCGGCGCAGTCGAGATCGACGTCGCCGGCTGCACGCTTTGCTTGTCGTGCGTCGCCGCCTGTCCGACCGGCGCGCTCGGCGACGATCCAGAGCGCCCGCTGTTGCGTTTCTCCGAGGATGCCTGCGTGCAGTGCGGGCTGTGCAAGGCGACCTGCCCGGAGAAGGTCATCACCCTCAAGCCGCAGCTCGACTTCCGCGCCGCCACCGCCTTGTCCCGCGTGCTCAAGGAGGAAGAGCCTTTCCACTGCATTCGCTGCGGCAAGCCGTTCGGCGTCAAGAGCACAATCGAGCGCGTGACGGCAAAGCTCGCGGGGCAGCACTGGATGTATGCGCAAGGCTCAAAGCGCCTCGAAGCGCTCAAAATGTGCGAGGACTGCCGCGCCGCCGCCACGATCGAGGATGATTTCGATCCCCATGGCGCGCCGCCGCGGCCCAATGTGCGCACCACCGACGATTATCTGCGCGAGCGCGAAGAGCGGGAACGCGCGGAGAAGGGCGACAGCTAGAGCCATTTCCGTTCTGATTGAATCAGAATGGCGTGCAGGTCACCATCACTTCGTCGCTTTTTCCAGAAACTTCACCAGCGCCGCGCGATCCGCGGCGGAGGTGATCCTCTGCTCCGGCATTTTCGTTCCCGGCGTATAGGTCGCGGGACCGACCTCGAACAGTTTTGCTACCGTTTGCGGCGTCCACACGATGTCGAGACTTTTGAGCGACGGAGAAAAATTGTAGCCGGGCAGCGTGGCGATGCGGCGGCCGAACAGGCCCGCCAGCGTCGGGCCGGCACGGTTGGCTTCGTCCGGCTTGAGCGCGTGACAGGCGACGCAGGCGCGAAACACGTCCGCGCCCGGATCGCCGGCAAAGGCGGCGAGCGGATCCGCCGGCCCGCCCAGCGTTACCGTGCCGATCGGATCGCCGGTCGCGGCGTCCCAGCGGCGGATGACGCGGTCGGAGCCGCCGCTGAGCAGCGTGTGATTGTCCGGAAAGAATGCGACCGACCACACCGGCAGTCCCGGACCGACGAGCGTTCGCGCAAGCTTGCGAGTAACGCGGTCGATGATCGCCACCGAGCCGCGGATGCCGGCGGCGGCCACCATGGCGCCGTCGGGCGAGATCGCGAGCGCGATAACCGGCGTTTCGCCGGCACCGACATTGCCATGCAGTTCGCCTTTTGCCGACAGAAAATACACATGACCATCGGCACCTGCCGTGACGATCTCGCCGTCAGGCGCGACGGCAACGGCATTGAGCGGCGTCGGCAATGTGATGACGATCGGCGATGCGGCGCCAAGTAGCGGCCAGATGCGCAATGTCGCGTCATAGCCGGCCGTCACCAGCGAGCCGCCATCGGGCATGAACGCTACGGCATTGACGTTTTGCCCGTGGCCTTCGAACACACCCCGCGCACCGCCCGTGAGCGCCCAGAGCCGCGCCGTGCGATCCCATGAAGCCGAGGCAAGCGTGGCGCCGTCCGGCGCGACGGCCAGCCCGACAACCGGAGCCGTATGGCCCTCGAGAACGATTTGCGGCTGCTGTTCGCCCGGCTGCCAGATCGCGATGCGCGCGTCGGCGCCGGCAGTCGCGATGCGACCATCCGGCAACATCGCCACCGCATTGACCGCACCATCATGAAAGCGCAGCACTTGTTCGGCCGTGTCACGTTGCAACGACCAGCGAATCGCCGACGTATCGAAGCTGCCCGATACTGCGGTCTTACCATCCGCCGAGATTGCCAGCGCGCGCACCGGGCCACCATGGCCACGCAGCTGGGCATGGGCCGGAATGGTGCAAAGCAAAAGCGGCAAGAATATACCGAAGAGCTGGCTTGGCATGATTTCAGTCATCCGCCGGCGCTTGCCGAGCCCTGCATGCGCTGCCGTCCCGCTTGCCGCGAATTCGTTCCTGCCAATCGCGCTGCGACCTTTGCGACTGCGATTTAGTGAACCGGTGCAGGGCGGCGGGCCGCAGCGATCTGCGTCAATTGCCGTAGATAAGCGATCTTTTCATCGACGGTGTGTTGGATATGGCTGACCTGCTCCTCGCTCAGGTGGCGGTACTTGCCAATCAGCTTGAGGTATTCGGCAACCGGTTCCGGCCGGTCAACCGGATGGGTGAATTGCAGCCCATTTCCGGGATCGTACTCCCACAGCGCAATGAAATTCGTGCGAACTTGCATCCGGCAAACTTGCGTTGTCATCGCCGAGGGGAAGCGCCAACCAGTCGGACAGGGGGCGTAGACATGCAGATAGGCCATGCCGGTCTTGGCGACTTCGATCGCCTTTTCCAGCTTGGCGTAATAGTCCTCAAGGAATGCGGTCGAGGCGGTGGCGACGTAGGAACAATTGTGCATCGTCATGATCAGCGGCAGATTTTTCGCCTCGGTTCGCTTGCCCTGCATTTGGCCGCCGACCGGCGTGGTCGAGGTCCACGAACCGTAGGGCGTCACGCCGGACGACTGCATGCCGGTGTTCATGTAGCCTTCGTTGTCGACGCAGATGAATAAAATCGGGTCGTTACGCTCCGCCGCGCCGGAGACCGATTGGAATCCGGCATCGGAGGTGCCGCCATCACCCGCCAGCGCAACCGCCGTGACGTTCCGCCCGACGCGGTTGTACTGCAGCTTGACGCCGGCCAGCATGGTGGCGGTGTTGGTCAAGAGCGAATGAAAGATCGGAACCTTGGCGCCGGTCTGCCCATTGTAGCCGACCGTACCCATGCCAGGAATACAGCCGGGCGGCGCGGCAACGACCACCTCCGGCCCCACCATGCGCATGGTGTGGCGGATCAGGAGTTCGGAGTTGCAGCCGTGACAGGCGGCGAGGCCGCGGCAGAACATGTCCTCCTTGTCGGCATAGGCATTGAAGATGCGCGCCGCCGTGCGATATTCGAGCGCCTCGCTCGGACAAGCTTTCACGCAGGCCGGATCGCCGTCGCATAAATCGCATTTGGCGACGTGGCCGACTTCGGGCGCGTAGACGATGCCGGCATAGGCACAGCCGGCTGTGCACAACAAACAGTTGACGCATTTGCTCTCGGCCCAGTCGATGACCCCAGTGTCGCCGTTTTTCGAAAGAGCTCCAGACGGACAATTCATAACGCAGATCGGATCGGCGCATTGCCGGCAAAGCGCGAGCTCGACGCTCTCGCCACTGGCCTTGGGCAAGATGCGGATGCGCGAATACGCTTGATCGTCGGAATTTGCTTTGGCCTGCGCGCAGGCGGTCATGCAGTCGCCGCAGCCGTCGCAGCGGCCGGCATGGAATTGCAGGGTGCTGAAGCAGTTGCCCACGGTGCGCCCCTAACGCCAGATCTGCGACATCAATTGTCGCCCGGTCAGCTGTGGATTGGCGATGAACTCGGCCTTGACCGAGGAGAGGTCGGTGCGTCTGAGGATCAGCTGCCACATAATGCCGGCATCGACGAAATCGTTGATCGTCGCGATACCAACCAACTGTCCGTCCTTAAGGACGATACGCCGGTAGATCCCGTCGGCCTCGACACCGCTCTCTGCAATCTCCATCCCACTGCAAGTACTGCCGCGTCCGACGGAAATCGCCTGTTGTCCGAAGAAACTGTAGGTGTTGAGCGGCACGGCGCCCGGAAACGGCATAACGCCTGCGTCGTCGGCCATGGCTAGGCCGGCAATGCGGCCTTGCTCGACCGCATTCGGCAGAATGCCATTGACGACCTTGCCGCCCCAAAACCCGCGCGCCTGCGCCACGTCGCCGGCGGCCCAGACATTCGGCAGGTTCGTATGCATCCAATCGTCGACCAGAATGCCGGTGTCGACCTCGATGCCCGATCCGTGCAGAAATCCGATGTTGGGCTTGACCCCTGTGCAAACCAGCAACAGATCGGCCGCGATCGTCGTGCCATCCGCGAGCGTGGCGAGACAGAAGTCGCCCTGCCGCTCGACGCTGCGCAGCGTTTGCCCCATGAACATGCGGATACCGTTGCAGGCGAAAGTACGTTCAATGATCGCCGAGGCCCGCGGTTCGAAATACCCCGAGAGCGCGTGCGGCTGCAGTTCGACGACCGTGACCGCAATCTTGGCCTTGGCCATGTTTTCGGCGGCGTGCATGCCGATAAGGCCGGCGCCCAACACGATCGCCGACCGCGCTTTGCCAATCGCTTGCCGCAGATCGATGGCGTCGTCCATGGACCGCAGCACATGAAACGGCACCTTGGTCAGGCCGCCAACCGGTGGCAGCATGGGCGCAGCGCCGGTGGCGATCAGCAGCCGGTCGTACTGCCAGGTCGCACCGGATGCGAGGCGCAAGCTCGATTGCGCCGGATCGACCGCGACAACACTCGTGCCGGGCACGAATGCGATCGCGTTATCGCGGAAATAGGCCTGGCTGCGCAGCACCACGTTGTCGGGCTGCGACCGTCCGGACACCACGTAAGGCAGAATGGTCGGTGAATAGGGAAGATGGGCGTCGCGCGTCAACAGCGTCAAGGTACCGTCGGCGTCAATAAGGCGGATCGCCGTTGCCGCTTCCAAGGCCGCATGGCTGCTACCAACGATGATGTACTCGCTGTGCATGGCTCGCTCAATCGTTCTCGTTCAGCCAGACCGGCTCATTGGCGGGGCGATCCCATTTCACCTCGCGCGTTAACGCGATGGCGCGAGCGAAATGCTCGACGGTGATGTCGGCACCGGCAAGACCGCCGATAAAGCTGATGGCCGGAATGGATCTGCCGGTGTGATAGAGCGCTCCCAATGTCTCCTGATAGACGGGGCCGCAATTCCAGCCAAAGCTCACCGAGCGATCGACGACGCCGATACGATTTACTTTCGCGAGTGCGGCCACCATCGCCTGGAGCGGGAACGGCCGGAAGGTCTTGATCTTGATGAGGCCAACCGCTTCGCCCTCGCTGCGGGCGATATCGATCGCATCCTTGGCAGCGCCCGTCATGCTGCCGATGGTGACCAGCGCATGGTCGGCGTCCGCAAGCCGATATTCCTCGACGAGCGGCGCGTGATAGCGGCCGAACCGTTCGCCCCAGGCGGCGTGCACCTCGCCGATGACTTGCAGCGCGTTCTGCATGCCGCGGCATTGGCCCTTGCGATAACGCACGAAGTTGCGCGGGCCGGCACCGCCTGCGCCGCCGGTCAGCGGATCGACTCCCATCGGCCGTAACGGATCGAGCGCAATGTGCCAGTTGGTGGCCGGCGGACCGAGAAAGTCATCGACGTCTTGCTGATCCGGCAACTCGACGCGGGTGACGCCAAAAGACAGGTAATTGCCGTCATGACAGACGTTCACCGGTAACATGACGTCGCGGTGCTCGGCGATCTTGTAGGCCATGACGGTGGTGTCGAGGATCTCCTGCACCGTCTCGCAATACATCTGGATCCAGCCGGCGTCGCGAACGACCATGGCGTCCTGCTGCCCGCCCCAGACGCATTGCGGACTGAGCAGGTCTCGCGTGACCAGCGACATTACCATCGGCATCCGCAGGCCGGGCGTGCGGACATACGGTTCGAACATGAAGGCAAGCCCCGGCCCGCACGTCGCGGTGAAGGTTCGACCGCCGGCGAGCGCCACGCCTTGCAAAGCGCACATCACCGCGTGTTCGCCTTCGACATTCATGAGATCGGCCTGCAGGCGGCCATCGGCGATCATCTGCGAAAGGTGTTCCACCAGAGAGGATTGCGGCGTAATGGGATAAACGGCGACGACGTCCGGGCGTGCCAAGCCGACGCCGATTGCCGCGGCCTCGTTGCCTTCGCATACGGTGAAGTGCGGTTTATTGGAGGTGGCGCGGGATTGTTGAGGAGCGATGTTCATCGGCCGACCTCCTCGACCATGCGGATGGCGCGGTGCGGACACTCCTGCGCGCAAACTCCGCATCCCTTGCACACGGCCAGATCGAAATCGAACCAACGCGGCTTCTCGACCACGCATTGCACCGGACAGTACAGCCAACACAGCCCGCATTTGACGCACTTGAGCCGATTGATCAGCGGCCGCATGCTGCGCCAATCACCAGGCAGCATTCCGCTCAGCACGGTGGCGATCGGTGCCAGATCATCGGGAATGGTCGACGCGTCGAAATGATCACGCGACTGCCGCTTCATGGCCCGCCCTCTTCAATTCATGCACCTCAGTCCCGTTGTAGCCGCGCTCGGCCGCCGCCAGGTTTTCGGTTAATCCGGCGTCGCGGAAATCCATTTGCTGGAGCGCTTCCTGGAGCGAGGCGAGTGTCAAAAGTCCGGTGGTGCGCGCGAAGGCACCGAGCATGACGGCATTCGTCACCGGTTTGCGATAGATCGAAAGCGCTATGCCGACCGCATCGCACAGGCCGACATGGCAAACAGCATCCGGGAAGCTGAGTTCTGCCAGCTTTGCCTTCGTCGCGAGCACCACGGTGCCGCCCGGTTTCATACCGGCAAAAATATCGACTGTGCGCGGGACGGTGGGATCGATGCAGACAACGCAATCGGGATGGTAGACGTTCGTCATCGCCCGGATCGGCTCGGTAGCGAAGCGCAGAAAGGCGGCAACCGGGGCGCCGCGGCGTTCGAATCCGAACGACGGGATGGCGACCGCATGTTTGCCATCGTCGATCAGCGCTTGCGCGAGAATCGAGCATGCCAGGACGGCGCCTTGGCCGCCCCGGCCATGAATGCGAACCTCGTGCTTTTCGTGCACAAACTTGCTCCGAAATTCACTGAAACTCGGCAGGTTCTTATTCTTAAGTGTGCCTAGGCGCGCGAATAGGTTGAATATAAGCCCATAGTTCGCGCCATAACGCTTTGATCTTGATCAACTCCCATTCCGGTCGCGAATTGCATGTGCAGAGTCAACACTCTGACGGCGACGTTGCGGAAAAGCATTTTCCGTATGGCTGCGCGGTGCAGTGTCAATATCCGTCCAGAATCCGAACGTGTCGTTAAGCGGCAAAGAGGAAGAGCTGGACCGCAAGACCCATAGAGCTTGTCAACTTAAAAGGCTTTGCCTCACGTAAGCCAAGCGGCAAGGGTCTTGCATCAACTTGTTATTCGGCGTGCAATCTTGCTCCCTTCGCTGCCGATTTTGCGGTGTCAAGCGCTCGGCATATCCTTTCAGGCGTGATCGGCAGCTCCTTGATCCAAACTCCCGTGGCGTTGGCGATGGCATGCGCCACCGCGCCCAGCACGGGCAGCGTGGTCCCCTCGCCGATCTCCTTGGCCCCGAAAGGACCTGCCGGTTCGTAAGAGTCCACAAGGCCGCTGAAAATCTCCGGCGCATCTTTGATGGTCATCATCAGATAGCCGTGAAGATTCGGATTTAAAATGCGGCCCTTCGCATCGAACAGGACTTCCTCCATGATCGTTTCCCCGGCACCCATCACGATGGCGCCCTCGACCTGGCCACGGGCCATCTGGGGATTAATCGGCGTGCCGCAGTCGTGGTAGTCGGTGAAACGTTCGATCTTGACCTTGCCGGTTTCCAAATCCACCGCCACTTCGCAGACCGAGCTGCCGAAGGAATAGGCGGGACTGGTGCCGACGGTGGCACCCTTGTAATCGCCCCCCAATCCCTCCGGCGGCTTGTAACAGCCGGTCCCCACCAGCGGACCGTTGTCGTTGAAATATTTCCGGGCGACCTCTTCCCACGGCACGCTCTGGTTTTTCCCGGCGGCAAACATCTTTGCATCCCGCGCCACCACTTCCGATTCGTCGCAATCCAGCATCGCCGCCGCGTAGGGTTTCATGCGCTCCACGACTGCCTGGCCGGCCCGCGCCACGGCGTGCCCGCCCATCAGCGTAATGCGGGAGGAATAGGCGCCGAGGTCGATGGGCGCGATATCGCTGTCTTCGCTGCGGATGCGCACGCGCGAGGCCGGAATGCCGAGGGCTTCGGCGCACATCTGGACCATCACGGTATTCGCCCCCTGCCCGATGTCGGCGACCCCGATCATCAGGATCGCCGCCGTGCCATCTTCGGTGACCCTGACGACGGCATTGGCGTGCGGGAAGATCGACTTTTTCTGGAAAGGTTCGCGGCCCTTTTCATGGGAAAGCTGGACCTGGCCGCGATAGATGGCGTAGCCCGCGCCCGAGACGAAGCCGCCGCAACCGATGCCGATGCCGCGACCCTTGGGCAGGTTGCCGAATTTTTCCTTCCAGCCGGATTTTTCGCGAACGGCGTCGAGCGTGGCCCGAAACTCGCAGCTGCCGATATCGAGATCGTTGACGGTCCGCGTGTTGGGATCCATCGAATTGCGCATCCGGATCTCGATGGGATCGATTTTCAGCTCTTCGGCGATCATGGTGAGGAGACACTCGAAGGCGAAACGCGGATGCGGCACGCCGTGGCCGCGAAAAGCGCCGCACGCGGGCCGGTTGGTCACGACACGAATGCCGGTGTATTTGAAATTGGGGATGTGATAGAGCGTCGGCATCATGTTGCCGGCGTAATAGGTGGTGGCCACTCCGAAGGAGGAGTAGGCTCCGCCGTCAAGGTAGATTTTGCTTTCAAAAGCCTTGATCTTGCCGGTGCGATCGACGCCGAGCTTGTACTTCATGTACTGCTTATGGCGTCCCCGGCCGTGCATCATCATTTCTTCGCGCGAATACACCATCTTGACGGGGCGTCCCGTCTTCTCGCTCAGGATGGTTGCGCAAAGGTCAAGCGGCGAGGTCTCCGCCTTGCCTCCGAACCCGCCGCCGACCGTGGGGCGGATCACCCGGATCTTGCCGAGCGGCATATGAAACACATGGGCCAACATGTACTGCACGTAATGCGGCGCCTGCGTCGACGAATAAAGCACCAGGGTTCCGTCGCTCTCCCAGGAGGCGATGGAAGCATGCGGCTCCATCGGATGCTGATAAGTGTGGTTGCCGACGAAAGTCTCTTCCCGGATGTAGTCCGACTCGGCAAAACCCTTTTCCATGTCGCCGTGCGTCTGTTCGACGGCGGTATTGATGTTTCCGCGATACCGCTCGTGAATCTGCGGCGCGCCTTCGGCGATGGCCGCGAAGGGATCGAGTATCGCCGGTAATTCTTCGTACTCCACCTCGATGAGCGACAGTGCCTTTTCCGCTGTTTTCTCATCGACCGCGGCGACTGCCGCCACCTTGTCGCCGATATGGAGAACCTTGTCTTTGGCCAGCACGTATTCGTCATAGCGGGCCGGTGAAACACCGTATTGGGTATCCGGCACGTCATCGCCAGTGATGACGGCGAGAACGCCGGGCAAAGCCATGGCTTTCGAGATATCGATCCGCTTGATCCGGCCGTGGGCGATCGGCGAGCCGAGAATCTTGCCGTGGACCATGCGGGGCAGCGAAATGTCGGCGGTATAAAGCGCCCGTCCAATTGCTTTGTCAGCCGCGTCCAGGCGCGGAATCGAGGCCCTTACGCTGGTAAAGTGAGCGTCCTCGGAGACAACTTCCGTTTTGCCGCAAGTGCCGTCGTCACGGTAATTCTCGCACCGTTGCACCGCGCGAATAATACCGGAATAGCCGGTGCAGCGGCACAGATTGCCGGCCAGGCCATCCTTGATTTCTTCGACGCTGGGCCGCGGGTTCTTGTTCAGGAGCGCGGTGGACGACACGATCATTCCCGGCGTGCAGTAACCGCACTGGATGGCCCCCTCGTGGATAAAAGCTTTCTGGATGGGCGTGAGCGCGCCATTGTGCGCAAGGCCTTCAATGGTCGTGACCTGCTTGCCTGCCACTTCATTGGCGAGAACCAGGCAAGAGTTCATCGGTTCGCCGTCCACCAGCACGGTGCACGCCCCGCAATCGCCCAAGTTGCATCCTTTCTTGGTGCCGGTCAGGCCGAGCGTGTCACGCAGCACTTCGAGCAGCGTCTCTCCGCCTGTCGTCGCCACCGCGAACGGCCGTCCATTCACGGTCAAAGTGCGTGTGGTGGTCATTGCATTCCTCCCGCCGCCCGCTTGTGCGCCGTCACGAGAGCGCGACGGGTCATGATGCCCACCAGATCGCGCCGATAATCCGCCGTGCCGCGAAGGTCGGAGATGGGTTGCGAGGCAGCCACGGCCGCTTTCGCCGCACGGTCGAGACCGCCCTCGTCCAGAACCTTGCCGATCAGCAAACTCTCTGCGGCTGTAACCAACGTCGGCTTGGAAGCGACGGCAGAAAGGCAGATGCGCGCCTCGCCGACCGTGCCGTCCTCTGCCAACACGAGGCCGGCGGCCACTGCCGCCACGGCAACGGCATTGGCTTCGCGAAGGCCGAACCGCGCGTAGGCCGCGCCAGACCTTGCCGGCGCATCGGGGATGAAGATTTCGGTCAGAATCTCATCGCTGCGCCGCACGGTTTCTCGGGGGCCCACGAAGAAAGCCTCTATCCGCAGCGTCCGCCGTCCCGACGGCGACCACAGGCTGATGCTGGCGCACATGACCGCCAGAACGGGCGGCAGGTCGGCGCACGGCACGGCACCGGCAATGTTCCCGCCCACCGTCGCTATGTTGCGGATCTGTGGACTCGCCATTTCCCGTGCGGCATCGAGGAGTGCCGGAAACCGCTCGCGGATGACGGCAGAAGCCGCCAACTGGTTGATCGTCGTGAGCGCCCCGATCCGCACTCCGCCATCCGCGGCTGATATCCCGCGCAAGGCCGCGATGCGGTTGATGGAAATCACGTGGCCGGTACGGAACCGGTCGGTCTTCAGGTCGACCAAGAGATTGGTCCCGCCGGCTAGCAACTGCGCTTGAGCGCCCCAGCAACCCATCAACTCCGACGCCTGCTCCAGCGTCGAGGCTTCATGAAATTCTGCTTCCGATAAGATCATGACCGTACTCCCCAGAACAGCCTAAGGGTCCTTCGGTCGGTAACGCTTTGATCTTGATCAACCCCCCATTCCGGCCGCGAATTCTTTTTGAACCAAGCCTGTCCCGTTGCTTGCCAAAAATACCGGACTTTTTGTCGTTCGCAGACCGCTGCAAGCGGCAAGCGCGTGCTCCTAGCGTTTCAGCAGCGGGCTGCCGAAAAGACCGGTCGGCCTGACGAGGAGGATCAGCAGCATGATGGCGAAGGGTGCCATCTGCGCCAGAGGCGCATAGATGAGGGACCCCAATGAGACGACCTGTCCGACCAAGAAGCTGGATACGAGAGTTCCCTTGATGCTCCCCAGACCACCGATGATGACGACCATGAAAGCAAATGCCATCAACTCGATCCCCATCTGGGGATCCACCATGATCAGCGGCGCATGCAGGCCACCGGCTAGCCCGGACAACCCGCCGGCGATGATGAAGGTGATGGTGAAGAGCCGGTACACGTTGATGCCGAGGCCCTCGACGTGCTCGATGTCCTCGATGCCGGCCCGGATCGCCTTGCCTATGATCGTTCGGTTCAGGAACAGCCAGATGCCGACATAGACGAGGAGCGCGATGACGATGATAACGAGGCGATAGCCGGGGATATCCGTTCCGAGAATGTCGATCTGGGCATCGATCGGATCGGGTACCGGCCGGGGAACCAGCCCCCAGAAGTACTTGATGACCCCGACACCGCCGATCAGGATGCCGAACGAGGTGATCATGCTGAAGGTGATATCGCGTTCGTAGATGCGCAGGAAAACCAGCCGTTCCGCGGCAAAACCCGCGGCGCCGCCAACAGCCATTCCGCCGATCACACCAAGCCACAGGTTTCCCGTCGCCAGGCTGATCGAATAGGTGATGTAGGCGCCGACGGTGTAATAGAGCAGCTGGTCGAGGCTGATGACGCGCATCAGGCCGAAACACAGCGAGAGCCCGATCGTTATGAGGAAAAAGATGCTCCCCATGCTCAATCCGAAGATGATCCCAGAAATCAGCAGGTGTTCGTCGATCATCCGCCCGTCACTCCATCGTGACGCGTCCCGATCGGGGCGTTCGCGCGGAACAGCGCCTTTTTCAGAAGCGGTTCCAGCGTGCCCCAGATGCCCTTCTCTCCGGCGAGCATGACGAAGACCAGCAACAGGCCGATGATCAGTTCCCAGTTGCCGAAGACCTTGCTGATCAGGTCCTTCATCCCGGTATAGGCGATCGAGCCGACGATCGGCCCGTACAGCGTGCCCACCCCGCCAAGTATCGTCACCACCACCGGGTCCGCGGCCCGTGACGGGCTGCTGATCTCCGGACTCACGAAACCGAGGTAAACCGCATACATCGCCCCGGCCAGAGCGGTCGTCGTATTGGCAATGACGAAGGCGACGAGTCGGACACCGAAGTTGCTGTAACCGAGAAATCTCAGCTTGTCCTCGTTGATCTTGGCTGCCAGGCAGCAGGCACCGAAGATTGAATCGTCGAGATATTTGTAAAACGCGCAAACGGCGAAAGCGACCAGGAGCGAGAAGATGAAGAACTGGTCCGGCCTGGACAGATCCAGCACGGGAGTGGAAGAAAGGTTGGTCAGGAACCACAAGCCATTGTCGCCGTGGGTGACGTCGGCCAGAACCTTCTGCATGAGATAGTAGATGATCACCGCCAGCGCGAGGTTCACCAGCGCGAAGTAGTCCCTGCGCAACCTGACGAACAGCGCACCGACGGCGAGCGATACGACGATCCCCGCCACGATGCCGATCAAGATGCCGAGATAGGCATTGGTGCCGAAGTAGTAGAGATAAAACGCCGCCGCATAGGCACCCACCGCGAGATAAGCGGGCTGGCCGAATGATATGAAACCGACACGGCCCAGCAGGAAGTTGCAGCCCATGGTGTAGATCGAAAAGATCATGATCTCATTGGCGAATGGCAGCGGCAGAAATACCCGCAAGAGGGCCAGCAGCGCGAACGCCAGCACCAGGCCCCACCACCATCTCAAAACGTTCATAAACCGTCCCCGACCGTTGATTGCATTGTCTCGCGGTCGCTAAAGATACTTTTCGCAAACCTCCGGCCTGATCGACTCGCGGTCGGCGATCTCCGCCATGACACGTCCTTCTTTCAAGGCATACACCTTGTCGGCGATCGCGCACACCAGCGGCAAGTTCTGCTCGACGATCACCAGCGCCGTCTTTTTGCTCAGTTCCCGGAAAACGTCCTTCAGGTGCGCCACAATGCTGGGGGCCAGCCCCTCGGTGGGCTCGTCGATCAAAAGCAGTACGGGGCTGCCGAGGATCGCTCGGCCGATCATCAGCATCTGACGCTCGCCGCCGCTCAAATATCCCGCCTTGCGATCCATCAGCTCCTGCAGCTTGGGGAAATAGTTGGTGACCTGATCCCAATTGTAATCCTTCGTCGCATAGCTGCCGAGCTCGAGATTTTCCCTGACCGTCAGATCGGAAAACACTTTCTTGTCCTGGGGAATGTATTTGATGCCCATGCCGGCGATGGCGTAGGCGGCCAGGCCGACCAGACTGGTGTTGTCCGACGCGATCGATCCCGAGGTCGGTTTGACGAAGCCGGCGATGCTCTTGAGCAGCGTGGTCTTGCCGGCGCCGTTGCGACCGACGCAAGCGACGACCTGGCCCGAGCGGACGTTTAGGCCGACATCGAACAGTACCTTCGATTCGCCGTACGAGACGTTCAACCCGCTAACCGTCAGGATGTCGGCGCCGTTCATCATGAAACGACGGTCCGGTTCGGCTCGCCAGAGGCTTCGATCTGCCAATAGCTTCTTCGCACTTCCGGATCGCGCAGACATGCCTCGCAGCCGCCGTCGGCGATGACCCGGCCTTCGTGCATGACGGTGAGTCGTTGCAAGAAATCCCGCACATGGGAGATCTTGTGCTCCACGATCAGGATGGTCTGCTGGCCGGCGCGCCCGCGCAGGACGTCCAGGACGCCCTGAATCTCGGGTTCGGCCAGCCCCGCAAGCGGTTCGTCGAGCAGCAGCACCTTGGGCTCGGCCAGGATGGCCATGGCGATTTCCAGGCGCCGCTTTTCACCCAGGCTGAGGTGCTTGGCCTGCCTGTCGCGCACATCCTGCAGGTCGAAAGTCTCCAGCGCGGCAACGATCTTGGCTTCGCCGCGCTGTTGCTTGCAGGTGTTGAGAACCAACCGCAGCAATGACGACGTGCGGTGCGCCCTGAAAAAGGAAAGCACCAGATTATCGACCACGCTGAGATTGTCGAAAGTGGCCGTCAACTGAAAGGTGCGCATCATGCCCCGGGCGACCCGTTGCTGGGGCGTCATGCGGGTGATGTCTTCGCCTCGGTAGCGGATCGAGCCTTCGTCGGGCGTATAGTATCCCGTCAGAAGATTGAAAAACGTGGTCTTGCCGGCACCGTTCGACCCGATGATGCCGGCGACCTCGTTCTCATGCAACAGATAACTAACCTGGTTGACCGCAACTTGCGGGCCGAAACATTTCGTAACGCCTTCCGCCCTGATGATCTCGGCGCCTGCATCCGCACTCACGTCGGAACCTTTTCTGACGGCCAGCCCCGGCACATGCGGAACACATGCGCCGGGGCAGACACTGACGAGGTACGCTTCACGGCAGGCGGGTCACACCTGCCCCGGCGCGGAGAAGGGTTCAGTAACCGAGCGACTGGAGTGTCGGCATGACGGTTTCGCCGCCCAGAGAACCCTCCACTTTGAAAAGATCCCATTCGTTTTTCTGCTCGCCGGCGCCTTTGCCTTTAACCAGGAAGGCGGCGTATTTGTAGACGGTTTCGTGGTCCTGCCGCCATGTGGCGGGCCCCTTGACCGTGTCGAAGCTGGCTCCGCCGGCCATCAGAGCGGCGGACACCTTTTGCGGATCGAAGGATTTGGCGGCCTCGAACCCCCTGAACATTTCCATATAGGCGATGTACGCGATCGCCGCATAGGCATCGGGAGGCGTCTGGTATTTCGCGCGGAACAGTTCGGTGAACTGTTGCGCGCTCTTTGCCACTTCCTGGTCCGGGAAGCCGCTCAGGTCATAGTAGAAATAATGCATGGCGTAGACGCCTTGCAGAGCCTCGGGCGGCACGCCTTTGGCGACCACGTTCGTGATAAAGGCGTTGAAAATGGTCATTTCCTTGCCCAGACCCATCTGGTTGATCTGTTTCAGGAGCGCCACGGCATCGCCGCCGAATTGTGCGAATATGAAAACATCCGGCTTTGCCGCCCGAACCTTCTGCAAAGTGGTCGTGAAGTCACTGGTTCCCAGTGAAACCTCATCATACCCGACGATCTCGGCGCCGTATTCCTTGGCCGCCGCATAGACGCCGTCCCGGATGTCCCAACCAAAGCTGTCGGAGCGAGCCAGGAAGAAGATACGCTTCTTGCCGAGCGTTTTGACGGCGGAGTAGCCGCTCATATATCCGACGGTCCACGGGCTATAGGCCGTCGCGAAGGTGGTATCGGCGAGCTTGCCCTTCTGAAAGCCCTCTTTTGCCATCACGCAGACCGGGAAGTAGGGCATCGGCTCCTTGATGGCGATAGAGTTGATCGCGTATGCAAGCGGCGCCCAAGTCTGCCCGCCCACGCCTTTGACATCTTCTGAAACCATGTAGCGGTAGCGCCGGACGCCGACATCCAATTTGGCCTCATCGTCGTCGACAATGCCTTCTACCTTCACCTTTCCCCCGGGCATGTTGAGCCCACCCTGCTGGTTGATGACGTCGATCGCCAGCAGCGCGCCCTGTTTCTGGGTCTCGGCTACCGCCGCAAACGTTCCGGTCAGCGGCAGCAGGATTCCCACTTTGATCGTGCTGGGCTCGGCCGCGTTGCCGACCGCTACGCCGAGACCAAGAAGGCCGCAAATAACGTAAATCGCAAGACGACCCCATAGCCTTTTCATTCTCGTTTCCTCCTGTTGGTTCTCTCGTTTGGAACTCTGCAAGGCAAAATCAAGGGTTGCTATCATCAATTTTGCTCGAAACTATCACAAGCGGCCATGCCGAAAATTGATCTAACGCAAGAGGCTTCGAGCCGCCGGGAGGAACGCGCGGAACGGGGCGCATCGATTCCTGTTGTGGGCGAGAACGGTCCGCCAAGCTTGCTGGGACGTCATCGGTACGCCTTCGAGTCATAGCGGCGCCATTGCTACAGGCCGGTCACGTAGCGCGACATGATCACGATGATTGCGACTTGCATGACGCCCTGGCTGGCGACGGCGAAAACGTAGCGGCGCATCCATCGGGCCACCTTGGCGTCATCCACCTGCGGCTTTTGCACCTCGAAGTAGACCAGCAGATTTGTCGGTAGCAGGATCCCGAGACCTTGAATGGTTAGGACGACGACGATGGCGAGCGCGCCGGCAACCCAAAGAAATTGTGGATAGGCAAGATCGAGAAATCCCATTTGGCCGGCGAGAAACCAGCCCGAGGTCCCGGTGACCGCGCTCAGCACCGGCATCAAAATCAGTGTGCGCGGGACGAGCGCCATCACGACGGCACGTCTGGAATCGGCTGGCAGGCGACGCAAGATCGGTCCCATAACAAAACCCATGAACAGATCGATGCCCGTCCATAGCACGCCGAACATCACGTGAATGAAATTGAGGAGCGCAATATTCTCGCTGACAATCGCTGCGATCATGGCGGCGAGAGCAATTGCCGCCCAAATGAAATAGCTGGGGCGGACCGGAGAAGCGACCGGCGGGCGAGCCGGCGTGATAGATTGCACGGTCATCCGCGACCTCCATAACTTGAGAAATCTCGCAGCTTTGCCGCCGAAAGACATTGACGAATGTCAAGCTCCCGACCGCCGCGCAACCTCGCCGATATCTTTTCCGCACTGCGCACTTGCTTAAGATCAAAGCCGAACATCCCGTCTTGCCGTCCAATCGCTGCAACGTCGCTTTTAGTCCCGAACGCGACGACGTCCGTGGCCGATGTCCGCAAATCTGCTTTCCTGGCTTCCGTTGGCGGCAAAATTGATGTTGACGGCGGGAATCGTCGTCACCGCCTCGATAGTCGCTGAGCGCGCCGGCGCTCTCGCCGGAGCCCTGATCGCCACCCTGCCGGTCACGATATGGCCAGCCTATGTATTTCTTTCGCTCAATCATGCGGACGGCTATATCGCGGCAGCCGCCCTGAGCGGCCTTGTTATCAACGCCTTCACCGGCTTGTTTTTGTTGGTCTATGCCACGCTCGCGCAACAGCGCGGGATTTTCGTCAGCCTTACACTCTCCGTTGGATGCTGGATTTCGCTCGCAGTGCTTGCGCGGTCAGTCGGATGGACGCTGGCCAGCGCCATTCTCCTGAATCTGATCGTTTATCCCTCATGCCTGTGGCTTGGCAGCGCCATGCGTACGGCCGACATGCCGCAGCTGAGGCATGCCTGGTACGACTTGCCGATGCGCACGGTTCTCGTCTGCGCCCTGATGACCGTCATCCTCGAGGCCAGCAATTGGGCGGGGCCGGTATTGACCGGCATCTTCGCCGTCTATCCGATCTCAACCACAAGCTTGATTCTGATCCTGCAGCCACGGATCGGCGGCCGTGCCGCCGCCGCGGTGATCGCAAACAGCTTGTGGAGCCTGTTCGGAATCAGTCTCAGCCTTGTTGCACTCAACCTTTTGATCGTGCCATTCGGGGCGGTGTTATCGCTCGCCGTGGCGCTGGCTATTCCCATAGCTTGGAATCTGACCGTCTGGATTGTTCACCGGCATGTCGCCTTCGCTGTGAATTAAGCGGCTGGTGGGTCTTTGCAGTCAGTGGCTCGGGAGCTTGGATCCGGTCGCGGCGAAATATCGACTGCCATCGGCCTTTCGTCCGTCGTTACAGCGCTTGTGACGCCGTTTTTCGGCCGGCTTGTGGACCTACTGGGGGGTCCGCCTCATGCTGCTGTGGTCGATTACGCTTTTCGCCCCCGCAACAAGCCCTCGAACCGGCCGGCACCGCGCATCTGTCTTGCAGGAAGGCCGGAAAAGCGCGAACATTCGCGCCAATTCGGGAGTCCTCCGGGAATCCCGGAGACGACGAGGAATTTCGGCCCGCCTTTGCGAAATATCAATGCTGCCAATAGCAAAAGTAATTTTGTCGTCTTGAAACCCATGGCATAGCTGGCCCTGAAAATCGCCGCAATATCACTCAATCACCCCACGCGAGAGGAGAAAACGGATGGCCGATCAACCCTGGAAAACCAATGACTGGTTCGTCAGCGAGTGGAACTACGCGCCCGAAGTCACCAAGGACTTCAAGTTCGCCAAGAACATCAAGATCCACGACGTCACGCTGCGCGACGGCGAACAGCAGACCGGCGTCATCCTGAGCAAGGATGAGAAAATCCGCATCGCCGAGGCGCTGGCGGAGGCCGGCGTGCACCGGATCGAAGCCGGCATGCCGATCGTCTCCCCGTCGGACAACGAGGCGATCAAGGAGATCGTCAAGCGCAATCTCGGCCCCCAGATCTTTTCGTTCGCACGCTGCATGAAAGAGGACGTCAAGCGTGCCATCGACACCGGCGTCAACGGCGTGGTGATGGAAATCCCGTCCAGCAAGCACATGGTCGATCTCGCCTATCGCTGGCCGATGGAAAAGGCGATCGAGACCTCGATCGAGGCCACCAAATACGCGCACGATAACGGCCTCGAGGTCGTGTTCTTCCCGATCGACTTCTCACGCGCCGAACTGAAATGGGCGCTGGATCTGATCGAGCGCGTCGGCAAAGACGGCCACATGGATGCGCTGGCGCTGGTCGACACCTTCGGCGTGCTCTCGCCCCACGCCATGAAATACTTCGTCACCGAAGTGCAGAAGCGCATCCCCAAGCGCCTCGAGGCGCACTTCCATCAGGACTTCGGCATGGGCGTCGCCAATACCATCATGGCGCTCTCGCTCGGCGTCGAGGTGATGCACACGACCGTTCTCGGCGTCGGCGAGCGCTCCGGCAATGCGCCGATGGAAGAAATCGTCATGGCGCTGAAAACCATGTACGGCATCGACGTCGGCATCGACACCACCAAGCTCACTTCGCTCGCCAATCTGGTGCAGCGGCTGACCGGGGTGGCCGTGCCCACCAACAAGGCCATCGTCGGCAGCGGCCTGTACCAGATCGAGTCCGGCATCATCGCCAGCTGGTACAAGAATTGCGGCGAGAAGTACGCCACCGAGCTGTTCCCGATCCGCTGGAGCGCCGTCGGGCAGCCGCCGGCGGAAGTCGTCATGGGCAAGGGCAGCGGCATCGACTCGGTTAATATCTGGCTGCAGCAGCTCGGCATGCAGGTGTCCGAGGAGGACGCCCTCAAGATCCTGGCGGCGGTCAAGGCCTACTCGCTCAAGAACAAGAAAATGTTGTCCCGTGGCGAGTTCCGCGATCTGGCGAAAAGCGTGGTCAACCGCGCGGCGGCCTAGAACGGCAGCAGACGGCGACACCAACCCCGGGGCTCGCGCCCCGGGGCTTTGTTGCGAACCGTATTTCCTTCGCCATCTAAGTCGCTATAGCCGACTCGGGCATTATAAATTGCCCGATCTCAGGTAACCCCGAGATCGGTGCGCGCCCGTAGAGGAGATGCCCTATGGATCGTTTTGCCCGCGGCCCTTTCCACGTCGGCTATGAACGTCGTGTTGACCTCGAGGCGTTGCGCCGCAAGCGCATTGCCAAGGCCGACGAGCAACGCAAGAAGGCTGGTGTTGACGCGTTGCTTGTCTGGAAAGACGAGAACTGCCGCTATCTGACCGATCTCAGACCGCAGTTGATTGCCGGCAAGACGACCGCTCTCAACGGCGCGTTACTGGTCGAAGGACGGACGCCCATTCTGTTCTGCTCGGGCGGAGAGCGCGACCGGGTCGATCGGACCATGCCGTGGATCGAGGAGGCGCATACGATTCCGATCATCGAGGAAAAGGCGCTGGTCGAAGGAATGGTACGCGACATACTGGGTCCGGTCTTGCGCAAATACGGCCTCACCGACGCACGTCTCGGCCTCGACGAAGCCAACACCGTCTTCACCAAGGCGCTGTCAGGTCAGTTCCCCAAGCTTGCGATCGAGGACGGGGACACCCCAATGCAGCAGGCGCGGATGATCAAGCTGGAGGAAGAAATCATTCTGCTCGAGGAGGCGACCGCCATCGCCGACGCAGTGTGCGCGACCGCTACGGCCACGGTTGCCGACGGGGTACGCGAGTGTGAAGTGGCCGGCGAAGCGATGCGCACATTGTTCCGCCTCGGCGGCGAATACGCCCATGTGATGACACCGTTTGTCGCTTCCGGCGAGCACATGGCGCCGCCGCATCGCATCTGCAGCGACAAGCTGATCCGCCATGGTGACGTCGTGTTCATCGACATTGGCGCGGCTTGGGGCGGGTATTTCGGCGACATGGCGCGCACCATCATCTGCGGCAAGGCATCGGATGAGCAGAAGAGAATCTATACCGCCGTGTACGAGGGTCTCAAGGCCGGGATCGCGCAAATGCGGGCCGGACGGACCAACAAGGACGCCGCCGAGGCACTGATCCGCGCCGCCGACCAGTACGGTTTGGGCGGCCGCTTCCTGTCGCTCTTCATCGGCCATGGGGTCGGAATGGGCGCCAACGAGCCCCCCTATATCGGCGAAACCTTGCCTGGCGCGCCAACCTATGAATTCAAGCCGGGCATGGTGTTTGCGGTCGAGCCGCTGATTTGGGTCGAGGGTATTCGCGGCGGCGGCGGCGTGCGCCTGGAAGAAATGGTCCTGGTGACCGAGGACGCACCGCACGTGATATCGCGGGCCCCGTTCGACGACAATTTGATGCTGTGACGCTCGCGCAAGCAAAGCTGCGCCTGTACCATCACCATTCCTTATATGCCCCGGCAGAAATCGCTTCTTTCAATACCGGCGCCGTATTGCTAAGGTTTTTTGGGAATTGGGTGGTTGCGTACTGGACGCAACGGACACAAGACGGGGACATGCGATGGGAGCGAATCTCGGCGTTGGCGGCATTTCGCGGAGGAACGGTTGATGCGCCCGAGCATCTATATCACCCAGCCGGTGGCGGAGAGCGCGATCGAGCGGCTGCGCAAGGTGGCCGACGTAGAGGTCAATCCGGACGCGAGCCGCGTTCCTGACAAGGAAGTGGTGATCGCAGGCGTGCGCAAGCACGACATCCTGTTCGCCCTGCTGCACGACAAGATCGACCGCGATGTGATCGCAGCCAACCCGAAACTACGCGCCATCGCGACGATGGCGATCAATCCGGCCAATGTCGACGTCAAGGAGGCTACGGCGCGGAACATCCCCGTGTTGGCGATCGCTGGGGCTGCGGTGGTGGAGCCGACGGCGGACATTACGTTAGCGCTATTGCTCGCGGCAGCCAGGAACATTCCCCAGGCCGACCGTTTCCTGCGTCAGGGCGGTTTCCCGGGGGCCCAGTCGTCCTACTTTTTGGGAGCCGGAGTCTCCGGTAAGACCCTCGGCCTGGTCGGCGGCAGAGGACGAATTGCGCGGGCGGTGGCCCGCCGAGCGCGCGGCTTCGACATGCACATCCTCTATTGCGGCCCGAACCGCATGGAGCAAGCCGAGGAGAAGCAGCTGCAAATGACCTACGTGCCGCTCGATCAGCTGCTTAAGGAATCGGACTTTGTCTCCATCCACGCCTCGTTGCACCCCAAAACCCACCACCTGATCGGCGAGCGCGAGCTCGGCCTGATGAAGCGGACCGCGATCCTGGTCAACACGTCGCGCGGCCCCATCGTCGACGAGGCGGCGCTCGCGCGCGCGCTGGCAGAGCGGCGCATCGCCTCCGCAGGTCTGGATGTATTCGAGAACGAGCCGCAGGTGCATCCGGGGCTGATCGCGTTGCAGAACGTCGTCATGATTCCCCATATGGGAAGCGCCGTACCGGAGGTGCGGGAGGCGATGGCGAACGAAGTGGTCGACAACATCCTCGCCATCCTGGACGGCAAGCGTCCGCAGACCTGCGCCAATCCTGAGGTTTTTTCGGGTTAAGCGGTTGCCATGATCTCGGCGTGCGGACCGGGCACTTCATCCGTATTGATCTGAATGAAGCACCCGAGGTTCTGCCGAGGGATCATGCGCCTCGGCAAACCTGCCGTCATCCATCCGAAATGATGCCTCACGTGGTGGCCAGAAAAGAAAGAGCCCCGCATTGCGAGGCTCAGTGCATGTTCTTGCGCCATGACATCAGTTGTCGACCTTGGTCGCATCACTCATGCGATCCAACGTCGTGACAACTCCATCGATCACGCCAGCGGCCTCACGGATGCCGGTGCGCTGACCGCGGCCCCGATCGGGTGTTCCTCATTCCCGATCGTCAGCGGCTTGCCGTGCGTCTCGATCGGAACGAAGGTGAACGCGAGAGCGACGGCAAGGCCACAGCCGGCCAGGAACAGGAAGGCTGGCAGCACGGCGTCCGCCGTCGCCTGCGGCGCGACGAGGTTGCCGGCACCGGCGATCAGCGCCAGACTGAGTGGGCCTGCGATCTTGCCCACGCCGTTTGCCGCCTGGCCAAGACCGACCCCTCGCGCGGCGAGCCCGACCGGAAAGATCTCCGCCGTATAGGGCGACAGGTTGGAATAGCCGCCATCGAAGAACAGAGCGCCGGCCGCCAGCAAAACGATGAAGATCGGAATGCCGCCATAAAACTGATCATGAAAGACTCCCGCCAGCGCCAGCGTCACGGCGATGCCGACACCGGAGATCTGGCCGCAACGTTGCCGGCCGAGCCATTGCGGCAGGAACGAGAAGACGGTCTTGCCGGTGATGCCCGCGAGCGCCACGTAGACGAACAAATGCGCCGCATTCTGAACCGGCATCTTGAGCAGCATGGCGACAATGGTCGGCCCCCAGAGATAGACGCCATAATTCGCAGTGCTGATCCCGGTCCACATGATGACCGTGAGCCAGAACCGGCTCGGCACCGAAGAATAGAGCTCGCCATAGCTCACGCTTGGCGGGACGGGCGGATGTGTTGTCGGCATCGGCACCGCTTCGAGCGGCAGCTTCAGCAACCAGGCGACCTCGGCGCGGGCCTGCGAGAAGCGGCCTTTGGCCATCAGCCAGCGCACCGATTCCGGTGCGGTCAACATGTATAGGACACCGACGACGGCCGGCACGATACCGATGGCGGAAATACCGCGCCAGCCAAGCAAAGAGAGCAACGTTGCCGCCGTCGCAGAAGCCAAAAGCGTGCCGATGGTTGCAAAAACGACCGTCAGACCCGGGATCACCGAGCGAAAGCGGGTCGGCGTGTATTCTACGGTGACCGGGATGATGGCGGCGTTCGAGCCTCCCAGGCCGACGCCGACACCGAAGCGCAGCAGCGCGAACAACACCCACGCGCCGTCAGGCACCAGCGCAATGGCGCCAGCACTCGCGGCGCAGACGAAGGTGCCCAGCACGATCATGAGCTTGCGGCCAAAAACGTCGGAGAGGCCCCCCCACAGCAATGCTCCGACTATGGCCCCCAGTCCTGCGCTCAGCAGCATGATGGACGACTGCCCGTAGGTGAGGTGCCATTGCGGGCTGACCACCGCGATGACGAATCCCACGATATAGAAATCAAAGAACTCGAGGGCCAAACCCATCGAGCACAGTGCCATCGTCGACCAGTAGCGTGCGTTTGGCCGCGCTTGATCGAAAATCGAAAGCAGATCGACGTCCGCTGGATCGCCCATTTAACCCTCCCTGATGCCCATGGCGCACTTGGTGTCGAACGGGGTCGGCCGCGATGAGACCTCTATCGTCTAGTTCTTTCCTGCAATGATCGGCAGCAGCATATAATTCTCGCGCCTGCCGTCAAACTGGATCGTCGTCTTGCCGCCATAGACGGAAATCGGCCGGTCTCGCGGGTCGTCGTGGAGGAACGGGCCGCAGCCGGTAAACTCGTACTTCATGTTGGAGAGCCGTCCGCCTAGAGCGGTTTCCGGTCGGACTGAATCGGCGCAATCCGCGCAGCAAGCGCTGTTGCTCTCCCGCCTTTAAATTCCCTGTGAGCAGGGAATTCTGCAGGGAATTTTGCACTTTTCGCCTTTT
>Ga0074044_10001124_pt1 | contig 24560 bp, 20 predicted proteins | sample BogForMeECP23OM1_FD_94443 | JGI IMG/M metagenome (GOLD analysis project Ga0074044, IMG submission 94443) | Bog forest soil microbial communities from Calvert Island, British Columbia, Canada - Bog Forest MetaG ECP23OM1 | ecosystem: Environmental > Terrestrial > Soil > Wetlands ... | reverse complement strand
TTGGCCCTGAAGCTTATTTTCTGATTGCTGTCGAGCCGAGGTCGCAGCATTGGGGAAAACCCGAGGCCTTATGCAAACGCGGAGGCCGGGTATTGGGACTCTAGTCTGACGGTTTTCCTTGATGCCTCGATCGAACCGCTGATTCTGAATCAGTTGCTCGGCAACCGTCGTAAACCCCCTGGCAATGGCAGATCAGCTGTTATCGACCCGATGACAGTTCAAATTGTTGGTAGCGGGGAATCGGCCGAAATTAATCGATCTTGAAGGCCGAGCACAAACCTGAAATCTGGCACACAACTGGCGCATCGGACTGCCCAAAACCGCAATAAAACCGCAGTTTTCGACTGATTCACAGTCACTCGACCGTGTGGCTTGCTGAATTCTAGCCAGCCACGGTTTCACGAAGGAATCGCACAACGAAGGCGCACAAGCCACCACGAACCGACGCATTTTCTGGCCTCACGGATAGAGTCCCGCACGTCCAAGCCGGTCGCGGCGACAGGAAGTATTTCGATGCCGCCGCAATCGCGGATGGTGAATTAACTAGTTGAAAAGGATTTTGGAGCCAATTGGAGCCAAGCCAGGTGGGACGATGGAGCTAAGTCGTTGAAAGTATGGTGGCCAGGGAGGGAGTTGAACCCCCGACGCCAGCCTTTTCAGGGCTGTAGTCACCCGAGCCTAAGTAATTGCAATCCTTATCTTTATCGTCGTTCGTACCCCCATTTTGACCGGAGTTATTGGACCCATAACGGACCCAACAATCAGACCCACTGCGGATACCGGAGTTCGCCCAGATTCTCATTCCGCAAACGGGAGTCGGTCGCGGAGGAGTTGAGCACCGTTTAATGAACAGAACGATCCAAGCAAGACGGTGAAGGCTTAAGGTACGATGTCTCAACGATTAGAATCATTTGCTTTAGATCGTGCGTTGGAGGCATGGGACACTTCACCAAGATCAACGCTGTTCGTCATACGGTTCGAGGAAAACATGGAACTCGCGGCACCGAACATCAGTAAGCTGCGTGATTTTTACGAGGGCAGTACCGTTGCCAAAGCCTTTCTTAATCACGCGGCAAGGCGCGAACGGGATCAATCTGAAACCAAGGTCGACCGAGCTTTACTTCTCCTGCGATCAGACGGCTTTAACTTCAAGCGGAGAGACATGATTGATCTGTTTCGGAAATTGGAAGAGCTCGGATGCGGGCGATTCGTTGAAGGGCGACATGGCTGGCCCTCACGCTTCGTCTGGAGTGTCGGTCTTAGAAGTGTCGCAAAAGCAGCGACAGGGGACGCGGGCCCCATTGAACATATCTTGACGGAAGAGCAAGCGGCAGGCCTCCCAGAACCCGTACGAGAAGGCGACGACGAAGAGGCCACCCTGGCGACGAGTGTGGAAGAAACAGACCCTGAGGGCCTGGATCAACCTCGCACTATCGGGTGGGGTGATTATCCCCTTGATTCTGTATTCGTAAGAAATGAACAGCGCACGGTTGGTGAGGTAGTTCGCCGCATCAGAGCCGGTCGGTACGATCTTAATCCCGACTTCCAACGCGCGTTCCTCTGGCCACAAGATAAACAATCTCGCCTGATCGAATCGTGTCTGATGCGCCTTCCATTGCCAGTCTTTTATGTTGCGGAGGCGCCGGATGGAAAGATCGTTGTTGTAGATGGCCTTCAGCGCCTTTCAACATTTCGTCGTTTTCTCGATAACGAACTCCGCCTCCGGTTCCCCGTCAGTGACGAAGACAACTCTGCCACAATGCATGCGCTGCAAGGGCTCAGATTCCAGGATCTTCCACTTAATCTTCAAGAACGAGTGGAAGACACACAACTCACGCTGTACGTTCTTGATGCGAAGGCACCCGACAGGGCAAAACTCGATATCTTCGAACGAGTTAACAGCGGAGAACCGTTGACTCGTCAACAGATGCGGAACTGCCTCTATAACGGTCCCGCAACTCACTGGCTACGTGAAGCTGCCGCGAGTGAAGCGTTTCAGGGTGTCACTGGTGGCACACTGGACTCCAAAAAGATGCGTGACAGGGAGGCTATAAACAGGTTCTGCGCATTTCGCTCATTGGGTTGGCAATCGTACCGTACCGGAGAGATGGACTCATTTCTTGCCGAGTGCTTGACTCGGATGAACAGCATGGCCGAAGCGGATCTGTCGGCGCTCAGATCGTCATTCGACCGTGCCATGCTTAACAATTTTGCCCTTTTTAATCGACACGCGTTCAGAAAATCGTTGGGCCAGCCAAGCGGAAGCCGATCCGTTCTCAACATTGCTCTATTCGATGTCTGTTCAACGCTGCTGTGCGACGTGCCAGAAGAACTCGTTACCGAACGCAAAGAAAAGCTTTATGCAGGCGTCAGTACCTTGCTAACAAATGAGGATTTCCAAACAGCAATTACGTACGCCACAAATGGCACGAAACAGGTTCAGACGCGTTTCGCGATGATGGAGCAAACAATAGCGGAGGCGCTGAGTGATTGATCAGATCGAGTTTCGGAATTTCAAGTGTTTCAAGTCGCTGCAGCTGCCGATACGATCACTTACGCTCTTGACTGGATTCAATGCTGCTGGCAAATCCACAACGCTTCAATCACTTCTATTATTGTCACAGACGCTCAGGATGAGCGTGGAGGGCGCTGAACTGCGCCTGAATGGACCGCTCCTACGACTCGGAACTCCTGGCGAGGTACTTAACCAAGATGAGCCGGCCAGAAATCTTGATCTTCAACTCAGTGTGGCTGCCTACAACACGGAAATCTCGTGGACTGCGATTCCAGTCGAAAGTGACAGAGGGCGCTCACTTCGCATTTCAGTGGTCCGGATTGGGGATTCAGAAACAGCAATTTCGGTTGATTCCGTTCTGCGTAATCTCCTGCCAAGCGACATTCAGTCGGATGGCGCACGTCATATTGTTGCAGCCCTTCGAGACATGATCTATGTGAGCGCGCTGCGACGACTGGACACGGAAGTGTTTCCGGCACCGGACGAACCCAATCCTATTCAGGGCGATGTTGGAACGTATGGCGAATTCGCGCCTTGGTGGCTTCATCAATACGGAGATTTGGACATAGACAAGAGCCGTTGTTCGCGAACGTCAGGTAATGCCATAAACTTGCGTGCTCAAGTGGCAGCGTGGCTTGGTGAGATATTTCCGGGTGCAGAAGCGAATGCAGTACCCATTTCAAAAACACGCCTGCTTAGACTCGAATTGCGTACAGCATCCGCAGGTGAATGGCGTAGCCCTGCAAACATCGGCTACGGTCTTAGCTATGCCTTCCCTATTGTCGTTGCGGGCCTTGTGGCGCACCGCGATCAAATTCTCGTCGTCGATAGCCCTGAGGCACATCTACATCCGCGTGGACAGTCGCGAATGGCCCGTTTTCTAGCGCACGTTGCAGCTTGCGGAGTGCAGATCATACTGGAGACCCACAGTGACCATGTGCTGAATGGATTGCGTATCGCAATTAGGGATAGCGTGCTGCCGAGCAACTCAGCAGCACTATATTTCTTCGGCGAGCCTGGCAAGGGCAGATCTCCCCAATCCTTGCAAATTGACTCCCGCGGCAATGTAAGCTCCTGGCCCGAAGGGTTTTTCGACCAAGCCGAAGCAGATCTGGCGAGCTTGGCAGGGTGGGCTTAATCGGTGCAACTGCATTTCAATGATCTTTCAATTTGCGGGCAGTTCGCGACTCCGAATTCATTTCGCGCTGCCATCCAGCCAATCCTAGAATTTCGGCGACAACACTCACATCTCAGTCAAAGGCTGTATTGTTCCCGATCTTTATCGCAACGATCCGCGACGCCACAGCACACAGTGCAACAAGCTGTGCTCGCCACAAATGATCGAGACTTCAAAGGTCTGATTCTACGCTGGTTGGGCGCAGGACCTTTTTGGGACGATGAACGTGCAGAGAACCCAGACGATTATTTCCACTATGAGGGTGAAGACGTGACGCTTCAAGGGCTTGGTGAGGCGGCGCGGCGACTCCTTCTCCAAATTGATGCTGGTTCTTTCAGCCTGACTGAGGGTGCTGTCCGTTTTGCACGAACTCCTCTAAATGTAACTCACGGATTGGAGGAAGAGCCCTTAGGCGAAATCTCGGTACCGGGAGTTTGGAATCCTGCTGACCTTCCCGCGGTGTTGACCCAGGCACCAGATAGCTGGCGATCTCTGTTGGATGAAGCTGCCGCTCGATTTAATCTGTTGTGGTTTCATCCCGACGTTCTTCACCCTCTCGGCAAGGTTCCTTTCGACTCTGCTGTGGCAGATCGCGCTGTGGCGCTCTTCTCGGTACTGCACGCTGTAGCAACCGAGAGGAATGCTGACGGCTCTCTGACCAAACGAGGCATCGAAATTTGGCAGCAGCACTCAGTCGGTGAGAGTGCGTGGTTTACAGACGAATCTGACCAAAACAAAGTTGATTTCAAGAATGCGTTGCAATTCCGAGATCCTGAATACGGCGGCATAGTCAGTGCCACTTGGCATGGAAAAATCAAACATCTACAATTTAGGATTCACTTCGAATGGCCGATGCGCGCAGATCGAAACCAAATCAGGATCTTCTACATTGGGCCCAAGATAACTAAGCGTTAGAAACACTCACTGGTGCTACCAATCGGCTTTGCTGCTGAGAGCAGTATCGTGGGCTGCAGATTTCGTTTCGGTGTTTCGGTGTCGCTGAAGACTTTCTCGAAGAATTGATGGCCACTACAGGTCAGGGTCGCCCGGGCGATGTTCTTGCAAGTCGGGACATTAGTTTAAATCTTCACACAGAACCTGATTCATTCCAAGCCGACGTCGGGGGGGCTCCGTGCAGAATCGCTTGACCTCCGCCGATGACCCCTCTCATATACCCAACGTTGCTCTGGCCCGAAAATGATCTGAAACAAACCTGGCGAAAAAGTTCTGCCGGCCTTGGGAAGCTATTCGCACTCGGGTGGAATGGGCAGGTACACTGGAGGGAGCGTCCAAGATTGATGGCCCGTCGGCTTTGCGCCGGCGGGGTGTGCACCGACGGCGGTTCCCAAGAGGGATTCGGGGTAGGCGTAAGGGTAAGGAACGAAGGTTCGGTCCTCGGGTCGAGCGCCGAAATTGTTTCTCCACGTGGACGGCAACTGGAACCAAGTGGCGGTGTACCAAAGTTTGATGATGTTGCGGGCGACGGGACCGAATTCCGGATGGTTGAGAATGGCCGCTTGAAATGCCCCGGGGACCGGAGCGGCGGGCAATGCACCGAAAGCCTCCAGCAGCCGGTTCAGTACATCAGGCCCGACGATGCCTTCGACCGTCTCGAAGTAACGCCTCGCGTAGCCGGTCCCCTGCAGGTCAAATTTCGATATGCCGCAGAGCCGCACCGAGAGAAGAACGAAATTCTCGAACGGATCAGGCCTGGGCAGCGGCTGGGGATGGAGTGATGGAGTGGATGCGGGCGAAGCTGCCGGTGCCGGCGGGTATTTGAATTGGTCCATCTCGAAAGTAGGCGCGGCGTTCTCGTCGGTGCCGGGAATCGGGTTGTGAATGAGCCGCTCCATAGCATCCTTGATGCGGGCCATCTCCGCGAAGAAGACTTGGTCCAAGAGCTCTGGGTGGCCATTGAAGGCTGTGTTTAGTTTTTCGAGGAAACGTTTGTACTGGCCGTTGAAGAGCAGCGCGTTTTCCTCCAACTCTGGATGGCCGTGGTAGTCGGCGACCTTCGCATTTGTCTTGACCGGGGAAACCGAGTCCATATCGACGGGGAATCTCCCGCCTTGAGGATGGCCGGCTTGGTCGCCCGTGCCATCCTTGTTCGGGTCCCGGTAGTACCGTTTTTTCTGGATTTGATCGAACCGGTAATAGTGAGCGAGCTCGCCCTTGCCGTCGTAAACGCGATGGTTGCTGCCTTCACCCTGGCCCGCAATAAAGTCGATGGCCATGAGAGCGCACCTGATGTCGGTAACGATGATCAATTTGCCGCCGGCAGAAAAATAGGACTTATCGACCTGTCTTTTCGGATCGCCGATGAAGAGGTCTTTCAATTGCATCTTATTGGTTAGCTCGACAAAACCGAGGTGAATGGCTTTGTAAAATTCGCCGATACTCCAATAGTGAAGTGTGGTGCTGTTCTCCGCGGAACAATTCTCCGCGACGCGAGGTACAAGAGAGTCACCTGCCTCGGAGATTGACCTACGCTTGGTAGTCAGATGAGTGTGCGAGACGAGGGCAATGTTGTAATGCAGCTCATACTTGTTATCTCCGACCTTGGTGATGGGGACCAAAGCGTTTTCGTTTTCGAGCATGGATTTGTCGATATGGTCGCCCGAAATGGGGACGATTTTCGTGATGCGCTGGACAATATCCGCTTGCTCGGGTTTCACCGAGGCCGGCCGTTCGATATCGAGGAAAATCTTGAGGGCTTCATTTGAGAATTTTCCAATGCTGACATCGAAGTCATCCTGGCCGGTGGGTAGATACGTAGGATAAGACGGTACGAAGTCGGGCGAGATGAGATTGGGCTTACCGCCGATGGCGTTTAGAAGATTGGCCGCGAGAGTGAGGTGGAGCATCTCCTCCTTGGCGACTGTGCGGATGATATCGATCGAAGGTTTGTTGGCCTCGATGTTCGCGCTGTACGCAGCGGTGAGATAGGGCGGGATGGTGGCATGCTCAAGTTGGAGGGCGACCTGAAGGTACGCTTTGAGTTGCTCGACATTGTCGATTATAGTGCTTGGTGTTTGCATCATATAGCCTTCGTTGCTAACTGGTTTTTGTCACAGGCTAGCGAGATGATTGAGCACGGCCGCGGAGGTTTTAAAACATAGCGCCGCAGTAGTGAGAGTGGTATTCGAAGATCCGATTGAAGGCATGCTTCCAGGCCCAATGAGATAGAGGTTACGGTGATCCCAAGATTTCTGGTTGACATCGACAACGGAATTAGAACTAGAGGTACCCATCACGTGAGTACCTGAGAGATGGTTGCCGCCGCGGATAGCGTAACCGTTGCCATTGTAAGTGATGTAGCCGTAATCCGAGGGATCATATTGGGTGCAATCCTTCGCATCTAGTTTCGTAAAGATACGGCTGGATAGTCCACGCGCGAACTCAGCTGCGGCCAGACTATAGTCGGACAATTTGAACTTAACGACGGGCCGCATGTTACCCAATCGATCAATGTATTGTTCATCGACCGTGACACGGCTTTCTCGATCGGCCGGCATTTCGATCATGTAGGCCAGTAATAGCTGGCGAGAAATGCGCCGGATGAGTTCTTCGCGAAGGGCGCGACCATGGAGGTTCGAATTGTCGACAGCATCCAACAGATCAGATACGGGCGAGCCGGTGGCCCATCCCCAGCCGTCGTTGTGAATGTCGGCTGCAAAGGATGCGAATTTCCGGCGGAAATTGCCGCGGCGGAAATTGCATAGGCCGGAGGTGCAGGAAGGGCCGCGCCCAACGCCGGCGTTGACAGGGAGGAGTCCCCAACAAAGCAGGTACGGGTGGTCCATGAGATGGCGGCCTATAAGATCGTTGGCGGCCTGCCCGTTCTGAACGGCGGAGGCGCGCATTAGCCGCGCGTTCTCGACGGCGTTCGCAGCGAGGATGAAGAGCTTGCCCCGCACTCGGAAGGTCTTGTGCGCAGGAGATTCGCGGTCTTCGTAGTGTTTGACTTCGATCTCTGTCACTGCACAGGTTTCCGGATGTATGAAGACGCGGCTGGCCACGGCTTGGTTTAGGAGTTCGGCGCGCCCGGTCTTGATTGCGTGGATCAGGAGTTTGCGGGCATCCATTCGAGCCTGGACGGGGCAAAGGGGCACGCAGAACGTATTGCCCTGGCACCGCTCCCCTTCTTGGTTCTGGTGCATGCTGATGGCGCCGACCGGCTGATATGGGCGACCTCCGTTCCATTTCGCGTAGGCGGGATTAGGGTCGGCGTTTTTCGCTTGGGGAAAAGTGATCCAATCGATGTCGATCTTTTCTCCGTCGATGTGTTCGTGCATGCCTTTGAGGCCGTCAGAGACGATCTTGTCCAGATAGCTAGCTTGCAGCTCGACCATTGGGTAGACGTAGTCCTGGCTGCTGTACTCCACGCCCATCTTCCTTTGGGTTGCAGTATCACCCGAGACGCCGAGGACGCGCTCCGCCTCGTTGTAAAAAGGCATCAAATCGTCGAGGCCGATAGGCCAGTCGAGCCCCTGGTGGAAATTGGTCTTCAGCTTGAAGTCCTCCCGCAGCATTCGAATGGTCTTGCCCTCCCAGTGGACGGTGGTGCCGCCGAGCACGCGGGCATAGACAGAGTCGCTGACGAAAGGGCCAGATTGCACCCAGTAGGGTTCGGTATTTGTCTGCCCGGGCGCGAGTTTCCGGAGGTCGGGACCACGGGGCATCTCGGCGTTGGGATTGCGTGGAAAGGGTGCGTTGTTGTCCTTGACTGGATTGGCGTATACAGTCTCAAGGTATCGCTGATAGCCGTGCTGAGAAAGATCGCGCCCGAGCCCGGCCTCCAGGATGAGGACGCGGTATCCTTTGCGCGTCAGTTCGTGGGCCAGAATCGCGCCGGAGATGCCGGAGCCGACAATAACGGCATCGTAGGTTTTTGAGATGGCTTCTTCCGCGGCAATGGTGGGCGCGAGAGCCGTCGTGGAATGTTCGGTGTCTGATATGAGTTGGGATAAGTGCATGGCGGAGTTCCTCAGGGATGGAGACCGATGGAAAAGTTGGCCCCCTGCCATGATTGATTGGAGAGCCAGAAGAAGGTGAATGTGAGAGCTGAACCGGCCTGGGCGGCTTGCGTAGGCAGGTCAACGTAGTAGATGCCGACTGCGGTGGCCGTGGCGGTCACGTCTTGCCAGGTGTTCCAGGCATCGTGCGTCCAGCGAAGGCCGAAGGGTACGGTCAGGGGAATGCGCACCGTCTTGCCGGCCGTCATGGAGAGGAATTGGCGATCGAAATTCCACACTTCCAGCAGACTGGGGGCGTGCGGGTGTTGATAGCGATCGGCGACGACAGGGAGTAGGTCGAAGACCTGGCCATCGGAGACGGAGCGGACGAGCTTGATGTACTCGGCATGCCCCCAGGCCAGAGGCATGGCGGAGCCGGTGGGGCCGCCTGGCACGAGGGGAGGAATGGCATTGGGCAGCGGGGGGCCGTTCCAAAGTTGCTCCGCGATCAAGCAGCGCGGGCCGGCAAACGCCTCCAGATGGCGAATATAAGGCTTGGCGTCGCGGCCGGCGGCGACTTCGTAGTGAGCGCGTTCTCCGGTGAGCAACGGCCAGGGCCGGCCGACGCCTTGCGAACCAAAAGGCTGGCCCTGGTCTCCTTGGCCGTAGCCATCATGGTTGTAGCGGCGATAGCAAGGACCGTTTGGTAGGTCATCCTTGAGGACGGCGTCGATGACCCGGATGGTATTTCGAATGATCGGATCGTTGGCGGAACGGACCCCGAGGCGTACCAGTTCCTGGAAGCCGCCATCGACAACGTCGCGGGCCGGGAACGCCCCTCCGCCTGGGATGTTCTTGAGATAGACGGTGGCGGTGTTGGGATCCTCCGGCAGCGAAGGGTTGCGGTTGCCGGTTTTTACCTGCGTCGGGAGAATGCGGATGTAATATTGATTGATTCCGGGGACGAGGCTACCCTGGGTGGTAACGCACCAGGTTTCCAAGTGGGACTCGAGGAAGTCTGCATGTTCCCGCAGAAACTGTGCAGTGACAGGATCGCCCCAGTTGTGTTCCGCGAGATCCGCGGCGCAGATGAGGCCAGCGATATTGGAGGCGAGGGTGGAGGGCGAGTAGCCTTCGTTCTCTTCCCAACGCTCTTCCTGAGTCATCGGCCCTTTGGCAATCACGGCTCCCGCGGCAGCCAGTACCATGCGCTTTGGTTTGTAGTCCTGAAGGGCGTTCGCCTGGCTCAGGCGATAGGCCAGGATGATCGGGTAGGAGATCTCATCGAGTTGCGTGCCATCCCAATAGGGAATGCCGTTGATGTAGAAGTTTTGGTGAAAGCCCCCGTCGGGCGATTGGCTTGTTTCCAGGAACATCAGGCCGCGCAGGGGCAGATCCAGTTCACCTGCGGCCAGCAGCGCGGTGGCGCTTTGACACATGTCGCGCGGCCAAACAAGGTGGTAGCCGGAATCGTTTTCCGGGTTGTTGTATCCCCACGGAACGCTGAGCGAGGCTACCAGGGCGCCGACCGAATTCTTGTCTTCGTGCCCGAGCAGAATGTCGTGGCTCATATTGAACAGAACATCCTGATCGCCGGTCGTGCCTGGCTTGGGCCGAAACCGGGTGGGCGAGATATTCCTAATCCAATCGTTGATGTAGGACTGCAGCTGGCCCGGTGGGTTCGCCTGATCGAACGGATAACTCAATGCTTCCCTGACCACGACCATGGCCGGATTCGGCTCCGAATTTTGGCAGAATCCCACCCCAAGGACGAATTCGTTGTCGGTACCCCGAGTGATTTCGGCTGTGAGGGCAATGCTGCCGTTCAAAGCACAGTCATAGTTCCAAACCGGCAGGCGGTGGTTACCGATAATGTCCGTCCAGCCATCATTGACGCCGACGAAACCGCAACTTGTCTGACCGAGGCCGCAACTCGCATTCAGGGCGAGCCAATAGCCGGTGCCGTTGGCGACGAGCTTCTTGCCGTTGGTCGTGATGGCAACATAGCCCGAGTTCCCCTTGCCCTGGCTGGGGAGGTGCGGCGCCAACAAGGCATAGACCTTGAGCCTGCTGAGCAAGTTCGGGTCGCCTTCGAGCCGAGTGCGAACCAGCAAACACGAAGAATCCGTGGACGTAATAATATCCTGAATCACCGTGTACGGCTGTCCAATGGCGGTGCTCGTTAGCCGGAAGGCCGGGGCCCGCGGATCAATGAGTTCGCATCGGTGAGTGAAATCCCTCTGGGCGTCATGGAAGAAATGGCCGTCAGTGAAGATAAACTGGAAGTCACGGATCTGGGGCGTATCCACGTTGGGAAAGTAGACCTCGGTGACGATGCCGCCAGCGATGGTAAACCAGACCTGGCTGGCGGAAGAAAATGCGGTTCCGACGGCGTCTTTGTCGGCCCGGGTCCACATCCCGGCGGCGCCAGGGCCGCCCGGCGCGGGATTGTCAGTGAGTAGAGTTGCCATACGGTTCTCCTATTTCCCTTCGCGCCTACATCGTGGGGCGGCCCGGCACAAGGAGAGCTTCAGTATTGCGCCGTGCCGGCCAGTCCACAGTTGGTCAGCGACTATTTCGCGTTTTCGCCCGCCTCGTTCTGGGCGTCGAGCTCTTCTTTCCATTTCGCATTCAACGGAATCGACTTGGCATCAACTACCACTTGAATGATAGATGGGCTGGTGACGTTGGCCAGTGCACCTTTCACCGCATCTTCCAGTTGCTGATAGTTAGTGGCTATCCAGCCCTGACAGCCAACCACGTTTGCGATCTTGCTGTAGGCGCACGGATGCACATCCAACCCGGGCTTAAACGGAGCAGCGCTGCCGAACACCGATGCATCCGCGAGCCACTGCTCTACGGCAAAGACGCCGTTATCGATGACAAAAATGATCGGGGCAAGCCGATAGCGAGTCTGTGTGGCGACGCAAAGGGCGGTCATTTGATAACCGCCGTCCCCGGTGAACACCATCACCCTCTGGTCGGTTTCTTTGGCCAGACAAATCCCTGTTGCCGCCGGACCGATGTAACCGATCGATGAATAGGAAGGCTGGGCAAAATAGCCCCTCGCCGCGCCCACTTTCAGCAACAACGAACCAAAATAATTCAAACTCGCATCGGTGCCGATAATCGTTGTGTCGGTGACATACTGCTGAATGAATTCATAAAACCCTTGATAGGTGACCTTATCTCCTGGCTTTGCTGCAAGTGCGTTGAGCTGTGGCTCTTCGGGGAGAGCCTCCTTGCGGGGAGCAAGGCCCGCGGCCCGCAACGCGCCGATAAAATGCTCCAACGAGACCTGTGGGTAAAAGTCCGTTCCTACTTTGATTGTGTCCAGCGAGACAAACGCGGTCTTATTCAGATCCGGGGGCCAGCCTAAGGTATTAATATCCGTCAGCCAAACACCCAGGGCCAGCATGAAATCGGACTTGCGGACCAGATCCTGAACGGCGCCCGACGACGCCTGGCCGACAAACACACCCGCGAAATGCGTGTCGTTTTCGGACAGCACGGCTTTGCTCATCAGTTGGGTGACATAGGGGATGTTCAGTTCGTTAATCAGCTTGCCTGCCGGCTCTTCCAAGCCAAAGCGATCCACTTCCACGCCCAGCCAGATGAGCGGGTATTTGGCGGCTTGCAGCTTCCCCTTGATGTTCTGAATCGCGTCATTCAGAGTCTTGTCATCGGACATGGTTTTGGCGGGCGTCAGTTTACCTTTGGGACACGGACACCTCAGGTCCACCATGTCCTCGAGGAGTTCGATGTAAACCGGCCGCCGTTCCGTGATGCACTGGGTCAATGCGTAATCGATCAGCATCGGCGCGAGATCGGGGCTGTCGACTCTGACGGCCGCGGTGGTGATGTACTCGAAGGCCTGAAGATTGGTTTGGCGCCCGCTGATAAAGTGATGCGCGCTGAAGCCCGTCTGCTCGAGCAGGAGGGTTCTCTTGATGCTGGGAGCGCCATTAATGAGGACAACCGGCACCCTCTCGACGTAAGCGCCGGCAATCGGGTTGGCTGCCGACAATGCGCCCGCGGAATACGTCACGCAGAGCGCGCCAATTCCGTGGATCCCTTTCTGCCTGGCGTAGGCGTCAGCGGCATAGCCAGCATTTAACTCATTGACCTCCGATATCACCGTGATCTTCTTGCTCGGCACCACATAGCGATCCACCCATTCCACCGTGTAATCTCCCGGAATGGAGAACAGGTGCTTTAGGCCTATCTCAGAAAGCCTGTCGACGAGATACTGACCGACGGTTGTGGTTGCCTCGCCAGTTGCCGCGATCTGTGCCGCGCTCGGCCGCATGTAGATTTTATGTTTCATTTCGAAGGTCCTCGCTTCCCGATGCTTTCTCGACTAACGGACTCCCGTGCTTGCGGCACTATCAAAACTGACTTGCGGCGTCGAATAAACGCGGCAGATAGATATCGAAGATTCCCGGGCATTTGCGCTCGGGATACCTTGCCAGCAGGTACTCCTTGAAATAGGACTTAGTTAGTCCAGTGGTCATTGCAGCCCTGGCGGCACAGAGGTACTCCGCGTTCCTGGCGACCTCGTCTTTGCCGGCAGGGAATCCGTGACCAGGAAGGAACAGCTCGTCGTCCGAGGACAGCATCTTCTGAAGGACCTGGATCCAGTTCTCAAAATCCTTCGTCAGATAAAGATGCGTGCCGCTGTAAATCAGATCCTGGGGAATGCTGACCTTCAGTTCCGGCAGCCGGATGGTCAGAAGAAAGTCAATTTCGGTATCGACGACTCTCTCGAAGGCATAGGTGACGCCATCAATCGTTTCCACACCCCGCCGGGCGACGTTCTGGGGCACAACGATTGATTTGGGAGCGAGATCGCCAAGTTTGTCCAAATGGTCTTCCCTCGACGTCTCTCCGTTCTCCCTGACGAAGTCGATGGTTTCCTGCAATGCATAAATCGCGATATCGCTGAATGCCGTTCCCAATCCGAACCAGTGATCCGGGTGCCGGTGCGAAAGATACAGCCTGTCGATCGGCTTTCCAAGGCTGTCCGCATACTCTCGGAATTGTGTCGCATACGGAGCGAGGAACTGGCCGTCGATGAGAACGAGGGTGTTCTTGCTCTCAATGATATGCGTGGCATTTGCAATATTGTCCTCGGTAAAAGCCGCGACGAAGGTATGGAGACGAACGTCGCAGACCTTTTTCGTGATGATGATGGGATCTGGCAATGGAGTGGGCATAGTAGTCTCACGGATGGGGTCGAAAACGTTCCAGTTGCCGCCGCAGTTCCTTCAACGCGGCTTCTGCGATGTAATACGCACTGAGCCATTGGGGGCCCTCGGGATCCTCGCCCGGCCGCCAGAAGCGCCGGCGCGTCATCCTCATGCCGGCGTCCAGGGGCGGAATCGCGTTGAACACTTCGATCAGGTACGGCCCGCGGAAGACGGGTTCGATCTCGCCCAGCATGACTTCCCAGGGGATCCAACAGTCGTGGACGGCGCCGCGATCCGGCGCGGAGATATGGACATAGGAGAGGCGGTCCTTCTGCGGGTCCGGATTCACGGCACGGGCCACATTTTCCTTGAATACCGTGGGACCCTGGCTCTCCATCAAGACCTGAGCCGTATCGATGGTGATGCCGCAGGGGGCTTTTTTGACGCCGTCGAGAAAGTTCAATACTTCGGAGACCATGTTCGGCGGGGGTGTCTCCCAATTCTTGACCGGCTCGATGGCGAGGATCACGCGCCTCTTGAGGGCGTACTCCCCCACTTGCTCAATGATCGGCTGCGCCGCCCGGTATCGTGCCTCCATCCAATCGAGGAGGGCGTCACTCCATATCGGTTCACCAAGATCCGTCAGCGGAAAGGCGCCGTAGGGATAGATGAACGGCCCGGACATGATCGAGTCCGATTCCCCGCCCAGCACGGCTGTAATGTCAACGCGCGACTTGAGATAGGCAATAGCGTGCTCGCGCTGTTCCCGGTAAGGGGAGGTCGGGTCGAAGAATGCCGTGGTTCCCACATTCGTGGCGAACTTCTTGTTGTACAGACCGGCCTTGTCGAATGCGTCCTTCAAGCGACGATAGTTATCGACCTCGGCCGAATGTTTCACGCTGGCTGCCCGGGGTGCGATGTGCATATCGAAGCCGTCATAGCCCATATCGGCAATGGCCCGAAGATGCCTGATCAGAACCTCGGTGTAACCGTGGTCCTCCGGCCGCAGATCGACCGTGAACATGAAGAAGCTGAAGTAGATTTCTCGTTTGGATGCGGTACTCATATCAGTAACCCAGGTGTTTGCGCAGGTATCCCCGCGCCATTCGTGCGTACGACAGGGGAGTTGGATTTTCGGGTGCGGATGGGTCGAACGCGAGCGGAACTTGCTCGGCCTCGATTACCATCCAGCGGCTGTATCCGACATCTTTCAAAAGTTTCATGACCGGATCCAGAAGAAGAGCTGAATCTTCGCCTTCCGGGTCGCCAGGTACGGTGAAAATCCCGCTCTTGATGGCTTGATAGAAGCTGTACTTCTTGGCTTTGGCTGCGTTCAGCACTGCCACACGGACATTCTTCAAATGGACGTGCGTGATACGAGTAGCGTATTTCGTGGCCAGATCCACTACATCTTCTGGGCTGGCGCCCCCAAAGCGGAGGTGCGCGGTATCCAGGCAGAGCCCCACATATTCGGGATTCGTGGAATGCAACAGTCGCTCGGTCTCATCCTTAAGCATCACGCAGGTACCTACGTGTGGATGATAACTAAGCTGCATCCCTTGATCTTTCGCGTACTTACCCGCCCGATTGAGGAGTTCGATCAGGAGGAACCACTGACCCTCATTCAAAGTAGGTCGGTCGTCCAAGACCGACTTGGTACGAACTTGATTGACGGCGCCCGCGAGTTCCGCGACGACGACATCCTGCGCACCGACTTCCTTCAGGAAGGTGACTTGCGCCACAAAGTCGGCGAACGCTGCTTCCGCGTTGATGCCTGTGGTGAAAGCCGTCCCAGCCCAGGTGCTGGCTATTTTGAGACGTCTGGATTGCATGGCGTGGATCAGCGACGGCAGGTGCGAGGGGTAGTTATGTCCGGTGCTGCCTCCCTCGAAGCCTGCTTCCTTCGTCTGGTCAAGGATTACCTGATACGGAGTGTCGTTTCCGATTTCCTGAAAATCATCGTTAGTCCAACCGGTTGGCTGAATACCGATCACCATGCGTGAATCGTGAGTAGACACATTACCCCCCACGTCGCTCGTCGACTATTGAGATAAATAGACTTGCGACCAAACTGCCTGGGCCCCAGAGAATCGGAGTGCCGCTGCCAAATCGGTAGCTGCAGCCCACCTCAAAACACACTTATCCTGTAGGTTGTAAGATCGGCGATAGAAGCCCCCTCGGACGAGAAGCTATGAATCGCTTCATCCTTCGCTTCGCCGAATCGGAACAAGATATTAGTGACGCCGCGGAATGTCAAGGCCCAAGATTTGCCCAAGATTTGCACAGGCGTGTGGACTGTATCGTGATTCTCCCCAATAAGGCAAAGGCCGAATTCTTCACCGAAAGTGCTGTTCTTGTTCGAGTTGACAAAACCTTTTCGCGTACCTTAAGCTTCGCGCACCGTCGCCGAAACTTAAGATTTTGGTAGCGGGATCTAACAGCGAGTGCGGATTGGTTTGCCGCGATGATGTCTGTTGTAGGTGAGCCGAGGTAAGCTGTACCTTTCGCTCGGGCTGCTGCCAAGATAAAATCCTTCGATCGGCAGCAGTCGGAGGGAAGGTGCAGCTTGATGCACCGGAACCCCCGGTTATTGCTATCCTCTAAGTAACCGGGGGATCGAACTCACGCGAGATGTTGCTGTCCATTCAATTCCCGCTCGCCGACATTCGGCGATTCTTGCATACAAGGACAGGTTGCATCGATCAGCCTGAATGGCCACTCCCCGCGATTCGTCCTGAATTTCCCCAGAACGCGCCATTCGTCCGTTCTTTTGGACAGATCAAGCCGCGAGCGTTGGGTGGCCTTGGGTTCTGGGGTGAAGATTTGATTTGTGAGGCAACGAGACTTGTCCGATGGCAGAAGCCGAACGCGTATCCGTTTCGAAGCAACGGTATGGTCCTGCCGATTGAGTTAGCTTTCCGTCGGTTTTTTTTTGACGGGAGCGCAGTCGCCAAATACGAGTTGGGCATTGCGACTACCGGTCGGGTACCTTTTCGACTCTCTGCGGAGGAAACTCTCAAGTTTGTACGTTGGTTCTTGGACCACCCTGTCTCCGTGCCTCTCTTTTCTAAGGGACGCCGCGAAAACAAACGCACAAGCGTTAGCGTTATCAGAATACCTGCCAACCTTCGACAGTCCTATGTTCTAGCGACAACGAGATCAGGCTGGCTTGCAGCACACCGTCCCAACGATTCGTGGGTATCAGCGGGCAATCCGTTAATGTTGATGCAGTTCCGTTCTCCCGGTGAGAGTGTTGCGATTTCATCGCTCCAAATGCGAGGGGTAACACTCGAACGTTGGGGCGTGTACATAGGATGCTATTTGCTGAAATCCAGAGCTCCCACCGTTCCCTTGTGGGTGATTCGGACCTCGAGAATTTACGATCAGACGGTAGTCAGGCAACTACGACTTTCCATTTTTCGCCTTCATGCTGAGCACGAATGTTTGCGTCTGGTGTTGCATAGCCTGCGAAACGATAAGATTAAGGTTGTTCGCGATAGCGTTCCGACAGAACGACTTCAGTCCTATTTAAACGAAGCGACTCGTCGGCTCTTTCGAACGTGTTCCACTCTCGATCGCCTGACCCGTGTCCTCGGCAACAACGATGATGCTTCGGATGAAGTATCGGACGGCAACGTAACAGCGCTTGTACAATCCCTGTTCGAACGCGTATGGCCGGGTCAAATAGCGTCGCTAGAGTTACTAATGAAGCAAATTGAAGTTCGGCGAAATATCGCGAGAAAAGTGCAGGACTACAACATTGAGGTGAACATGAGCAAATATGATATCCACGACAATCAGAACGTGACTGTGATTGATCGCTTGCAGTTAATCAATAAGAAGGACGGCACTGAAGAAAAAGTCGATCAACTGCTGAGGCAACTTTCAACCTTGGAGGCCGAAGCCGCAAGAAGGGCTCAAACCCCGGAACAAAAGCAAGCAGTTGAGCGAGTTGCCGAAGCCAGAGTCGCAGCTGAGAAGGGGAACCGTGAAGGGATACTGGTCAAACTAAAGTCCGCGGGGAGCTGGATTGGAGAAATAGCAAAGGAGCTTGGGTCCTCGGTTATCGCAAAGATCATTGAAGGTCAGTTGGGTCTTGGCTAGCCCCCAATACGGGACCCTCACCGAGCGCCTGTCCGTTTGATAACTACGTTTAGACGGGTGTGGGATTGCCTAGACGAGGAGGCATAGTTGCGGCTTCAACACAAAGTAGCGATCGTGACGGGCGCAGCAACGGGAATTGGGCAGGCTATCGCGACGGCCTTCGCGACCGAGGGGGCGTCTCTCGTTGTCGACTACGTCGGAAAGACCGACCCAGCCAAGGAAACACTCAGGAGAATCCAGGCTGCGGGCGCACAGGGTATTTCTGTTGAAGCTGACGTCTCCAATCCGGCCCAGGTACGGAGCCTTGTGGAGCAGGCTGTTGGGAAATTTGGACGAATCGACATACTCATCAACAACGCGGGAATTGAATTCAAATATCCATTTCTCGAGTTTCCAATTGATCTGTGGCACAAGGTTATAGAGGTCGATCTCACGGGCCCGTGGCTATGCGCGCAGGCAGCCGCTCAACAGATGGTGAAGCAAGGTGATGGCGGACGCATTATCAATATTTCTTCAGTCCACGAGGATCTGCCAATGCCAACCAATGCTCCCTACTGTGTGGCGAAAGGCGGACTGCGCATGCTGATGCGAACTATCGCGGTCGAGTTGGCACCGCATCAGATCACGGTGAACAATATTGGCCCCGGCGCTATCTATACGCCTATCGACAAAGAGATTGAAAACGACCGTAGCGTCGAAAAGGAATTAATGGCAGAAATCCCACTTGGACGTTGGGGTAGGCCTGAAGAGGTCGCTGAATTGGCAGTGTACTTGGCGTCGGATGCGGCTGCCTATGTTACTGGAAGCACGCACTTCATCGACGGAGGTATGCTACGGCGCGCTGGTAGTCTATGATCCGCGGCGTAGACCCGAAATGCCAACAACAACCGAACTGGTCGAGTTTCTTCGCCAAGTGCCAGACATCCGCGTACTACTGACTTGCGCGAATAGGTGCGGTTGTCGCTTCGGACTTCGGGGCGGCATCATACGTCATCTTCTCTTTTCCTTTCAACAGATCAATCCAAACGCAGTTAGCTTGTACGATCTTGTTGACGCCTTTTCCGACATAGACGTTGTTGTTGAACGCGGTTCGGATTGGCCAATCTTGCAGGAAGCGATCAGCAGCTCTCTTCCGTTTGCGGGCTTTCACCGCTGGGAAGTAGAGACCTTGGAAAAAGTACTTGCGATTGCAAAATCATACACACTATTTCCCGTGGACAGGATTCTCGTCTGGATTGACGGCCGAGAGCGCGATCGCCCAGAAATTCAGCTCGAGGGCATCCTGGTCGATGCCAATTCCGTCATCTTAAAACCGAGTTTCGACCCGGATTTCTCAGAACAACGTGGTTTTCCAGAAGAACCGATGGCTGGCATTATGACACTCCTTCGGTTTGGGCGTTACTACTTCCAGTTTCCTGAATATCGACGCGAGATCGGTCCCGAAGCGATAGAAAACATTCTGAAGGTTCCGATAGAGGCCATTCCAGAGCATGCAACTTCCATGGTGAATCTCAACCGAATTGAGCTTGCTATGCTGCACGTCTTGTTCAATGCGAGAGAATTGCATCAGGCCATTTCGTTCTTAGACTCAGTTAGGCGGTGGATTCCGGAGCAGTGGTTTGAAAGCTCGCAGGTCCTGAGAACCTTATCTGGGCCGCGGTTTGCATCTGCCAATTTCATTGGTGCGAGTGTTTACAGGCCCGGCCCGTCCCTACCGCTCAGGAATCGCCTGCTGACGAAGAAGGGAGAGGTGGCGAGTGCTTCAGGCGGAATTAGAAGCGTAATTCCTTGGACGACCCTATCCTCACAAACAGATCAAGATGACGGTTGCTGCCGCTATCGCGACTTCAGTGCCGGCCCAGCGGTAGTTACATGGCGAAGAGCAAGCTCTGCGCCGCTGGCCGCTGAGCTAAGAAATGTGGAGGACTACGGGGTAGTCGTTGTCCGGCAAAGCCCCAGGGGATACATCGGAAGTCGAGTGCGAGAATCAGGCGCGGGAGTACCGATACCTGGTTTCGTTCGTATTGGGTCCGCTCTCACCATAAGACTTGATCACGGGTATGTACGTACGATTTCAGGCGGTAACGTCGTGTTTCGGGTTGGCCTTGCCCAAACTATTTCTCATGAGGAGCGGCAGGCATGATCGCGTTGGAGCCTGTGTTCGGAAAACAGAGACGAAATCTGGCCCAATGGGACCCCGTCATTATTGTGCGGCACGGCTTCAACAGTTCCGCGCCGACGTTTGCGGGCTTGGCGGGATTTCTTCAGAGCCAAATTCCGAAAGCTACGATAGACAACCGGTCATATCCGTGGCGTGACTCGGTTCTTGTCAACGGCGCTCGACTCGCTCACGATATTCTCACGAATCGTTATGCGGACAGGTCACTAGCACTGATCGGCCACAGCATGGGGGGGCTGGTCTGTAGAGTGGCAAATGCTATCCTGCGCGATTCAAGCACATTCGCCGGCATGGTGGGCACTCTGGGCCTTGTTCTCGGCTATGCGCCAGGCGAGATACAGGAAATCAAGAACTTTGGGTTCAGCGCAAGCTCTAAGCGTGGAGTCGACCGGCTGATTACTCTGGCGACTCCGAATTCTGGCGCCCTTCTACAAGGGCAAGTGAGCGGAATTGCCGCTTTGGTCCAAACTACCTTGAATGCATTTCCGCCGACTCGCGTATCTTCAGTTGCGGATCTCACTACTGACCGCCTTTTCCGGATGCTGCAACACCTTTCCACAGATTCTTCAACGCTTTCGATTTCTGGTTCGAGATGGAACAGGTTCTCTCTGGCGGCCGGCCAGCTAACGACTTGGATGAGAGTTGGCGGCATTCAACTCGATCTTCCCCACGACTCAATCGTCGAGGACCGTTCCGTCGATTTAAGAGCAGCCGTACTACCTAACGAAGTCGTGCACAACGGAACAGCACCTTACATGCACCTTCGCGCCTACGCTGAGTGCACAGACGTTACTCATACGAATATCTATAATGACCCTGTTGTTAGGGAGTACATTGTCAAATGTCTCGAGTGCTATTAGAGCTTGTGCGTCAGTCAACGTTCCGATCGACATCCGCTCACAGCGGAATACGACCGCGTCGCGAAGTAGCGGCGAAGTTTGTTGAATGTGTCCCTGCCGATTCCTGGACTCGCTCTAGCTAGATGAAAGGATCGCCACTCTTCTGAATTTGGCGTATAGTATTGAAATCTCTTGCGATCCTCCCAGCGCCCCGAGGATCGTTTCCATCACGCCACTGTCTGTTTGGCAGAGTTTTCATGCGAGAGCATGCCCAAACCACGATGGCGGGGCCTGCGCCAGCAGTGCAGTACGTGCGCATGTCCACCGAGCATCAGCAATATTCCACAGAAAACCAGATGGATACCATGCGGCGATTTGCGGAAGCACGCCGGATGGAAATCGTGCGGACATATTCAGATGCTGCTAGGAGCGGACTCAACCTTGAAGGTAGGGAGGGTCTGCGCGAACTGCTGCGCGACGTAGAGAGCGGGCGAGCAGACTTCACCGACATTTTGGTCTACGACGTCAGTCGCTGGGGGCGCTTTCAGGATGTGGACGAGAGTGCCTACTACGAGTACATCTGCAAAAGGGCGAATATCCGCGTGCACTATTGCGCCGAGCAGTTTGAGAATGATGGAAGCCTCTCGTCATCCTTGCTCAAGACCATCAAGCGCACGATGGCCGGGGAGTACAGCCGCGAGCTGTCGGTCAAGGTGTTTGCCGGCCAATGCAGGCTAATCGAACTCGGATTTCGCCAAGGTGGACCTGCGGGTTATGGCCTTCGGCGACAGCTCATCGATCGCGATCGCAATCCCAAAGGTCTTCTAGTGCGAGGCGAACACAAGAGCATCCAGACCGACCGTGTGATCCTGGTGCCCGGCCCTGACGATGAGATCGCGGTCGTCAAGGAAGTCTACGATCGCTTTACCCGAGATCGTCGGACAGAAAGAGAGATTGCACTGTGGCTGAACGCACGCGGCGTGCTCACCGATCTCGGCAGACCGTGGACGCGCGGTACGGTGCATCAGCTCTTGACGAATCCGAAATACGCCGGGGCGAACGTGTACAACCGAAGGTCGTCCAAGCTCAAGCGGAAAAGAGTCGAGAACCCGCCGGAAATATGGGTTCGGCGCGAGGGTGCATTTAAGCCGATTGTCTCGCTGGAGCAGTTTGCAGAGACCCTCGCGATTGTTGCGAGTCGCCATCGACACTTCACGGATGAGCAACTGCTTGAATGTCTGAAGAACTTGCTGGCGCGGTTTGGCTCCCTTTCGGGCATCCTTATCGACGAATCCGAGGACATGCCGTCGAGCACGGTGTACCGGCACCGTTTCGGCAGTCTCATTCGCGCCTATGAACTCATTGGTTACACGCCGGTTCGCGACTATAGGTATATCGAAGCCAACCGAGCGTTGCGCGAACTTCATCGTCAGCAGTGCGCCTCAATCATCGACCAACTGCGCGACAACGGGGCGAGAGTACAAAGGAACCCTGTTTCAGATCTGCTGACAATCAACGAGGAATTCACCACTTCCGTTGTGCTCGCACGATGCCGCGAGACTCTAGCCGGAACTCATCGATGGCTTGTCAGATTGGAGAATTCTCTCGATCCAGACGTGACAGTTGCCGCACGGCTGAGGCCAGGGAATCAGGAAATCTTGGACTACTACCTGCTCCCAAGCATGGACGCCCTGGTCGACAAACTCCGACTCGCCCCCGAAAACGGCATCGTGCTAGACGTACACCGATTTGAAAACCTAAGTTTCCTTATCAGCATGGCCCGACGCGTCGCTATAGAGGAGGCTGCGTGACAGAAGAAAAGATTGAGCGCATTCCCATTGCAGAAATTCGGATAGCAAACCCTCGCTCGCGGAACAAGCTCAAGTTTCAACTGGTGGTTGCGAGCATCCGCGCTGTAGGACTCAAAAAGCCAATTCTGGTCTCTCGCCGTGATCGCGATAGTGACGGAACACGGTACGACCTTGTCTGCGGACAAGGCCGCACGGAGGCCTGCCTCGCACTCGGTGAGACCACGATTCCCGCGGTTGTAGTCGATGCGACGCGCGAGGAGCAATTCCTGATGAGCCTGGTCGAGAATATCGCCCGGCGCCCTCCTTCGAATAGGGCTCTCCTTGGGGAACTGCGAAGCCTCCGGCAACGGAATTACAAGAGTGACGAGATCGCAAAGAAGCTAGGCCTGGATCGCACATACATCCACGGCATTGTTCGCCTCGTGGAACACGGCGAAGAATTGTTGATTCGAGCTGTCGAGGCTGGTCGCATGCCGATCAGTGTTGCCGTCGAAATCGCCAGCGGGAACGACCATGAGGTACAGCGTGCGTTGTCCGAAGCATATGAGAAAGGCGACCTGCGGGGGGCGAAGCTCACGGCCGCTAAGCGCATCATAGCCCAACGAATAGAAAAGCAGAAACAGGTGGGAAGAGACCACCAGGTCCGCCGGAAGTTGACAAGCGACAGACTCGTGCGGGAATACCAGCAGCGGACACGAGAACAGCGCAACCTAGTAAGAAAGGCGAATGCCACAAAAGAGCGCCTTCTTTTGCTCACCTCTGCATTGCGCTCGCTTTTCGCCGATGAACATTTCGTCACTCTCTTGCGGGCCGAAAACCTGTCTGATATCCCCCAGCAGCTCGCGATGCGACTCAAATAGAAAGGAGCACGAGTGTCAAATCCCAAAGTCAAAACGGCGTTCAACCAGCAGGTCATCGTGCTTCCAATTCAAAGCATCGTGCCCCAAAGGGAGATTCTGCCTACATACCGGAAGAGCCCAATATACCTCCAGATCTCCGCGTCGCTCGAACATGTTGGACTGATTGAGCCGCTCGTGGTTTTCCCGAAGGGGCCCAATGAGTAGCTACTACTCGACGGGCATGTGCGGCTGGACATTCTCACGCGAAGTGAAGTCACCGAAGTTCGTGCGATCTTTGCGACGGACGACGAAGCGTATACCTACAACAAGCGGGTAAACCATGCGCCCCCGGTGGCGCAGCACTTCATGATTCTTAAGGCACTCAAGAACGGCGTCAGCGAAGAACGCATCGCTACGGCACTGAATGTCAATGTCGGAAGCATCAGGAAGAAACGGGACATGCTGGATGGCATCTGCCCAGAGGCCATCGAGCTACTGCGAAACAGTCATATGACGGCGGACGCTTTTGCCGTGTTGAAGAAGATGAAGCCAGTTAGGCAGATTGAAGCGGCGGAGTATATGTTGTCGGGTGGCACCTATACAGTCCTCTTTGCTAAGGCGCTTCTCGAGGTCACCAGGCATCTGTTAGCAGAGTTTTCGAGTCTCGATGAGTCCGAGCAGCTGAGCATATTTTCACTGCAGACCAGTCAGGATAGTCCAGCATTTCCGCGGACGCTACCGGTGATTTGCCTCGGTCCCCCATGTTAGTTGTTCTTCGACCGTGTGGTCCCCCACAATCTATAGGTTTCGGTACTGCGTCCGCCGGCGATTTGCGGGGAATTAACCAGCGTGTTTTGAGTCCAGGCGGAAGGTGGCGCCGGCGAGGATTCTGGCACACAACTGGCACACCGGGTTGCCAAAAACAACGACAAAACTGCGGCTTTCGACTGAT
>Ga0074044_10001123_pt1 | contig 24599 bp, 18 predicted proteins | sample BogForMeECP23OM1_FD_94443 | JGI IMG/M metagenome (GOLD analysis project Ga0074044, IMG submission 94443) | Bog forest soil microbial communities from Calvert Island, British Columbia, Canada - Bog Forest MetaG ECP23OM1 | ecosystem: Environmental > Terrestrial > Soil > Wetlands ... | reverse complement strand
CGCCTTCAATGCTTCCTGCTCCGCCATCCATTTCGATCGTTTATAGTGCCCAATCATCTCCGCAAGTTTGGCTTCGGTGGATTCATTCGGCAGTTCCGGCCGCTCCACGGCAATCGTCGCCACCGTGCTCGTATAAATCAGTTGCTCGATTCCCGCCTTCTTCGCGGCTTCCAGCAGATTCTTCGTTCCGCCCACGTTCGAGTCGTAAATATCCTGCGACCTCTTCGCCCACAGGCGGTAATCCGCCGCCACGTGAAACACGCGCTGCACGCCGTTCATCGCGCGTTCCAGTGAAGCCGCATCGCGCAAATCTCCCGTTACATATTCCAGTGACAAATCGCTGATCGCCCGGTTGCTACTCGAAGCCCGCACCAGCACGCGCACTTCCTCGCCGCGCGCCACCAATTGCCGCGCCACATGGCTGCCCAGAAATCCCGCTGCCCCCGTCACCAGTGTTGTCATGGCTTTCGCACGCTTTTCCGCTTCTCGCCTAATCCGCCGCTGAATTGCCAAGTCAGCATTTTCCAGGCGTCGCCCGCCTTGCGATTCATTCCCAGCAGCGCCGCCGTTTCAAAACCGGCGTGGCACGAGCATGCCTCGCACCGCGGGTTCATCCCCCGGCCAAAGTTTTCCCAAAGTGTACTCTCCAGCAGTGCCCTGTAGCTCTTCTCGAGGCTGTAGTTGAGATGATAGCAGGGGCCCGACCAGCCTCCAGGCCCATACACCGGGCTTCCCCACACGCTGCAATCCAACTCTCGTTCGCCGCGCAAATACTCCAGGTATATGGGAGAGACAAGCAAATTATACGCGCTCAGGTCCTCGCTGATTTCCGTGAATCGCCGGTGCATCGCCGCGTGGAATTTCGCGCTGCCGTCCCGGCAAATCTTTCCGGGCAGATACACCGGCTCGAGCATATAGCCGTCCACGTGCATGCCATGCAGCTTCCCATAAAGCGCGGCCAGGTCACGCACGTCGCTGTCCGGATGCACCGTCGAGGTCACTACCACAAAAAAGCCTGCATTCTTCGCGGCTTTCACCCCGTCCAGGGCTTCCGCAAATTGCCCAGGTTTTCCCGCGCGTGCATCATGCACGGTTTCCGTGCCATCCAGTTTCACGTTCCAGAAAAAATTGGTTACCGGCGGGATCATGTGCAAGCGTCGCCGTATCAGCGTGCCGTCCGTACATAGGAAAAGATGCTTTCCGCGCTCCAGAATCGCCCGCGTCAGCGCCGCAATTTCCGGATATTCCAGCGGCTCGCCGCCGCAAATCGCCACCACGGGCGTATCACATTCGTCCATCGCCGCCAGGCATTGCTGCACGCTAAGCGGCTCCCGGCGCGGCGCTTTCGCCTCGCAACTGACGCAACTCCCTCCGCCGCACGCGTCCGAACAGCCTCCCAGCGGGTCCAGGCTGAGTACCACGGCGAATCTCCAGTCGCCGCGCAATTTGTGCGTTGCGAGATGTTTGGCGGAATCGAAAACAAGGCGGAAGGGGTACCGCATTATGTTGCTTAGGAAGCGCTGCGCGCCCGGGCGGAATAAATCCCGCTGCGCACACGAAAATCGCTTGGATCAAACGTAACAGCGCAATATTCCTGAGCTCGGCTGGCTTGATTCCGGTAACGCGCCAGCGCATACACCGGAAATGAATTCTTATAGAGGTGGTACTTCAAATAAAAAACCCCCGGGAAGCCTGTCCCTGTGAAATCCTCTTCACACCACGATCCATTGTCATTCTGCTGCTGCACCAGATACTCGGCGGCGCGCGTAATTGCCGGATCGTGCGGGTCCGAACCCGCCAGCAGCCCGATTAATCCCCAGGCCGTCTGCGATGGCGTGCTGTTTCCCTGCCCCTTGGTGGAAACCATTTCATAGCTGTGCAGCGACTCGCCGAAGCTTCCGTCTACCTTTTGCACCTGCCGCAGCCAGGAAACCGCGCGGGCGCAATAATCCTGCGCCGTCAGCGACACCGTCTCCATCGCGCGCAACACGCCGCTGGTGCCATACACATAATTCACGCCCCAGCGCCCGAACCAGGATCCGTCGGTGCTCTGGTCCTTCATCAGGAACTGCACGGCCTTCTGAATCACTGGGTGATCGCCGGGCCATCCAAACCGCCCCAGGCATTCCACCACGCGCGCGGTCACATCCGCCGTGGATGGATCGATCATCGCGTTGTGGTCCGCGAACGGTATGTTGCACAGGATCTGCCGGTTGTTGTCGCGATCAAACGCGCCCCACCCGCCATCGCGGTTCTGCATGCTCAGCAGCCACTGAATCCCGAGCCGCATCGCCCCTTCCATCCGTTGTTCGTCGGAAAATTTCACCCGCTGCAGCGCCATCAGCACAAACGCGGTGTCATCCACATCGGGATAAAAGTCATTGCGGAACTCGAAGGCCCAGCCGCCCGGCTCGGCATCTTTGTTCTTGATCTGCCAATCCCCTTTGCCCAGCACCTGCTTGGTCAGCGTCCATTCCGCCGCCTTCACCAGCGCCGGATGGTCAGGGGGCAAACCCGCTTCTTCCAGGGCGACCATGGCAATGCACGTGTCCCAGACCGGAGAAACGCACGGCTGCAGCCGGATGGTGTCGCCATCTTCAATTTCAAATCGCGAAAATTCCTTGATCTCGCGCCAGGTAAGAGGATCTTCCGGCCCATGCCCCAATGCCATCAACGCAAAGATCGAGTTCATCATCGAGGGATAGATTGCCGCGAGCCCCTCTGTCCGCTCCATGTGCTCCAGCATCCATTCCTTGGCTTCCTTAATGGCCTTCTGCCGCAGCGGTTTCCAGGGAAACTTCTCATACAGCTTCAGCCCGCGGTCCAGCGCCAGGAACAGGTTTTTCCACGAAAGAAGCTGCTTGCTCCAGTTAAAAGCCGCGGTCTTCTGCGTGGGGTCCTTGAACAGTTCATCCACCCGCGCGTGCTCCGGCAAGCGGAATTCCGGACGCAATGTGGACAATATGGCCATGGGAATCACAATCCCACGCGTCCAGGATGACATTTCGTAAATATTGAAGTAGAACCAGCTCGGCAGGAGCATCAATTCCGGTGGAATTGCCGGCACAAGCTCCCAGCCCACGGCGCCGACCAGCGCCAGATAAAACCGCACATAAGAATTCGTGTGTTCTAGTCCGCCCAGGCCGTGCACCTTGGCGCGGGCCTTCACCATGTGCTCGTCGTCCGGAGAATCTCCCGCCAGTTTCAGCGCAAAATAGGCTTTGGAAGTGGCATTGAGCTCCGAGGAGCCTCCCGGATAGATCGGCCAGCCGCCATCGGGCAACTGTTTCCGCCGCACATAGTTAGCCAGCTTGGCGATCCGCTCGGGGTCCGCCTTGCCCAGCACGTGCAAATAATAGATGTAGTCGGATTCCAGGGTAGTATCGGCTTCCAGCTCCCCGTGCCAATACCCTTCCTCTGCTTGCATGGAAAGGAGATACTCCGCGCCGTTGGCGACGGCCTTTTCTACCTGTTCCGCCCAATTCTCTTGGCGCCACGGTGATGGCGCTGGCGCGACCGGTAACTCCTCCCCCAATCGAACATACGAGCCCATTTCGGCTCCCCCTAGAGCGAAATCCCAGCTAATTCCGTGATCCACCAACCGCAACTCAGCTAACTCCCCTATTGCCTTGCACTTCCGAATGGCGGCTGGTTAACAATAACCCCTGCGTCCCTGCCTTGTCTATTATCCCTGCCCCCGGAAAAAGGGTCAACGATTAAGATGCGGGGCCGCAAACCCTAAGTTGTCACCTCGGTCACAACTCCACCCCCGGCGCTCCCTCCAGGATTCGATGTACCAGGGCTTCTAATGGTTCGGGCAAACCTTCGCCTTCCCGTTGCAAAACCGTCGGCTTCTCCTGCAGCAGCTTGGCTGGCAAGCGCATCCAGAGCCGCGCGGGCGAGCCCTCCGGCGGAGTTTCCGCTCGCAAAACCAGAGCGTGCGCCCGGTCCAGCGCTACCTGCGCCGATTCCTTGAAGTCCTCCCGCAGCGGGTCAATTACCGCGAAATACAGCGATGGCTTGACGAACTGCATCAATGAATTGCTCTCCACAATCACCGCTTGATTGGCTTGCGCATCGGATTCCTGCGCCGCTTCACGCAAAGCCTTTCGCAGTAGCGGCAACTCTTCCTCCAGGTGACCCTGCTCGGTGCGCAACAGAAAGGAGCGTTGTGCCCCCGCGGCCAGGAACCTTGCGCTGTCCGTGCCTGTATCCGTACGCGTTTCCCAGTCCAGCGCGCAAACGTGTTCGCTCGGGGCATAATCGCGACTTTCGCCGTGCACCGGGCTTAGCCCGTGACCATGTTGGGTGATCTTCCCCGCGATCCACTGCGTCTTTGGAAACGCCCGTATCACGTCACACACCAATTGTGTCTTGCCGATGTTGCGCGTCTGCCCACCCACAACAATCAGCCGCCACCGCGTCTCCATCGCTGCTCCAACTGTTCCCATCGTCACCCCATTAACAAGTATTGTCATCCCGACCGAAGGACCGCGCCGCTTGCGGTGCTTGTAGCGCAGGGCGAGTCTGCGAGTCCTGCGGCTTTTCTCTTCTCTTCCTCCCGCAGGCGCAAAACCCAAAAACGAAGGCTTACTGCCTATCCCTTCCGCTCAACTTCTAACTTCTTCACGCGTTCCGCCAACTCCGGCAGCCGCGCGAACCACGCATACTGCTCTTTGAACTTCTCCAGCGGCCGCGCCGGCGTTCCCCAAACCGTTTGCCCGCTGCGAATCGTTTTCCCCGTGGGAATCCCCGCCTGCGCACCCGCAATGGAACAATCCTCCAGCGTGCAGTGATCCGCGATGCCCACCTGTCCACCGCACACCACATGGTGCCCCAGCTTGCTGGAACCCGAGATGCCCGTCTGCGCCGCAACCACTGTGTGCACGCCGATTTGTACGTTGTGCCCCACGTGCACCAGGTTGTCCAGCTTCACGCCCGCGCCAATCCGCGTGTCGTCCAGCGAGCCGCGATCCACGGTGGCATTCGCGCCAATCTCCACATCATCGCCAATTTCAACCAGCCCCGCCTGCGGGAACTTCCAGTATTTTTCTCCATCGAACGCATACCCGAATCCATCGGCGCCCACAACCGCTCCCGCGTGAATCTCCACCCGGCCTCCCAATCGCACGCCCGCATAAAGCGTCACGCGCGGGTGCAACCGGCAATTTTCCCCAATCCAGCATCCCGCGCCGATGACGCAGTGCGCGCCAATCTGCGTCCCCTCCCCAATGTGAGCATCTTCGCCAATCACCGCGTACGGCCCGATGCCTACGTTGGCTCCCACACGGGCCAGCGGCGCAATAATTGCCGTCAGGTGAATCCCGCTCGCAATGGGCCGCTGCTCCAGGAGCAACGCCGCCGCCCTTGCAAATGCCACTTTTGGTTGCGCGCTTCGAAGCACCGTCTTTCCCGGCAAGGCAATTCCCTCCCCCGCCACCACGCAAGCTGCTTGCGAAGCAACTGCGCGTTCCGCATGTTTCGCTGTTTCCACGTAGATCAAATCGTGCGAACCTGCGCGCTCCGGCGCGGCCACTCCCGTCAATTCCAACGAGGCGTCACCTTCCACTCTTGCCCCAATGGCTTGCGCCACATCCTTCGCTGTGCTTTTCATCGCCTGCTTCTCCTCTGCTTCTGAATCACCTTGGCGCTCATTCCATTCCTCACAAAAAATCGTACAGCGGCGGTTCGCCCTTCGGCCGGTTCTTCCACCTCGCGTGCACCCACACCCACTGTTCGGGGTGTTTCCGGATGATCTCCTCGATCACTCTTGTAAACCGCCGCGTATTTTCCAGTACATCGCGCTCGGTATCTCCAGTCCGGATCAGTTCCATCGGTGGCTCGAACCGCAGCCGGTATTTGCGGATGTTTTCATCCCAGTAGGCGTAACCGGGCACCACCGCCGCATCCGTGTGCAGCGCCACGCGTGCAATCCCCGTCGTTGTGCATGCCGGCTTGCCAAAAAAATCCACGTAGACCCCTTCCTCCGGCATGGTGTTCTGGTCCGCCAAAATTCCGATCGTTCCTGCTTCTTTCAGCACGCGAAGCATCACGCGTGCCGATTCGTTCTTGAAGATCGGCTGGTTCCCCGAAAGCCCCCGGTAGTAATTCACCATGCGGTCCAGCCGCTCGTTGTCCAGCGGCCGCGCCATGTAATGCAGCGGAAATCCATACAGTCCATGCGCAAACGAAGATAGTTCCCACGCGCCAATGTGCCCCGTCAGGTAGAGCACGCCCTTTCCGCGGCTCTGCCCCGCCAGGAAATTCTCATGTCCATCGAGGATGACCACCCGCTCGATATTTTCCCGCGTGTACTTCGGGAAACGCGCAAACTCCGCGGCCATCCATCCCAAATTGCACGCCATCTTGCGCATCACGCTGCGGCGCTGCGGGTCCGTCCAATCCGGGAACGCCAGCCTCAAATTAAACTCCGCCGTCTTGCGCAGCTTCGGCATTGCCAGTAGCAGCAGTCCCGCTACCGCCGCGGCAAAGCTTCGCGCGATGGGTCGCGGCAAGATGCCCAGCATCTTCAGCAGGTTCCACGCCACCGCATATTGCAGCCATTCCTTCATCAGCGCTGAGTGTCGTCCCATCCTTTCGCGCCAGTATGACCGAACTCCGCCATTCCAAGATACACTTAGAATCGTAGAGCCAACGATCTGTGACACAAACTGACTACCCTGGTCCGCACGACGAGCCGCTTTCGATGGCGGCCCGGCTATTCTGGTCCGTCCTCATCCTCGCCACGCTCTATCTCTGCTACTTCCACAATCTCGGCGTCATCGGCCTCGTCGGTCCCGACGAGCCGCGCTACGCCTGGATTGCACGGGACATGACCGAGTCCGGCGACTGGGTTACTCCGCGCCTCTATGGCAAGCCGTGGTTCGAAAAGCCTGTCCTCTATTACTGGGCCGCAGCCCTCAGCTTCAAGCTTTTCGGCGTCAGCGAGACCACCGCTCGCCTCCCAAGCGCATTGGCCGCGCTTCTGGCAACCCTCGCCATGGCTTGGTTGGCTTGGCGTATTTACGGCGCGTGGACCGCGCGGTGGCTGCTCCTTCTTCTTCCCACAACGGTCGGCATGATTGGCTTCTCCCACGCTGCCGCGACAGACATGCCCTTCGCCGCCACGCTCACAATCGCCATGGTCTTCGCCGCCATCATCCTGGGCCTCGTTCCAACCACTAGAAGCAATTTTATGGATGGCTCTGGGGAGGGCACGGCTTCAGCCGTGCCAAACGGAGCCCGAACCTCTGGGGTTTCAACCCCTGAGGTAAGCGAGTCGACCGGCACTGGCACAAAAAGAACAATTGCCAGTCTCCCAAGCTATGCACCATTTCTGTGTACGAACACACCCACGCGTCTAACGCTCTTAATCTGCTTGTTCCTCTTCGGCTTTTTCCTCGGCCTCGCCACGCTCGCCAAAGGCCCCGCAGCCATCGTTCTTTCCGGCGGCGGAGTATTGTTTTGGGCCGCGTTCACCAGGCGCTGGCGCGACGCCTTCCGCTGCCTTCATCCCCTAGCCATCGCCAGTTTCTGCCTCACCGCCCTCCCCTGGTACATTCTTTGTTCCCGCCGCAATCCCGATTTCTTCCGCGTCTTCATCATCGAACACAACTTCAAGCGCTACCTTACTCCCGAATTCCAGCACATCCAGCCCTTCTGGTTTTACGTCCCTGTGTTACTCATCGCCTTTACTCCCTGGACTCTGGCGCTAGTCTGGTCCGCCATCTTCGGAGCATTGAGCACCTGGCGGCGACGCCCCTCCGACGCAACTCTCCTTGCGTTGTCCTGGGTTATTTTCTGCCTCGTATTCTTCTCCGTCTCCAAATCCAAGCTCCCCGGCTACATCCTCCCCGCCATCCTCCCTATCGGCCTACTCTTGGCCAGGTCGTGTGCCGAACCTACCCCTGAGGGAAATAGGACGTTTCGTTGGATTCGCGCCAGCTTCAGTTTTCTGGGATTTCCGGGCGCCATCGTACTTCTTTGGTTCGGCCGTTCCTATGCTGCCTCAACAATTCAGACCGAGAAAATGTTCTCAACGGCTTTCACGTTCTTCCTGTTTGGATTTGCGGCCCTGCTCCTGGCGAATCGTGGAAGCCGCAACGGCTCCCTGCGTCGGACGGCCCCACTTTGCGTCGTCCCGGTGCTCGTTCTTGTGTCTTCGTTCAACGTGACCGCCCGTCCCTGGTTGACGCCTGACCCTTCCGGGAAATCGCTCGCCCTGAATCTCAAACAGATTCAACCCTTGCTGTCCCCGGATAGCGATTTCTATGTCGCATCCATGAAAAGGGGACAGCAATTCGGCCTCAGCTTCTATCTACACCGCGAGATACAAATCTGGGATCCAGAAAATCCAAGGAAAGGATTCTTGCTTCTCCCCATGAGGGATTGCGACCCCAGTCTGGTCAAAGCGCCATGGGGACGATCGAGAGATTCCATCGCACTCGGCTCCACAGGTTGGTTCGCGTACCGGGTCTTCCCTGAGTTCCGTAGCCCGACTTCTAAATAGGAATCACCACGTCTTCCGCACACCGTGGCATTGGCAATCAGCTTGACCGACTAGTTTGGCTGCTCGGGGGACTGGCCCACTCAGTGAGCCGTAGGCTCGACGGGAACACTCTTGGGGACCACAGCCTTGGGCGCGGGCTTCACGGGCTCGGGCTCGATGTTGGTAATGGGCAGCCGCGCTAAGAAAAACGTCACCACGCGATTCTCATACGCCCGTTTCTCTTCATCCGACAAATTCACAAAGTTCCCATGTGCGACGACGGCCATTTCACGCGGCTCGGCCGCCTTCAAAAACATCTCACGCGTAATCGCGGCTAGTTCCGGGTCGTCCGCCGCTCCAATAAACAGGATTGGCACGCCGGAAAGCTTCTTCAGGTTCTTGGAAAGCGGCGGGTCGCTTTTGTACGCGTAGTTCAGCCACTCAAAGCTCGTTTGCGCGGAGCGCACCATCATCGGGAATCCGCCCACTCCCGTCTTCTCCACGCCAATTTTCACCATCTGTTTCGGGACGTCGTAGACGGAATCCAGCACCAGCGCGCGCACGCGGTTGTCCATTTCCGCCTCGCGCAGCGCGGAGTACGCGCCCAGGTTGTAGCCCCACAATCCAAATCGCATCGGGTCCACGTCATTGCGCGTGGCCAGGGTATCAATGGCGGCGCGGACTTCGTCGGACTCTTTGTAGCCGAACGTGGTCAAGCCGTCATTCGCCCCATGCGCCGCAAAATCGAATACGAACGCGTTGTACTGGTGATCCTGCAGCGCCGAAACCAGCGTAAGCAATTCGCCCCGGCTCGATTGATAGCCATGCAACAACACGATCGTCGGCGCGCCACGCAATCCTGGGAAGAACCAGCCCTTCCGGGTGCCCAGCCCGGCCACGCTGAAGTCCATTTCATCTGGCCGCCCCGGAAAACTCTCCATATTGATCTCGGAACTCGTGCGCTGCGGCTTCACAATCCAGTAGATCAGTACGCCGGAGATCACCACCGTCGCGATCAGCGCAAAAAACACCAGCGCCAGGATCACCGTCAACAGCTTCATGTACCACCGAGTTGGGTACCGCAGTTCGTACAGGATCGACATGGGGTTTGGGTTTTAGGGCCGGCCCGCTGGGCGGCTTCCTCTTTTCCGTTATTCAGCCATTGTCAGGCTTCATTCGCATCCTAACATGTGCTTCCCATCCCTCCTTTTTCATCTAACTCCCATGTGCCCGATTCGTATCGGCCCGCGGCTTCGTATTTGGCGGCCCCGGCACCGAATCGGATATCATGGCAACTGGGCTGGGGGGCGCCCCGTCATCCACCTCATGAACATCGTAGACCTTCGCCAGACAACCGTGCGCCAGCTCGAACCCCTTCTCCACGAGGAGGCCAGGCATTGGCGCGATGAACTCCACTGGGACTATCGCAGCGCGCTGGATTTGATTAAGCGCTTCCTGGAAGCTCGCGCTCTCGCAGGCTGTGTCGCCTTTGAACATGGCATCGCCGCGGGCTATGCCTTTTATGTTTTGGAGGAGCACAAAGGTCTGATTGGCGGCCTTTACGTTTCCCCCAGCTATGACCAGGAACCCATCGGCCGGCGCCTCCTCGATGAGATGCTTTTCTCCATGCGCGCCCTGCCACAATTGCATCGCATCGAAGCACAGCTCATGCCCTTTGGCGGCCCGGTGGAAGACGCGCTTCGCGATCAGGGTTTCCGCCTCTATACCCGGCAATTCATGCTCTTCGACCTCTTGAAAAAGAGGGATGCCGGGCCCGCCATCAACTCCGGTTTGCGCCTGGAACGCTGGAATGACCGCTACTTCGACGCATGCGCGAAGCTCATCTTTCTCGCCTACGCCAATCATGTGGACGGCGACATCAACGATCAGTACCGCTCTCGCTACGGCGCCCTGAAATTCCTGAAGAACATCATTCTTCTGCCGGGCTGCGGCCAGTTCGTCCCCAACGCCTCCTTCGTTCTCCGCTATCCCGGGAGCGAGGATCTTGCGGGCGCAGTCCTCACCAGCGAAGTTTCCCCCGGCGTCGGCCACACCACGCAAATCTGTGTCATGCCAGGTTTCCAGGGCAACGGCCTCGGCCGCCTGCTAATGCTGACCGCAGCGGACGCTCTGCGCGCCCAAAAATTCAAGGAATTAACGCTGACCGTCACCTCCGAAAATCACACCGCGGTCCACCTCTACGAACGCCTCGGTTTCTCCACGGTCAAGTCTTTCACCGCCGGCGTCTGGCCGCGGTGAAGTTATCAGTAATCAGTTATCAGCGCCAGCGATCAGGAACCGGTTGTATCCCTAGCTTCTTTTGGTCCGTTTTCCATTGTAAAATCTGCCTCAGTGATTGACTGCGACAGACATAGCAGTATTAGGCGGAGTTGGATGGACAACAACCCTCATGTGAAGTGGTTCCACGACTACCAAAATGGTCCGCGTTTTATCGACGCCTATCCCCGCTAAGCCAAACTCACATTTCAATACAAAACTTCGCTCGTCTCCGGGCTGAAACTTCCACCATTGGACCGCATCACGAGTTGCTTGAAGCAAAAGTGGGTGGCCGCCACGATCATCGATTTTTTCTACTGAACCGTCCTGGGCGATAAAGACGCTGACGAGCGTAGTGCCGACGACTTGGGCTTGTCTCGCAAGAGGTGGATAGACGATGGGCTCAATGTGGACTATCTTAAGTTCCGGATGCCCCGCAAACAACGCATCGGTATCAATCGCCCCCGATTGGTACTTCTGCCACGCTTTCTCAAACTCATCCCCCGGCAACCAACGAATGTCCCCGCCTTGCGCCGCCGCTTGCCCCAGCGCATATCCAAAACTCGCCATCTTCGCCAACCCAGCAAAATTCCAATCCTCGCGAAACACGTCGGCAGGCTTATGGTAATGATTGTCCACATAATCCTTGGCCTGCGCCTCACCCCACGCCAAATCATGATCCTTGAATTTTCTGCCCTGGCTTATGGAAAACGAAGGAATCCCAACGCGCGAAAGACTGAAATGATCCGAGCGGTAATAATGCCCCGCTTCAGGACGCGAGTCAGGGCGGATCGCCAGCCCAAATTCCCCAGCGATTTTCTCAACGGTCGGATAAAATGTCATCCGCTCGGCGCCGCTGACTTCCACTTCTTCAGGAATCCCGATGGGCGCAAGCGCGTCGTAGTTCAAATCCAGCATCGGCTCGGCCGGCAGCTGCGAAGCGTGTTTGCCGAGATACTCCGACCCCAGCAACCCCTGTTCCTCCGCCGTCACTGAAGCAAACAGAATCGAGCGTGGCGGCGCAGGCTTCGTAGCTCCCCACGCGCGCGCAATCTCCAGCAGAATCCCGCAGCCCGTTCCATTATCAATCGCGCCGTGATAAATGTTGTCGCCCGGCTTGCTCTTATCAATTCCGAAATGATCGTAGTGCGCCGTGTAGAGAACTGCTTCTGTCCGCATGTTCTCTCCAGGCGAGCCCTCCACCATCCCCAGCACATTCCGCGATGTGAATGGCCGCAGCGCGCTCACAATGTGCGCCTTCAGATGCACCGGCAACTCGATAGGCTTGAACTCCCGCGATTGTGCTTGCAAAAACAATTTGTCCAGGTCGAGCCCGGCCATGCCCACAAGCTTCCGCGCCACATCTTGGTGAATCCACGAAGCCGCTTCCAGCTTCGGCGTGCCATCCAATTTCAAGAACGATCGTTCCCCGCCCCATGAATTCCGCACCACCTCCCAGCCGTAACTCGCCAGGTCCGTGCGATGAATAATCAGCGTGGCCAGCGCCCCGCGCCGCGCCGTCTCTTCATACTTGTATGTCCAGCGCCCGTAGTACGTCAGCGCCTTCCCTTTGAAAAAATTCGGATCATCCGAAATCGGCTCGTTCACAAACAGCAGCGCCACTTTTCCTTTCAGGTCGTGCCCTTTGTAATCGTCCCAGGAGTATTCCGGTGCGGTGATGCCGTAGCCCACAAACACGATGGGGGCATCAATATCCGCGAGCTCCGTCTGCGTTTCATTGCTGGTGACGTAATCCTCCAGATTCTTCAGCACCAGCGGCTCACCGCTCGCAGGCACCAGCGCAAAGCTCGTCTCCGGCAAGGTTTTCACGCCCACCAGGGGCACGCTCTGAAAGTACGTTCCGTTCTCCCCGGCAGGCTTCAGCCCATAGCTCTTGAATTGCGCTGCGATGTAGTCGGCGGCAAGGTCGCCGCCCTTCTGTCCCGTGCCGCGCCCTTCCAATTCATCGCTCGAAAGATACTTCACGTGCTCGCGAATCTTCTCCGCTTTAATCTTCGGCTCGTGCGATTTCGCCGCCAACAAAATCCCGGTACACAAGATTGCCGCAGCAGCAAAACTGAGAATCCATTTCATTCATCGCTCCTGACCAAGAAGGTATACGAAATGAAACTGTAGCAAAAAAAACGGCTGCGAGATGAGCGTTGATAAAATGTACTGCTCGCCGCCTGTGCAATAGTGAACACTTTCAGCCCTCCTAAGTGACTATACTTGGCGCCATCAGGCCCGATACTCCGCCAAAGAGATCCATCGAATTGAGAGAGCAGGCCATGAAGCAAATCTTAGTGTGCGCTCTTCTGCTGCTGCCACTGCAGTCCTCTACCCAGGAACCCACTAAACCGGCCGACGCTAAACCTGCTGCCGAATCTACTCCTCCAGCCCCCGCACGGAAGCTGGTAAATCCCGTCAAGCCCACTCCCGATTCCCTGGCTCTGGGGAAAAAGGTGTACACCTCTGACTGCGCGATGTGCCACGGTAAAGACGGCGCCGGCGCGGGCGAGCTAGCCGTAACCATGAAGCTGAATCTGCGTGATTATCGCGACCCCGCCTCACTGAAGGATATGACCGACGGAGAAATCTACTCCATCATCGCCGACGGCAAGGGCCAGATGACGGGCGAAGCGGGCCGCATGAAACCCGGCCAAATCTGGAACGTGGTTAACTACGTCCGGGCCCTCTCCAAAAAGTAATATCCCTCTCACCTCCCTTCACCCTCACCGACGCCTGTGCTCATGTATTGAGTAGCGGATGAGCTCACGCTGTGCAGGCCATGCACGCCTCCGTTCCTCCCCATTTGTCATCCCGACCGTAGCAACGGCGCCTTCTGCCGTTCCTCCCCATTTGTCATCCCGACCGTAGCAACGGCGCCTTCCGCCGTTCCTCCCCTCTTGTCATCCCGACCGTAGCAACGGCGCCTTCTGCCGTTCCTCCCCTCTTGTCATCCCGACCGGAGCAACGGCGCCTTCCGCCGTTGCGCAGTGGAGGGATCGCGCCAAAACCGTATCCGCTCCTCAAAATCCGCGATCCCAGCCGCACAAATCGTGTGCTACCTTTCCATCCTGTGATACCCGTCACTCTGGCCTCCCTCTTGCTCCTTTCCCTCTCGGTTGCTGGCCGATTCCAGGCCCTGGAAAGGGCAGTTCCCGCAATACTGTGCCTGGCCATCCGCTTAACCCTTTGATTCACTTAATGTTACGTGGATCATGCCTGGCACAACTGCGGGTACATTCCTTCTGGCTTGGGTTGACCTCCCGCGCCGGCCGTGCGAATCCCCACAACCGCTGAGTCTTCTGGCTCAGTGCTCGTTTAAGGAGCTTTTCCCATGAATCCCACCTCCAATCGCCGCGGACCTCAGTTGGGCATCCCTGCGCTGCAGGCCGCCGCCGCTGAAATGCGCGCCATGGACATCGTCAGCATCTATGCCGCGGGCTCGGGCCATCCGGGCGGCACGCTTTCCGTAATGGACATCGCCGCCGCGCTCTATCTGAACGTCCTCAACCACGATCCCGCCAATCCCGCCTGGCCGGAGCGTGATCGCGTCTTCTGGTCCGCAGGCCACAAGGCTCCCGCCCTTTACGTCGCGTTGGGCAGAGCCGGCTACTTCCCTCTCGATGATGTGGTGCTCTTGCGTCAACTCGGTTCCGGCTTCGAAGGACATCCCAATTGGTTGAAAGTTCCCGGCGTGGAAATTTCCAGCGGCTCACTGGGCCAGGGACTCGGCGCAGCGGTCGGCAGTGCGCTTGCCGCAAAACTCCATGGCGCCGCCCACCGCGTTTACGTGATTATGGGCGACGGCGAACAGCAGGAAGGCAGCGTGTGGGAAGCCGCCATGTCCGCCGCTCATCATAACCTCGACAATCTTTGCGGCATTATTGATGTCAACCGTTTGCAAATTGATGGCTGGGTGAAGGATGTGATGAACGTCGAGCCCCTAGCCGAAAAATATTCCGCTTTCGGCTGGAACGTCATCTCCATTGATGGCCACGACATGGCGAAAATTCTCGACGCCTTCTCACGCGCCCGCGAAACCCCCGGCCGCCCCACCGTAATCCTTGCGCGCACCATCAAGGGAAGGGGAGTTTCCTTCATGGAAAATGAGGCCAGTTGGCACGGCACTCCGCCGAAAAAAGAACAATTTGAGAAGGCCCTGCCCGAACTTCTCACTCCTGATTTTCCGCGCACCCGCGTGGACTCCCTTCTGAAGCGCGCTGCCACCAACGCGGCCGAAGTCGCGCTCAAAGCGAAAGATGGCATCCCCAAATTCGCGCTCGAATATTGGTGGAATTCCCGCGACACCATGAAAGTGGATATGGACCCCACGCGCATGGGCTTCGGCCGCGGCCTGGAACGCGCTGGTGAAGATCCTCGCGTGGTCACGTTGCATGCGGATATTTCCGGCTCCATCCGCATCACCGATTTTGAAAACAAGCATCCCGAGCGCAACAACCGCGTCTTCAGCGTCGGCATCGCGGAGCAGAATATGATGAGCGTCGCCGCCGGCCTGGCTCGCGAAGGCTTCATCCCCGTCACCGGCACTTACGGCGTGTTCGCTTCCGGCCGCGCCTGGGACCAGATTCGCACCACCATTTGCTACTCCAATCTCAACGTGAAAATCGCCGGCGCGCATGGCGGCATTTCCGTCGGTCCCGATGGCGCAACACACCAGGCTTTGGAAGAAATCACGTTGACCAGCATTTTGCCGAACATGCACGTGGTCGTGCCGTGCGATTCCGTGGAAACGCAAAAGGCCACCGAATATTCACTTCTCACTCTGCAAGGGCCTTGCTATCTGCGTTTCGCTCGTGAAGCTACGCCCATCGTCACCAAGCCCGACACGCCCTATCAGTTCGGCGTCGCCAACGTGATTCGCTACCGTGGCCCGCAGCCCAAATTCCTCGACGCCTTTGAAACCATCCCCGGGCCTTTCTGCAAAAACGAGAAAGAAAACGTCACCATCATTGCTTGCGGCCCCATGGTTCCTGAAGCGATGCGTGCCGCCTGGCTGCTGAAAGAGGAGTACGCCGTCGAAACCCGCATCGTGAATGTCCATACCGTAAAGCCGCTGGATGTCGCCACGCTCGTGCGCGCCGCGGAAGAAACTCGCGTGCTCGTCACCGCCGAAGAACATCAGGTCGGCGGCTTCGGCAATATCGTTGCCGGCGCCATTCTTCAGCAGCGCAAGCATTTTCAACTTCCGCTGCAGCTCACCATGGTCGGCGTCACCGATCGCTTCGGCATTTCCGGAAATCCCTGGGAACTCGTCCAGCACTTCGGCCTCACTGCGGAACATCTCGCCAAGCGTGTCCTGGAACTCCTCGACAAAAAGCTCGCCGCTGCCCCCAGTGTTTCGCCCGAGGCAAGCACGCTTCGCTGTTCCCGCTGCGGCGCCAAAGTCTCTCCCCGCGAGTACACGAAGGAGTTGCCGCTGCCTACGGACGATATTTGCGCCGATTGCGAATACCAATCTCTGGAGTTGTGCGCTGTTTGCCGCCTCGAGTGGGCCAAGGTGAGCCACAACAACACCTACGTCTGCCAGACCTGCCGCGCCAAGCCAGTCCTGCGCTGACCCATTGAGCCCGCCGCGTTTCTCATGCAGGTGGATTACTTCCGAGTGCGCCATGATTTGTGCGCAATCGCCAAGGCGACAAGGCGGACCACATCTACCATTCGGCTGCCCATTCGCCAGCACGACTGCTTCTTGTTAGACTCCTGCGAGTGGCATCTCGCCTCAAGACCATGAAGCTCGACAATTCTGCCGGCCCATTTCGCCGCTCACTGCGGTACGCCTTTTATGACTGGGCCCGCGAAATGCCTCGGTCCAAACGCATCCTCATGTATGTCGCCATTGTTCTTCAGGGATATCCTTTCTACTTTGCGCTGATGTGGGCTTTAAAGTTGCCAACGTGGTTGTCTCCCTATTTTCTGATACTACCGAAACGGCCACTCGGCTATGTGTTGGTGGTCCTGTTTTTTTTCGTGGGCCGCTGGATCCAGAATGGTTTGCTAACTTCTGAATTCGTCCGCAAGACCCAACTGGAAACGGACCAGATCGCTGCACGACAGATCCAACAAACCCTTCAGCCCGGGACACTGGAACAGTTGCCGGGCTACGAGTTGGAGGCGTTTTACAAGCCCCTACGAGAAGTGGGTGGAGACTACTTCGACGTCATCGAGCTCCCTGCCAACCGAACGCTTTTCGCGTTAGCTGATGTGTCTGGCAAGGGGATTGCCGCGGCTCTGCTTGCCGCAAATATACAAGCTCTCGTCAGGAGCATCGCGAGCGTGGAATCAAGCCCGCTGGCATTGGCCAATCAGATTAACAAGCACCTGAGCCGCTACACCCCGAGTGATCGCTTTGCCACCGCCGTGTTCATCGTGCTAAGCCGCGATTCGGGCGAATTGACCTACGTGAATGCCGGTCACAACGCCCCGATTCTGTTTTCTTCCGGTTCAACGGCATTTCTGGAAGCCACCGGCCAGCCCCTCGGACTGTTTGCCGATGCGCAGTACGAAACTCGTACCGCTGTTATCAGTCGAGGCAGTACTCTGCTCATATTCTCAGATGGCTTGACCGACTCGATTCAAGGGGAACATCCCGAAAATCGTTTGCTTGCTGCTTTCGCTGAGAGCGCGGGACAAACCATGGCGAATCTCAAATCACTGGTAGATCCGAAATTCAACGAAGATGATGTCACCATATTGCTGGTGAAACGTAGCCCAGGTTCTACTTCCAGCGGCGTAACTGCATAGGAATCGTACGCCCACAAAGCTGGATCTAAAGCTGGGCGGCAAAGTTTCCGGCGCGGCCACCTTCCGATCAATCGCCTTACCGCAGAAGTGGCGGCGAGAACCGGGTTGTCCGGTCAGTGCGTTTGCCAGGACTTGGCCTCTTGCATCTTCTGGGCGCTGGAGACTGCAATCATGATTCTTCATTGCCGCCGGTACATTCATGATTTTATTCCGGAAAAGCGCGATCCCGCTCCTGGTCCTCGCTGCCCCATCCGCTCATTCCCCCCGCAAGCCCACCAGCACGCTCCGCAGCGCCGGCGCTTGCGATCAGCGCGGCTCTCCGGCAGCAAGCTCATGTGCGTCTGTCACTGACCGATCCCTGACAAACCTGCTATACGTTTCATGAATTATCCCTGCTTTCCAAGGAGCATTGCCTTGTCCGCCAAAAAAGTACCGCTAATCGCGTTTTTGTTTCTCCTGCCATTGATTACCGTCTCGTTCGCAAACGACACCGAACTTGCCCTATCGAAACCTCTCGAGGGTACCCTGAGCGCAGGCAAGCCCCAGTCCTTTCGAGTCTCACTCCAGGCCGCGGATTTTGTACAAATCAATCTTGACCCTCGCGGAAAAGAACTCGTTGTCATCGCCTATGATCCGTCAGGCGCTAAATTCCGCGGGGCCACGCTTGGACCTGACCAGGCCAACTTCAACTTCGTTGCCGATCCACCAGGAAACTACCGGATTGAAGTCTCAGCCAGCGACAAGACCATCACTGGCCCCTTTACAATTACACTCGAAAAGGTCGTCTCGTTAACGGCACGCCTCGCTCCCCCCAAGCCAGCACACGAAAGCCCGCGCATCAAAGCTCTGCGAGCGTCGCTCGAAGCTGGAAAACAGGAAAGTGTCGCCGCCTTTTGGGATGAAGTTAAGAGGCAAGGCGCGCCTCTCATCGAACCGCTGCCCGGCGACAAAAACAACATGCTGGTCACTTTCTTTTGGAAGGGAACTCCCTACACACACAGCGTCGCCGTCCTGCGTCTTCCTTATGTTGCGGCCACGCCAGACGACTACCTCATGCAACGCCTAGGGGAGACCGACCTTTGGTACGCGACCGTCGCCATCGATCGGAAATCGAGATTTGAATACACCCTGGCTCCCAATGTTCCCCGTTTCCAGGGCCTTGCCTACGGCATCGATAACGACACCATCACAATGATTGCCGCAGCCGCTTGGCCGGATCCATTGAATCCCAAACGCTGGCGGGTTGACACGCACATCGTGGATGTTCCCGATTTTAGTAGCAGGTCCATCGTTGAAATGCCGGACGCACCCCCGCAGCCGTGGCTCGCCGAAAAGACCGGTGTTGCTGCAGGCCAAATCGAAAAACACCAGTTCAAAAGTGCGTTGCTGAAAAACGAACGCGAAATTGCCGTTTATCTTCCTCCCGGATATTCCAAAACCACGAAGCCTTATCCGCTTCTCGTTCTCTTCGACGAACAAGCCTATCTCGGCGACCAAAATGAACCCGGTCTTGTACCCACGCCCACCATTCTCAATAACCTCATCGCCGAGAAGCGCATTCCTCCGATAGTCGCCCTCCTGGTCGGCAATGGTCCCGACGATGCCCGCAGTCGCGAGCTTCCCTGCAATCCCGTTTTTGCAGACTTCCTCGCCTCCGAACTCCTCCCCTGGGCCCACGCTCGTTACAACTTTACTGCCGACCCGCGTCAAACCGTGGTCGCCGGCTCCAGCTACGGTGGACTCGCCGCCGCGTATGTCGGTCTACGCCACTCCGAAACCTTCGGCAACGTCCTCTCGCAATCTGGTTCGTTTCATTGGACTCCTCCGAACTCGGACAATTCCCCTTCCTCAGACGCCAATTCCGAGCCCAACTGGGTCGCCAGGCAATTCATCGCCAGCCCCAAACTGCCTCTGCGCTTCCATCTGGACGCTGGCACCGATGAAATCGACTTTTCCGGAAAGAGCAATTCCATTCTGCCCACCACACGCACCCTCCGCGATGTGCTTTTGGCAAAAGGCTACCAAGTCCAATTCCAGGAATTCGCCGGCGGCCACGATTACCTAAGTTGGCGCGGCACCCTCGCCGACGGCCTAATCTTCCTAGTCGGAAATTCCCCAACGAAACCAACGCAGGAGTCCGCCGCGAAGCCTAACTGAGAGACGCAAGCGCGCGCTTGTCACTAATTGTGCGGCGAATCCGTTGATTCCGGCGCGGCCTCCGGCCGTGGCGCCTTGGCAGGCGCGTTGATTTCGGATCGCATCAAGAGGAACATCACTCGTCCGCTGACTTCCTCGGAAAAGTCGGTGCCATTCTTGTCCAAAGTTAGCCGAATCCCTTCCGCCGATCGTTCGCGCGGCACGTTTCCCAAGGCACAGTTCACTTGCAGGAGAGCATTTTGCGGCGCGCCGGTTAGCGGAAGCAGCCGGATGCGGAAGACGGCAAGGCCACCGGCGGCTGTGGGACCAAGCAACATGCGCGTCCGCATCATTGGACTTGCTGGCATGGCTCGCGATGCCGGGTTCCCTGTCCTTATTGCCCCGGGAGCAAGGCCGTAGGAATCAAAGCTCACGAGCGAAGCGGCGAGCCAAACGCCGGTGTCGAGCACCGTCCCTGAAGGGGACTTGCGTGTGAATGTGCCGGCTGCTGTGACGGACTTGTCGTGTGGCGAAAAGGTTCCTGCGCCGCTCATCTCGAACGTGTTGCCACTGGCGTCCTTGGCGACGGCGGGACAGGCCTCAGCATGGTCCGGGTCACACAGGAATCCGGAAGCGAGAAGAAACGTGTAGTTTCGCGGAGCTTCTTGCGCGAATAGCGTGCATGACGCCAGCGTAAGGCCCAAAGTTAGTGCGCAGCTCCACCAGATTGCGATGACAAAAACCCGGTGATGGGGTGGACGTGGCATCGTGTCCTCCTTCCCAGCAGACAAGACAGTGCACCGGCTGCGCGTGCGCGCTGCGAATGCGTTATACAGCGCGCCCCAGCAAGTGTTGGCTGAGCGGGGCGACGTGGCTGTTTGGATTATGTGGCCCCCACAAGACCCACGCCAGTCCTTCGCAGTTTCTTCCACTATCTGCAAGTCAGTGAATCGCAACAGCAGCCGCTTGCTGCGGGCCGTCACCAACGCCATACTCACCCACGGCGATTCCGAAGTTGTTCACTTGGAATGCCTGGCTCCAGTCACCAGGAAAACCAAGGACCTTCGGATTGGTGGGGTTCGAGGTTGTCCAGCGTGTGGCCAGCCAGTTTCCGTCGGCATCGTTGCTGACCCCCACAATGTCACCCAGGTCGTTGACGCCCCACGCTACGTCCCATCCCGTGCGCGTTCCGGAAAGTGTGGAGAGTTCAATGAGTTTCCAGGTATGTCCATTTGGCGAATCCAGTTTCCAGAGGGCCGGAAGAGTCGTGCACACGTCACCCACACACCAGCCATCTCCTACGTTCGCGTCGCCAACGATCTCCCCGCGATTGTTGATGGACAGAGCCTCGGTGTATTTATGGTCGTAAACGATGGGCAAGATTGATCCATGGGGAAGCTGCTGGACTTCCCAGTCCTTGCCGTTTCGAATGGGGTTCCAAACCACAGCAATTTCGTCAAAGTTGTCGCTCCAGCCATCCCCAACGATCTGGCCGAGGTCATTAACGCCATAGCCGCCCCACCAGTTCAGCGTAACCCCCGGCCATACGGCCCCCAATTGTTCCAAGCCAGCCGTGGGAAGTTTATGGATCTTCCACGTTGCCATTGATCGGCCGTCACGCCACTCCGTTTCCGGCGTCCAAGCAACGGGAGTCACCCAGGCGCTGGGGCCAGTCGATTCGCCTGACCACCGGTAGCTTGACCCGACGATAAGCGTTCCGGTGTGGTTAATTGTCATGGCGGCGCTACCGCAATCACCTGAAAGAGCGCCCAGGCTGATTCCCGTGTGGTTCGGGGTCCAGGCATACGCCTGCGCACACCCATTGCTTCCCTTGATGCTGCCGACAATTAGACCGGTATCGGAAATCCCCCCAACTTCGTCCACCCAGTCATCATTGGTTGAAGCTCCGCTTGTCTTTCCGCACTCGAACCAGTTGCCAGCGCCGGGACCAAAGACCGGAACCCCGAGCATCCGCATATCCTCTTCCGCGACATCGCCCCAGCCCATGGCAACTCCAAAGTTGTTGATGTCATGCAACTCAGCCCAAGTTCCACCACGGTAATGGCCGAAATCATAGACTTTGCCTTTTTGAGCCCAGGTTCCTTGCGCGCTGCCGAGAAGCAGCAGCGCCGCCGAAAACAGAATCGTGAATAATCTACGCATGGATCAACCTCCATTTGTCATGTGTACGCACCGTAACCTGAGTCCTGAAAACTGAGTTCCTAGTTCTCCCCGGGGACTTGTCGCACAACTGCGGGGCGAGCGTGCGCTAACGTGACCGCTTGGGTGAGGCCCATGAGCGATACGATCTTGTCACTGGTCGAAGTGCGGTTCCGGGGACAAGACCTCACCCAACGCGCATCACCTTTTGTACGCCACAGTGCTCAGGGTTCGTGTGGACGTCAATGCACAGGGGATAGCAGCGAGGTGAAATGTTTGTACAAGGCTAACTTCCTGAGCGGAGGCAACTTCTCCTCGAAAGTAGCTTTGGAGGTTTGTCTTTCAGGAAAATTCGTCAAGTGGTAGACTTCACGTAACGAGGGGGTAAGCACCCCCATGAGTAATAATGACGGTTGTCCTCGCCGGGTCCGTTTTAGTGTCTTCGAAGCTGACCTCCGCACGGGAGAACTGCGCAAGCAGGGACTGAAAGTCAAGCTTCACGGTCAGCCCTTTCAAGTCCTCGCCATGCTGCTGGAGCGCCCGGGCGAACTGGTGACCCGAGAAGAGATCCGAGAGAAGCTCTGGCCGCAAGATACCTTCATCGATTTCGAGCACAGCGTCAACAGCTCCATCAAAAGACTGCGTGAGGCCCTAGGCGATGACCCGGCTACGCCGCGCTTCATCGAGACTTTGCCCCGGCACGGCTACCGCTTCATCGCCCCAGTAGAGACTCTCCTCCACAATCACATTCCAATGGCAAATGGAGAAGCCGCAGCCGCTATTGCTTCCCAGCCTCCTGCCTCGGAAACGGGACGGCCTGCAGGTCACGGTGATGCAGACTCCGTCGCGACAGCGGGTGCCCGCCGCTTGCGCCTGCCAAAGCGATGGGTTGCCGCGGCAATGGTCGGCCTCGCCGTCGCGCTGCTAGCTATATTGGTCGGGTTGAATGCTTTCAGCCTACGCGACCGCTTGTTCCCGCGCACCGCACCAGTCCCAAAAATCTCATCCATCGCTGTGCTGCCACTTGAAAATCTCTCTCACGACCCGGAGCAGGAATATTTCGCCGACGGCATGACAGAGGAGTTGATCACCAACCTGGGGAACATCGCAGCATTGCGTGTGATTTCGCGAACTTCCGTGATGCGCTATAAAGGCACGAAAAAGCCGCTGCCGGAGATTGCCAAGGAGTTAAACGTAGATGCCCTGGTGGAAGGCACAGTGTTGCGCTCGGGCGACCAGGTGCGAGTCACGGTGAACTTGCTGCACGCGAGCACAGATCGCCATTTATGGGCGGCGACCTACGAGCGTAGTTCCCGTGATGTAATTTCGCTGCAGGACGAATTAGCCCAGGCAGTAGCACGGCAAATTAAAGTTGCCCTCTCTCCTGCAGAGGCCACCCGCTTGGCCACGGTGCACACGGTCAAACCCGAGGCCTACGAGTTCTACCTGAAAGGCCGCTATCACTATTACAAGTGGAGACCCGAGGATTTCCGAAAGGCCATTGAGTACTTCCAGAAGGCGATCGAGATCGACTCTGATTGGGCTCCGGCCTATGCAGGGCTTGCCACCTCCTACGGCTGGCTCTGGATTGAGGGCGGTGTGCCCGCTCAGGAAGCGCTTCCGCAATTCAACGCAGCACTGAAGACGGCGCTGGCCATCGATGACACAGATCCTGAGGTGCGCTACGCCCTGGCTGCAAGCGCGTTCTATTACCGCTGGGATTGGGAGGAAGCGGATAGGGAGTTTCAGCGTGCCCTTGCGGTTGATCCAAACCTGGTCGAGGCCCGTTTCGAATATGCCTGGTTTCTATCCTCCATGGGCCGCCATTCTGAGGCACTCACACAGGCGAAGAGTGCGGTTGATCGCGACCCTCTCTCTGTTTCCGCCAATCTCGCCTTGGGCAACATCTACTTTTGGGCCCGTCAGGACGAGCAGGCCATTGTGCAGCTGCGCCACACTGTCGAACTGGACCACAACGATTTCAGATCGCACGTTTTCCTGTACAGCGTCTATGAAACAAAAGGGATGTACGAGGACGCCATCAGTGAACTTCGAATGGCTAGGACTTTACGAGGAGCACGTCCTGAAGAACTAGCTGGCCTGGAACGCGCCTACCAGCAATCGGGCCCTGAGGGTTACTGGAAATGGCAACTGTCCGAAGCACAACAAGCAAATGACCCCTTTGAGATCGCGGAGACTTACGCCCGGCTTGGCAACGTCGTCCAGGCAGTCGCCTGGCTGGAAAAAGCCCACCAGCAGCACGATTGGCGCATGGTGCAGTTGAAAGCAAGCCGTGCTTGGGATCCGATTCGCTCCGATCCCCGGTTTCAACATATTCTGCGACGTATGAATTTCCCGCCGTAGTTTGGCTTAAGTCTTGCGAAGTCGCGTTACCAGAAACTTGGGTACCGGAAACCACTTGTACGATTAGGACGTCAATTAAGACTTAGCGGACTTTTCCCGTTATTTTTTCAACTGGAAGACCACATAAACCGCATTGACTGCTTCGACCGGACTGCTATCGACGATGACTAGCTCATAGTTCCATTGCTTGGCGGCTGCGGTGCGGCGGGACTGGGAATCGAGGGAGGATTGGCGCTTGGCGGTGGATGAACTTGCTTCTGGAGTTTGTCTCGCGTACGACGAGCCGCATCACTGCTCTGGCCGTTCGGTACAAGCTTGAGATAAGCATCAAAATCCTGGACCGCCGCCGGATAATTCTGTTGCAGTACGTGAACATTGGCCAGGACCAGATAGACTTGGGGATTTT
>Ga0074044_10001122_pt1 | contig 24624 bp, 27 predicted proteins | sample BogForMeECP23OM1_FD_94443 | JGI IMG/M metagenome (GOLD analysis project Ga0074044, IMG submission 94443) | Bog forest soil microbial communities from Calvert Island, British Columbia, Canada - Bog Forest MetaG ECP23OM1 | ecosystem: Environmental > Terrestrial > Soil > Wetlands ... | reverse complement strand
CGCACCCCAACAAACTGCTTCGAGAATAAGCTCCCCGAATGGTTCCAGCAGCGCAACTAGTAGGTCGCCAAGCATGGGAAAATCTTAGCTCAATTCCTTATTTGTGTCAAGTGAATAATCGTGTTTATTTTTGCCATCGTTTGAGTCACTTACGCCGAAATCGTTACTTTTACCCCCTTGACAACAACCCGGTATTTCTTCCAACAAACCGCGCGCGAGTAGGATCCGTGCGAGTTCGTCGAGCGCCTCCTGGAGGAGGCGGTGCACGCTTCTGGGCGTACAACCGAGCAGTCGCGCAACCTCCAGCGCATCGTACTCGTCGAGCACATTCATAGCCAACAGCTTTTTGTCGATTGCGCTCAACATTTCGATCGCCTTCTCCATATCGGTCACAAAGATCACGACGTCCTCGAAGTTGCGCATCGTATACGACGTGACCCGTGTCCGGAAGAACTCCCGACCCAGCAGCGACGGCAGTCTCCCCACCTCGACCGAAGCTCGCGCATACCGCCGCAGCAGCGCCGCTGTGCGCGTGCGGTATGGCCACATTTCCATCTCCGTTTCACCAAACAACACCGATGGTGGCAGTTCCGCCTGCCCCATCAGATTGCCTGCATGTGGGTTGACGACCTGTACGCTTGTCATGCCCGCACCTCCATCGCGGCCACGCCCTGCAAACACTCAATTCGCACAGAGCTGTGGAGGTGTTCTCTCCGGCCATCCGTTTCTCCCGCTCGCTCTTTGCGCCGACGCCCCCGGCGGACAGGTGCCTCTTCAGAATCTGGCAGCGCCTCCAAGCGGACACGGCAACCGGCGCAATAGACGTCGTCTGCTCCCTGCGGACGCAGCCACAATCCACCACACCGCTCGCAATACTTCAGTTCGACTTGAATCCCCGGGCCTTCCATCCTGCGTATGAAGTTCATGATTGCCTCTCCGTATGAAATGTGAAATCAAACCAATGAAAAAACCCTGGTGCCGACTTCTCGGCCCAGGGCTCGTTTCTCTTACGATGACCTGTAATGCTATTTAGTTAACAATGAAACAGCTATTGCAATCTAGCGGTTACACCGAACTCAGATTGCCGGAAGTAACCCTCCTCATAGCCGGACTTGAGCACCTGTCCGTTCTTTACCAGGACGCTCAGCCGGCCATTGAAGTGAATGACTTGCAACAGCCGATGCATGGCTGCCGAGAGCACTTCTGCCGACCGCACTTTCCTACGGAACTCCCCGAAGCTTTTTTCTTCGTTTTCGTGCGACTGTGTTTCTATCATGGCTTACTACCTTTCTCGCATTATAAGTACGTTATACAACCTAAGATCGTCTGATGATACAAAATCATATGTTAGTAAGTCAATAAGTGTGTTAATTGGTTTGATCTTATGGCAACTAACTACGTCAGCGAAACAGAAAAGCTATCATTGGTGTGACCAGCGAAACTCGGACCACCGAAAGTAAGAACCTTTGAAGAATACAAAAAAGGTGACTACATAGAAACGCGTTGCCCAGCCTGAAGATTCAAAGCTAATATGCCCTGCCAAGGGACACTAAGTGGGCGTACAAAAGTAGGTACAATTGCGGATAAACATTTCTAGCCGCGCTCAAACAAGTGTTTTTCTTCTAACTGAAGAAGTGCTGCGGCCATCTCGGCTTCGTAGCGCTCTTGTTGATCGATCAGCGCCCGGAGCGCAGTCGCGTAGCGCCGCGCCATGGTGAAGAGTCCCTGCTTTGCAAGTCCGGCGGCGATTTCAGCAATGTGATCAGCGGTGGTATCGAGGTAGAGGGCCTCAATCGAATCGCCCAACCACACATCTCCGCCTACGAGGCGCGTTTGCCAATACACTTTGCGCTCAATCATGCGCGAAATTTCCTCGTCGCTGGCGTTGCCGAAAGTCCACTTGTTGAGTTTGAAGTTGTAATGGCGGCTGGACAAAGGCAGCGGCACCAGCTTGCCGGATTTCACGAACTCCGTCTGCTTCTGGTCGACCTCCTTGCGCAGAGCATTGATTACGGGCGCTTCCGTATCTTTCGGTTCGAGGGATGGCAACAGTTCCCGCAGAGTGGCGGAAAGATTCACGGCCACCAAGGCGCTCAGGCCATCAGAGTTTTCCAGCGTTATTGCCGTGTGCAGAACGTCAAAGTCCGCGCCCGACGTGGCGTGGTGGAAAGGCCATTCGAGCTTAAAACTGAGCGGCAGTCCAGTGCGGGTTACGTAAATGACTTTCGTTTTGGGAGCCTGGGTCGGAGTGGCCATAGCTGATCTTTGCCAATACTGTAAGCAGTTATTCTAACCTCCGTGATTCATTGGCAACACTACTGTGTCGACATCAGTCGGGCCAATTGCCACAAATTCCAGATCGCGGACGCGCTTAACAATCCGCACAGACCCGCCACAACGAGCAGGTTTTGTGGAGTCTCCAACAGGTCAGCGAACACTCCGCCGACGAAAACGAAGAGGAACACGAGCATCGTCAAATGAAACCCCTGTCCCGGAAAATTAGGAGCAGCCAAGGCCATAACCAACAACAGTACCCCGATCAGGAGCGGCGCCGCATTTCCGAAGTAGCGTGTACGCTTCCATCCAAGGTATGCGATCAGCGCAACCGGTAAGGCAATCATCAGTGGCGGGCTGCTGGCCAGGATTGTCTGCACCCCGTTTAAGTAGGAGACCGACATCCCAAACGCGGCGGGTTCGAAGTTAATCCAGTTGGCGTGTAGCATTCCTTGCCAAAACAAACCGGGCTCGAAAAAGTAGGCGCCAAACAGCAGCACCAGGGCGACAGCGACAGCGGCAGTCCAAACCGCCAGAACCGCGCGCGGACGCACTGGCGCTACCCAGAACATAACTGGCAAACTCACCAGCGCCAGCACTCCCAGCGAAAACTGGTTGCCAGTCGCCAGTGCGAGCGATAATCCGAGAAGCAAAATACGCCGCCAGTTCCAAAGCACAACTTCGCGAGGAGCATACAGTGTGTGCGCCACGGCAATCGCCGTGAAGATGGTTCCGAACGCTCCCCACACCGCGCCCATTTCTCCCATGTTCTGGGTGCCGGCGACGCTCACGATCATGGCCGGCGAAAAGCAGTAAAGTGCGAGTGCGACATATCCGCCGGCATTGCCGGAAAGTCGCCGTGCGACGTACCAGAGCGAAGCTCCCAGCATGACGCCAAATAACAGGTATGGCACCGCGGCCAGCAATGGCTGGAGTGATTCCGGCAGCCACGCACCGGGACGCACCAGAAGCGGTGCCGCGGCGATAAGGTAATAGAGGGGCGAGCGGTCCTGATCGTAACCGTCGCGAACCCGAAGATGTCCAGCGCGGCCCGCAGAAGGCAATCCGGTAGCGGCTTCAGAACGCAACGACTCGGGAGTTCCCGCGATGACGCCTTTCTTCCATTGCTCGAGGCCTTGATAGACCCGCAGGGACTGGCCAGAGTCCGGGCGCGCAGCCTGTGACGTTTGCACGCGTATTAGCCAGACGCACTGCAGCAGATAGACCAGAAGCAGCGCGACCGCGATCCACTGCGGGGCGCGGAAAGCATCGGAATTGAGAAATCCACGCAACGATTCGCGCAACAAGGCAGACCGAGTGTTTTACCACGTCCGCGACAATTTGGGATAAGAAACCGACGGCGGGCGGCTGGAATGGCTAAGCGGAACGGAATGTCAGCGCCACACCTAGATGTCCAGGTTCTTCACGTCGAGCGCGTTGTCTTCGATGAATTTTCTGCGGGCTTCTACGTCTTCGCCCATTAGTGTGGTAAAGATGGTCTCGCACTCGGCGATGTCTTCGAGCCGGACTTGCAGCAGGGTGCGGCGCTCGGGATCCATGGTGGTTTCCCAGAGCTGCTCGGCGGTCATTTCTCCGAGGCCTTTGTAGCGCTGGACGGTGTACTCTTTGCGTCCTTCGTTCAGGACGTAGTCAAAAAGTTCGCGGGCAGTGTTTTTCTCGACGATCTCAGGCTCTTTTGCTCGGCGTACCGGAGGCTTGCCAGATTTCTTTTCGGTCTTCTCAGCTTCTTCTTTTTCGGCAGCGCTCAGAGTCTCGCCTTCATCTTCGTTCTCGTCTACATTTTCTTCGTCTTTGTCTTTATCCGTAGCGCTGGCTGTCGCCTTTGCCGGTCTTGGCACGCTCTCGACGACGAAGGGCGGCTCGAGATACTGCTCGATCTGCTTGAACTTGGTGATGAGCTGGCGGCACTCCGGGGTCGAGGCCAACTCCCAGTTGATGATGTGCTCGGCGCCCTGCGCGTTGACGAAGATCAGCGCCCACAGATTATGTTCCTCATCGAAGCGCGTTTCCACGCTCTTCAGCTTCAAGTCTTTTTGCAGACGCTTGAGTTCTCTTTCCAGTTTCTCGATCTTTTTCGGCGGAGTATTTTTGTCGCCTTCGAAATCGGCGCGTTTGGCTAGATCGAGTTTGGGCAGCAGTGCGGCGATCTTCTCCTCGCGTATGCGCTTGTTCAGCTTGTCGAGGAACCCGAGATACTCGTTCAGGACGGTGATGAACTTGGTCAGAGCTGCGCCTTCCAGCTTGGCGGCGCCCTCTCCGTAACGGATGATGAGTCCTTCGGAGGCCCGCTTTACCATGACTTTAACGAATTCGTGCTCGTTTTTTATGTACTGGTGACTCTTGCCCTTCTTAATCCCAAACAACGGCGGCTGCGCGATGTAGACGTTGCTGCGTTTGATCAGCTCCTGCATATGACGGAAGAAAAACGTCAGCAGCAGGGTGCGGATGTGCGAGCCGTCCACGTCGGCGTCGGTCATCAGAATGATTTTTCCGTAACGCACTTTCGTAGGATCGAAATCTTCTTTCGAGATGCCGGTGCCTAACGCGGTGATCATGGCACGAATTTCTTCGTGGGCGAGCATTTTGTCGTAGCGCGCCTTCTCGACGTTGAGGATCTTCCCCTTGAGCGGGAGAATGGCCTGAAAGCGGCGGTCACGGCCTTGTTTGGCAGTTCCGCCGGCGGACTCGCCTTCTACCAGGAAGAGTTCGCAGCGATTAGGATCGCGTTCGGAGCAGTCGGCTAGTTTGCCGGGCAGCCCTCCGCCGTCCAGCGCACCTTTGCGGCGCGTCAGGTCTCTGGCTTTGCGGGCAGCTTCTCGGGCGCGGGCGGCGTCGATGGCTTTGTTGATGATTTTGCGGGCGACGGCGGTATTCTGCTCGAAGAATGCTCCCAGTTTTTCATTGACTACAGCCTGCACCACCCCCGCTATGTCGGAATTCAGCTTGCCCTTAGTCTGGCCCTCGAACTGCGGCTGCGGCAGCTTCACGCTGATCACGGCAACCAGGCCTTCGCGGACGTCGTCTCCCGTCAGATTTTCCTTTACATCTTTGAACAGGCCCATCTGCTGTCCCGCGTAATTAATGGTGCGGGTCAGCGAAGTGCGGAAGCCGGAGAGATGCGTGCCTCCATCAACCGTGTTGATGTTGTTGGCAAAACTGAAAACGGATTCGGAGTAGGCGTCGTTGTACTGCAAGCCTATTTCGATGTGCACGTCGTCTTTGTCGGCTTCCATGTAGATCGGTTTGTCGTGCAGCGTCTGCTTGCCGCGGTTGAGGTGCTTGATGAATTCGGCGATGCCGCCGTTGTACTTGAATTCGGCGCGCTTGGCCTCGCCCGACTTCGAGTCGGTCTGGCGCTCGTCGGTGAGCGTGATGACCAGGCCTTTATTGAGGAACGCCAGTTCGCGCAGGCGCTGCGAGAGTGTGTCGAAGTTGTAATCGACTGTGGTGGTGAAAATTGTCTTGTCGGGCACAAAGTGAACCTTGGTGCCTGTTTTTATTTTGGCGGCGCCGGTTTTTCTCAGTTTGCTGGTGGGCTCGCCTTTGGAGTAAGTCTGTTCCCAGGTGAAACCATCGCGCCAGATTTCAAGATCCAGCTCTTCGCTGAGCGCGTTGACGCAACTCACGCCTACGCCGTGCAGGCCTCCGGAAACTTTGTAGGAGTTGCTGTCAAACTTGCCGCCAGCGTGCAGTGTGGTCATTACAACTTGCGCGGCGGGAAGTTCTTCGTCGCCGACTATCATGTTGCCTACGGGAATGCCGCGTCCGTTGTCGACTACGGTGATCGAGTTATCGAGGTGGATGGTGACTTCGATTTTGTCGGCGTAGCCGGCTAGCGCCTCGTCTACCGAGTTATCTACCACTTCGTAGACTAGATGATGCAGACCTAGTTCGCCGGTCGAGCCGATGTACATGGCGGGACGCTTGCGCACCGCTTCCATGCCGCCCAAAACCTTGATGGAGTCGGCGGTGTAATCTCCGTTATTGGGCTTGCCGTTCTTGTTCTTCGCATCGACGCTCTTCGCATCGGCGAGTTCGGCTTGCAATTCTTTTGTGGCCATTCTGCTCCGTGGAGAAAGCCGGATCGACCTGTCTGGGGGGACGATGCCGGGACTGCTCGGGTGAGGTCAACTTATTGAATTTTCTGCTATTTAGCTGTCACCAGAGCTGTCTCCATTTTAACACAGAAAGTCCTCATTTCGGGGTCGGAATCGAGACGATAAACTGCGCTTTTTGTTGCTCTTAGGGACGCCTTTTGGGAGGATGACGCGACCTCCTGGGCGGAGGAATTCGATGGCAAGTCCAGGGTTGCCATGGTTGCGTAGGGGCAGGTGCCCTCACCCGCCCTACCGAGCGGTTCGGCAACTGTCGATGCTCTTTAGTGTGCGGATGATTTCGCGGCGCCGAAATGGAGGCCGTCCATCAAGTCGTCGAGTTCATCCTCGGTGCCGGCGATGAAGGTGAACGAAACGATCTGACCTTTTGCGAGCAGGACAAGAGTGCACTGGCGCATGCTGAGTTTGTCGCTGAGCAACTTGATAAAATCGGCGCGCAACAGTTGCCGCGACTCCACTTCCAACGCATACGGTTCACCATCGGGCTTGAAGCCTTTCGAGGTCGCGAGTTCCGTGAGCGGGCCGAGGTAATCTTCAGGTTGCTTGAGACCGGGATAAGACGCTACGCTCTCGGAGGCAAATACGACCGCGGAGTTGATAGTGTCTCCGGTAGCCTCTGGAGGGCGCTCGAAAACTGCGAGCAGAACCTCTGCCTTCCCGGTTTCGCTTCCCTCATGCATTTCTTTAGTACGATCCACCCAGCCGTAAGGAATCGGATAGCGGAATCCGAAACTGGTATTGCGGTAAAGCTGTGAGTTTTCGTTATTTGCGGACTTGGCAGTCAGCGTGGTGGCTTGCGTGGGCGCTGTTTTACTTTGTGCCTGCGCCATGAAGGTCAGGCTGAGGGAAATGAGTGCAACCATAACGACACACGGTCCAGTACTGCGGCGACCACAGACGACTGCCGAGCTTCGCTGAGCTGTGACGGGCGATGGCGCCCGTCGCCACACTGACCATGAGCCCATGTACATAGCTCCATGCTACCAGCGCCGGAACCCTACTCAAGGAACATACAATCTCCATAGGAATAAAAGCGGTACCCTGCCTCAATCGCGTGCCGGTAAGCAGTCATCACTAATTCCTTTCCGCCCAGCGCGCAAACAAGCATCAACAGGGTGGATTGTGGCAGATGAAAGTTGGTCAGCAGGGCATCTACAACCCGAAAGCGATAGCCCGGATAGATAAATAAGTCTGCCTCGCCTCGTCCGCCTTCCACGCGATTCTCGCCGGTTCGCTGCGCCGCTTGCTCCAATGTGCGCACGGTGGTTGTGCCCACAGCCACCACGCGCCGACCGTCAACTTTCGCCCGGTTGATCGCCTGCGCTGCTTCCGCCGGAATCTCGTACTGCTCCCAATGCAGTTTGTGATCTTCCACGTTCGCGGTTCGTATTGGCTGGAAGGTGCCCAATCCTATATGCAGGGTAATCTCGACAATTTTGATCCCGCGTGCGCGGATCCGCTCGAGAATCTCGGGCGTGAAGTGCAGTCCGGCTGTCGGCGCGGCTACTGATCTCGCCATGGACATACTTGTCTGCGCGAAGACCGTCTGGTAGCGCTCCCGGTCCGCCGCGCGGTCGCCGCGGTCGATGTAAGGCGGAAGGGGCACATGTCCGATGCGCTCAACACAACCGAAGAAGTCGTCGACTGGCGCGAATCGGATGCGCCGCTCGCCAAATTTCCCGCGCTCCAGAACCTCGGCTTCCAGTTCCGGCGATGCGTCAGGTGAGTGGCCGCGTCGACCGCCAAAGTACAGCTTTTCTCCGATCCCGATCTTCCGCCCGCGCCGTACCAGAGATTCCCACTCATTTGGATCGTCCGAGACCTGGCGCGTCAACAGAACTTCGACCCGGCCACGGAGAAAATTTCGTGCCGCCGGATTGTGCGGGCTCAGGGGTTGAGCCCGTTGTCCACTCCGGTGGCCGTAGAGTCGGGCCGGAAACACCCGCGTATTGTTCACGACCAGCAGGTCATTGGACCGGAGCAGGTCGGGGAACTCGCGAAACTTCCGGTCTCGCCAACTTTGGCCCTGCCCAGCCTGACCCTCCCCACCGCCAGCTAGCCGATTTTGGCTGACCCTTGTGAGGTGCAGTAAGCGTGACCCGGCGCGGTCTGCCAATGGCTCCTGGGCAACACGTTCAGGCGGCAGATCATACTGAAAATCCGACACGAGCATCAAAAGATTATAGGTTGGGGCGGTTTTCAAGATCCCGAACGCGTCTGCCCGGACCGCTACCCTTTATATTTAAATATTTTCGACCTGCTAGTTCTTGTAAGGTTTCCGAGGCGTGCTGTACCATGACCGCAAGGTTCTAATGGCCAGCGACCGCAAGAATCGTCTCGACATTGTGCAGTATGGCCGCATGCTGCACGAAAACGGCTTTGTCGCTGCCACCGACGGGAACCTTTCCGTCCGTCTCGACGACAAACACCTGCTCGTCACTCCTACTTGTCTCAGCAAGGGCAGGATGCACGCTTCCGACATGGTGGTAGTAGACATGGAAGGAAAACGCCTTGCCGGAAGGCGCAGAGTTTCAACCGAGCTCGGCATGCACTTGCTCATTTACCGCCTGCGCCCCGACGTACACGGTATCGTGCACGCGCACCCGCCGACCGCCACCGGGTTTGCCGCTTCCGGATACGATCTGAATCGCCCGCTCGTCTGCGAGGTTGTCGTCGGTCTGGGTTCGATTCCGCTGGCGCGCTACGGCACCCCCGGCACTCCCGAGCTGACCGATGCACTCGCGCCCCTGATTCCGCACCATGACGCCATCCTCATGGCAAATCATGGGGTGGTGACGTTCGGATCTTCGCTAGAAAGTGCCTACATGAAAATGGAAACCGTGGAACACTTCGCGAAGATCGCGCTGGTTACGCACCTGCTCGGCAACGCGCAGCCACTCGGTGAAAAGGAAGTGGAGAAACTCCACGAGGTACGCCACCGCTACAACGGTGGCGGAACTTCGGTTGCGCCGCGCCGGCCGATTGCGACCAACGGTCTTCAGTCCGACGACGAGCCGAAAGAGCCGGCCGCCAGCCGCCAGTAGACTTACTCTCCTCCGACCCGAAACCTCAGGCCGGCGCGAAAGTTCGCGGTCAATGCTGGGTACCCCACCACTGCGTTGAAGTGATCGTTGAGCGCGTTCCCGATATTCGCGTATGCCGAGATTCGCGAATTGATCGCGTACCACCCGCCGAGATCGACGCGCGCGTAGCCTGCCGCGTGGTCGACGAGATTGTCGACAAAATCGGAATCCGGGCGCCGGCCCACGAAGCTTCCACCCAGATTTGCGCCCCAGTGTGTTCCCAGGTAGCTGAAGAGCGTTGTGGCTGAAAGCTTGGGGCGGCGGAGCAAGGGATCTCCCGGAGCAAACGGCGAAGAGCAAGGATTCGCCGACGTACACAGGGGATTTTCTAATATCTCAGTCGAGGCGTAGGTGTAGGCCGTGGTCAGCGACAATCTGTTCCGGATTCTTCCTTGCAGCTCAACTTCGGCGCCCTGAGCAAAAGATTGCTGCACATTGAAATACTCACCCAGCGTGCCCGGAAGTTTGCCCATGTACGTCACGGTATTGGTCCCATACTCAATCTGATCGTGGAAGAGGTTGTTGAAGTAGGTTGCGTTTAGGGCCCAACGGCCCCGCAGCAGATTCTGCTGGAAGCCGGTTTCGAATGCCCGCGTGCGCACCGGCAATAGACCAGGGTTCGGGACGAAGCCCGAACCAAGATTGGCGAAGGTCTCCTGGAAATCGGGTTCCATGAAGGCCGTGGCATAGGAAAAACGCAGGCGGGTTCCAGACAAAAAATCGCCGCCCCGCAGTGCCAGCAGGGTGAGCGCGACCCTTGGTACCCCTGTGTTGCCATACGTGCTGCTGTGAACAAAGCGCCCGCCGGCTATAACGGAGAGTCTGCCCAGTGTGAACTGCTGTTGCAGGTACGCGTCCTGGTCCAGGCGCTGGCCATTCGTTTCCGAGAAATAGCTGGGGTAATTAACCAGTGCGTTCTCGTTTTCTATGCGATATCCAAAGGTCGAGTGTGCCCAGGTGCGCTCGGAGTAGTCGCCCTGATATTCGAATGCCGTGTGGTTAGCGTGCTCGTCGTAGAACGAGACAAAGTTGTAAGTGTTTCCCTCCGGGCTGTTGTCGGTATAGCGATAGAAGTAATCAGATGCAATGAAGCGATGTTGCCAGCCCGAGGGAGCGGCGACGGTGAGTTCGACGCTTCCGAGCAGAGTGTTGGTTTGTGCATCGCCAACCGTCAGTGGCGGGACGAGCGCATCGCCGTTGAAATCCCACTCCCCCGGAAGCCCGGTATGACCGTTGGAGTGGCGCACGCGCACGCGCAAAGCTGCTTCGTCGCTCAGAGCCGCGCCGACATTTGCGCCCTGCAACGAATCCGAGTAGGCATCATTTACGCCTTGCCCGTTGCTGTTGAACTGGTTGCCAAAAAAGTTGTAGTCGTAACGTCCTTGGGCGCCAGCCAGAGACGCGTAGCCGTTGGCCGTTTCGAAATTTCCGCCCTCGGCGCCAAAGCGGAGTTCGGGGACGGGAGTGCTTCCGATGCGCGACCAAACCTGCACGACGCTGGTCATGGCATCCGAGCCGTACAACGTGCTCTGTGCGCCGCGTACGAATTCCAGGCGATCGGCTTGCGCCAGGGGTAGAGTGCCAAAGTCAAATGTTTCGCCGGGTTCACTGATGTAAACGCTATCGACAATCACTTTGTTATAGGTGGACTCGCCGCCGCGGACAAAGAGCGAAGAGAGGCCGCCGAGTTGTCCCGCCGTATTCACCACTGCACCGGGCAGGAAGCGGATCGCATCGTCCGCGGCAATCGGTTGCATCACCTCCAGTTGCTGGCTGCTCAGCGTGTCCACCTCGGCGCCCGCGGCCTGGCTCGCAACTGGAGTGCGGGTCGCGGTCACCACCAGGGTTTCCGCCGCCGAAGCCACGCGAAGCTTGACGGTGACAACTTCGCCGGTGGCGGAAACGTCCACCGTCTCCGCCGCGAATCCCGGAGCCAGCACTTGCACCCGAAAAGTTTCAGAGCTCGAGACCGTCTCCCGAAAAATCGCTAGCCCCTCGCCCGACGTGTTCAGCACCGCTGCCGGAGCAGGCTTTCCCACCTTGAGCAATTGCACCTGCGCGCCCGCCACGACGGCGTCTTGCGGATCGATAACCTTAACTTTGATTTCGGCGGAAACAATGGAAGTCACAATGGTCATCAGACCGATGCCCACCAAGGAAAGAACACGAGCGAACTGGCGAGAAAAACGCATACACGTCTCCTTTATCACGCGAAAGGGTTGTGTGGATGGTTCGCGCCGGTCTCCTGGCTTTGCGAGTCAGAATGTGAGACGTCACTCATGAGCTTTCGCCCACTGAGCTTTAGGCCAGCATTCGGCTACTACAATTGGCCTTCCCAGGTCGTCATTTTCAGACATTCCCAGTGACCGATTGCGTTGTCCTCGCTTACAGTTGCGCGGCAGCGCGGGAATTGCACCCGCTTCCCATAGTGCCAGCGTGTCGCCGGCCTACGATCATGCGCGAACCTTATTTTGAGAAAGAACAAAAGCAGCAGTCCAGCTAATCTACCGGCCAGACCGATACAAAGTCAACCGCTTGTCGAGCGACCCGTTGCACTTCCAACGGCTAGTTTTTATAGATAGGAAACTCGGCCGATCCTACCTGCTCGACGTGCTCCTCTGCGAACCGCGTGACACGATCGAGCGCCGCCTGCAATTGCCGATGAAACTCCGTCATCTGCGCGTCCGATTCCGCATCGTCGGGAACCCTGATCTTGGCGCTAAAGCGCACCAGCGCTTTCGAAAACGGCCTGGGAATCGTCGTTGCATCCCATGTATTCAGCACCCAGGCGTCGCTCAGCGCCACGTAGAACGCCGCCATGGGAAATGCGCTGGCACGCGACAACAAGACCGGTCCCGGCTTGGCGACGTATTTCGGTCCGCGTGGACCGTCAATGGTAAACGCCACGAGGTTGCCCTGTTCCAACTGGCTTTTCAAGCCGAGCAGGGCTTTCGCACCACCGCGACTGCTTGACCCTCGCACTGCGACGAAGCCAAGTTTTTCAATGGTCCGAGCGATATATTCTCCGTCGAAGCTGCGGCTCACGATCACTGCGATTCCCGTCTTTCTCCATAGCCACGCACTGGCGAACACCGCCCGATGCCAGAAGGAGTAAATGACCGGTTTTTCATAAATCGCGTCCGGCGGTGTGGGCGGCTCTTCCCACGATATGGAATAGCGGAGAGTCGGACCGATCAGCGAAATAGCCAAATAGCTAGCCCAGCTGACGAACCATAAAAGAACTCGCTGCCCAAGCGAGAAGCGGCGAGTTTCCGAAACGGATGGTGGCTCAGGCGAAACCGCGGCGAAAGAATAACTCACGCCGATATTGTAGCCGGGAAAGAAAGGTTTATCTGATAGCTGAGAGCTGTCTCTTACGCTTCGAGGTAGGCCACAATCCACTCTTTCAGCCGTTGCCGCCGTTCGTCGCTGGCGTCGAAACGAATTCCGAAGCTTTTGTTGCTTTTCTTCCACGTGACCTGGCCTCGCACCCAAACGCGCGGCAGCGTCAGCAAAGAAAACGACACCTCTACCTGACTTCCTTGCTCGGGCGTGTGATTTCCTTTGAGCGACATCCCTCCCGAACTGATCTCCTGGCTGGTGGCGGTTATGCGGCCGCCGTCAGCGAGCGCGATGCCAACTTCGGTCATGACCGGAATACGCACGTATCGGCGGAATTCGTGCAGCACCAACATTCGCGTCGAGCGCACCAGTTTCATCGCAGCCGACCGCTCCAGAGGTTCATGAAAAACCGCGTTGATGCACAACTTCGAATAACGCATGGCATCCTGCGCGGTGCCGCCCAGCCCGTAGATGATGATCCGGCTGTTGGAGGCCGATGCCCGCGCCAGTTCGATGATGCTGCCAGCAGATTCTCCCAGGGGCAAGACGCAGGCCTCGAATTTCTCGTGTTGCAGTCGATCGACCTTTTCGCGCGCAATCGGAACCGTTTCGATTCCAAATTGACGGAAGCATTCTGTGATTAGCTGCGAAGAGGCCTCGGTCAAGTCAAACAGCGCGACCCGGGCAGCCGTCTTTCGATGGACGGTAGGGGGAGTGAGAACGGCATCGGTTGAAGTAGGCATGAGTCTCAGGGGATGAAGTCCTCCAAAATCCCATTCTGACGTGCCTTTTCACGGCTGCATAGGTTTCGAAAGGGCCTACCCCCTGTCCTAAAGGACCATTACGGAAGGCGTACTTGGGCCGCTTGCATCCCGCTCCCTTCGTTCCTTTTTTTTGTGGAGACGGGACTTGCCCCGTCTCGCCGCTGCAGTCAGGCAAGATGTTGGGTGTCGCCGAGAAACTGCCTGCGAAATCTCTCCAACTGATCCTTCACGTCCCCAACCTCCCGCCGCAACTCCGCCACTTCTTCTTCCAACCGTGCGATGCGCTCCGCATCCGCCGTATTGCGCCCGACCGTCGAATGCACGGGCATTTCCGCTTCCACCACGTCACCCGCGAGCAGATGCGCATATCGCGACTCTTTCGTTCCGGGTTGTCGCGGCAGCACCTTCGCCAGCGGCGGATCGCGCTGCATCATCTTCTGCAATGTCGATTGCACATCGTCCAGCGTTTCGAAGCGGTGCAGACGTTCGGTGCGCCCGCGCAGTTCGCCCGGCGTTTGCGGACCACGCAGCAGTAACACACACAACACGGCGATCTCCGGACGCGTGAAGTTAAAGACCTCCTGCAAACGCTGCTCGTACTTGGTCACGCGGCTGTCGGCGCCGCGCGCGGGGCCTGCCATGCGTTGTTCCTGCAGACCTTCGAGCGCGTCGCGCACCGCATCTTCGTCCAGTTGCATCACCGGATCGCGATTCGACTTCTGGTTGCACGCGTTTACCAGCGCGTTCAGCGATAGCGGATAGTACTCCGGGGTCGTGATATCTTTTTCGATCAGCGCCCCTAGCACCCGGACTTCGGTTTCAGTCAGTTTGATATCCATGGATTTGTGAACTGTCTTCGATTGTATAGAAACCACCGAGAGCAAAGGCCGCGAGCGAAGGCGCCACACAACACCGTCCCGGCACCGGCAAGGCACGGTATACTCAATAGTTTGTCGCGTACGTTCACATACAACTATGAGTGATCCGGCAGAAGCACGGAGAGTTCCTATCGACGAACTGGTGCGGACTCTTCGCACGTTACCCCCCTCCGCTTTTGATAGGACCGAGGAGGTCCGGTCATTGCTCGCAAAAACGCCAGTTGAAGAAGCCAGCCTCGCGCCTTATTTGACTTGGAACCGACAGCACTACACACGTAACCTGATCGATAAAACGGACCTTTATGAACTGATCGCCATCTGCTGGGAAGTCGGGCAGGGAAGTTCAGTGCACAATCATCGAGGCCAGAATTGCTGGGTGGCAGCGCCGGTCGGAAGACTCGTGGTCGAAAAGTTTCACGTCGAATTCGAGGACATCGAGACGGGCAGGTGCCGCTTGCTAGCATCTAACAGGGTGGAGTTGACAGCGGCTAACCCGTGCGCGGTCGATCCCCGCGAACCTGTGCACCGGGTGGTGAACCCGCGGGAGGCGAACCGGCGTGCCGTGACCCTGCACGTATATTCGCGGCCCTTTGATTCCTGCGTTGTCTATTCGCCGGAACAGGGAACCTGCGGGGATATCCAGCTTCACTACAATACAGTGTTTGGAAAACCAGTTGCCATCAGCTAGTAACAGCGGCCAGTGGGGAGAAGGAGGAAGATCTTCTTGGCCTACGCGTTGTCGGCTGGACAGATTGCTGAAAAACTCGAGTTTCATATCAGGGTATCGCTTTAGCGATGCCATAAGTCCTGTAAGTTTGAGAGCTCCTTGAGTGTGTGCGTGAAAACTCAATTCTCACTTGCGGTGGAACATAATCCGTAACCATCAGCCGCGAAGCGGCATGAGAATACAGCCCACGGCGCAAGCCGTGGGTACAAGCGGGAAATGGGCAAGCCGGGGGGCGCAAGACGAGTTCTCACGCACACTCTTTAGGGCCGAGCAGCGCAAATCGAGTTTTTCAGCAGACTGTCGCGTCGCAATTTGATCTGGCGACTGGCTACTGCATCTGAAGGAGGAATCGTGAGGATATACGTGGGAGTTCTGGCCGGAGTGGTTGGGCTCGGTGTGATGTCGTGGGCGCAGGCCCCTACTCCGCCCCCCACCACAGATCAAACTCCGGCGCAAGCACCGGCCCAAGAGCCAACTCCGATTCCGACTCCGCCTCCAGCTCCCAAGCCAGCGCCTGCGCCCGAGTATCCGCGGATCGAACTCTTCGGCGGCGGTTCCTATGCCGAAGCCGGTCTTTTTAACGCCGGACACTGGGCCGGCCTGCCCGGTTGGGATGCTTCTCTGGCTGGCAATGTCACCCATTGGCTGGGGTTCGTCGTCGAGGGCGGCCAATTCTTCGGAACCTCCAAGATTCCGAGCGCTTCGCCGGCGCCATTTCCGGGCGATCAGAGCTACGAGCCAGCCGGGTCTTCCACATTCAACGTGTCCACGCGAGAATACAACTTTCTTTTTGGCGCGCAGTTTGCTCGCCGCAAGTACAAAATGTGGACGCCGTTTGGTGAGCTCCTGTACGGACATCAGGGCGCTAGGGGCACCGCGACTCCCGTCATACCAGGTCCTCTGGTCAAGGAAGTCGGCACAGGCCGAGCCCTGGTCGCAGGCTTTGGCGGAGACCGCAAAATCAACCAGCGTTTCGCGATTCGGTTCAAGGCCGATTATTTACAGACCGGCACCAATTTCCCGTCCGTCGGGAAGCAGAAGCAGGACAACTTCCGGGTATCCGTGGGCATTGTCATCCGCAATGTGCACAAAAAGAAACGCACGCTCGAGGACGAGACTCAGGTCGAACCGTAGACACCGGGCAGTCCACAAGCTGCGTCGTCGCTGTGACCGACGATTCCAACCGCAATTTTGGGCCGCAGTTTACGGACGGCGCAGTAAGTCGCTGAGCGGCTCCGCCTTGGCCCGCAGTTCGTCGGCGATATCGGCGCCCTTTTTGGCCGCTTCTTCGAAGCGGTCTTTGGCCTCGTCCGTCCAGTCGGACACAGTGTCCAAGGCATCATCATAGGAGCGCCGCAGGTCTTTCCGCAGTTGCCGCCCAGCCTTCGGAGCGAGCAATAGACCGAGGGCAGCGCCGACGCCAAGCCCGATCAGCAAAAAAGTGACTGCTGTGCCAGCCGTACCATCAGAACTCTCATATTTCCCAATGCGCATAGAAAACCTCCACTTCACTTCTCCATTTTAGCCCGAATATGGAATTGGTAATTTTGTAATTGTGGAATTTAGTAATCTGAAGTTTTGCCGTCGTGAGCATTTAAAATTACTTGATCAATTGCCCAGCCACAAATCCCTGGCCCTGTTCCCACAATCCTCTTCGCCTGTGTAAAATAGAGTGTCCCAAGTGCGGCGGAATACCTGCCTCGCTGCCCAGAATTCCTAGCAGAGTGAAGGAGATGTAAACCAGCAATGTCGATTCCAGCGACCCAACTCCGTCCCGGCATGATCATCAAGCACAACAATGACTTGCACTCCGTGTTCAGCGTGGAACATCGTACTCCGGGCAACCTCCGCGCATTTATCCAGGCGAAGTTACGCAATCTGCGCACTGGCGCCATGTTTGAACACCGTTTTCGCTCGCCGGATCCGATTGAGAAGGTCAACGTGGATGAGGTCAACATGGAGTTTTTGTACGCCGATGGCGACAGCTACTACTTCATGGACACAACCAACTACGAACAGACCCACCTGACCCGCGATATCCTCGGCGACGCCGTGGATTACCTGACATCGAACCTCCAGATCAAGGTGGAGTTTTTCGACGGCAAGGCCGTGGGCATTGAGCTGCCGCAGACCGTGATCTTGACCGTGACCGAAGTCGAGCCCGGCCTGAAGAGCGCAACCGCATCGAGTGTGACCAAGCCGGCGACGACCGAAACTGGCCTCGTCGTGCAAGTTCCGCCGTTCATCAATGAAGGCGAAAAAATCAAAGTCGATACGGCGGAAGGGACGTATTTGTCGAGAGCTTGATAGATCGGGTCATCGGACGATCTGACATTCCGGAGATTGCTACCTTATTCAGTCTGTGTTTTTGCGGGTCGCGACTCAAATCGAAGACGTGATTTTTCACAGAGAGTTGACACTTAAATCGCCCGATGACCCGATCACCCGATCACCCGATCGTTGAAGCCCGGCGCTTTCTCGTGCGCGGACGTGTCCAAGGTGTCGGCTTCCGCTGGTTTGTAGAGCGCGAGGCGCACATCCTGCAAATTGCGGGATGGGTGCGCAATAATCACGATGGCAGTGTCGAAGTGCTGGCCATGGGAACGCGCGAGCAGTTGGCCGGACTGCGATCACGTTTGCAGGAAGGCCCACGCGCGGCACGTATCGATCACGTCGAGGAATCCGAGGCCGAGCCGGTTGCCGGACTCTCTTCATTTCAAGTTCGAGGAGCTTAAACTTAACGTGCAAACCAAGATGCCCATCGAAACGGTAGATTGTGACGGACTCAAAAGGTTGATCCGGGAGGTCCCCGACTTCCCGAAAAAAGGCATCCTGTTCTACGACATCACGACCCTTCTCAAGGACAAGCTGGGTTTCGCGCGGCTGATCGACTTGCTTTCGGCAAACTACATTGGCAAAGAGATTGACCTAGTCCTCGGCATGGAGGCGCGCGGGTTTATCTTTGGACCGGCGCTCGCCTACCGGCTGAATGCGGGATTCGTTCCGGTCCGCAAGCCGGGAAAGTTGCCCGCCGAAACGGTAAAGATCAGCTACGAACTGGAATATGGAAGTAACGCATTGGAGATCCACAAGGATGCTATCGGAAAAGGCCAGCGCGTTCTGATCGTGGACGACCTCCTGGCCACCGGCGGAACGGCAGTGGCGACGGCGAAACTGGCCAATGGACTGGGCGCAAAGATTGCAGGGCTGGCGTTTGTGGTGGAACTCGATTTCTTGAAGGGCCGCGAGAAGCTAGCGAACTATGATGTCTTCTCGCTCCTCCACTATGATCGGTAGTGTCAGCATTCGATACAATCAGGATCGGCGCTGCCGGTGATTGTAGTCGCCACCGATCTCCGACGAATTCAACTGAACCCGCGCACCGTCAAATCCTTAGCTGCTTTTACTTCCCGTCTTCCTTTGGCTTATTTCAGTAAACGCTCCGCCGCCAGGAACACGCCTTTCCAAATCGCCAGGCTAGCAGCCAGCGACGCAGCGTAAGAGAAGATGGCAATCCAGTTCCAATGAACAGACCTTTCGCTTTCACGGATCCACATGGGGGGAGGGCTCCTATTCTCGTTTGTTGGTCAAGCAATTATCAGACCATTCATTATTTCCGCAAGTGATTGAAAATGTTCTGTAGTATTGCTGTGCCCTTTTGCCGAAAGAGAGTGAAATTGCCCCGCACCGTGTGATTTTGCTGCCCTACCACCAAAAAACTGATCCGAAACCTCAACACCGGGAGGCGGCCTGTCGTCTAACCACCAGCGCGGGGACATTTAGAGATGGTGGTAGTCTAAAGCTTTTGACGGACGGTAGGATGCGCGCAGTTTCGATTTCGAGGGCCAAGGTGGTACTGACGACGGTCAGACTCTTCCTTATTCTGACCCCGGCATGGGTAGAGGTTAGCGAAGCCGTAGTCGATTCCAACCCGCTCTCTCCTTCCATCACAACCGCGCCGCTGTCCGTCGACCAGGTGGTGAACAATCTTGTCCGCAAAAATGCAGAGCGAGAACAGGCTCTGCGCCACTATGAATCCACCCGCGTTTATCGCCTCGCCTACCGCGGATTTCCCGGTGATCGCGATGCCGAGATGACCGTGGAGACCGGTTACGACAGCCCTTCCACGAAGAACTTCAAAATCATCTCCCAGAAGGGATCAAAGTTGATCATCGACCGCGTGTTCAAGCGGTTGCTGGAAACCGAAAAAGAAGGGGCTGAGCCGGAAATGCACGCCCGCACGTTGCTCGATCGCAGCAACTATGATTTCACCTTGATCGGGTACGAGCCCTCCGGCCAGGGCAATCAATACGTGCTCGAGGTCTACCCGAAATCGCGAAGCAAGTATGTCTATCACGGCAAAGTGTGGGTTGACGCCACCGATTTCGCCGTGACCCGGATTGATGCCGAACCCGCCCAGAACCCCTCGTTCTGGACGAAGAAAAGCGAGATCCATCACGAGTACATGAAGGTTCAGGATTTTTGGCTTCCGCATCGTAACGAGTCTGTAAGCTACATCCGCCTCGGCGGGCGTGCCACGCTGACGATTGAATACGGTAACTACCGCGTTAATGATTCGCGGGCATCGGAAAGCACAACGAAGGCGTCCACTTCCGGTCTACACGCCCGTTAGTTTCCTTTCCTAAGTGCGCATTGATAAGCCGCTGGCGGTAGTACAATCCCGCCATGGACGGACGAGAATGGATAGTCTGACCCAACCGAAGGTGAATCCCACGGCAGAGCCGCAAGATTCCAACCTCCGCCCTATTCTGATCGGGATCGTCATGGTCGGGATCGTGGTCGTACTCCTGGTGCTGATTTTTCGAGCCGAGCAAAAAAAGCCCGCCCCGTCTCCGGCGTATGCCGCGTTCCTGAAATTCTCGGACCTGAAGACCAGCGCGGCGCAGAATTTTGCGGGCATAACGGTCAACTATCTCGATGGCACCATCACCAACATCGGCGATAAGACCGTCATCCATGCGATGGTACAAATCCTGTTCAAGGACGAACTGGGACAGATGGCGCAACGCGAGGAACTTCCCATCCACATACTGCGGACCGGCGGACCATACGACGAAGCCGTGGACCTGAGCCTGTCGCCGCTCGCGCCCGGCCAGAGCAAACCTTTTCGTCTGACGTTTGAAAACATCTCCGCCCAGTGGAACCACGCCTATCCCGATCTGCAGGTAACGCAGCTCACGGTGAAGTAGGAAGCTCGAAGTTAGCAAAAGATTCTCAATTTTCGGTAGTGGTGCAGTTTGAGTCAAACTGCACCACTACCCATCTCCGCTACAATGACCTCGTGCCTGACGTAAAACCATTCCGTCTTACGGAGTCTGTCAAAGCCGCGGGTTGAGCGTCCAAGCTGAGTCCGGCGGTGCTGGACACGGTGCTTGGGAAATTAGCCCGGCAACACGACCCGAATGTGCTAATCGGCTTCGACCACGCCGACGACGCCGGAGTGTATCTAATCACGCCCGAGACGGCGCTGGTGCAGACGGTGGATTTCTTTACGCCCATCGTTGACGACCCCTACACCTTTGGTCAAATCGCCGCGACCAACGCCCTAAGCGACGTCTATGCCATGGGTGGAAAGCCGCTGAGCGCGCTCGCTCTCGTCTGCTTTCCCGATAAAGGCGATCTCAACATTCTGGAGCGCATTCTTGCCGGCGGCTTGTCCAAGATGATTGAGGCGGGATGCACGGTGGTGGGCGGCCACAGCATCCGCGATGAGGAAACGAAATTCGGATATTCGGTCACCGGGGTGATTCACCCTAAGCGCGTTCTCGCTAATCAAGGTGCGCAACCTGGCGACCGCTTGCTTTTCACCAAGGCGCTTGGCACTGGGGTCATTTCGACGGCAATCAAAAAAGGTGTTGCAAAGCAGGAATGGATTGACGCAGCCGTGAGGTCGATGACCACGCTGAACAAAGCCGCCGCCGAAGTAATCACAAAAGAAGGAATCACAAGATTAGGAACCACGACCGCCCACGTAGGGGCGGACGCCTTCGTCCGCCCAGCCGAGCAAAGGCCGGCAGAGAAGCGTGCGGCGGGCAGGAATCCGTGGTCTGTCCATGCCCTGACCGACGTCACCGGCTTCGGCCTGATCGGCCACGCGCGCGAAATGGCGCTGGCATCAAACGTCAGCCTCGTCCTCCGATCTGCCAGCATTCCGGTGCTTGAAGGCGCGCTCGACTGCATCCACGCGGGTTATATTCCCGGCGGCCTCAAGGCGAATCGCGACTTTGCCGAATGCCTGGTCGGCTACGGTCCATCGGTGCCCGACGACATCTGCACTCTTTTGTACGACCCGCAAACTGCCGGGGGACTCCTGATCTCGGTTTCCGCCGAAGATGCAAGTCCGCTCACGCACGCGCTAGAGGCTGCAGGTGTTCCCGCCGTCGAAATCGGGGAAGTACTACCGCAGACGAAACCTCTGATCCGAGTTACTTCTTGATTGCGCGTGGGCCTAGCTTGTCTGGATCAGGTCCCAGATGTGTGCTAAGTGGTGGTCATCGTGCTCGGCCACAAAATACAAGTGGTCCACGAGTCGCATGGGCGTTTTCAGCCGTGGATGGAGTAACGTGTGTCCGAAGTTTGCGGGGTCGATCGTTTCGATTCGGCTCATCGTTCGGAAGCGGGCGCTCCGGAAATCGGCCAGTATTTCGCCGATTGCGCGCCGGTTGTGCTGCGCTTCGTGGGTTCTACGATTGCTCAGGTCAGCCGCGGTAAGCTGCGACGCTCCGGTCAGGTAGTCATCGATCCGCGCCGTCCATAGAGGTTCAAGATCCACCAGATGCCCGATATGTTCCTGGGCGGACCACTTTTCGCCCGGTTTCCTAACCAGGACTTTGCGATCAGCGCCGCGGACAATTTCTTCCAGGCGGGTCGGCGTCCCTCGTAGACGCACGCACAGGTTCGGATGCTGCTCCACCCGAAACGTGAAGTCAAACGTTCGTTCAAACCAGATCGGCGGTCGGCTCATGATCACGCGGCGCTTGGCTGTCTTATTAGAAGATGCCGAAGCTAGCGAGTTGGACGCAATTCGGGCAGACTTCCGGTGGTTGGAACTTCTCCAAGGCTATTGGACCATCGGCTCAGCCGCCGAGCAGTTTGTTCACCTCGGCGTAATGGATCGCTCCCTCCATCGCGGTATACGTTCCGGAACCCTTGAGTTCCTCCGCTATCCGCCGCAGGAGGCCGAGGGTTGCACGGATGGGGCCGGATCCCACGCTCACTCGCGCCACTCCCAGCGCTGCCAGTTCCGCGATCGACGGCGTTCCGACCCCCGCGAGAATGTTGAGGGGACACTCGACCGCTTTCGCCAGCCGTCCGATGGTCTCGGCATCTTTGAGTCCCGGCGCGAAGACGCAATCGGCGCCCGCATCACGAAACGCCAGCAAGCGCCGCAACGCTTCAGAATAGTCCGCGTCCGGATTTCCTCCGGGCAGCAGGTATACATCGGTGCGGGCGTTGATCACAATTTGCGCCCGCATTTCGACTGCGGCCGCGCGCGCCGCTTTGATCTTTTCAATTGCTAACTCAAAACCGATCAACGGTCGAGCCGGATCGCTGCTCCCATCCTCCAGGTTCATACCGGCGACTCCCGCCTGAATCAGTTCGCGCGTGGTCCTGGCGGCGTCTTCAGGACTTGAACCATATCCCGATTCGACGTCGGCGGTTACGGGAACGTGCACAGCGCGAACGATGCGGCCGATGCGAGCGAGCATTTCCTCGCGGGGAATTCGTTGGCCGTCGGGATAACCGAGCGAATAAGCGATGCCTGCCGAGGTGGTGGCGATTGCTGGGAATCCGGCGTCTTCAAAGATACGGGCGCTGGCCACATCCCATGCGTTCGGCAAGATGAGGATGGACGGTCCGCGATGGAGTTGCCGAAACTGTATCGCTTTGCTGCTCTGCGATTCCATAACGTTCTCATCCTTTACTGGCTGCATCGCAGGCTGGTTGCGTCAATTTGCCGCGAGCTTTATCCTGCATGCGCTTGACGAAACTGGGCACGTGCACCACGGCGCGCCCCACCGTCCCCCGCCCGATTTCCTGAGTTCCGTCATGGGCACTCACGCGCATCGTATAAAACCGGCCGTCAAACGATTCCAGTTCCGCCTCGGCGTGGATTCGCATCCCGATCCCGCTGGCTGCCCGGTGTTCGATGTTGATCGAGATGCCTACCGTGATTTCTCCCTCTTCGCAGAACGGTTGCAGGGCATTGAAGCCGGCCGTTTCCATCAGTCGAATCATATCTGGAGTCGAATAGACGGGTGGCAACTCGGGGTGATGGGCAGCGAGAGTGTGCTTGAGTTCGACGGTTTCATCCGCCTCGCCGCGTACGCCGATGGGGATGGGCTGGGCCATGATTGCTTAGAACATGTTGCTCAAAACACGATTGCTCAGAAAGGGATTGTAAAAGCAAATAGGACTGATGGGCGGAAACAAGCTCTTGCCGCGAGTGAGACGGGGCAAGCCCCGTCTCTACGATTTTTGACTTCAGGCGGCGCGTTTCATCCGCCGCGCCTCGAAGGCATCGAGCACGGCCCACAAAGCTTTGGCGGCGGTCTCGGCGGCAACCAAGGCCTGTTCGGCAGTTTCCGGATTCGCCTTGACGCGCTTCTCCAGTTGATTGCGCCACACCTGCGCGTGGTACACGTCGGCGGTAGCGTGCAAGGTGAAATAGCCGCGGGTTTTCGCGTCGGCGCCATAGAGCTCGCGCAGGCCGCGATCTTTCTCTTGCGCAACGCGCGGCACCTGCGATTCGTAGGCATAGAAAGCCGCCAGCGCCTCTTCGGGAATGCCCTCACCGGCGACACGCTGGAACGACGAAATAAGCTTGCGAACGGCGCCGACCGGCCGCCGCTTCAGCATGCGGCTGCCGCCGACACCTTCGACAAAGTCGAGCCACAGTTCGGAGTGCGAACGTTCCGGCTCGCCGAAGGAATCCTCGCCGCCTTTCTCATCGGTCATGTTAGCGAGTATGGCGCGGCGAAGCTCACCTTCTTCCAGGCGAACGCCCAACTGAGCCAGATAGCCCGGAAACGCCTCGACGTGAGGGTAGTAGCCCTCGGCATAGGCGCGAAGATCCTCGCTCGTCAGTTCACCCGCCGACCAAGCTTTATAAAATGGATGACAGAGCAAGTCGTATTGATGAATGCGTTCTTCGAGCAGAGACAAAAATGCCTTCGTTTCCATAATTTTCCCCGTGTGATTTACCCCGTTGACCTTTAACTATACCGTCGCAGCCACCGAATCACAAGGCATTGTACTCGTCCAGTAGATGGGTGGCACTTTTCATTCCTTTCGTTGGGATGAGTTCTGCCGCAGGAACTGCTGCGGAGTTAGGTAACCGAGCGCTTGATGAGGGCGGACGGTGTTGTAGATTTTTTCCCACTGGCGGAGTTCGCGATT